>Ga0256407_10000347_pt1 | contig 115401 bp, 88 predicted proteins | sample RumenRJG_04DNA_FD_193489 | JGI IMG/M metagenome (GOLD analysis project Ga0256407, IMG submission 193489) | Bovine rumen microbial communities from Lethbridge, Alberta, Canada - RJG_04 | ecosystem: Host-associated > Mammals > Digestive system > Stomach > Rumen | place: Canada: Alberta... | reverse complement strand
CACCGTATGCCTGATATAATAAGCTGCCGTTCATATCTAATATGGTTGGGGAACCACAAAGATAATGAATTGGCGGCTTTTTCTATACTACTATATAAACTTGCCAACGCAATTCGGGGATGAACCAAAAATATGTACATATATATAGTGGAAGTCAAAAAAAATAACGATATTTGCATTATAAAGTAACAATTCATATATTTTTATTTAGAAATGTTATTTCATATCTAAGCTACAATAATAATAATTGATAGAGAAAAGTTATTGATAATAATATCATTTGGAGTTCTAATCCCAAGCAAAGCTAATAATGAATATTAATAAAAATTCTTATGAAAATAAAATATGATAATAGTAATGTCCGTCGCCAAGATAGGTTGCTTGACGAATTGCGTGCGATTGAACTGTTAAGAACTGCAGAATATGGCGTCATGTCTATGGCAGATACATATGGAGAGCCATATGCAGTCCCTGTAAATTTTGTCTGGGACACAGAGTCTTCAATTTATATTCATTGCGCTCCAGAAGGCAAAAAACTTAGGATATTGGCAAAAAACAGCAAAGTGCAACTTTGTATTATTGGCAGAGTAAACCTCCTTCCACATAAGTTTACGACAGAATATGAGAGCGTTATAATATCGGGAACAGCCAGGATTGGATTAAATGAAGATGAAAGAAAAAAAGCACTTGAACTGATTCTGAATAAACTGTCGCCAAATGACAAGGAAGTTGGTATGAAATATGCAGAGAAATCATTTCATCGCACGGAAATAATTCGCATTGATATTAATAGCTTTAGCGGTAAAGCTAAGGTTGTGAATGACAACCAATAAGACTATCGATTCCTACTTTTTATTTATTGTTCGTCTTCACCACTTTTGCCGCAAGTATTTAGTTCAAACATTTCGATATAGTGGACATTATACGACATAAAAAATCAACATGAAATAAACAAGAAACGCAAAATTTCGTTTGTTTGTCATCCATGTTGATTTCATAAATTGTCTATACTGTACAAGTATTTGTTAAATCAATGTTGTAGCCAATCAAAATGGAGAGTCTCCATTTGCTGGCGGAAGATCGGCATCGTTAATATTCATTCGTGAAGAAATAATTCCATCTTCAGGTAGAGGTGCCATATAGCTGTCTTCAGGGTTTGAGAAGCGGGTATATCTTCCTTTGAAGTTAAGCAGCACATCTCCTATATCACCTTTACGATGCTTTGCAATGATAATCTGAGCCATTCCTCTAAGGTCATTATGATTTGCATCTTCATAGATATGATAATATTCGGGACGATGCACAAATAAAACCATATCTGCATCTTGTTCAATAGCTCCAGATTCACGCAGGTCACTTAGCAATGGGCGTTTGCCCTCTGCACCTTCACGAGATTCAACATTACGGCTAAGCTGTGAAAGAGCTAATATAGGTATATTCAGGTCTTTAGCAAGCCCTTTCAAAGAGCGACTGATTGTAGAAACTTCCTCTTGGCGGTTTCCATACCTTGTTCCACTTGCATTCATCAGCTGCAAATAGTCAATCATTATAAGCTTTACACCTTTTTCTCTAACAAGTCTCTGCGCTTTTGTACGCAATTCAAAAATATTTAGGGCTGGTGTTTGGTCTATATAAAGAGGTTTTTTTTGCATTAATGATAACCTTGAGTCTAATCGCTTCCAATCAGCTTCATCAAGATTACCGCTCATTAACTTTGTTCCATCTATCTCACAGGTATTAGATATAAGGCGATTTACAAGCTGCACATCATTCATTTCAAGAGAGAAAAAAGCAGTAGGAATACCTTGATCAATTGCTACATTTTTAGCTATTGATAGTGCAAAAGATGTTTTTCCCATCGCAGGTCTACCTGCAATGATTACCAAATCACTTGGTTGCCATCCGCTTGTTATAGAATCTAGTTTGTGGAAACCGCTTGGAACTCCAGTCAGTGCACCTTGGTTTTTAGAGTTCTTAGTAATAATACTAACTGCTTGATCTATGACGGAATCTATCTGTACGAAATCTTGTTTTATGTTTTTCTGAGTAAGCTCAAACAACATACGTTCTGCTTTCTCTATCAATTCATCTACATCAGTAGAATCGTCAAGTGCCTCACTACCTATAGTTCCTGCATAACTTATCATTTGGCGCGCAATGTATTTTTGTGCCAATACATGTGCATGATATTCTATATGTGCAGAAGTTGCAACCATTGAACTTAATTCAGCCACATAAACAGGACCTCCAATGCTTTCAAGCGCGCTGTCTTTCTTTAGTTGTTCTACAACAGTCATAATATCAACAGGTCGCTCCGCCATGTTAAGTGAGCGTATCGCTTGATAAATTTTCTGATGTCGTGGATCATAGAATGTTTCTGGATACAAAATGTCGCTAACTACGGCAAATGCATCTTTATCTATCATTAAAGCTCCCAAGACAACTTTCTCCATCTCTACCGCTTGTGGTTGCATGTGTCCATAGCTATCATTAACTGGTTGTGTTTTTCTGCTTTTACCGCTTCTTTCAGGCATATTTTATATGTTTTTATATTTAAATAAAAAAGGGAATTTAATTAACGAGCAATAAACAAATATTCACTTTATTACTTTCACTCATGTACTTTTGTTTTGCAAAAATATGAAAAAGATTATACAAATATAGGGTTTATATATTAGTTTTAATATTTTTTTGACATTCAATCATGTAAAAGTATTTTTGATCTGATTTTTATTTCTAACTTTGCAAACAAAAACACTATGAAGATATATCCTTGTGCAAAAATAAACATTGGGCTTAATGTAGTGGAGAAACGTCCTGATGGTTACCATAATCTTGAAACTATCTTCTACCCTATCCCTCTAACTGACGAGCTGGAGATTGATATGAAAAATACAGAAGCACATTCACATGCTGAATTAGAGCTTTATGGTAATCCCATAAAAGGTAACCCACAGGATAATTTAATAATTCGTGCATACAATATATTAGCAAAAGACTTTAAAATAGCACCTGTTAAAATAAGATTGAAGAAAAATATTCCTACTGAAGCAGGATTAGGTGGTGGTTCAAGTGATGCTGCTTCAACATTAATCTTACTAAATAAGCTCAACAACCTGAATTTATCAGCAAATCAATTAATTGAATACGCTGCAAAATTAGGCGCAGATTGTTCTTTTTTTATTGAATCGTTCCCATCTTATGCAACTGGTATTGGTGACAGGTTAGAACATATTAATATTACAAATGAACTAAAAGATAAATGGATTATACTTGTCAAGCCAGACATATCTATATCAACACGTGAAGCTTATTCGGGTGTTCAACCTAAAAAAGCAGATGTTTGTTGTAAAGATGCAATTATGCAACCAATAAGCACGTGGAATAAACTTTTAACAAATGATTTTGAAAAGTCTATTTTTGAGAGATACCCAAGACTTTCTTTTATTAAGAATGAGTTGTATAAACAAGGCGCAATATTTTCTCAGATGTCAGGTAGCGGTAGCACAATTTATGGTATTTTTAATGAAAAACCATCAAAGAAGATAGAAAGCTTGTTTAATGATGATTTTGTTACAGTTTTACCATTATAACCAATCATAAACAAGTGAAAATAAGCAACTTTGATGCATATTAAGGTCCAATAGTGCAAAAAAAGTATAATAAATTTTCATATAAAACTAAAAACTTGTATATTTGCACTCCAAAATTAAGAAATCAATCATTTATACACTTTTTAATTATATTTTAAAGAGATGACAAAAGCAGATATAGTCAACGACATTTTTATTAAGACTGGTATTCCAAAGAAAGAAGTTCTTACAATTGTAGAGGCTTTCATGGATGAAATTAGAAATAGTCTTATAGACAAAAAAGAAAACGTTTATTTAAGAGGATTTGGTAGTTTTATAGTTAAGCACAGAGCTGAAAAAACTGCTAGAAATATTTCAAAGAATGTGACTATTAAGATCGAGGCTCATGATTTCCCAAGCTTTAAACCTTCAAAGAGCTTTGCAAATAAGATGAAAGAAAGATCTTAATTTGATAGTATATCATATTGCTTTTATTCATTGATTAAAAACAAAAATTATAATAAACTCTAAAAAATATTTATCATGCCAAACGGAAAGAAAAAGAAGGGCCACAAGATGGCAACTCACAAGCGTAAAAAAAGATTAAGAAAGAACAGACATAAGAGTAAGTAAACTATAAAATTCTGAAACTCTGTTCGACTAAAGGTATGTCAACTAGTTATACTCAACTCTTTGGCATACTTTTTTATTTTAAGAAACTAAGTTATATAATAAGATGACAAGCGAAGTTATTATTGATGCAGGTCAGAAAGACATTTCTATCGCTCTACTTGAAGACAAGAAACTTGTAGAGTACCAGAATGAGCCACGTTCTGCCTCATTTTCGGTTGGCAACATTTACATTGCAAAGGTAAAGAAGCTTATGCCTGGCCTCAATGCATGTTTTGTAGATGTTGGTTTCGAACGCGATGCTTTTCTCCATTATCTTGACTTAGGAAATCAATTTAACTCTTATGCTAAGTATCTAAAGCAGGTACAAAGTGACAGAAAGAAGCTTTATCCAATTTCTAAAGCAACACATCTACCAGACTTACAAAAAGAAGGTTCTATTAGTACAACTTTAAGCGTTGGCCAAGAGGTATTAGTTCAAATTGTTAAAGAACCAATATCAACAAAAGGTCCACGTTTGACTTGTGAACTAAGTTTTGCTGGCAGATATTTAGTGCTAATACCATTTGATGATAAAGTTTCTGTTTCTTCAAAAATCAAAAGTGGCGAAGAACGTGCTCGTCTGAAACAGCTTATTCACAGTATCAAACCTAAAAATTTTGGTGTAATTGTCAGAACTGTTGCTGAAGGAAAACGAGTTGCGGAACTTGATAGTGAACTAAAAATATTATTAAAGCGATGGGAGGAAGCTATTAATAAAGTTCAAAAGACACAGACAAGACCACAACTTGTTTTTGAAGAAACTAGTAGAGCTGTAGCTTTGTTACGTGATTTATTTAATCCGACATATGAAAACATATATGTCAATGACACTGATATTTGTAAAGAGGTTAGAGAATACGTACAGTTAATTGCTCCTGAAAAGGTTGATATTGTCAAACCGTACACAGGTAGTGTGCCTATCTTTGATAATTTTAATGTAACCAAACAGTTAAAATCGGGATTTGGCAAGACAGTAAACTACAAGCATGGAGCATATTTAATTATTGAACATACTGAGGCTATGCATGTTGTCGATGTCAACAGCGGAAATCGTACACGCTCCGCAAATGGACAAGAAGCAAATGCTTTGGATGTAAACTTAGGTGCTGCCGATGAACTAGCACGTCAACTAAGATTAAGAGATATGGGAGGAATTATAATAGTTGACTTCATTGACATGAACCTAGCAGAAGACAGACAAATGCTCTATGAAAGGATGTGTAAGAATATGCAACAGGATAGAGCACGCCATAATATTCTTCCTCTTAGCAAATTTGGTTTAATGCAGATTACTCGTCAACGTGTTCGTCCAGCAATGGATCTTAATGTTGAAGAAACCTGTCCAACTTGTTTCGGTAAGGGTAAAATTAAATCAAGTATTCTTTTTACAGACCAATTAGAGAGTAAAATTGAAAATCTAGTCAAAAAAATTGGAGTTAAGAAATTCTATTTGCATGTTCATCCTTATGTTGCTGCGTATATTAACCAAGGATTTATTTCTTTGAAACGTCGCTGGCAAATGAAGTATGGATGTGGAGTACATATTGTTCCTTCACAAAAAATGGCTTTTTTGCAATATGAGTTTTATGATTCGAAAAAGCAATTCATTGATATGAAGGAAGAAATTGAAACTAAATAAAATTAAGAGAGAGAGGTTTTATAATCTCTCTCTCTTAATTTATAGACTAGAATTATATGTTCATAGCACCACAATATGGGCATCTTCCTTTTTGCTTTATCCGCTGAGAACAATTCCCACATATATAATGGGTCCTATTATATGCAAAATATCTCCAAAGTGCAAAGGCAAAATATGCGATTAACAACAGATATCCAACATAATATAATGTAGTTATACTAAATATAATATAGTCAATTGCACAAATTCCTGTTAAACCACACAAATATAATATGCTCTCTCCAAAAGGTAAATGTCTAAATGTATCATCAATAGCAGCAATAGCGACAATAAGCATACTCCAAACTGACGCTAGGAATATTAACAATAATGGTGGTTGGGTAAAAGGGTTAAGAGTTGGATTGAAGTAAAAATTTCGCCATGATTCTGGAGAGAAATGCTGAATTGATGCATAAAAAGCCGCAGATGAAGCAACTATTAGTGTTAGTAACGTAGGATAGAATGAATTAATATCCTTAAAATGTACAATATATGCATTTTTCTTAAATAGGATACGAAGCCCATAACTCACACTTATAATACATACAATAATCAAAAATATAAGCAAATGAGTGTTTGAGAATAATGATATAAACTGTGAAATAGGATCGTCTGGGTCAACCTTTGGCAGCAAATTACTCTCTTGAATCCATCCAAAATTCAATTGGTCTGATGCTAATTGAACCCAAACAGAGTCTGCATTGCCATTTGGAATAATACGAATGTCAGCCACAACCAAAAGAGCATCATGCTTTACGGAGAATGAGTCAATCGGCAATGAACTAAGAGTTTCTTCTGGTTGTTGTCGTATTAACACCAAACTGTCGGCTTTCACAACAAAGTTAAAATTCTGAGTATAGTGATGGGACTTAAGAAAAGAGATAGAATCCAACTGATTTTCTGTATAATCAATTGGTTCATTAGCAATGTTTCTACTTTTATCATAGCATGAAGATAAAAGTACCACAATTATGAAAAATATCAATATTTTATTTTTACTGAGCATATATATTCATCTGACATGATTTACAATCAAATTCTAATTTAAAAATTCTTCCATCTCCTAATCTTAGTGAAACAGGTTCCTTCCATAATTTTTTATTAATTCCGCTTCCAACATTATCTTTGTTTTTATTACAAATACCTAATGAATATCTAATGCAATGGCGGCATTGCATTAGAATAGGTTTACGCATCTCACCTACCCTAGTCTTATTTTTCCTCCATATAACTTCAAATGCACTTCCAGCTTTTTCTAAACCTTCTTCATTATAGAACAAATGTGCTTGACTATTTGCAATGTTACATAAATATTTGTAGCTCTTATATGGCTTTATAATACTTTCTGGTATAGAGTTGTTGTGTATATTGTTAAATCCGATTTTTCTCGTATTTTTATTTGCTTCAGATATTACACTTTGAAGTTTTAAGACACATTCTCTACGGATTGAAGATAAAAAACTTGAACGAATGAATATATCATTGAGTTTAGAATCAAAATCTATTTCGCTCACCTCAAAACAAGTGTCGCCTAACTTACTAAGTTGTTTTATTATATTATCTTTTTGAGGACTTTTTGCCGTCTCATTTTCTATTTCCACAGAAACGTTTGCAGCAATATCTTTATATGGAATTGCCATTTTAACACATATTACTAATTTATTGCTGGCAGAATTTATATTTAATATTTGAAGACTTATTTTTATACCAATTTTACGACTTATCATCTTATTATCAGATAGTAGCTCTTCAAATGATTTATCATAATTACGGTACAATAAAATTCCAGGAAATATATCAGTTGGCATTTTTTGTGGGAATAATCTATTTCCTTCGGCACGATTAACCCTAAACCCTATAAGTTCATGTTTCTTATTAAAGTAACATAGTCCGTCTCCATTACTAAATGATGCAATACCAGACACAACAATAGAGTTCCTATTAAATTCTTTAACTTTACCAACTATTTCTCCAAATGCTTTTGCAGTATATGGTTGAAATATATTAGGTTCTCGTTTATGTAAAAAATATTCTGTAAAGTCTCTATTAAAAGTCTTTTTTAAATTTGGAATAAATCCATAATTAGATCTACCCAAAGATGCACGTTCATATTTATCAGGATTTCGTTCTATTATTTCATTAAGTTTATTGCTATATGCAGCAACAACATTTTTGACATAATTCTCATCTTTTAACCTTCCCTCTATCTTTAGCGATGTTACGCCTGTATTTATAAGCTGTTCAACAGAGTCAATTCTGCACATATCCTTCATTGATAAAAGATGTTGATTTTCAACAATAACTTCATCATCAGCATTTATCAAGTCAAACTTCATCCTGCAAAATTGTGCACATTCACCTCTGTTTGCACTCCTATTAAAACAGAATTCTGAGGCATAACAAGCACCAGAGTAACTCACACAAAGTGCGCCATGAACAAATGCCTCTAATTCAATGTCAGGAACGCAATTATGTATTTCTTTAATTTCATTTAAAGATAACTCCCTTGCCAGAACAGCCCTACTGAATCCAATGTCCTTAAGCCATTTAACTTTCTCAGGTGTTCTATTATCAGTCTGGGTTGAAGCGTGAACTTCTATTTTTCCTCTTGCATAAACTAATAATCCCATATCTTGGAGCAACACGGCGTCAACATCAACTTTTATCAGTTCATCTATCATTTTTCGTGCATCTTGCATTTCTTCATCATAGATAATTGTGTTGACCGTTACATAAACTTTTGCACCATAATTATGTGCGAAATCACAAAGTTCACGAATATCTTTAATAGTATTACCTGCAGCAACTCTTGCACCAAAGCGTCCCGCTCCTATATATATAGCATCAGCTCCAGCTTTTATTGCTGCAATACCTGTTAATTTGTTTTTCGCAGGGGCTAAAAGTTCTATTGCTCGCCTTTTACTCATCTGTAAGTTTTAATATTAAAACAATTAATCTATAAACATTGCAAAATTACAATTATGCTTCTAAAAAACAAAATTAAAATAATAAATCTTAGTAAATACAAGCAAAAATAATGGCGCATTCATGATGAACACGCCATTATTTCATATAACAAGAATAAACTTATTACCAGAGTGATAATCTTTGCTCTTTTGGAATAAATAGCTTATCTGTTGGTTTTATATTGAACGCATCATACCACATGTCGATATGTGGAAGAGCACCATCAACACGCCAACGACCTAGACTATGAGGGTCACTCTTAGTGCGATTACGAATTTCTGCTTCTGTAATGTTTCCTGCCCAAACACCAGCGTATGCTAAGAAGAATCTTTGTTCTGGTGTAAAACCATCAATTACAGGAAGCGGATTGTTTTCTGTAGCCATCTTAAAAGCGCAATATGCGACCTGAAGACCACCATGATCAGCCAAGTTTTCTCCTAATGTCAGATTACCATTGGCTTTGAGATCTGGAAGAAGTTGTATCTGTGAGAAGAAGTCGGCATACTTACCTGTGCGTTTTACAAAATTAACACCGTCACTCTTAGTCCACCAGTCTACCATATTTCCAGTCTTATCATAGTGGCGGCCTTGATCATCAAATCCATGGGTCATTTCATGTCCAATAACTACACCTATAGCACCATAATTAAAGGCATCATCTGCTGTAGGGTCAAAGAAAGGAACTTGAAGAATACCAGCAGGGAAGCATATTTCGTTTGTTGTTGGGTTATAATATGCATTAACTGTTTGTGGGGTCATAAACCATTCGTCTGGATCAACTGGTTTGCCTGCAGTCTTTTCAATCTGATGCTTATTCCAGAAACGACGACATTCCAAAACATTTTGATAATAAGATTTAGATGGGTCAATTTCAAGTTTACTTATATCATCCCATTTATTGGGATATCCAATTTTCACATAAAAAGCATTTAACTTTTCAAGGGCAGCTTTCTTGGTTTTCTTGCTCATCCAAGTTTGAGCTTCAATACGCTTTGCAAGAGACTTCTGCAGATTCTTTACAAGAGTTTCCATACGACTCTTAGATGATGCAGGGAAATAACGCTCTACATATATTTTTCCAAGAGCCTGCCCCATCTGAGCTTCTACTTGATTTGTTGCTCTCTTCCAACGTGGATAATCAACCTTGCGACCAGAAAGAGTTTTTCCGAAGAAATCAAAGTTTGCTTGACTGATATATTCACTTAAGTAACTGCTTGCGCTAAGTATGATATCCCATTCAATATATGCACGGTAATCATCTGCATCAAGTTCAGATATTATCTTATCTGCACCAGCAACAAATGAAGGCTGTCCTACGATAAGTTCCTGAAAGTATTTTGTATCAATACCTTCTGCATTTAGGTGGCGAGTAATCTGAACATTTGGGTAGCGCTTTTCAAACTCTTTAAGAGTCATTTTATTATAGTTAGCTTCTACATCACGCAATTCTGTACGACTTTTTGATACCTTAGCCAATGCTGTTTCAATACGTAAAATGCCTTCCATCTTTGATTGTGCTTCAGCCTTAGTAAAGCCAAAGAACTGAAACATTCTTACAATATGCGCTTTATAAGCCTCACGAATGGCTGTTGTAGCTTCGTCATTATCAAGATAGTATTCTTTTTGTCCTAAAGTTAATCCACCTTGATATACATTCATGATATTCATTTTGGCATTTTTCTCATCTGCACCAAATCCCATTCCCATAAAGTTTGAGAGACCATATTCTGCATATTTGAGCTTCATGTTTTCAAGATCGGCAACAGTTTTTGCAGCTTCAGCTTCACGAATTAAAGGCATAACAGGTTGAACACCTTCCCTATTAAGTCTATCTGAATCCATTGCGAGCTTATAATAGTCACTGAGTTTCTGCTCTACAGTTCCTTTAGCATATTCACCTTTCTCCAACTCTGAAAGAATTGAGTGGATCCTCTTGTTATTGTCTTCTGCAAGACGGTCAAAACTTCCATAACGCGAATAAGCATCAGGCAGTGGATTTGCTTTCATCCAACCACCACAAGCGAAATCGTAGAAGCTTTCACCTGGATTGACATTTTTGTCTAAATCGGCTGGATTTATGCCCGATTTCAATTGATTTTGAGCTAATGTTGCAACTGATAGAGATGCCATAGCCATAATTGTCAATAGTTTTTTCATTGTGATTAATGTTTTTAATGATTATATAATTTTGATAATTTCAATTTTTTATATTGTCGAGTTCTTCATTTAGTTTCTCCCAATCACTTACAAGATTATTAATTTTATCTTTGATTGATGAATATTCATTAACGAGATCCAAGTTGGAAGCATTCTCTGGTTTAAAAAATAAATTATCTATTTCAGAAATTCGATTTTCATTTTCTTCAATTGATATTTCTGTTTGTTTGATTAATTTCTCAAGTTTTGATATTTTCTTTTGTAATTCCTTATGTTCCAGATAATTCTGTTTTCCCAAATTGCTTTTTTGTTCATGTTGTAATTTATCATTTCCTTGATTATTTTTATTCTTCCCACTAATTTGTTGTGCCTGTTCATTTTGAGAATCAAATTGATGATGTCTAAGGAAGTCATAAATGCCACCAATATGTTCTTTTACTTTTCCACCACCAAATTCGTATACTTTAGAAACTAAGCCATCAAGGAACTCTCTATCATGGCTCACGACAATTACCGTCCCATCAAAAGCCTTTAAAGCCTCTTTAAGTACATCTTTTGAAACCATATCAAGATGATTAGTCGGTTCATCTAATATGAGTAAATTTACAGGTTCAAGTAATAAACGAATCATTGCTAAACGGCTACGCTCGCCACCACTTAAGACTCTGACATATTTTTCGGAAGATTCGCCTCCAAACATAAAAGCGCCTAATATGTCATTTATTCTAGTACGAATTTCACCTTTTGCAACATTATCAATTGTGTCAAAGACTGTGATATTTCCATCAAGTAGTTGTGCTTGATTTTGAGCAAAATATCCGATTTGAACATTATGACCAACTTTAAGATATCCCTCGAATGGTATCTCTCCCATAATACATTTAACAAGAGTAGACTTTCCTTCCCCATTTTTGCCAACAAATGCAACTTTTTCACCACGTTTAATAGTAAGGTTAACATCTGAAAAAACATTGTGCTGACCATAATTCTTTTTCAAGTCTTTGCAAATTAAAGGATAATCTCCACTCCTCAAACATGGTGGAAATTTCAAATGCATTGTAGAACGATCAATTTCGTCAACTTCAATTGGAACTATTTTCTCCAATTGTTTAATTCTACTTTGTACTTGTACAGCTTTTGTTGGTTTATATCTGAATTTATCTATAAATTCTTTTATATCTGCAATTTCTTTTTGTTGATTCTCATATGCTCTTAGTTGTTGTTCTCTGCGTTCTTCTCGTAATTTAACATACTCATCATATTTCACTTTGTAGTCAACAATATTGCAGCAACTGATTTCAATTGTCCTGTTTGTTATATTATTGATGAAAGCCCTATCATGACTAACCAGTATCACGGTGCTGCTGCTTTGCATAATAAATTGCTCTAGCCATTGTATACTTTCAATGTCAAGATGATTAGTAGGTTCATCAAGAAGCAGAACGTCTGGGTGTTGAAGAAGTATTTTGGCAAGTTCAATACGCATCCTCCAACCTCCACTAAATTCTTTTGTGGGTCTATCAAAGTCAGTATTCTTAAAACCAAGTCCTATGAGAGTTCTTTCTATTTCAGCTTCAAAATTATCTCCACCCAATATCATGTATTGGTCATGCATCTGCGAATAGTTTTCAACAAGCTGAAGATAATCACTACTTTCATAATCTTCTCTCGTTTGCATTTCTTTTTCAAGAGCAACCAACTTTTTTTTAAGGGATATATGCGAAGCAAAAGCTTTGCGAGTATCTTGTCTGACCGTTGTGTCATCTTGAAGTTGCATAACCTGAGGAAGATAACCAACTGTAGTATTATTGGGCATTGATATACAACCAGATGTTGGCTGCATTATTCCACAAATCAGTTTCAAAAGAGTTGATTTACCTGCACCATTTTTGCCAACAAGAGCAACTCTATCGCGGTCGTTAACCACAAAATTGGCATTTGAAAATAGAGGCTTTGAACTGAATTCTACTGTTAGTTCTTCTATTGAAATCATCGGATAATTGTGATTATATATAATTTTGCAAAGATAATTATTTATAAATTAATTACAAAGAAAAAGATTTAAGAAAACAATTATTGAGCAAAAAATGCTCAATATTTTTTGTTTGTTCATCAAAAAAACGTACTTTCGCACCATTAATTATTATAAATGATAAACAATAGAACCGCAACGTTATGAATATTTTTACGCGACTCATTGCTAAAGCGCTTCAAATGCCAGAGCAAGGAATCGAAAATACTCTTTCTTTATTAGATCAAGGATGTACTATCCCATTTATAGCAAGATATAGGAAAGAGCGCACAGGAGGTCTTAATGATATTCAAATTGGCCAAATAAGCAGTAAGTATGAACAGTTTAAAGAACTGCAAAAGCGCAAAGAAACAATCATTAAAACTATAACTGAAATTGGTAAAATGACAGATGACTTGCGGCAGAGAATTGATGATTGTTGGGAATCAACAACACTTGAGGATTTATATCTTCCATATAAACCGAAACGTCGTTCTAAAGCGCAAGTTGCACGAGAGTATGGACTTGAGCCTTTGGCTACTATTATTATGCTTCAAAAAGAACAAAAACCATTTGAAGTTGCCAAGAAATTTATTAGTAAGGATGTTACCAGCATAGAAGAGGCAATAAAAGGAGCACAAGATATTATTGCTGAACAAATTAGTGAAGATGAACGTTCACGAATACAACTGCGAAATACTTTCCGTAGAGAAGCATTAATTTTCTCAAAAGTTATAAAAAGTAAATCTGAGCTTGAAGGCGCAGCAAAATATTCTGATTATTTTGATTTTGTCGAACCACTTAAGCACTGCTCCTCTCATCGTCTTTTAGCAATGAGACGAGGTGAAAAAGAAGGCTTTTTAAGATTAAGCATTGATGTTGAATATGAAGATGAATGTATCGGCAGACTACAACGTCTATTTGTCAGAGGTACAACACCTTGTGGCAAATTGGTTAATGAAGCAATTGAAGATTCATACAAGCGCTTGTTAAAACCATCAATAGAAAATGAGTTTTCTGCCCTAAGTAAACAAATTGCTGATGAAGAAGCAATAAAGGTTTTCACTGAAAATTTACGACAGTTACTGTTAGCAGCTCCACTCGGCCAGAAACGAGTTATGGGCATAGATCCTGGTTTCCGTACAGGTTGTAAAGTAGTTTGCCTTGATGAACAAGGAAACCTGTTGCACCACGAGGCTATATTTCCACATCCACCTGTAAATCATGTCATGCAGGCTAAAATCCATACAGAAGAAATGATTAACAAGTTTGGTATTGAAGCTATTGCAATAGGCAATGGGACTGCAAGCCGTGAAACTTTGTTATTTGTAAAAGAACTTGACTTAAATGACAAAATACAAGTATTTACGGTTAGCGAGGATGGTGCATCTATATATTCAGCATCAAAAACTGCACGCGAAGAGTTCCCTGATGAAGATGTTACTGTACGAGGCGCAGTTAGCATAGCTCGTAGACTAATGGACCCATTAGCAGAACTCGTAAAGATTGACCCTAAAAATATAGGTGTTGGCCAGTATCAGCATGATGTTGACCAAACAAAATTAAAAAATGCTCTTGATAGGACAGTAGAGAGTTGTGTCAATTTAGTCGGTGTAAATGTTAATACAGCATCTCAACATCTTCTTACTTACATTAGCGGATTAGGTCCCACTTTAGCAAAAAACATTATTGAGTACCGCAAAGAACATGGTGCTTTTTTGTCTAGGCCACAGTTAAAGAAAGTGCCTCGCTTAGGTCCCACAGCATATGAGCAGTGTGCAGGTTTCTTGCGCATTCCAAATGCAAAGAATCCATTGGATAACAGTGCAGTACATCCTGAAAGTTACAAAATTGTTGAACGAATGGCGCACGATCAACACTGTTCTGTTGCTGAACTTATAGGTAACAAACAAGTAATTGACCAAATAAACATTAAACGTTATGTTTCAGAAGAAGTTGGTTTACCAACATTAACTGATATTATAAAGGAGTTAGAAAAACCTGGATTAGACCCACGTGAACAACTTGAAGAATTTGAATTTGACCCAAATGTTAGTACAGTTGACGACCTTGTTGAAGGAATGATACTACCAGGTATTATTACAAATATCACTAATTTTGGGGCATTTGTTGATATCGGTGTTCATCAGGATGGACTTATTCACATTTCCCAACTTGCAGATAAATTTGTTAGAGATCCGAATGAGATAGTTAAGCTGCATCAACATGTAAAAGTGAGAGTTGTGGATATTGATAGTAAGCGCAATAGAATAGCACTGTCTTTGCGAGATTTATAATTTCATTCATTTTTAAACATAACACAAAAAAGCGAGAGATATTCTCGCTTTTTTGTGTTGTAATAGAAATAAGTAAAAAAACTATTTTATTATTACCTTTTTCCCATCTCTAATATAGATACCTGATGGGATTCTGTTGATATCATTTCCAACATACTGTCCACCAATTGTAAACACATGACTTTCTTTCTTTGTATCAGTACCAAATTCCAATGTATCTATTCCTGTAAAATATGTCTCACTGTCAACGATTCGATAAAAATCTTTCCATACGGGTGCATTTTTATATGCTTCTTCTGAACCGACAGGGACAACTAATCTACAAGTTCGCTTTATGTCTTGGAAAGGTGAAATATCATCATCAAATGAAATTGGATTCTCAGACAAGCACTGAACATAATTAAGGCCTGTACAAGATTTGAAAGCATGTAAGCCAATAATCTCTAACGATTCAGGCAGAACTATATGGTCTAATTTTGGGCAATATGCAAAAGCATAAGAAGCAATCCAGTCCGTGTTATTAGCCAATTGAACATTTACAAGATTTGAGCAGTATGCAAAAATTCCATAAGGAAGGAAGTGACGACCATCTTCTATTTTTACTGATTTAAGCGCAGAGCACCCAACGAACGATTGCTCTCCTACTCGCGTCATGGATGCTGGTATCTCAATACTCTCAAGTTTCTCATTATATGCAAAAGCGCCTGTTCCTATACTCTCAACATTTCCATCAATGTTTATAGAATCAAGATTCTTACAATATGAAAAACCATAATCATCTATTGTTTTCAATGTCTCTGGAAAAGGAAATGACACAAGTGATTCGCACTCATAGAAAGCTCCTTCACCGATACGGGTTATCTGTTGTGGAACATTGATTTCTGTTAGATTTTTGTTATATGCCAAAAGATGATCAGGTATTTCTGTAAGTATTTCTGGCAAATGTACCTTCTTCAGACTGAATGTATTGTAGAATGGATTATTTAGTTGTAATATACCATTTGAAAATGATACATCTTCAAGGTTTTCACATTCAGCAAATGTATTAAGGCCAATACTTGTTACTGTTTCTGGTAGAACTATATTTTTAAGATTATCACAATCATAGAAAACTCTATCGTTTAGAGTTGTAATTCCATCATAAAGAACAATTTCTTCAATTCCACTTTCTCGGAAAAGTTCATCGTTTAAAACTTTTATGTTTTTACTCATTACAGCTCGTCTTAAGCCTTTACAACCAGTAAAAGCACATTGTCCGATGCCAGTTACAGCGTCAGGTATAATTATTTCAGAAAGTTTCTCACTGTGAGAGAATGCCATTGCTCCAATATGTGTCAATGTTGAAGGCAGGCTAATGCTTTCAAGCCCACGCATATTCATAAATGCAAATTGATCTATTTCGTCAAGTCCTTCAGGCAAATCAATACTTTTTAATTCATGACATTGTATAAATGCACTCTGACCAATTGTTTTCAAAGATGATGGAAGACTAACTTCAACAAGGAAGGAATCCATTGCGAAAGCTGCTTGTGGTAGTTTTGTAACACCACTACCAATTGTTATTTTTGTTAGGTTATCACATCTAGTAAGAAAACGTGTACCTAATTTAGTAACGTTATCAGGAACTATAAACTCTTTAAAACCAGTTCCCCAAAATGCATTCTCACCAATTTCTGTTAGACTTAGAGGAAAATTAATGTTGTTTAATCTCCAGTCACCCCTGAAAGCATTTTTTCCGATTGTTTTAACTCCTTCAGGTATGTCAATGCTAGAGAGATAGAAACAATTATAAAGTGCTCCTTCCTCTATACTTGTGATATTAGTAGGAAGTTTTATGTCTTTTAATCTCCAGCATGACCAAAATGTATATGGTGCTAAAGTATTCGCTTTCGTATAATATTTCTTACCTTCATTGTTAGTATAGAAAGCACTACCGCCTATAACAATTTTTGCTCCAGATAAATCTAGTTTTTCAAGTATACCGGTACGAGTATCTTCATCTTCTTCATCACCTGCCTCTTTGAAAATATTACTTATATATTTTTTTTGCACAACTGTATAACCAGGATCTGGAGAGCCATTGTCATCATTAAGATAACCTGCCATGCGACGAATTAAAAAAATATCATCGCCATTAATGTTTCCAGTTACAGTTAGTTGCGTAATTGAAAAAATGTCATAATCACTCAAGCACTCTGCTAATGTGCCTGCTTTCTTAACTTGAACGCTTACTCCTTGCGCAGATAATGACATAGCGGCAAAGAATAAGGTTAACATAATAGTAATTCTTTTCATTTTATTTTAATATTTATATCCCTTTTTCGGCAATTATATAACAAATTATTTTGCAGCAAAATTACAAAAAACAAATATTATAGACAATTTAAGATAAAGAAAACTTAATTAAATATGCGTTTTTTTGATAATTTAGTACCATAAAATCATGAAAAAGATTATTCAAATAATTAATTATTATTCAGTCTATATTTTAATAGTAAGTATATGAAAAATTTTGACAAAACGCCCTTTTTCTTGTCGGGAAAAGTCTTTCAGAGTCGCTTGTTTTGTCTGCACCTTCATAGTTGTCCACCTGCTTGGTTTTAAGCGCTTAGAAAAGAAATTTTCTGCAAATACCTATCATTCAATGATTTGCAAAAGACGAAAAAACGATAGGTATCGTCTCGAAATGCGAAAGGTGCCCTTTCGCACTGTCATATGTGATGGTTGACCATGTCAAACGTATCGTTTCGCACTGTCATATGCCACATATTGCAAACGCTAACAAACCTTTCAATCGTGAACATCGGTTAAAATTATTCACATACTTTATGTTTATTGATTAACAACTTCATGGATTTTAGGTTTTTCAGCGTGCCAAACTAAAAAAACAATAAATAGTTCCAGTACCCTTTGCCGTTCCCGTTTTTTATTATGAAATATTTTGACATAATGATATTTTGGTTTTGAAATTTTGAGTGATGCTTTTGTATATTATTTTTATATTGCATCGAATTAGAAATTAAAGACAAATATGAAAAAAATATTTTATCTGTATAGCAATCACATAGAAAAGAAATAAGAATACTTAAATCATGCGAGAATACTGCAGTACTCATAGTAATTATTAATAATAAATAGGTATTTTTTATAAAAATACGTTCAAGTGTGGTGTTTTATGTGTAATTTTGCAAAATAAATTATTTTGAAGGGTATTTAAGTAAGGATTAATTCCAATGAGATTGTCAGAATTAAAAACAGGTGAACAAGGCTTTATTGTAAAGGTACTTGGTCATGGAGGTTTCAGAAAGCGTATTGTTGAAATGGGATTTATAAAAGGGCAAACTGTTGAAGTTCTTTTAAATGCACCTTTGCAAGATCCTGTTAAATATAGAATAATGGGTTATGAAGTGTCACTCCGCCATGAAGAGGCAGAACTTATTGAAGTTTTGACCAATGAAGAATTGCGGAGTAATAACAATGACAAGAGCAATAACAATAGTGATTCTGACTCGAATTCAATAAAACAAGCACCTGGCATTAAGGCAAATGAGCCATATCAGACAAATGGTAATTTACAACAATCTGACAAAAGATTTAAAACTATAAATATTGCATTAGTTGGAAATCCAAACTGTGGAAAGACTTCACTTTTCAATTTTGCATCAGGAGCACATGAAAGAGTTGGAAATTACTCAGGTGTTACTGTAGATGCTAAAACTGGTTATGCTGACTTTTTGGGATATAGGTTTAACCTTGTTGACTTACCAGGAACTTATTCTCTGTCTGCATATAGTCCAGAGGAACTCTATGTACGTAAACAAATAATAGAGCAAACCCCTGACGTTATAATTAACGTTATTGACGCGAGCAATCTTGAACGTAATCTGTATCTGACTACTCAACTAATAGATATGCATATGCGTATGGTTTGCGCACTAAATATGTTTGATGAGACAGAGAAAAGAGGAGATAATATTGATCACAAGAAACTTGGTGAACTGTTTGGTGTACCTATGGTTCCCACTGTATTTACAACGGGGCGAGGAGTGGAAAACTTGTTTTACACAGTCATCAGAATGGTTGAGACAAACGAAGGTGATAATCCAGACTTCAGGCACATTCACATTAATCATGGCAACCAACTTGAAGAAAGTATTGGAAAAGTGCAAAATGAGATTTTAAAAGACTCTCAAATTCGTCATCGTTATTCGACTCGCTATCTTGCTATTAAGATGATGGAAATGGATAAAGATACAGAGTCATTTATAAGAACACTTCCAAATGGAGAAAGTATCATAAAGACGCGTAATATCGAAGCACAAAGAATTAAAGAGGAAATGCTCGAAGACTCTGAAACTGCAATGATGGATGCAAAATATGGTTTTATCCATGGTGCGCTACATGAAGCCGAATATGAAACGGGAAACGCAAAAGACACATATCAGATGACACACTATCTTGACGCTGTCATAACTCACAAATATCTCGGTTTTCCAATTTTCATATTAATACTTTATGCAATGTTTCAAGTAACTTTCAGTCTTGGGCAATACCCGATGGACTGGATTGAGGCTGGATTTAGTTGGCTTGGAGATTTCTTAAGCAATACACTGCCAGATGGACCTATACGTGATATGATTGTAGATGGTGCTATTGGCGGTGTTGGTGCTGTGATTGTCTTCCTACCACAAATTCTGATTTTATATGCTTTTATTTCATTCATGGAAGATTCAGGATATATGTCAAGAGCTGCTTTCATAATGGATCGTTTAATGCATAGCATGGGACTTCACGGAAAATCATTCATTCCCTTAATAATGGGATTTGGATGTAATGTTCCTGCAGTTATGGCTACAAGAACCATTGAAAGTCGACGATCACGACTTATTACAATGTTGGTATTGCCTCTAATGAGTTGTTCTGCAAGACTTCCTATTTACATAATGATTATAGGAACATTTTTTGCTGTAGAATACAGGTCAACTATTATGATTAGTTTGTATGTTATCGGCATTCTTCTTGCTGTTGTCATAAGTAGATTATTTAGCAGATTTCTAATAAAAGGTGAGGATACACCTTTTGTCATGGAACTACCACCCTATCGTTTCCCAACGGGAAAAGCTATGATGCGTCATACTTGGGAAAAAGGAAAACAGTATTTGAAAAAGATGGGAGGTATAATTCTTGTTGCTAGTATTATTGTATGGGCACTCGGATATTTTCCTCATGATGATTCTTTGACAACACAGCAACAGCAGGAACAAAGCTATATAGGGAGAATTGGAAAAACAATAGAGCCAGTTTTCCGTGCACAAGGATTTGACTGGAAACTGGATGTCGGACTTATTGCAGGTGTAGGAGCAAAAGAAATTGTTGCATCAACGATGGGTGTTCTTTATGCAGATGACAATAGTTTTGCAGAAGAGGATAGTTATAGTGACGACAGTTCTAAATATGAGAAGCTAAGAAGAAAAATGGAAGCAGATGGAATCACTCCGCTCTCTGCATTCTGTTTTTTGCTATTTGTATTGATCTATTTTCCATGCATCGCCACGATTGCAGCCATAAAAAACGAGAGTGGTTCTTGGCGTTGGGCTCTATTTGCAGCATTTTACACCACGGCTCTTGCTTGGATTGTTAGTGCTATGGTGTATCAGGTGTTTAGTTGATATTATAAAAATTACTTTTTAAACAATTTTTGAAGGAATATTGATTATACAATACATCATAATAGGATTAATTTTAGTATTATGTATCTTATACATTGTGCTAAAAATCTTTCATACGTTTGCAAAGAAAAAGTGCGGTTGTAACGAATGTGAATCTTGTCCATTTAAGGATAATACGTCAATAATTAATGATTCTAATTGTTGTGAAAAAACAAAAGTAAATTGGAATGTGAAGCAAAAAATGAATAAACTAAAGAAAATATAAGAGAGTTTCGCAAAAAATCAACAAAAAATTTGGACAAAACAAATAAAATGTGTACTTTTGCATTCGCAATTCAGAACTGGTGCCTTGGATGAGTGGCTTAGTCAACGGTCTGCAAAACCGTCTACGGCGGTTCGAATCCGCCAGGCACCTCATAAAAAAATGCTCTTCGAATGAAGAGCATTTTTTTATTTTATTTCTTTATTTACATATGAGAGCGTTAATTGTTGCTTTAACACGACGCATCGTTGTATATGCAAGCGAAAACTCATCCGCTCCTTCTCTACCCATATATACATTAGGATTTGAAAATATCATATCTCTTTTGACAATTTCGCGAGCTGAAAAATGAAACTCTGTGATTGATGTATCGTTATATAATTGTGAAATGTTATTCTCGTTAACACCACAGCCTGCCATTATTATAATGCCATTCGAAGCCACTTTGTTTAGTTCAGAAAGCAGCTTAACACCTTGTGGAGCTGTTGGTTGCTGACCCGAAGTAAGAATTCTATTAAACCCCAAATCAGAAAGCTGTACAAGGGCCTTCTTAGGATTTCTGCAACAATCAAATGCCCTATGAAAAGTAACTGAGATACCAGAAGCTTCTTTCAATAAGAACGTATTCTTTTCAACATCAATATTACCATCTTTTGTCAAACATCCAAAAACCACCCCATCGGCACCAAGTTCATAGGCAATCCTTATGTCAGTTGCCATTCGTTCCACTTCTAAATCATTATACAAGAAATCTCCGCCACGTGGTCTGATTATCACATGGAGACGTGTTTTTTTTAGAAATCTCCTTGCTTGAAGAATCTCTCCGTATGATGGTGTAATACCACCCTCAGGTATTCCTGCACATAACTCAACTCTGTCAGCACCTCCCTCTTGAGCGGCCAAACAACTTTCAACGCTATTAGCACATACCTCAAACTTAAAATTGGAACGTTCCATCTTCAATTTCACTTATTTCATCTTCATCAAACCATTTGTCAAGTTTTTTTCTTGCTTTAACTTTGACATCTTCTGGTACATCTGTCCAGACCTTCTTTAATACATACAGCAATACAGCTAAATCGTCACCTAACCCTACAATTGGGAAGGCATCAGGAATTGCATCTAATGGACTTATGAGATAACCTAAAGCACCGAGTATAATGGCCTTATCTTTTACTGAGACACTCTTACTCTGAAGCATATAATATAGTATAAGAGAAACATATACAAGTTTTGCACCAGCACGTTTTGCAATCTTTGATATTTTATCAACAAATTCAGATTTTGAAAATTTGTCTTTATAAGACATAAAATCAGGTAATTCCATTATTTTATCTCCTACTTTAATAGTTATAATTATATAATATGATTAACAAATAGGTATTAATATAAATACCCACCTATAACATCAATTTTTGCAAAAATACTATTTTTTTTGAAATAGGCAAAATAATTGTTGTCAGTTAATTGCTTTTTTTGTAACTTCGCACAATAAACTAAATTACATTACAACATGAGAACAGAAAATAAAGGAAAAGAACGAGTATATGCAATACGCAGAAAGATAGCTGAAAATAGAGGATTAAATGATTTTCCTAAACCAGAAGATTTTAGTATTACAGAAGATGAGGTTGATGATTTTCTATATGAAATGATGGGTGGTCCACAAAGTATAGAAGAACAGAAAAAAATATATACCAAGTATGGTATTTGTTTCATCTTGCCTATTGGAATTGTAGCTTTAATGAAACAATCAATGGCAAATTTCCTTATTGGTGTGGCATCAGGACTTATACTTTGTGCCATTTACTACTTAATCCATAAATTTATAAGACAAAGAAAATTAAATAAACTTTTGCAAAGTGGTGTAAAAGAATATACTGATGCAGTTGAAAGATACTGATAAAAAAACACCTACAGCAATTTGCCTAGAACTATATTCTATTCATTACAAATTGCTGTAGGCATTTTTCTATACATTTAATATAACCTGATATCATCCATATATTCTATTTTCGGTGTAGAATTAATTTGTCCAATAATTGTGATAATATCAAATTGGTAATTATTATCTAAATACTTACTTTTAATATAATGATTTATAGCGATCATTAAATTTCTCCTTTTTGCAAATGGTATTGTATATACAGGAGAAGATAATTCGATGCTGCTGCGAGTTTTAACTTCAACAAAATGTATTATATCACCTTCTAAAGCTATAATGTCAATATCACGATGCCCACTTCTCCAGTCACGCTCAATTATATCAAATCCTTTTGACCTTAAGAATTTAACAGCAACGTCTTCACCCCATTTTCCTAATTCATTATGTTGTGCCATAATAGTCTAATATAATTATATTTATATTTATTTATTAGAGGTAAACATTGTTTGCCCTTAAATAAAAATTGTTTATTGCAAACTAGTTAAGACATAATATGTATATAACATAAAAAAAGTTCTGGATGTTAGACTCCAGAACTTTTTTTTATTATGGAATTAATGTTATTTATCTAACAAAATATTCATCATTTCAACTGCTGCTTTAGCTACAGATGTACCAGGACCAAATACTGCAGCAACGCCCGCCTTATATAAGAATTCGTAGTCTTGAGCTGGAATAACTCCACCTGCAATAACCATAATATCTTCTCTTCCAAGTTTCTTTAGTTCCTCAATTAACTGAGGAATAAGAGTCTTGTGACCTGCTGCAAGAGAAGAAGCTCCAACAATGTGAACGTCATTCTCAACAGCTTCACGTGCAGCTTCGGCTGGAGTCTGGAATAATGGTCCCATGTCGACATCAAAACCACAATCTGCATAACCAGTTGCAACAACTTTTGCACCACGGTCGTGTCCATCTTGTCCCATTTTAGCAACAAATATACGTGGACGACGACCTTCTTTCTTTGCAAACTCTTCTGTTAACGCACAGGCTTTATCAAAGTCTGGATCGTTTTTACTTTCTGATGAATACACTCCCGAAATAGTTCTAATTACTGCTTTATAGCGACCAACAACCTCTTCGCATGCGTCACTAATTTCTCCTAAAGTACAACGCAAGCCTGCTGCTTTAACTGCAAGAGCAAGCAAGTTGTTTTTACTCTTCTTTCCTTCTGAGAATTCTCTTACGCACTCTGTAATTTCAGCCAATGCAGCTTTACATGCAGCTTCATCTCGATTTGCGCGTAATTCCTTAAGACTTTCTTCTTGCTGTAAGCGTACTGCTGTATTATCAACTTCAAGAATATCGATAGGGGCTTCATGCTCAAGGCGATACTTATTTGTACCAACAATAGTCTGAACACCAGAGTCAATACGTGCTTGTGTGCGCGCAGCAGCTTCTTCAATACGCATTTTTGGCAGACCAGTTTCAATAGCCTTAGCCATACCACCTAGTTTCTCTATTTCCTGAATGTGCTCCCATGCTTTATGTACAAGTTCATTTGTCAAAGTCTCAACATAGTAAGAACCTGCCCATGGGTCAATCTGCTTGCATACTTTAGTCTCATTCTGAATATATATCTGAGTATTACGAGCAATACGAGCAGAGAAATCTGTTGGTAATGCAATTGCTTCGTCGAGTGCGTTAGTATGAAGTGATTGGGTATGTCCAAGAACCGCAGCCATCGCTTCAATACAAGTACGACCAACATTGTTAAAAGGATCTTGTTCTGTTAATGACCATCCAGAAGTCTGGCTATGTGTACGCAAAGCAAGTGATTTAGGATTTTCTGCTCCAAAGCTTTTAACTATCTTAGCCCAAAGCAGACGGCCTGCACGCATTTTTGCGATTTCCATGAAATGATTCATACCGATGGCCCAGAAGAACGACAAACGAGGTGCAAATTTATCTACTGGAATACCTGCATTAACACCAGTTCTCAGATAATCCATACCATCTGCGAGAGTATAAGCCAACTCTATATCTGCTGTTGCTCCTGCTTCTTGCATATGATATCCGGAAATTGAAATTGAGTTGAACTTAGGCATGAACTGTGAAGTATATTCGAAGATGTCTGCAATAATCTTCATTGAGAATGCTGGTGGATAAATATATGTATTACGCACCATGAACTCCTTCAAAATATCATTCTGGATTGTTCCAGCCATTTCCTCAAGTTTAGCACCTTGTTCTAGGCCAGCATTAATATAGAAAGCAAGGATTGGAAGTACAGCTCCATTCATAGTCATTGAAACTGACATCTTGTTCAATGGAATACCAGCAAACAAAACTTTCATATTCTCTAATGAGCAAATAGATACACCAGCTTTTCCAACATCACCAACAACACGAGCATTGTCTGGATCATATCCACGGTGGGTAGGAAGGTCAAATGCTACAGACAACCCTTTTTGGCCACTAGCAAGATTTCTACGATAGAAAGCATTTGATTCCTCTGCAGTTGAGAATCCTGCGTACTGACGAATTGTCCATGGACGGAATGGATACATCATTGAGTATGGGCCACGAAGGAAAGGAGGAATGCCGGCAGTAAAATCAAGATGTTCCATTCCCTCAAGGTCTTCTTTTGTATATACAGGACGAACCTCAATATGTTCTGGGGTCTTCCAATGAGCCTTAATGTTGTTAGCGTTTAGCCATTCAGAACCATTAACGGCTTTAATACCTGCATAAATATCTATGTCTTTAAAATTCTTTCTCATGACTTATAATTTTTAACAACATTAAATACCTAATTTATTATTATATTCTTTCAATGTCTCAAGAACATTACACTTCACGTGAATAAAGTTCTCTATACCTGCAGCTTTTAAGTCTTCCATACAAGCTGGAGCACCAGCAACAACAAACATTGCGCGGTTATCAAGATACTTGAATGCGGGTATAGCGTATTCTGCATATTCATCATCGCTTGAGCAGAGTACAACGATATCAGCATTAACCTTCAATGCTGCATCAACGCCTTCTTCAACTGTTTTAAATCCTAAATTATCAATTACTTTATAACCAGCACATGCGAGGAAATTGCAAGAGAATTGGGCGCGTGCCTGACGCATGGCGAGATTACCAATTGTCAACATAAATGCGACCGGAGTTTTTGACTCTTCTGTGTGAATTCGTAAATCTTCAAAATCAGCAGCTAAACGAGTACTCTGAATTGACTTAAACACAGATTCGCCATTTCCGTGAGCACATCCACATGCACAAGACAATGCACGTTTGTTTTCAGATTTTTCAATAAAGTTAGGGAATTGATTTGTACCAAGAATAAACTCTTTACGCTTTGCAGCATCACCATGTCGCTTTACATTTGTTGAGTTAATATCATCTTGTACAGTTCCAGCCTTAACTGCAGCTAAGAAACCTCCTTCTTCTTCCACTTTTAAGAAAATCTTCCAACCTTCAACAGCTAAACTATCAGTAAGGTGTTCAATATAATAAGAACCTGCACCTGGATCTACAACCTCACCAAAGTGGCATTCTTCTTTCAGCAATAACTGTTGGTTGCGTGCAATTCTTTCAGAAAAGTCTGTTGGCAATTCGTATGTTGAATCAAATGGAACTACTACCATTGAATGTACACCACCTAACGCAGCACTCATAGCTTCAGTCTGACTACGTAGCAGATTTACATAGCTATCAAATATCGTCTGATTATATTTAGAAGTTGTAGCATTTACAATCATCTTGCATGCACAATCACACTTAGGATCATACTGCTTTACAATCTGAGCCCAGAGCATACGCGCTGCACGGAATTTAGCTAACTCCATAAAATAATTCTCAGAAATACCCATATTGAACTTTATTTTCTTTGCAGCTAAATCAGCATCTATGCCAGCATCAGTAAGCTGTGCTAAATATTCATTACCCCAAGATAGAGCATAACCCAATTCCTGGACTATATATGCACCTGCATTATTTAGTGATTCAGAATTCACTGTAATACATCTGAAATTAGGATAATCCTTGAAAATTTCGATAAGTTTTGGAGCTTCTGAAAGTAATGAGGTAACATCCTTGCCTTTCATTACAATTTTTTCCATCGGGTCAAAATCAATTGAACCTACAACTTTTTCTTTATCATAACCTTTCTTCTCAAAGTATGATACTAAAACTTCTGCAAGTTCAAGTGTATGACGCTTGCAAGTGTTGAAATTAACCTCAACAATATCGCAGCGTATACCTTCAAGTAATGTTTCAATAAATTCGTAGTTTACTTTGTCTCCTGGAACCTTAAAACATAAAGAATCAATTCCTTTGTTCAGAACATCTAAAGCTTTTTCATTTGCAGCTTTAGCTTCTTCAACGTTTATGTCTTGGCGTACATACCAAGCATTTGAGTCTTTTTTGTTGCCTCGAACAAATGGGAATTCTCCTGGCAATGAATCTGGTGTTTTAAGTTTCAAAACATCTTCACGACGGTAAAATGGCTGTACATTAAAGCCTTCATTAGTTCTCCACACGAGTCTTTTCTGAAAATCCGCACCTTTCAAGTCGACTTCTATTTTATCAAGCCATTCTTGAGTGGTTGGAGCTTTAAACTCGGTAAAGAGTTTTTCCTTTTTGTTTGACATAGTGTAACGTTTATTATATAAGTTATAAAATTATATTCGTTTTTATCCGTGCAAAGGTAAGTGTTTTTTCTGATATTGTAAAATAAAAAGCAATAAAAAAAAGCTCAATAGTGAAAAATTCAAAAAACACATATTTATCATTAAATAATAATGAAAAAAATGTGTCTAAAAGTAATAATTTTCATACATTTGCATCTAATTTCAAATTTGTTAGATAGTTATGGGATGGTTTATTGAACTTTTCACATCGACGGAGTCAGTAGCACACATTGCATTACTTTATGCAATTGTTATTGCTTCAGGTGTTTATTTGGGTAAAATAAAGATTGGGGGGGTGTCAATCGGCGTAGCATCTGTACTCTTCACTGGTATTATTGCTGGTCATTTTGGTTTTACTGCCCCCTTTAATATACTTACCTTTATTCAAGATTTTGGATTAATCTTGTTTGTATTTATGATTGGCATGCAAGTTGGTCCAGGTTTTTTTGAAAGTTTTCGTAAGGGTGGAATTACTTTAAACCTATTATCTACAGTTGGTATACTACTAAATATCCTCGTAATGTTTATTTGCTATTGGGCATTTTTTGACACTTCAAATCCAATAAACCTTCCTATGATGATTGGCACCATGTATGGAGCAGTAACAAATACTCCTGCTCTTGGTGCTGCAAATGAAGCATTAACATCGGTTTTTTCTTCAGACAAAGTGCCAGAAATAGCTTCAGGATATGCCTGCGCCTACCCTCTTGGTGTGTTAGGAATAATAGGAGCAACTATTTTAATAAGATATATTTGCAGAATAAATTTTAATAAAGAAGAAAATGAGCTCGAAGAAGCTGAAAAAGAAGATCCAAATGCAAAACCACATGTTATGCATTTAAAAGTTTCTAATTCATATCTTGCTGGTCGGACTTTAGCTCAAATTCATAATTTTCTAAACCGCGACTTTGTTTGTACACGAATTTTACATGAAGGCAAAGTCAGTATTCCAAATGCAAACACAGTTTTCGAGCTTAATGATGAAATATTAGTTGTATGTCCTGAAGCAAACAGTGAACCTGTCAAGGCTTTTATTGGTCCAGAAATTGATGCAGAATGGAATGTTGAGCTTGAAAAACAGCCTCTAGTTTCTAAGCGTATTGTTGTCACAAAGCCATCTATGAATGGAAAGACATTGGCAAAAATGCGTTTTGCAAGTCTTTATGGAGTTAATGTAACGAGAATAACACGTCAAGGCATTGACATATTTGCTGGCAGAAATCACCATTTCCAAGTTGGTGACAGACTCATGGTTGTTGGTCCTGAAGATAATGTTAATCGGGTGGCAGAAATGATGGGTAATTCTATTCGCAGACTCGAAGCGCCCAATATAGCAACAATTTTTATAGGAATAATTGTAGGCATAATATTTGGTAGTCTTCCTATAGCAATTCCAGGAATGCCAATTCCACTTAAACTTGGATTAGCAGGAGGTCCATTAATAATTGCAATACTTATTGGACGTTATGGTTACCGTGTACACTTAGTAACATACACAACAACAAGTGCAAATATGATGCTTCGAGAAATAGGTTTAGTCTTGTTTTTAGCAAGTGTTGGTATTAAAGCTGGAAATAGCTTTTTTGATACAATTATAGTAGGCGATGGACTGAAATATGTTTATACAGGTTTCCTTATTACTATAATTCCTATATTAATAATAGGAGTTTATGCTCGTCTTAAATACCATTTCAATTATTTTATGATTATGGGCTTCATTGCCGGTACATATACAGATCCGCCAGCATTAGCATATGCTAACTCTGTTTGTTCAAGAAACACACCAGCCATTGGCTATTCAACTGTTTACCCATTAAGTATGTTCTTGAGGATACTAACAGCTCAATTGGTTGTTCTATTATTTTGTGGTTAAGTTCACCCTAATGAAATTTAAAGTTCTAAAAATAACACACACATATATACAATATTCTAATGTCTAAAAAAATATTATTTGTTGGATTATTGTTTTGTTATATTTCATCAGTCTTTGCCCAAGGTGCTAAAAATATTAAGATTAATGAAGTATTAACAATCAATAAAAATAGTATTCAAGATGAATACGGAAGACGGAATGCATGGATTGAGCTAGCAAATATAGCTTTTTCTTCTTATGATGTCCGTGGTATGTATATCACTACGGACAAATCTGTTCTTAATAAAGACATATCTGTGCCAGAACGAATTCGAAAAATGTGCCAATTACCGAATGATGATTGCACAAAACTATCGGCAAGAAGACATGTACTTTTCTTTCTCAACAGTTCACCTACAGATGGTGCGCATCATTTATCAACAAAACTAGACGCCACGGCTCCAGTATGGATTGCCCTGTATGACGGTAATGGAGTTGATCTTATAGACTCTGTTACTGTTCCAATTCTTAATGCCAATACGTCTTATGCTCGTGAGAATGATGGTAGATCAAAATGGGTAGTTAAAAACACTGATGCCGTAACTCCATCAACACAAAATTATGTTGCTGGAACAGAGTCAAAGATATCACAACTTAAAAATAATGACCCTAATGGTTTTGGTATCACAGTGCTTGCTATGGGTATTGTTTTTTCTTGTCTTCTTCTATTATATGTTGCTTTTACCATAATGGGATATATTATGAAACGAAGAAAACGCAAGAAAGAAGAATGGCGGAAAACAAAACACAGTAGAAAATTTCACCTTAAGAGAAAAGAAGACGAAATTTCCATTGAAGATGTTGTTTCACTTAATAATGAAATTATTTCAGATGTGGCAGAAGAAGAATATCTTGCCGTAATTGCAATGGCATTAAAAGAATATGAAGATAATTCTCATGACTCAGAAAGCGGCATTATTACAATTAAACATAGTAATGTGCATTGGAGAAATGTTTAAAATGATTTTTTATAATAAAACTAATGAAAAATAATATGAACACATACGAATACACCGTTAACGGTAAAGAATATAAAGTTGAGATTGAAGAGATTGAGGGAAATAAAGCAAAGGTTAATGTAAATGGAAGACCTTTTGAGGTTAATATGAAAAATACCTTAAAGTCAACAGCTCACAACAAACCAAATCGTGTAGAGATGCCTAAAGTTAACGCTACAAAAACAGAAACAGCTATACAACCTACAGCAAATATTGTAGAAAAACAAGAGATCGGAGCTGGAGCAAAAGTAACATCTCCACTTCCTGGAACAGTTACTGAAATAATTGTAAAAGTAGGTGATACAGTAAAACAAGGAGATACTGTCCTTATACTGGAAGCAATGAAAATGCAAAATAGCATAGAGGCAGATCAGTCAGGAACCATTACATCAATAATGGTAAAAGAAGGTGAAACCGTTATGGAAGGAGCAATACTAGTCACAATAGCTTAAAGTTGAATTATGGGATTTATAGATTTTATTGTAAATAATTTTAATGAATTTCTGACCTATACAGGATTCTATAACGCAACTTATGGCAACCTTATAATGATTGCTATTGGCATTGTTTTTATTTGGTTGGCTATAAGAAAAGACTTTGAACCACTACTCTTAGTACCCATTGGTCTTGGTATCATTCTAGGCAACATTCCATTTCGCGCTGATGCTGGTTTAGAAATCGGTTTATATGAAGACAACTCAGTACTAAATATTTTCTATCAAGGCGTCAGGCAAGGCTGGTATCCTCCGCTCGTATTTTTGGGCATTGGAGCAATGACAGATTTTTCTGCGCTTATTGGCAATCCTAAATTAATATTGATTGGTGCGGCTGCCCAATTTGGAATTTTTGGAGCCTACATGGTTGCACTCGCATTAGGATTTGAGCCAAATCAAGCTGCAGGTATCGCGATTATTGGTGGAGCCGATGGCCCAACAGCTATATTCCTATCTTCGAAACTATGCCCAAATCTCATGGGTGCAATTGCTGTATGTGCATATTCATATATGGCGTTAGTACCTGTAATTCAACCTCCATTGATGCGTTTGTTAACAACAAAGAAAGAAAGAGTAATACGAATGAAACCAGCACGTAAGGTTAGTCAGACTGAACGAATATTATTTCCTATTATAGGATTATTGCTTACCACTTTTATTGTTCCATCAGGTCTTCCATTACTTGGTATGCTTTTCTTTGGAAACTTGTTAAAAGAAAGTGGAAAAACAACTCGATTGGCAAAGACTGCCGGTTCATCACTGAATGATGTTGTTGTTGTTTTATTAGGTTTAACCGTAGGTTGTTCTACTCAAGCAAGTGAGTTCTTAACCCTTAATACAATAAAGATATTCTTTCTTGGGGCAATGGCATTTATTATTGCATCTACAAGTGGTATTTTATTTGTTAAATTTATGAACTTATTCTTATCGAAAGAAAAGAAAATAAATCCATTAATTGGAAATGCTGGAGTTTCTGCAGTTCCTATGAGTGCACGTATTTCAAATAATATTGGTTTGGAATATGATCGCCATAACTTCCTATTGATGCATGCAATGGGCCCAAATGTTGCAGGCGTGATTGGATCTGCTGTTGCAGCTGGTGCACTACTAGGCTTTTTAGTTTAGCTTATGATTTATATGAAAAAAGCACTAATACAACAATAGTATTGTATTAGTGCTTTTTCTTTTTAATATTCATATTGAGTAATCTGAAAATTAATACAAATATTGTTTGGATATATTTAATCCAATTTTTTAAGGCTTACTTGCCAATTATAAGAAATATCTATACCAACCATATAGCAAACATTATCTTCAGGAAGGCATATTGAAGCATAATAGTGGAAACCATTTATATCAATTTTTTCTAAAGATATATCACTTAAGATTCCACTTTTTTGATATTTAGCAGGCAAATATTTTAGAAATTCTTGTTTATAGAAATTATGTGAGTATCTTTTAATATTACCTTCAAAAATGCCAATATATACAATATTGTCAAAATATAATCTTTCAACCCTAACTCCATTATCATTATAACTTCCACAATATACTTTGTATGATGACGGATTAACTTGAGTATAAGAATGATATCTCTTATTATTATAGCTTAAAATGGTATCAGTTTTAACCTTTTTGTTCTGATTTACTGATACAGCTTTTGTTGGTTGAAACAACGAAATATCATTTTCACTTTCTTCACCCAACCTTAACTTTATAACTTCTCCTGTTTGGTTTTTAAATACGAATAAATGAGGAGTTTGTTTTATAATGAGATACTTGCTACCCTCATCTTCTCCCATATAAAGTGTATCTCTACGTATTTCAAAACGAACCGGACGTGAAAGTGAATCTGGGTAATATATTGTATCACCAAATGCACGAAATACAATTTCTTCAGAATCTTCATTAATCCAGATTCCTTGAAGCATCTGTTTGGCTTTCTTATCTTCTCTCGGCTTTTCAATTTGTTCTTTTTTTGATTGGCAGCTAAATAGAGACAACAATAGAAATAAAAAGCAAAATCCTTTATTTAGAAATAACATACGTAGGTTCTACTATTATTAAATATTAAATGGGAATTTTTTATTTATTCGAAAACCTCAGCCTCAGACAAGTGACAAGCTTTATTATCTTTTTCACTTGTCTGAACTTCAAGATTCTCAATAGGCCAATTTATGCCTATTTCAACATCGTCCCATCGAATCGAAGCTTCACTTTGAGGAGCATAAACATTATCAACTTTGTATGCAAATATTGCTTCATCACTTAGAACTAGAAAGCCATGAGCAAAACCGCGTGGTATATATAATTGTTTTTTATTTTCCTCACTTAACTCAACCATAATATATTTACCAAATGTTGGCGAATTCTTTCTAATATCAACAGCAACGTCAACGACAGTTCCTTTAATCACTCTTACTAGTTTAGCCTGGGAAAAATTACCTTTTTGATAATGTAATCCTCTCAATACACCTCTGCTTGATTTCGATTCATTATCTTGAATAAAGTTAATCTTACCTATATTCTCATCAAATTCACTTTGCTTAAATGATTCAAAAAAATATCCTCGTGAATCATTAAAAACTTTTGGCGTAATAATGTATACGCCATCTATTTCTGTTTTCTCGTAATTCATTTATATTAATTACTTATAGCTAATTTATGTAATTACTTACAGATTCAATCTGCCAAGAATTGACCTATAATTTAATTATGCAAAAGTACACATATTATTCTAATTATCAAAAAAAATCTTATAACATTTGCTCTCTTTATAAAAAAAACGTACTTTTGCAAAGTGATAGTTTTTGATAAACATATTGAAATTCTTCTTTTAGATAATGATTGTGTCATAGTTCCACAATTAGGTGGATTTATGGCTCATCATGCTGACGCATGTTTTGATAATGAGGAAAATGTATTCTTACCTCCATATCGCAGTATTGGATTTAATCCCCAATTAAAACTAAATGACAATCTCCTTGTTCAATCATATATTGAAAACTATGATCTTAGTTATCCTGAGTCACTTCGTAAAATAGAAGCAGAAGTCAATGAACTTAGACAAATATTAGTTCAAGAAGGTAGATATGAGCTCAAAGGCATCGGAATTCTTTATTATAACAATGAAGGAAAGTATACATTTGAGCCATGCGAAGCAGGTATACTAACCCCAGAATTATATGGATTAGGTTCTAATGAGATAAAAAAACTGATCTCTAACAATTCCACTATTGGTACTCCTTCCAAAAATAAAAGAATCAATAAATTAGCCCATAGAACAAGGAATGTTAACTTTAAAAAGATAGGACGAAGCATAGCATCAAATGTTGCCGTAGCTGCTATAATATGTTTTGCTTTTTTGATATTTGCGAAACCTATTGAAAATTGTAGTAATAACGAAACCAAGACAATAGAGTCTGTTTTCATGAAAGACATATTGATTAATAGTTCAAAAGGAAATGCAAAAAAAGAAGTTGCAATTATAGATAGAAATAAAAAAACATCGAAAATAAAAGAATCCAAAGATTCTGATTTTTCAATTAATCAGTCAGAAAACAAAAAAACAAATACTCAATTTAAGCAAGCTGAAAACAAACATGTTGAAATTGAAAAATCAAATTCATATTATACTTTAGTTTTAGCAAGCCGAGTAACAAAGAACAATGCTAAAATTTTTGTTAACGAACTCCACAATAAAGGAATTGGGGATGCTAGAGTTCTAGAAAAGAAAGTAGGAGCACAGGTTATTTGCGGTAGATATACTACAGAAAATGAAGCCTACGCTAAACTTAACATTATGCATTCAAATGATTTTTTCAAAGAAGCTTGGGTAATGAAAGTTCAATAAATGATAAAATATGAAGAGAGTTCGTTGTCCGAAGTGCGATCACTTTATAATTTTTGATGAAAAAAAATATCACGAAGGTCAATCTTTGATTTTCCAGTGCGAGGAATGTGGTAAACAATTTGGTATAAAAATAGGTGTTAGCAAGCTTAGAAGACCACAGAAAGAAGAAAACAAATTAGAAAATAATGGAGATACTCCATTCGGTTCAATCTTAGTTATTGAGAACGTATTCCACTTCAAGCAGATATTGCCATTAAATTTGGGTGACAATTCTATCGGTAGATATATGAAAGGAAGTAAAACTACGGTACCTATAGAGACCGTTGACCCAAGTGTTGATATGCTTCATTGTTTTATTAATGTGTCAAAAGACAATAAAGGAAATCTTAAATATATTCTGAGAGACGGTCCTAGTTATACTGGTACTTTTGTAGACAATACCATATTAGGTCCACGCGAAAAAAGAGTTATCACAGATGGAACCCTTTTTACTATAGGCGCTACAAGTATTATTCTTCAAGCGCCAAAAGACAAATGAAAAAAGCGTTTTGAAAATGCAAATATAAAACACCTTTGCATTTTCACTATATTATGTAAGATGCAAAGGTATTTTATATTGTAAGGATTCTACTTCTTAAATTTCTTTTTTAATTTCAACTTTGGAATTTTGAGTTTATCACCCTGTTTTACTTCTGTTTTACCATCATTAATAGCAATCACATAACACTCCATGTCCGAACCCAAGTGAGCTCTTGAAATTGATTTCAGAGTTTGCCCTTTTGCGACTGTAACTGTTTGTGACACACCTTCAATCCTATATGCTCCATAGCGAATTGCTACATATTTAGCTTCATATTCAGACTGTTTATCTACAATCTGTTCATCTGCATTTTTTGCCTGAACACTTTCCGTTTTTTTATTCTCGCTTATAGACTGTTGTTTATTAATATTATATTCTAAGGTTTTAGTTTCTTCGTTATGAGCAGAATTATCATTTTGTTCTTCGTTATGTTTAGTCTTATTTATTATTTTCTCACGATTAAATGAATTTTCGTTAGTTGCAATACTATCAATGTCCTGTTCAATGTATACTACTGCAGGAGAAGGTGGAATCAGATAATGTCCAAACAAATATCCACCAATAAAACCAATAACAAGAGCTAAGATAGTAAATATTAGTGTTTTTTTCTTGCCACTTGAACCATTTGATAATACTTCTGTGTCATAGTCGTATTCAGGAACAAAATTTGACATCGTATTATGCTCAACATTTGCTTCCTCTTCAGTATTAATATCTTCAAGTATTTTTTCTTCTACATTTTCTTTTTTTAATTGTATATTTTTATCATCAACTTCAGATGAAATAAAATCTTCATTTATACTTTCATTCTCATTCAAAAATGATTCGTCTTCTATAGAAATATCGTCGGCATTATTTTGCAAATGACCATCAATTACAACATTTATATCTCCTTCTGTAGGGAGAACTTCATCCTGTTCATTATCGTTGACGTCAGATTTAATCTCAACATCATCAATATTCTCTTCATCAGTACTCTGAACTATCTCATGTATTATTTCATCAACATTTTCGATGACTTCGGTATCATCTTCTTCACTTTGTTTTTCTTCAATATCATCAAAAGAAACACCATCATTTAACACAACTGTATCAAACTGTGAGAACGGTTTGTTCACCAATTCTTTCATCAATGAATCAGGTGTAAATGTAATCTTATCATGTCCATAAATAATGTATCTTTCACCAGTATTCACATTTACACTTTCCCTATCCTTGACTTTTACAACCTTGAATGTTCCCAATCCCTTTATTTTAACTGTATCACTTTTTTCAAGGTTTACCAGGATCGTTTTTACAAATGCATTAAGAAATATCTCAATTTGAGAAATAGGCAAATTGTGTTTTATAGATAATCTACTTGCAATTTCTTGTAGCTTAATCATTTTAATTGCCTCCTTTCTTCTTGAATTTATCCCTTAAAGAACTAACAGGTTTGAAATTCAGAACCAGTTTAGGTGGAACAAGCATACGCTGCTGTGTAGAAGGATTAACCACAATTCGTTCCATCCTCTTTTTTATTTCAAAAGTTCCGAAGTCATTAAACAAGACATTCTCACCTTCTTCAAATGCAATTCCCATCTCGTCAATTATACTATTGACAAGTTTCTTTGTATTCTCCAAAGAAGTATTAGTATCTTTTGACAACTGCTGTAAAAACTCTTTATTGTTCATAATTTTATTTTTCTTCAACTACACCATATAAATCAAATTCTTCGGCATCGGTTATTTTTATATTATAAAAACGGCCAACTCTAAGCGTTTTCTCGCCAACAGGAATTAATACCTCTGGATCAACCTCTGGTGAGCTAAATTCAGTCCTTCCAATATAGTAATTGCCTTCCTTTCTGTCAATAACAACTTTGAAGATTTTTCCTATTTTTGAAGCTTCAATCTCTGCACTTATCTCTTGTTGAATAGCCATCAGTTTATCAAGACGACTTTGTTTTATGTTGTCAGGAACATTATCATCATAATGGCGCTGGCTGAAAGTGTCTTCTTCTTCAGAATATGCAAAGGCTCCCATTCTTTCAAAACGTGCCCAACGAGTAAATTCCAACAACTCTTCAAAGTCTGTATCAGTTTCATTTGGAAATCCTACCATAAGTGTAGTTCTTAAAGTTATTCCAGGAACCTCTTCTCTAATTCTGCGTATAAGCTCATAGGTCTCATTCTTTGAAAAATGCCTATGCATAGAATTTAATATGTTATCTGAAATATGCTGGAACGCAATGTCAAGATATTTACAGACATTGTCACGTTCTCTAATCACACGAAGTAAATCGTAAGGAAAATCTGTAGGATAAGCATAATGAAGCCTTATCCATTTAACTCCTTTTATATCTGAAATTTTTTCAATTAATTCTGCAATATGGGATTTCCCGTCAAAATCAATGCCATAGTATGTCAATTCTTGAGCTATTATTTGGAATTCATAAACTCCATTGTCAACATATCGTCTAATTTCATCAAGAATATCATCCATTGAACGGCTTTTGTGACTTCCTGTAATTATTGGAATTGCACAATAAGCACAATGACGATTACATCCTTCGCTGATTTTAATATATGCATAGTGATGAGGTGTCAACTTTGCTGGAGCAGATTTTACAGAACTCTTAGCTTTACCTAAATCTTCTACTACCTGCTTAAAGTCAAACTTGCCATAATATTTGTCTACCTGCGGAATTTCTTTCACCAAGTCATTCTTATATCTTTGTGACAAACATCCCATGACTAAGAGTTTTTTTAGTCGTCCTTCTTCCTTAGCCTGAACAAACTCTAAAATTGTATTTATGCTTTCTTCTTTGGCATCTCCAATAAATCCACATGTGTTTATTATAGCTATATCCCCATTAGGACGCTTGGTGTCATGAGTGCAATGATACCCATTACCTTCAAGTTTACGAATAAGTCGCTCACTATCAACAAGATTTTTAGAACAACCTAAAGTAATAATATCAATCTGATTTTCCTTCATTCGCTGAATGTTCCAGTCTTATATCTTAATTGAAAATATTATTCTTCTTTGAATAATGAGTCTACAAACTGTGTCTTATTAAACAATTGCAAGTCTTCAATTCCTTCACCTAAACCTATATACTTTACGGGAACTTTAAGCTGGTCACTAATTCCAATTACAACTCCGCCTTTTGCTGTACCATCTAATTTTGTTATTGCCAAACTTGTAATTTGTGTGACTGCAGCAAACTGCCGAGCTTGCTCGAAAGCGTTTTGTCCTGTACTTCCATCTAACACCAGCAGCACCTCATCTGGAGCTTGTGGAAGAACTTTTTTCATAACGTCTTTGATTTTTTTAAGCTCATTCATTAGTCCAATTTTATTATGGAGTCGTCCTGCAGTATCAATTATAACAACATCGGCATTATTAGCTTTTGCCGAAGTAAGAGTATCAAACGCAACAGATGCAGGGTCAGATCCCATTTGCTGTTTAATAACGGGAACTCCCACTCTATCTCCCCAAATACATAGCTGCTCAACAGCCGCTGCACGGAATGTGTCTGCAGCTCCAAGATAAACCTTCTTGCCTGCCTCCTTAAATTGATATGCCAGTTTGCCTATCGTTGTAGTCTTACCGACTCCATTAACACCAACAACAAGAATAACGTATGGGCTATGGTCTGTGGGTAAATCCCAATCATCCATGTCGTTTGTATTATTCTCAGCGAGAAGAGCCGCTATCTCTTGTCTCAGTATGCTGTTTAATTCTGATGTTGAAACATATTTATCGCGAGCAACACGCTCTTCAATTCTCTCAATTATTTTCAGCGTAGTGTCAACACCAACATCAGATGTAATCAACACCTCTTCAAGGTCGTCGAGCACTTCGTCGTCAACCTTAGTTTTGCCTGCTATGGCTCTTGTAAGTTTATCGAAGACACTCTGTTTAGTTTTTTCTAGACCTTTATCAAGGGTTTCTTTTTTCTTTTTATTAAAAAAGCCGAATAATTTCATATTGTTTAACAGTGTTTTAATCGTATTTAATTAATGCCCAATACATAACTTTCCATGCCTTTATAATTTTATAAAAACAAACAAGTTACAATAACTATTAACATGAAAACCTTATATTTAGCACTACATAATTTAATTTTGGCACAAAAGTACAAAAAAAAATACATTCAGTTGCCTAAAAATTCAATTTTGTGCTTTTTGTTTCCTATTTTTGCATGTTTTTAAAAGATAAAGAATTAAACAAGAATGAAAACAGCAATCGTTGGAGGCGGAGCAGCAGGTTTCTTCCTTGCAATAAATTTGAAAGAAATGTGTCCGAGTATGGATATCACAATTTTTGAGAAATCACAAAGGGTCCTACGAAAAGTAGAACTCTCTGGTGGAGGAAGATGTAACTGCACTAACAGTTTTGCAGAAATAAGCAGTCTTCAACAGGTATATCCTAGGGGGCACAGGCTATTGAAGCGCCTATTTATGACTTTCAACCATTTAGACACTTACAAATGGTTTGAACAACATGGAGTTGAACTGGTCACACAGCCAGACCAATGTGTTTTCCCAAAAGCCCAAGATTCACACGTCATCATAAACAGTTTTCTTCAAGAAGCACACAAAAGTGGTATACACATAAAGACATTATATCCCATAGACTCACTAGATTCACTTTCAGAATTCGACTTCATTGCCATAACAACTGGAGGTTCGCCTCGTCGTTCTTCATTGCAATGGTTAGAAAAAGAGGGACATTGTATTGAAGAACCTGTTCCTTCGCTGTTTACATTTAAAATACTTGAGCAATCAATTCATACACTCATGGGGACTGTTGCAGAACAGGCAAGTCTGCATGTTGTCGGCACAAAATACAAATCATCAGGTCCTCTTCTAATAACCCATTGGGGATTTAGCGGTCCAGCAGCACTTAAACTCTCTAGTCATGCAGCCAGGTGGCTAAATCAAAACAAATACAACGCCCAAGTAAGCATAAACTGGCTAAGTATGCCTTTTGATCAAGTAATTGAAGATATCAATATTGCATTGTGCAAAAATCCTGACAAACTAATAATAAAATATTCTCCACTGAATCTCCCAACACGCCTATGGGCACATCTTGTCGGCAAGGCTGTCAACAATCCTAATACAAAACGTTGGCGTGAACTTGGCAGAAAAGAACTTAATCGACTTGCCAACCAACTAACAAATGACATTTATACAATTTCGGGCAAAGCAAGTAATAAAGCCGAATTTGTAACATGCGGAGGCATTGCACTCAATCAGGTTAATAGTCAGACACTCGAAAGCATTCACCGTCAAAATCTTTATTTTGCAGGTGAAATTCTAGATATTGATGGTGTCACTGGAGGCTTTAATCTTCAGGCTGCATGGACTACCGCCTACATTGTTGCAAAAGCAATAAACCAAAAGTGCAACATGTAAAGTTCGTAATGCATTAAGGTATTAAGGTATAATTATCTTTTTGTCGTCGCTTTGTAGAATAATATTTTTTTATAATAATGTTGACGTCTACAACTTTTTCATGTATGAAAATTTTTGACAAAATGCCTTATTTTTGCAGAAAAAACATCCCCTGTAATCTGTTAAAATTCTCCTTCCCTCATAGTTGTCCACTAACCTGATTTTGCGCGCTTAGAAAAGAATTTTTCCGCAAACACCTATCATTCAACGATTTGCAAAAGGAGGAAAAACGACAGATATCGTCTCTTAATGCGAAAGGTGCCCTTTCGCATTATCATATGTGATGGTTGACCATGTCAAACGTATCGTTTCGCACTGCCATATGCCACATATCGCAAACGCTAACAAACCTTTCAATCGTGAATGTCGGTTAAAATTATTCACAACCTTTAAGTATATTGATTAACAACTTCATGGATTTTAGGTTTTCAGCGTGCCAAACTAAAAAAACAATAAATAGTTCCAGTACCCTTCATCGTTCCAGTTTTTTATTATGAAATATTTTGACAAAAAACACTTTTAATTTTCCTTTTAAATAAATAGGATTTTAACAAATTTTCTAAGAACAACTTTACTAATAAACTCTCAGTCTATCTCCAACTTTAATAGTGTAATTTTGGAGATTAATATTGTTCTTTTTACAAAGATTTTTTAAACGAACACCATATAACTGAGCAATAGAATATAGACTTTCACCAGCTCTAACTGTATGTGGTTGTTTTTTATATTTTTTTTCGGCACGCTTCTGTTTTTTTTCTAAATACACTAGCTCCCCGATCTCTAGCTGGCTTTTACTACTACGCTCATTGTAGCGTGCTATGCGTCTGTAGTTCAGATTAAATTCGCGGGCAATAGAAGCAAAAGTATCTCCTTTGCGGGCACGGACATAATAGTTTTTATTATTGAAATATACACTATGATTAGACACACTCTTGTCAGTCTGGTCAACAGCAGCAAGATGCTCAGCAGCAAAATGGCTATACGATTTTGCATGATCATACTGGCTTAGGTTATAAAGTTCTATAATTCCAATAAGTTTTTGTGCATAAGTGGGACTTGTAGCATATCCACATGCTTTTAGACCATGCGCCCAAGCTCGATAGTCTGTTGGACTAAGAGTGAACAACCTGCTATACCGTGTCTGTCTTGCCAGAAACTGGCTATGATCTTCATAGCTGTCGCGAACATTGTTGTATGCACGAAAACATTCTTGTGATAGATCGTCGTCATGATATGTCTTAGCACCAGTCCAGCCATGACATTTAATTCCAAAGTGATTATTACCTTTTTGTGCTAATTCACTCTTACCCGCTCCACTCTCAAGAAGTCCTTGTGCTAGAGTAATGCTAGCTGGCACTTTCCATTTCAGCATCTGCTCAATGGCAAGGTCCTTATAACGATTAATATAGTCTTGGTATGCTGAGTTTGGTCTTTGTGCAAGTAATGAAAGATTGGCACAAAGACTAAATACGAATACAACAATTACAATGCGGTCTAATCTGCTCATTTTGCAAAAGTATTGATTTTATGTGAATCTTACAAGATTTTAATATTTTTTGTTTACTTTTGCAGCAGAAAGACATAATGATATATATATGAAAAGATTTATCCTGGCAATAGGAAGTAATTATAAACAAAGTGAAAATATCGAAAATGCAAAAAACTATTTACATGGTATAATTGACGGTATTTGTTTCACAAAATTTGAGTACACTGCCCCAATTGGGATAGATGGAGACTGGTTTTTGAATGGTTTAGCATACGGTGAGACAGACTTGTCGTATGACAATTTGCTTTATCACACAAAAGAGACAGAAAAGTATTGTGGGAATAGCAGAGACCTGCGGAAAAAAAATATCATAATGATGGATATTGACATACTATTATATGATACAAAGAAATATCACGAAGATGACTGGAATCGTGAGTATATTAAAAACGAAATTAAAAGACTGAATACATTATTAAAATATTAAGAAATGGATTTAATAAAACGCATTAAAATTCTGATTGCTATTACTTTATGTTCTTCAAGTATAAATGCGCAATCATTTGAAAATTATTTTACAGAAAAGACTTTGCGTCTTGATTATATTTTTGCCGGGAACCAGGAACAACAATATATAGCATTAGACAAACTAAATAGCATAGAGGGCTGGTATGGCAAACATAAGAGATTAGATGAAGTACCTGTAGAAGGTAATGGGCAAATAATTGTAAAGGTACATAATAACGCAAAAGTGATATATAGAAATTCATTCTCAACTCTATTCCAGGAATGGATTACTTACGATGAGGCAAAAACAACAACACGTTCATTTGAGAATGTTTTCCTTGTACCTATGCCAAAGGATACCGTTGACATTACAGTGGAATTGTATAATAACCGAAGAGAAGTAATGACTACTTTAACACATACTGTAATACCAACAGATATATTAATACACCATATTGGCGACACCCCTACTCCATATGTAACCCTACAACAAGCAGCAGACACAAGTAAGTGTATTAACATTGCATATTTAGCAGAAGGTTATACTAAAGAGGAAATAGATCTTTTTCTTAAAGATGCAAAGATTGCCCAAGAAGCCCTATTTGCACATGAACCATTCAAAAGTTTGAAGGATAGGTTCAACATAATAGCAGTATGTGCAGAGTCAAAAGACAGCGGTACAAGTGAGCCATCGAAAGGAATTTGGAAAAACACAGCCCTCGGTTCGCACTTTGACACATTTTACAGTGACAGATATCTTACAACTTTAAATCTGAAGGTAATGCATGATTTGCTAGCAGGAACTCCATACGAACACATTATAGTCCTTGTCAATACTGATAAGTATGGAGGTGGAGGCATATTAAATTCATATAATCTGTCAATGACCCATCATAAGATGTTTCGCCCTGTTGTTGTTCATGAATTCGGACACAGTTTTGCAGGACTTGGCGATGAATATGCATATGAGCAGGAAGATTTAGCTATGTATCCACATGACATAGAACCATGGGAACCAAACCTTACAACTATGGTAAACTTTGAAAGCAAATGGAAAGACATGATTGATAAAAAGATAGAGGGAGTTGGTCTTTTTGAAGGAGCTGGTTATAGCATGAAAGGTGTATTCAGACCCAGTAAAGATTGCAGAATGAGAACAAATGAAAATCCAAACTTCTGCCCTGTGTGTGAACGAGCATTGGTTAATCTGATTAATTTTTATGCAGAATAAAACATTCTACAAACACTTTCTAAGCATGCTTCTTGCATTGACTCCATTATTCAGCCATGCCCAGCAACTCTCTGACAACGAGAAGCTTGGCATTGCAATTGAATATTTTCAAAGCAGCAAATACCATGAAGCATTATTAATATTTGAGGATCTAAAGAAAAATCACAAATTAAATCCACGATATATAGCATATATGGGATTATGCTACTATTATGAATGGGATTTTGAAAATGCCTACAAGCATCTAGAGGAATCACTGCCAAAACTAAATTTGTTTGCCCCACACGAGCGTTCTATATATTATTACACATGCGCAGAAAGTTATTTTGCTTTAGAACTATACGAAAAAGCAATTCCCCACTATAATGAAGCTTTGTCATTATGCTATGATAATGAGAAAGGGGATATATATTTTAGATTAGGATATTGCTACATACAGAAAGAAATGTGGAAAGAAGCGCAAAACTATCTAAAAGATGCACTCACATTTTACGCAAAATATAGAAATGTATCTGATATTAAATCACGAGTCAGACAAATAGAAAACATGATTCAAGGCTGTGAATCAATGTTTCCAGAAGAAGATAGAATAAAACAATTTGAACCAGATCAAGAGGCAAATAAAATAGTAGATACAAATAAATAAAAGGCAAAAAATATGGATGTAACATCTTACATCCATAACATAATTTATATTCTATCTGGATTCATCCTGCCATGTCATCGCCTACAAAAGAAAGCGGTAAAAGGTCTTTAACAGACTTTATAACATATACGCAATCTGTTCCATAAAGAAAAATTTTCATTGGTTTCTTGTATCGGTCTTCAATCTCTAAGATGACCTGCCGACATGCACCACAAGGAGTAATTGGTTGCTTTAGCACACCTTTTTTGTTGCGAGCAGCAATGGCAAGCTTCGTAATCGGTTGGTCAGGAAATTGAACTTGAGCTGCAAATATTGCGGTTCTCTCTGCACATAGTCCAGAAGGAAACGCCGCATTCTCCTGGTTTGCTCCTAATATCACCTTGCCATTAGCCAACTCAACAGCAGCTCCTACTGCAAAATTTGAATAAATAGAATAAGAACGCTCTGTTGCAGAGATTGCTTTCATAATCAAAGACTGTTCTTCTGGCAGAAGTTCTTCCATTTGGCTTTTTTGAATTTCTATATCAATATGAACATTATCCATAACTCATCTCCTTTTTCTTATATTATTACTATATTTATTTTCGTTTGTTGACTGATACTCATAGCACCCTAAATCTGGTTCATCATCTCTTTTAATTCCTAAACGATCATAGGCAATAGATTTATCTTTATTTGCCTTGCCAATTGCCTTTGATTTTTCAGTTAACTTAAAATCATACTGTAATAAACTAATATCAACTTTGTTAAAGTTTTTAGTTCCAGCAACAATTGTATCTGTAGGGTCTTCCCATATAACATCTATTATATTTAAAGTGTCTTCCTCTATTTTCGGAGTACGCAACAAGCAATGATCAAACTTATAGGAATAAGTTACCATCGAATCGCGCACTGAACCATTTATCACATCATCGCTATATCCTGTAACAATAGAATTAACACACTTAAAACCATATAAAGGAAGGTTAACGTCTTCATAATAATTTGTAAATCGAAGTGCACTTCCCCTGTTTGAATCGAAAGGATAGAACTGTGCAATTGTACAATGATTAATATATGCATCTCCGCCGAATATTCCAACACAGTCATTCAATGAATTAGTTATTTGGCAGTTTTCAACATCAATTGCAGAATGAATACTCTTCAAACCATATCCTTGCGAGTTATGGACAATACTATTTAATAACGATAACTTCAAACGACTTACATCTGAAGAATCACAAACTATTGCGTCATAACAACTATGGATATCAGTAAAGTCTATCAAGTTTTCATAAGATGATTCATAGAAATGAATACCTTTCCATTGTCCGCTAACACCATCATAAGGCAAATAGTCGAACATTCTATCTATTCTGTCTCCTCTCAGAACAACATTGTTTTGGGCAGTTCCTTCACACTTAAGTTTACCATACACATCAATACCAGCCTTGTCGTGGAAATATAGTGTAGTACCACTACCAATAGTCAAAGTAGCACCTTTGTTAACTGTTATACCACCATAGATAATTGTAGGCTTAGAAGTCTTAATCGTTGTATCACGTTCTATAACTATATTAGTCATAAAATCCGCATCCCAAGACCATGCATTTAGATTGACCTTTTGCATGGCACCACTCTCTAAATGAAATATTAAATTATCATCTACTTTCTGAGGTGAATCCTGATTATTTGTAGGAGATGTCAATTCAACAAAAACACGTATGCTATCGTTATTCCTTATTTCTACATCATTGGTTTGAAAACCTTGTGCCTGACCTAAGTATTGACCATCAACATTTACCCTAAATCCAGTTTGATTTCCTCTTTCAAGCCTTACATTGGAGCAACGTATTCCATTTCCAGACTTGTTATATACCCAAAATGTACGGGTAGAAGTAGGAACACGTGAAAAAACAGTATCCATACAAACAGTATCAGTAGAAAATGTCAATAAATTTGATGATGACAATGTAAATGTATCATCATCGTTACATGCTGCAAGTAAAAAAATCAAACAGCAAGAACACAAACAATTAAATATAAGCTTTATCATATTATAAAAACGCAAAACTTATCTTTTTATTGTATAACTACTCTCTATCTAGACTTTAACAGCCGATACTTACCTTACTGTTATATGAAAACAGCCTTGCTTAACTTCATACTTAACATAGCAACGTCCTTCTTTTCTCAGATCATTAAGCACTTCACTCAAGACATACTTTAAACTATCATTTCTAACTTGTCTACGAGGTTCTCCTTCTGGAGGACTGACAGTTTTATATCTATTATAGCATATGTCAAATGTAGTACCATACAAATGACAAGAATTTTCAGTTGCATTTCTATTATAGTTGCGAAGTTTCCTCACATCAGATTTGCTTCTAGTTACACTCGTAACAATAGGTTTATGTAGATTTATTCCCTTAATTTGAAGACTGTCAAAGAAATTTCGGCCGATATCCTGTAATAATACAGCGGCTCGAGGTACAAGATAAGGAATACTGCGATGCAGTTTCTCAACATAAAAGTAAGGATTACTACCTACGTAAACCAGATCCATCTTCCTCTGTTCTGCTTCTACCCTATCCTCTACTGGATTAACTCCCCATCGTTTTGCAGCCAACATTTGAACATTGTTAGAATCAGGAAAAGCCTCTGAATATTTTCGGACACTATATATTCCATTTTTTATAAGATTACCTTCAGAATTAATAAACTTTGTAGAAACTAATTTGTTGTTATCCACAATGTAATCATCTTTATTAAGAAGCTTTTCTTTTATATCTGTAGAATCATTATTTTCACTAGAAGACAACTCATTTTCGTCAGAATATGCTTTATTCGATACTGAAGGAAAAGCACATCTCACTAATGCTAATAACAAAATGAGTCCCCCAAAAACTTGTAAATATCTTTTTTGTATTTTTTTCATTATTATGTACTATCTTTTATACAAATGCAATTAGCCATGCAAAAATACAACAAAAAAAAGAAAGACAAAACTTTTTAAAGATAAAAGTATTCTTTTTATAAACAACCACAATTATCATTCTGTCAAAATGATATAGTCATTCTTCTTTAAGTTAAAAATATTATAGACATCTATTATAGACTTATTCGTTATTTATCATATATAAAATGTGCCATAATTAAGGAAAATAGCTTAAAGATTTGCCAGTAAAAGGAAAAAGATGTAAATTTGCACGAAAAAAGAGGAGAATATTTTTGATTGAGAAACATATAATATTAGAAGATGTTGATGTACAAACGTTTTATGGTACGAGCAACAGTCATCTTACAATGCTCAAATCACTATTTCCAAAACTAAGAATAGTTGCCCGAGGAAATGTAATGAGGATTCTTGGAAATGAAGACGAACTCTCAAAATTTGAGGCTGTTGTTGAGAAAATACGTAAACATGTTCTTTTTTACAACGCCATTAACGAAGAAGACATTCTTGACATATTCAATGGTAATGCCACAAGAGGTGAATCCGCCAAAGATATTGTAGTTTACAGTGTTACAGGAAAACCCATAAAGGCGCGCAGCAGAAACCAGCAACTTATGGTTGATGAGTTTGAACGCAATGACATGGTATTTGCTATCGGTCCAGCAGGAACAGGTAAAACTTATTTAGGTATAGCTCTTGCAGTAAAGGCATTGAAAGATAAAACTGCAAGACGTATAATCTTAAGCCGTCCAGCTGTTGAAGCTGGTGAGAAATTGGGATTCCTACCTGGCGACATGAAAGATAAGATAGATCCATATCTGCAACCTCTATATGATGCACTTGAAGACATGATACCTGCTGCAAAGCTACAGGACATGATTGATAAACGTATAATTCAAATTGCCCCACTTGCTTTTATGCGAGGAAGAACTCTTAGTGATGCTGTGGTAATTCTTGATGAAGCACAAAACACAACATCTGCGCAATTAAGAATGTTCCTAACGCGCATGGGATGGAATACAAAAATGATAATAACAGGAGACTTGACCCAAATAGACCTGCCGAAAGGACAAGAAAGCGGGCTATGTGAGGCTAATCGAATTCTACATAATATTGATGGAATTAGTTTTATTGAAATGAATAAAAATGACATCGTTCGCCATAGGCTTGTTACACGTATAGTTCAAGCGTATGAGAAAAATGATTAGAATTGAATAATTATAGAAAACAAAAAGAAATAAATAACATGAAAGCACTGACAAAAACCGACTTCAAATTCGAAGGACAAAAGAGCGTTTATCACGGAAAAGTTAGAGATGTATATTTTATAGACGATTTGGTTGTAATGGTAGCAACAGACCGAATTTCTGCTTTTGACGTAATACTTCCAAAAGGTATTCCTTACAAAGGACAGGTTCTAAACCAAATAGCAGCTAAGTTCCTTGATTCTACTAAAGACATCTGTCCAAATTGGAAACTAGCAACACCAGACGAAATGGTTACAGTAGGACTGAATTGTGAGGGGTTCCGCGTTGAAATGATAATACGCTCAATTCTTACAGGTTCTGCATGGCGTGAATACAAGAAGGGATGTCGTAAATTATGTGGTGTAAAATTACCTGATGGTATGAAGGAGAATGAACGTTTCCCAGAACCAATAATTACTCCCACCACAAAGGCAGATGAAGGTCATGACATGAATATTTCGAAAGAAGAAATTATCAAGCAGGGACTTGTAAGCCCTGAAGATTATGAAATAATTGAGAACTATACACGTCGTCTATTCGCAAGAGGTCAGGAAATTGCAGCTAAGCAAGGCTTAATTCTCGTTGATACTAAATATGAATTCGGAAAACGAGATGGCAAAATATATCTTATTGATGAAATACATACACCAGATAGCAGTCGTTACTTTTATGCAGACGGATATGAAGATAAACTGGCAAAAGGTGAACCACAGAGACAATTATCTAAAGAATTTGTACGCCAATGGCTTATTGATCACGATTTCATGAATGAACCTGGACAAAAAATGCCAGAAATAACAGATGAATATGCAGAAAGTGTAAGCGAAAGGTACATTGAGCTTTATGAGCACATTACTGGAGAAAAGTTTAATAAGGCTGCTGAAAGTGACGATATAGCAAAAAGAATTGAAAAAAACGTTACTAATTATCTGAAAGAACTGAAAAAGTAAAAATTATGAGTTTTGAATAATCAATTAGAATAAACTAAATTATTATTCAAAACTCTTATTATTATAGTTATGTATAGACAAGAAACCATAAAACCATATGAAAAAGGCGGAGAAAAAAGTGTTCAAGTTGAAGAAATGTTCAACAATATTGCATCTTCATATGATACTCTAAACCATCGTCTTTCTTTGGATATTGACAAGTGTTGGCGAAAAAAAGCCATAAAATCGCTAATCCAAGATAGCCCCAAACTAATACTTGATATTGCAACGGGTACAGGTGACTTTGCTATACAGTCTGCAAAAATGCTCAATCCTGATAAAATCATTGGAATTGATATTTCTGAAGGAATGATGGGCATAGGAAAAAGAAAAGTTAAAGAAGAATCACTTGAAAATATTATATCATTCCAACGTGAAGATTGTTTGCAACTATCTTTTGAGGATAATAGTTTCGATGCCGTTACTGCAGCATTCGGCATTAGGAATTTTTCCGAATTAGACAAAGGACTTTCGGAAATGTGCAGAGTATTGAAAAAGGGAGGAAAACTATGTATAATAGAGCTAACAACACCTATATCATTTCCAATGAAACAACTATTTAAGATATACTCTCACACTGTACTACCACTGTATGGCCGTTTGATTTCAAAAGATCAATCAGCATACAGATACCTTACTGCAACAATTGAGGCTTTCCCACAAGGAGAAAAAATGGTAGGTATATTAAGCAAAGCTGGTTTTTCAGATGCATTTTTCAAACGACTTACATTTGGTATTTGCACAATGTATATCGCAACAAAGTAACATAAATTATTAATGAAAGAATTTGGGCTCATAGGAACATCACTACGACATAGTTTTTCAAAAGACTATTTCAATCAGTTTTTTGAAGATAATAATATTGATGCTTGCTACAAAAACTATGAGCTTGATAGTATAGAAGAACTACCTAAACTAATTGAAAAAAACAACTTAATTTGCGGTTTAAATGTAACGATACCATTTAAACAAGTAATTAGCAGTTATTTAGATGTTATTAATCCTAAGGCAAAAGAAGTTGGTGCTGTAAATGTAATCGAGATAATAAGAGAAAACGGGCATACAAAATTGATTGGACATAACACAGATATTTTGGGTTTTAAATACTCTATATCTCCGATGCTAAAAAAATATCATACTGATGCATTAATATTAGGTACGGGCGGGGCTTCAAAAGCTGTTGATTTTGTATTAAGAGAACTTAGTATTAATACTTTATTTGTCAGTAGATCAAAGAAAAGCAAAAATAAAATAATTACTTATAATGAGTTAAATGAAGATTTGTTTAAAAAGCATTTATTAATTATAAATTGTACTCCATGCGGAACATGGCCCAATATTGATACATACCCACCAATAAATTATCAATGGGCTACATCTAAACACATTTTCTATGATTTAGTTTATAATCCACAACTGACAAGTTTTATGCAAAAGGCAAAAGAAAAAGGTGCAACTATAAAAAATGGACTTGAAATGCTGCACCTGCAAGCCGAATATGCTTGGAAAATATGGAATAGCAACAAATCGGATATATAGTGATTTAACAATATATTTGACAATAATTATAATCAAATTCAAATTCAAAACAAAAAAATAAAGATTATGAACAACGATCGATATATGATGCGCGGAGTTAGCGCAGCCAAAGAAGACGTTCACAATGCAATCAAAAACATTGACAAGGGACTCTATCCACAAGCATTTTGTAAAATTATACCAGACATACTTGGCGGAGATCCTGAATATTGCAATATAATGCATGCAGATGGTGCAGGTACAAAGTCAAGTCTTGCATACATGTATTGGAAAGAAACTGGTGATATTTCTGTATGGAAGGGTATTGCCCAAGATGCCATTGTAATGAATACAGATGATTTACTTTGTGTTGGTGCTGTTGATAATATATTGGTTAGTAGCACGATAGGAAGGAACAAGATGTTGATCCCAGCTGAAGTAATCTCTGCAATTATAAATGGAACTGACGAATTACTTTCCGAAATGCGAGAAATGGGGATTGGAATTTATCCAACAGGAGGCGAAACTGCAGATGTGGGTGATTTAGTGAGAACAATTATTGTGGATTCAACTGTAACATGTCGTATGAAGCGCTCAGATGTCATTAACAATGCAAACATTAAGCCAGGAGATGTTATCGTCGGGCTTTCCTCTACAGGCAAGGCAACCTATGAAAAAAAATACAATGGAGGCATGGGAAGTAATGGACTTACTAGTGCTAGACATGATGTATTTGGAAAATATCTTTCAGAAAAATACCCTGAGAGTTATGATCATGCTGTACCAAATGAATTAGTTTACAGTGGTAAATATAATCTCACTGACAATATTAGCGGTTCACCTATTGACGCTGGCCAGTTAGTTCTATCACCAACTCGCACATATGCACCAGTAATAAAGAAAATACTCGATCTTTACAGAGAAGACATTCATGGTATGGTACATTGTACTGGTGGGGCCCAGACAAAGATTCTCCATTTTATCAGTGACAATTGCCATGTTATTAAAGATAATATGTTTGAAGTTCCACCATTATTCCGTGCAATACACGAATGCTCAAACACTGACTGGCATGAAATGTACCAAGTTTTCAATATGGGACATCGTATGGAAATATATATAGACCAAGCAATGGCAGATAAAATCATACAAATTTCAAAATCTTTCAATATTGACGCTCAAATTATTGGACATATTGAAGAAGGAAGGAAAAGCCTTACTATAAAATCAGAGTTTGGCATTTTTGAGTACTAGCGTAAATAGCAAATGATTAAGCGAAAGATTATAAATTTTATTAGGGTTAATCTTCATATATTTCACCTACTTATTTGGAGAACATACAATCCATGCTATTATAAATCAAAATGAAAGTTGGTATTCCACTTTTATTAAAAGACCGTTTAATACATTTCTAATGGCATTTTTTGCTTTTGCTTGCTTCAGAATTGATGTGTATGATATTATTTCTGAAACTTGCAAAGCAATAAAAAGAGCAAAAAGAATTAAAGAAATAAAAGAAAAAAGAAAGAAAAATGGCAGAAAATAACAGTATATTGCAAAAACTTGATGGGCTTGAGGCACGATATGAAGAGGTTTCAACACTTATAACGGACCCAAGTGTCATTGCAGATCAAGACAGATATGTAAAATTGACTAAAGAATATAAAGACCTTGGTGACATTATGGACGCAAGAAAACGCTATATAGCTTGCCTTAATAGTATAGCGGAAGCTAAGGATATTTTAGCTAATGAAAATGATGCTGACATGAAAGAAATGGCACGTGAGGAATTAGCAGAAAATGAAATTTTACAACCAAAATTAGAAGAAGAAATAAAAATAGCTCTTGTTCCTAAAGACCCAGAAGATGCTAAGAATGTTCAAATGGAAATACGTGCTGGAACTGGTGGCGATGAAGCATGTTTATTTGCAGGCGATCTTTTTTCTATGTACAAGAAGTATTGCGATTCAAAGGGTTGGAATCTTTCAATTACTAGTGTTAGTGAAGGGGCTGTAGGCGGATTTAAAGAAATAGATTTTGCTGTTAGTGGCACTGATGTCTACGGAACATTAAAGTATGAATCGGGAGTACATCGAGTTCAGCGTGTTCCTGCAACAGAAACCCAGGGACGTATGCATACATCTGCCGCAACCGTTGCAGTGCTACCAGAAGCAGATAAATTTGAAGTGCATATTAATGAAGGAGAAATAAAATGGGATACATTCCGTTCATCAGGTGCTGGCGGTCAGAATGTGAATAAAGTTGAGTCTGGTGTACGTTTACGCTATATGTGGAAAAATCCCAATACAGGTGAAACTGAAGAAATTCTCATAGAATGTACAGAAACGCGTGATCAACCTAAAAACAAAGAGCGTGCACTTTCTCGATTACGTACTTTTATTTATGATAAAGAACATCAAAAATATGTTGACGATATAGCTAATCGCCGTAAAAGTCTTGTCAGTACAGGAGACCGTTCTGCAAAAATCAGGACATATAACTATCCTCAAGGACGTGTGACTGACCATAGAATAGGTTATACAACCCATGACTTACAAGGATTTATTAGCGGAAATATTCAGGACATGATAGATGCTCTAACTGTAGCAGAAAATGCCGAGAGACTAAAAGAATCAGAACTATAGACATAATTATAATAACAAAGTAACAAAAAAATGAATAGACAACAACTTATAGAGCAAATAAAGAATAAAAGAACGTTCCTATGTGTAGGACTTGATACAGACATAAAAAAGATACCATCTCACCTACTCCAAGATGAAGATCCAATATTTAGTTTCAATAAAGCTATAATTGATGCTACTTCTGAGTATTGTGTCGCATACAAGCCAAATCTTGCTTTCTATGAAAGTATGGGTGTCAAGGGGATAGTTGCTTTTGAAAAAACTATTGATTATCTTAAAAAGAATTATCATAATCACTTCATAATAGCAGATGCAAAACGTGGAGATATTGGAAATACATCAGCAATGTATGCCCGCACTTTTTTTGAAACTTACAACATTGATTCTCTTACTGTTGCTCCATATATGGGAGAAGATAGTGTTACTCCTTTCTTAGGATATGATGGAAAATGGGTTATATTGCTTGCTTTAACAAGTAATAAAGGATCATATGACTTCCAACTGACTGAGGATAGAACTGGAGAAAAACTTTTTGAGAAAGTGCTTTTGACATCTCAGAAATGGGGAAATGAAGACAACATGATGTATGTTGTAGGTGCAACACAAGGCAGAATGTTCGAAAAGATTAGACAAATTGTTCCAAACCATTTCCTCCTAGTCCCAGGTGTTGGTGCTCAAGGTGGAAGTTTGCAGGAAGTTTGCACATTTGGAATGAATAAAGACTGTGGATTATTAGTAAATTCCTCAAGAGGTATTATATATGCAAGCAACGATAAGGATTTTGCCAAATGCGCAGCAGAACAAGCTCATAAACTTCAAAAAGAAATGAGCGAAGAATTAAAACGTATAGAACAATAATATTGTAAAGCAAATAAATCTATCACATTATTAAGGCAAATTAGAAATTTCCTTTAAATAAAGTCGTCTATATAGATAAATAGATTTGAATCCATGACCAATAATAAAATAATAAACGATGCTGTTTTTGGTTTCATAAGGATTCCGAAAGGATTATTACTTGATATTGTTAAACATCCCGTTATGCAACGTTTGAGCAGAATAAAACAATTAGGGATGACATCATTCGTATATCCAGGAGCCCAACACACTCGTTTTCAACATTCTATTGGTGCGTATCATCTTATGACTGAAGCAATTCATTCGCTTCGTCAGAAAGGCATATTTATATTTGAAAGTGAAGCAGAAGCCATTTGCGCAGCAATTTTATTACATGATGTTGGACATGGTCCATTTTCCCATGTACTTGAGCATACATTGATGAATGGAATATCACATGAAGAAATGTCGCTCTTACTGATGGAAGAAATAAATCAAGAAATGAATGGCAGCCTGACTCTTGCCTTGAAAATATTTAAGAATGACTATAATAAGTTGTTCCTACATCAATTAATTAGCAGTCAGCTTGACATGGACAGGCTTGATTATCTTTGTCGCGACAGCTTTTTTTGCGGTGTTACTGAAGGAAACATTAGTTCCGCACGAATAATAAAGATGTTAAACGTTGTTGAAGATAAGCTTGTCATAGATTCAAAGGGTATTTTTTCAATTGAAAACTATCTTACATCACGCCGACTTATGTATTGGCAAGTTTATTTACACAAAACTACAGTTGCCTGTGAAAAAATGCTTATCAATATACTAAACAGGGCAAGATTATTAGTAAAAAATAGTGTTGATTTATTTGCATCTCCTGCACTAAAATTCTTTCTTAATAATGATATTGACAAATCTTTTATCGTTTCATCTAATGATTTACTAAATAATTATAAACTATTAGATGACAACGATATATGGTGTGCTGTTAAAGTATGGAGTCAATGTAAAGACAAAGTACTTAGTTTCCTTTCCAATTCTCTTATCAATCGAAAGTTGTTTAAAGTAGAAGTAAGCGAAACTCCATTCGATGAAGATTATATTAACGACATAAAAAACAATATTTCTAAAACGTATCATCTAAATGAAGATGAAATATCATACTTTTACAGCATAAATACAATACAAAAAGACATGTATGACGTAAATGATGATAACATTGATATTCTGTATAAAGATGGAAGTATTAAAGATATCGCAGAAGCTTCTGAGATTCTGAATGTTTCACTACTTTCAAAAAAAATTCGTAAATATTACCTGTGTTATCAACGTTATAAATAATTTTTTCGTAATTTTGCAGAATTAAATTATATTAGAATTAAAAATGGAATTTACCGCAAAACAAATTGCCGAGTTAATAAATGGCACTATTGAAGGTGACGAGAATGCCTCAGTTTCTACATTTGCAAAAATTGAAGAAGGCCGAAAGGGGGCTATTTCTTTTCTTTCTAATCCCAAATATACACATTATATTTATGACACAGATTCAAGTGTTGTAATAATAAATAAAGATCTTGAATTAGAAAATGAAGTAAAAGCAACATTAATTCGTGTTGATAATGCGTATGAGTGTGTTGCAAAGTTGCTTCAAATGTATGAATCAATGAAACCCCAAAAGACGGGTATAGATTCATTAGCCTTTATTTCTCCGAAAGCAACAATTGGCAAGAACTGCTATATTGGTGCATTTGCTTTTATCGGTGATGGTGTTGTTATTGGCGATAACACTCAAATTTTCCCCAACACATACATTGGTGATAAAGTTACAATTGGAAACGACTGTATTATAAATCCAAATGTAACAATTTATCAAGGTTGTATAATTAATAATCGAGTAACTATTCATTCTGGAACCGTTATTGGTGCAGACGGTTTTGGTTTTGCACCAAGTGAAAATGGTTACGACAAGATTCCTCAAATTGGCATTGTTACAATCGAAGATGATGTTGAAATTGGTGCTAACACCTGCATTGATCGCTCTACAATGGGTAGTACATATATTAGAAAAGGTGCAAAACTTGATAATCTTATCCAAATAGCACATAATGCGGAAGTTGGCAAAAACACTGTTATGGCTGCCCAATGTGGAATAGCAGGCAGTACTAAAGTTGGAGATTGGTGTATGTTTGGTGGCCAAGTTGGCATAGCCGGGCACTTACATATTACTGATCACACTACAGTAGGAGCACAAGCTGGTATTACAGGGTCTATAAAAAAGGAAGGACAAACAATTATTGGTTCTCCAGCTATAGATGCTAAAACATACATGAAGTCATATGCGGTATATCGTAGATTAACAGATATGTATATGCAAATAAATAAAATGCAAAAAGAAATTGAAGAACTAAAGAGAAAATAACAAAAACCTATGTTAAAACAAAAAACACTTAAAGGTAGTTTTTCGCTTTGTGGAAAAGGACTACATACAGGATTAAGTCTAACAGTTACATTTAATCCTGCCCCAGAAAATACGGGTTATAAAATACAGCGCATTGACTTAGAAGAGCAGCCAATTATTGATGCTGTTGCAGAAAAGGTTGTAGACACTCAGCGCGGTACAGTTTTAGCAAATGGTGATGTTAGAGTTTCTACAGTTGAACATGGTTTAGCTGCGCTGTATGCTATGGGTATTGACAACTGTCTTATTCAAGTAAATGGTCCTGAATTCCCAATTCTTGATGGTTCTGCAATTATGTATGTAGATAAAATCAAGCAAGTTGGAATTGAAGAACAAAATGCGCCAAAAGATTGGTATATAATTAGGAAAAAGATTGAAGTAAAAGATGAAAAAACCGGTTCTGTAATAACAATACTTCCTGATGAGGAATTTTCTATTACAGCAATGTGTTCTTTTGAATCTAAGTTCATAAGCAGCCAATTTGCTACAATTGATAATGTTAATAACTTTGCAACAGAGATTGCACCAGCGCGAACATTTGTTTTTGTTCGGGACATAGAACCACTATTACAGGCAAACCTAATTAAAGGCGGTGACTTGGATAATGCGATTGTGATTTATGAACGACAGACTACTCAAGAAAGACTTGACATGCTTGCAGATATGTTAAAAGTCCCACACATGGATGCCAATAATCTTGGTTATATTCAGAATAAGCCACTGGTTTGGGATAATGAGTGCACACGACATAAACTTCTTGACATTATCGGCGACATGGCTCTTATTGGTAAACCAATAAAAGGACGCATCATTGCAACACGTCCTGGACATACTATAAACAACAAGTTTGCAAGATTGATGCGCAAGGAGATTAAGAAGCATGAAGTCCAAGCACCAGTATATGATCCAAATGAAGAACCAATAATGGACAACATACGTATTCGTGAACTGCTTCCCCACCGCTATCCAATGCAACTTGTTGATAAAGTAATTGCGATAGGTCCAACTAGTATCGTAGGAGTTAAGAATATCACGAGTAATGAGCCATTCTTCACAGGACACTTTCCACAAGAGCCTGTAATGCCTGGAGTATTACAAATAGAGGCAATGGCTCAGTGTGGTGGCTTACTTGTCCTGAACACACTAGAAGAGCCTGAAAGATGGTCAACATATTTCATGAAAATAGATAATGTCAAGTTCCGCCAAAAAGTGGTTCCAGGAGATACTCTATTATTTAAGGTTGAACTACTTGCGCCTGTTAGACATGGCGTAAGTTCAATGAAAGGATATATGTTTGTAGGTGACCATGTAGTTTCAGAAGCAACATTTACAGCTCAAATAGTAAAAAATAAATAATAAGATGAATTTAATTAGTGCATTAGCATTTGTACACCCAAAAGCTAAGATGGGTGATAATAATGTAATTGGTCCGTTCTGCTATATTGACAAAGACACTGTAATTGGTAATAACAATAATTTACAAAACAGTGTAACAATCAATGTTGGAGCAAGGATTGGTGACCACAATGAGTTTTTTCCTGGTTGTAGCATTTCAACTAAGCCACAAGATCTGAAGTTCAAAGGCGAAGAAACCATATGCGAAATTGGCGACAACAATAGTATCCGTGAGAATGTCACTGTATCAAGAGGTACAGCATCAAAAGGAACAACTATTGTTGGTAACAATAACTTATTGATGGAAAATATGCACATTGCTCACGACTGCGTTGTCGGCAGTAATTGCATTATTGGAAATTCAACAAAATTAGCTGGCGAAGTAATTGTAGACGATAATGCAATTATAAGTGCAGAAGTTCTTATTCACCAATTCTGCAGAATTGGAGGCTATGTCATGATTCAGGGCGGAAGCCGCACCAGCCAAGATATCCCACCATTCGTTATTGCAGGCAAAGAACCTATCAGATATGCAAGTATAAACATCATTGGTCTACGCCGTCGTGGTTATACGAATGAACAGATTGAGAGTTTACACGAAGCATATCGCCTACTCTACTCTAAAGGAATAATTGCTGAAGGAATTGAGGAAATAAAAAAGAATCTCCCTTTAACAAAAGAAATTCAATATATTATAGATTTTGTTAGTTCTTCAAAGCGAGGTATTATAAGATAAGTGCATACACTAATTGTCATTCTCGGTCCAACAGGTGTTGGTAAAAGTGACACTTGTATAAAAATAGCACAGCATTTTAAAACAAGCATAATAAATGCTGACTCCAGACAGATATACAAGGAGATACCTATTGGGACTGCAGCTCCAACGAAGAAACAGCTTTCTGAAGTAAAGCATTATCTTGTTGGAATCAATAATTTAGAAGAATATTATAGTGCAGCAATGTTCGAGAATGACGTTATTAGCATCATACATAGAAATCAACTTGAAAACAATAGCAATTTCTCATTGATGTCAGGTGGAAGCATGATGTATATTGATGCCGTATGCAATGGTATTGATGATATCCCATCAGTTGATGACTCAATCAGAAATCTATTGAAACAAAGACTCGAAACTGAAGGTCTTGCTTCATTAGTAAATGAATTAAAAACATTAGACCCTGAGCATTGGGCAATAGTTGACAAAAACAATCAAAGGCGTGTTATTCATGCTTTGGAAATCTGTCACATGACGGGCAAGACATATACTTCTTTTCGCAAAAAATCAAAAAAGGCAAGACCCTTCAATATTATAAAAATAGGAATAAACAGACCAAGAGAAGAATTATACAATAGGATAAACGCCAGAGTTATAGAAATGATAGCCAATGGCCTTGTTGAAGAGGCAATGAAGGTCTATCCTATGAGAGGTCTCAATTCTCTTAATACTGTTGGCTATAAAGAATTATTTGAGTATTTTGACGGAAGTATTTCTAAAGAAAAAGCAATAGAGAAAATCCAAAGCAATACAAGGGAATATGCCCGTAAACAACTAACATGGTTTAAGCGTGATAATGAAATCTGTTGGTTCTATCCAAATGATTTATCAGAAATAATCCATTATATAGAAGCAACCCAAAATAACATTAATAAAAACAATTAATAAATAATGATAAAGAAGCTGTTTTCAACGACTTGGCTATATACCAAACGTTTTACAAAATGGTACAAAAACCTGTATAAAGGCAAGAAATGGTATGTTAAATCCATAATCGCATTTATATCTTTTATTGTTTCAATTATCATTTATTTAGGATTAGTTGATATGAACTTTTTATGGCTTTTTGGAAAGTCTCCAGGATTTTCTGCCATAAAAAATCCTCCAACAAACGAAGCATCAATAATTTATAGTGCTGATGGTAAAATAATCGGAAAATACTTTAATGAGAATAGAACACCTGTTGAATATGAAGATGTTAATCCTGTTTTTTGGAATGCACTCATAGACACAGAAGATGAACGTTTCTATAAGCATTGGGGCATTGACCCAATAGGAATGTTTGCAGCGGCAAAGGATGCTGTTTTGCATCATGATGCTCGCGGGGCGTCTACAATTACCCAGCAATTAGCAAAAAACATGTTCCGTGTAAGAACTCAATATTCTACAGGATTGCTTGGTATGATTCCTGGAATTAAGATTCTTATCATGAAAAGCAAAGAATGGATAATTGCGACAAAACTTGAACTTTCATACGATAAGAAGAAGATTCTTACAATGTATGCAAATACTGTTGATTTTGGCTCTAATGCTTATGGTATTAAGACTGCCTGCAAAACATATTTTGGCATAACTCCAGATAAACTTAAGGCAGAGCAGGCAGCCGTACTTGTAGGCATGCTTAAAGCCACTACATATTATAACCCTATTAGTCATCCCGAAAATTCTATCAAGCGTAGGAATATTGTGCTTAACAACATGGTTTCTCGCGGACATTTAAGCCGTGTTGATTGTGATTCTATATGCAAGATACCACTAAATCTTAATTTTAGTGTAGAGAATAATTACGATGGACATGCACAATATTTTAGAGAGGCAGTAGCTAAGTATTTGCAAAACTGGTGCGATGAAAATAAGTATGACTTATATAGTTCTGGACTTAAAATCTATACCACCATAGATACGCGAATGCAGAAATATGCAGAAGAAGCTGCTGCAAAACAGATGAAACAAGTTCAACAGAGATTTAATAGTCACTGGGGAAATCAAGAGCCATGGCGCGATGAAGCTGGTAATATCATTCCTAATTTCATTGAGAATATTGCAAAGAAACTTCCTGTATATCAACAGTTAAGCGCAAAATACAACAACAATCAGGACTCTATAGATTATTATCTCAATCTGCCTCATAAAGTAAAGCTTTTCGACTATGAAAAAGGAGAGATTGAAAAGGAAATAAGCACAATGGACTCCATCCGTTATATGGTGAAGTTCATGCACTGCTCTTTCATAGCAATGGAACCACAAACAGGACATGTCAAGGCATGGGTTGGCGACATTGATTTCAATTCATGGAAATATGACAAAGTAACAGCCATGCGTCAGCCTGGCTCAACTTTCAAATTATTTGTTTACACCGAAGCCATGAATCAAGGACTGTCTCCTTGCGACAAACGAAGAGATGAATATATTTCACTTGAAGTATATGATAAAAAGAAACACGAACTTGTGACATGGACACCTCACAATGCTAACGGTAGATTTTCAGGAGACTCCCTTCCATTGAAGTCTGCGTTTGCACGAAGCATTAACTCTGTTGCCGTAAGACTTGGACAAGAAATGGGAATTAGAAACATTATAAAGACCGCTCAAGACATGGGTATAAAGAGTAGTATGGTTGAGGAGCCGTCTCTAGCCTTAGGTTCTTCTGATGTAAACCTTCTTGAACTTGCTAATGCTTATGCAACAATAGCTAATCAAGGAAAACATCACGAACCAGTACTTGTTACCAGAATTGTTGATAAGGATGGTAATGAGGTCTATACAGGTCCAACAGAAGAACATCAGGTTCTTCCTCTAAAATCGGCTTTCCTAATGCAGCAGATGCTCATGTCTGGAGTTAGAGATGGTGGTGGAACATCACAACCTCTGTGGGGATATATTGGAGGAGTCAGAGACACCGAATTTGGTGGAAAAACAGGAACTTCAAACAATCACTCTGATGCTTGGTTTATGGGAGTTAGTCCTCGACTTGTTGTAGGAGCATGGGTTGGAGGCGAATACCGTAGCATACACTTCAGGACTGGTGCTTTAGGACAAGGTAGTCGAACAGCATTGCCTATCTGTGGTTATTTCCTCGAATCAGTATTCAAAGACCCAGAATTCAAGAACTATCATGCGAAGTTCGAAAAACCAGACAATAGTGAAGTGCCTTACGAACTATACAATTGTTCTGCTGCTGCAACAAGAAACCGTACAATTGACATTAGTGATAGTCTTGACGCAAATGGCGACAACCAGTATCTTGATGCAAATGGCAATATCAAGGAAGAATTAAGATTTCCTGAAGGAAATAGTAGTTCTGGAAATTCCTCAAGCCAGCAGCAAAAAGAGCAACCAATGACTATTGATGATTTCTAATAAGAATGAATAGCAGGAAAGAAGAAAATGTTGATTTTGACAATAAGGAACTGCAGAATGCACTTCAAATTATGCAGTTCACTCGCCGTTCTTTGTTCCTCACAGGCAAAGCTGGCACAGGTAAATCAACATTTCTTCGATATATATGTCAAAACACTAAAAAGAAACATGTTGTACTTGCACCCACAGGCATTGCTGCTATCAATGTCTGTGGGTCTACTTTACATAGCTTCTTTAAAATCCCTTTTCATCCTTTACTGCCAAATGATAGCCGCTATACACCGAGAAAGATTCGAGAAACTCTAAAGTATAGTAGCGAGAAGATAAAACTCATTCGTGAGTTAGAACTAATCATAATTGACGAAATCAGCATGGTTAGGGCAGACATTATTGATTTTATTGACAAAGTTCTTCGAGTTTACTCGCGCAATATGCGTGAACCATTTGGCGGAAAACAACTCTTGTTCGTTGGCGATGTATATCAGTTAGAGCCTGTTGTAAAAGAAGACGACAGGCAACTTTTAAGCCCGTTCTATTCTTCTCCTTATTTTTTTAATGCTCGTGTTTTTAGAGAAATGAAGTTAGTAAGCATCGAATTGCAAAAAGTTTATCGACAAACCGATGCTCATTTCATAAATATTCTCGACCACATTCGAACTGGGCAGCCTTCACAAAGTGACATTGACGCAATAAACAAACAGGTAAAATCTGTCAATTTTTCTAAATCTGGCAACGACAAGTCAATCGTTATAACGCTTTCTACTCGTCGCGATACCGTTGATTATATCAATCAGAAAAGACTTGAGCAACTTGATGGCGATATTGTCACATTCAACGGAGTAGTTAAAGGAGATTTCCCAGAAAACAGCCTCCCTACTCCACTCCAATTAGAACTTAAGGCTGGAGCACAAGTTATTTTCGTAAAAAACGACAGTGACCACCGCTGGGTAAATGGGACACTGGCAACAATAACTTGCATAGACTGCAATTCACAAGATGAGGAAGCTGGCGATATTATTACTGTCGTAACAGAGAATGGCGAAGAATATCAAGTTGAGAGAGAAAGATGGAGCAATATGCGCTATAGGTATAATGAAGAAGAAAAGCGCATAGAAGAAGAAGAGATTGGAACATACATTCAGTTCCCAATAAGATTAGCATGGGCCATCACAGTTCATAAAAGTCAAGGACTGACATTCCGCAATGTAGATATAGATTTCAGCGGTGGTGTGTTTGCTGGTGGTCAGGCTTATGTTGCTCTTTCTCGTTGTATGTCACTTGATGGCATAAGTTTAAGCGAACCTATCAAGCGTAGCGATGTTTTCATACGTTCTGAAGTTATTAACTTTGCATCACAATACAACGACAACAAAACCCTTCGTCAAGCCCTTGACGAAACAACAGCAGACAAAGCCTATAGCGATGCTGTCAAAGCTTTTGACAAAGGAATGTTTCCTGATTTTCTTGACTTATTCTTTAAAGCCATCCATAGCAGATACGACATAGAGAAACCTGTTCCTCGACGTTTCATCCAAAAGAAGCTCTCAATCATCAACAAACTGAAAGATGAAAACAAGGAATTAAAAGAGAAAGAAAAAAGACAAAACAAACTGCTAAAGAAACTTTCTGCTGAATACACTCTATTAGGCAAAGAGTGTGAACAAGATAAGATGTACGAGGCTGCACGCAACAATTACCTGAAAGCCCTCGAACTATATCCAAGCGCACAAGAGCCTAAAAGACGACTTTCTATAGTAGAGAATATACTGAAATAATATTCCTATAACATTAAAATTTCCATATAGTCTTATTATCTGCAAATCAGTAATTTAAACTGTAAAACACCAAACAAAGCACATTCTTTTCTTAAAAAAGATTAAATGAGAAAAGAATAAGATACATTGATTTTTGTATATTGCGATTTATTCATATCTTTGCATCGCTTAAATAAAGCAAAAATGTTGGTGCCTTAGCTCAGTTGGTAGAGCATCGGACTGAAAATCCGTGTGTCCCCGGTTCGATTCCTGGAGGTACCACTCCTCCTTTCATTTGCCCAGTTGTCGCGAGACGCTGGGTTTTTCTTTTTTATACCTATTAGCCATTAATATCAAAATTTCAGTAACTTTATCAATAAAAGCTGGGACTTTTGTGATTACAGCTAACTTACAAATGCTTTTCTTCGCTTATTTCAATAAATATTTAGCAAAACTTATTGGATGCCAGATTTCCTTTATTTCTTTTATTTTGTTTTCCACTTTCACACTGCTGATAGTTGTGAAACTATCAACCACACGTTCCATACAGTAATATTGTTACACAAAAATTGCAGAAATAATTGAAGGCATAACTGAGAATCAACTTCAAGAGCACAGTTAACGGGTAACGTTGAAGGTAATTTCAATAGTTTTACGAAGAATAGCACAGACACACATTCTATAGTGGCAGAATACCGTTTTTGTACTTATATCACCACTTTTGGCGGGATTTCTTACCAATGTCGCCAATAATTTGGTTTGAATATTTCTTATTTTTTCACTGCTGAAACGAAATACATCGGCGATATATTTGCCAATAGCAAACTTTTTATTATCTTTGCCTGCGTAGTTGCTCTTAAGCGACAAAATAACGACATAACAAATTATCAACAAACAACAACATACAGCCTATGAGATAAAACAGAAAACAAAAAAGACAAATATATAAAATAGGAGCGTTAGCTTTTGTTACTTCTTTCATGAATCTGGACAATTCGTCGACACAGAAGAAACAACAGTTTATGTTTCCATGCTTTGTAGCGTGGGACGTTGACTGATTTCTGTGTCAGGTAGTCCAGAACCTATGAAAGAGATCAAGGAATGTCAGTCCCACGTTACTTTTTTGTGTCTCTTTGTCTATAAACAGCTTTTAATCAAATCTAATTACATTAACTCTCGGGACTGGGGATACAAAGCAAAAACACAAATCATGAGAATAAAATTAAATTGCAGCGGCTTGCCATCAATGACAGTCTAAGATGGGAAGGAATCCTACTTATGTTTCTCTCAACAATTGCAATGCAAATAATAGAAACATCAACAAACTATATTTCAATCATTTCAAATAACATTTAGCGTTTTTTAGTGGAACGCAATGAAAATATTATAGCAATTAAATCCTTAAGATTATGAAGAGCAAATTTTTGTATGCTGTTATTGCAGCATTAGTATTGAGTATGGTAAGCTGCATGGATGAAATCGACAAGCTTATCCGAAATCATGAAAAGGAAAAAGTCGAAAGTTTTGAGTGGTCAGACAGGGCTAAGCAGAGCGTAGATGATGGCTGGCAGACATATTCTGTTGCTGGTGTATTCGTCGTTACCGACAAGCAGGGAGGCGAAGTTACCGGAGCTACCCGTGATACGGTAGTTACCAGTGCGAGCCTTAAACGATTTGTTAAGGCAGAAACTGACTGGGAGACAGAACAGACCAAAACATCACAATCTACATCAAAAGAGAGTGTGGAGGTATTGGCTGTTAAAGACTCTACATGGACACAGGGCAAGTATAAATGGTATGCAAAAAAAATTACTAAGCGGTTAACTGCCACCGTTATGCTTGAAGACCACTCTAAACAGACTAACTCTTGGCTGGCACAGGAATGGACTGATGTGAGCGTTGCGAAAGAAAACTCACACTTTAGCTTCAAAAACTTTGATGTGAAAACGTCAAATGTGGCTGCTGTTAAGCAGGTTGAAGACAGAGTCTATTCTTATGGGGATACTCTGTTTTATACTTTGGGATCAAACCTGCAAAAACCTGTTGCGACAGGAACAATCAAGCTGAAATTCAGTTCTTCCGGTAAAACTTTTTTCCCTAAAGAATTAGGTTCGGTAGTCGAATGTAAGCAGTTACGCAGCCTTGATGAAGATCAAAATGGAGGTGTCGACACCTGGTGTATCTACTTTTCCAAAGGCTATGTCTTACCGGTTGTTGTCAGAAATGCGACACCGAGATGGGATTTCTCGTTGTTAGTAAAGACTGACAAAAAGTCTTATAACGGTGCGGCATACGACCGCAATAGCGATAAGCCGCGTTGGATTCCGGTCTACGGATATGAGGATTTACCGTATTATCTGATATACGAAGCTGACGGGCGCGAAGTTGAACGCATTAGTGTCGCACAGGCTGCCGCTCTGGAAAGAGGCTGGAATCCAGTTTGTGATAACGTATTCAGTTGTAAGACGACTGTATACGATTTTTCTTATACTTTCGGTTTATTTTCCGTGTTATATTGCGGTAAGTTTGTCGGAGAATGGAGTTTTTCTACTGAAGAGTGATTTATCGCCAACTTAAAGAAAAAGTACCTTTTATTATCGCATTAGCTTTGGTCAGTTTCACAACCTGAGCGAATCAGGGAGTGAAACTGATTGAAGTCAATGAGAATTATCCGCAAGCACAAAGGTCTGAACATAATCCCGAAAAGGAAAGTTATGTGCAAATAAAACGTAAAGATATATACATTTAACTGCATTAGCGCCCAAAGAGTTGTATCGCAACTCTCTGGGTTTCTTATTTGCAGACTTTCTCAAGATTATATCAACAAAACAGCAAGTTGTATTGCATTTTTAAACGGCAACTTTGTTTTGTAAGCATTATTATTTACTTTTCAACATTCAAAACTAATAACCTTAATACTAATTCTCATTTCTTAATCTTTAATCCTGTACTATGCTACCGCATCGCAGAAACACACTCCTTAGTCACTTTGTGAGAGTTCCCCTAACTTAGGGGAACAATTCTTTCATTTGAGTTTGAAATGTCATACAGATGCCTAAGATGGCTCAGATTTTTTCAACTTTAATTTGCAAACTGAACAACTATGGACTATGAATTAATTAATGATTAATGATTAAAGAATAATGATTAATGATTAAAGTTTACGTTCTTTCAATCTGAAACCAGTTTCTCGTTTCTTGCCCTTGCCGAGCTAAAAACTTGCAATTTTCAGAGCCGAGTTGGGTAAAAAATTGATTAACTAACCCCGCAAATAACTTAAAAATTTGCGACCGAGCGAAAAGAAGTTGCAAAATATGCGAGTATTTGGCGACTTTTTGCTCTTTTTAGTAAGTCGTTCAATATCAAGACATTATACGTTTCGTCTCAGAACTCACAAGTGTTAAAAAAGTCAAAGGGCATCTTTCGCAGTGTGAAAGGGCACGTTTGGCACTGCAATATGCCACATATCGCACTGCGATATGCCACGTTTGACACCGCGAAAGGACACCTTTCACTTTTTCATTCCTTATGTTCGTTCACATAGTTTAAGCCGATTGATTAACAATTAAACACATTTTTGCATTCAGCCTCGTGCCAAACGGAAAATCTTTCTCTAGAATCAGAATTTCGTTTGTCAAGATTTTTTACTTTTTTCGCCAAAAAAACGAGCAGATTTTGGAACTTACAAACTGTAAGTATATGTTATGATTTTTGTTTTGAGATTATGAGGTAGAATACTATAATTATATAATAGCCTTACATATAGTTACACGTCATTCCACTTATTAGCTATTATAACACCTTTATTGAGTGCATTAAATTGGCACATATAGCAAAATAAAAATTGAAACATAAGAATGTAGTTCGTTGATTATCAATAAAAAAAGGAAGCCATAATGACTTCCTTTGTAGTCGATAGGGGAATCGAACCCCTATGCCAAGATTGAGAATCTTGTATCCTAACCATTAGATGAATCGACCATTATTATTCCGCATTGCGCGGAAGCTGGGGGATTCGAACCCCCGGTACGGTTACCCGCACGGCAGTTTAGCAAACTGCTGGTTTCAGCCACTCACCCAAACTTCCTTTAAATAACCATAGCATTTGCTCTCAAATGCGGTGCAAAGGTATACATTTGTTTTTATTCCACCAAATTTTTAGGTGAAAAAGTTGATTAAACAACTAAAAAAGCATATTCAAATGGTGAAAACTGTTTTTATAATTGTATCTACAACTTAAAACTATCAGCAAATAGAGCTTTGAAACTTAAAATCTGCTCAAATTATGTCGCAATCAGCAAGCCATAATGCAGAAGAGGCATCGCTTGGCATACGCCAATCTCCTCTTGGTGACAGACTGACACTTCCCACCTTTGGTCCGTCAGGAAGGCAAGAACGCTTAAACTGCTGTGAGAAGAAACGACGACAGAAAGTCTTCAACCATTTCTTTATTGTTTCATCATCAAAAACTCCTGCGAAAGCCCTTTGTGCAAGCATAAATATCTTTGAAGGACTGAAACCAAAGCGCAACATATAATATAAGAAAAAGTCGTGAAGATCGTAAGGTCCGACAAGATCTTCCGTCTTTTGATTGATTGTACCGTCAGCATTGGCAGGTATAAGCTCAGGCGAGATAGGGGTGTCTATTATATCCATCAGAGTTGTTTTTGACTTCTGGTCTACCCCACTCTCTGCTACGAATCTGACAAGATGACGAATAAGAGTCTTTGGAATGCTTACATTTACGCCATACATAGACATGTGGTCACCATTATATGTTGCCCATCCAAGAGCCAGCTCGCTCATGTCGCCAGTACCTATAACCATTCCGTTGAGTTTATTTGACAAATCCATCAGAATCTGAGTACGTTCTCTTGCTTGCGAATTTTCGTAAGTAACATCATGTACTGACGAATCGTGTTCGATGTCATTGAAATGCTGCATGACGGAGTCAACTATTGACATTTCCTTGATTGTTATTCCAAGACTTTGCATCAAAGAAATAGCATTATTATATGTTCTGTCAGTTGTTCCGAATCCAGGCATAGTTACCCCAACAATTCCTTTTCTATCAAGTCTAAGTTTATCGAATGTTTTGACACAGACAAGCAATGCCAAAGTAGAGTCAAGACCACCACTTATTCCAATTACTACCGTCTTGCAACTTGTATGTACCAGACGCTTTGCCAAACCAGCTACCTGAATATTGAAAATCTCATCGCATGAACGTTTCATATCATCCGACTTAGGTATGAATGGATAAGCATCTACTTTGCGATATTCAAGCACTTGAGTTTTATTTTGTTTTTCGGTATTATAATCTTCGCTGAAGAATTCAGAAAAACAATAGCACAATTCAGGCTTCTCACTGCGCTGTGCATTTACAAACGTAGTGTTTCTTCTGCGGTCATGGCGCAAGCGTTCTATATCAATTTCAGAAATAATGAGTTGCGGAGAAAACGAGAATCTATCAGCCTCTGCAAGTAGATTTCCATTCTCATATATCATCGCGTTACCTCCATAGACAACATCTTGTGTACTTTCACCAAATCCACAACTGCTATAAATGTAGCCGCTAATTGTTCGTGCGCTCTGTTGTGAAAGAAGAGACTTCAAATAATCGTGCTTGCCGATGAGTTCATCACTTGCAGAAAGATTGAAAATAAGATCAGCACCAGCCAAAGCCAAATGGTTGCTTGGAGGGACTGGCGCCCATAAATCTTCGCAAATCTCAACACCAAAACGAACACCAGAGAATGTCTCGAAAAGCACAGAGTGGATTTTCATCTCAGAGATACCCGTGCCTGCATATTCAAAATACTCGTCTGCATTATAGTCCTGCGCCGAAGCAAACCAACGCTTCTCATAAAACTCTCCATAATTAGGGAGATAGGTCTTGGGCACAAGTGAAACTAACTCGCCATGCACAATGACAGCAGCACAATTAAGCAGAATTTTACCAGTGTCAACGGGTACGCCAACAATGATTGCTATATCTTTATCGGAAGAAAAAGACATAATATCTTTCACACCCTGCTCTGCCTCTTTTAATAATATTTGCTGTGTAAACAAGTCTTGGCAGGTATACCCCGTAACACAGAGTTCGGGAAAGACGACTATTTCCACCCCTTTATTTTCCGCTTCACCAATCTGTTGTTTAATCTGTTCAACATTATAGCGGACATCAGCAACTTTAACAGAAGGTATTGCTGCTGCAACTTTTACAAAACCGTATCTCATAAGATTTTTTTTTATCTGAATTAGTGAATAGTTACTTGAGTAGCTCCATATCCATACTCCTGGAAAGAAGCATCTTGATAGGTATAACGCTTAAACCGATAGTTTAACTCATGAATTATTGCATGGCGCAATACACCTTCACCCTTTCCATGTATAAAAACAATCTTTTTGCCTTTATTATTCTTATACTTATCAAGCGTCTTTCTGAATACATCAAGCTGATAGTTGAGTATGTCAGTTGCATTCATTCCTGCAGTTGTCTCTAACAGTTCGTGCGCATGCAAATCAACAACTGCTATATCATCATTTTTATGTTTAGATATAAAAGGATTGCCTTGCTTTTTACCATCGTCATATCTTCGAACATAGTTGTTATTGACAGCTACATTAGATTTGTCTGCATCGTTATTAGTATACATCTCACGCTTCAAACTCTTAGCATCAACAACCAAGGGGCGAGCAATCTGATCGTTCTCAATAACAGGATAAATCAAGGCTGGAGTCTCAAAGAAGTCATTTTCCTTAAAAGTATGAAGTTTATAAAACTTAACAGCGTCTATGCGGAACTGTGCTTCAGCCGAAGGTTTAAGTATAAAATTCTTATCACGCTTATATGCTACAAACTGAATACAAACACGATTTAACTCATTGAGTATTTCGCGTTCAAACTCTTCAAGATAAAGCTTAGTGTTTGGTTCTATTTCACCTGTTGAACGCAGTTTCCAAGTATTGCCTTCTGACGATAAGTAAGTAAAACGGATGTAATAGTTGCAGTCATTGACAAGATATGCCTCAAACTTTGTTTTAGAGACTTCTTTGATATCAATTGGCACAAAAGCCAAATAGACAGACAAAGACTCCCCACCCTTCCGTTCTTCAACAGGATGCTTGAAAGTTATTTCTTTTTCTTCAGGATGTTCTTCGACGTTATTGTTCTTTTTATGTTCAACTTGTTTTTGAGTTGACACTCCAGCTGCATTCCTATCATAATTATCATTATCGACAACCACAACTTCATTTATAGGAAATGGTATTTCAAAACCATCAGAATCTTCTACCAACACTATATTTTTGTTTTGAAAACCAGTAACTCTTCCACCTCCTTGCTCGCTGAGAAAACGAACTTTATCACCTATTTTAACCATAAAAACAAATTTTAATTGATGATTTAAATACTTAATAACAGCAAACTAAATTCACACTATCATGGTATCAGCAAAGAGCTGTCGCCATAGCTAAGGAAACGATAATCACATGCTAATGCGTGATCATAAATCATACGCCAATTTCCATTAACAAAAGAACTTACTAACAAAAGCAAAGTGCTCTGTGGCTGATGAAAATTAGTGATAAGCATTTTAACTATCTTAAATTCATATCCTGGCGCTATTATAATCTGTGTACTACTATTCAATACTGCCAAATTGTTATCATCCATGAATTTCAAAACGCTTTTCAAGGCATCAACAGCAGAGATATTGCACGTGTCCTCGTATGGTTCCCATTGCCCAACATGCAAGTCTGCTTCATTGAGATTTGGATTTTTAAACAGTTTCAATCCCATGAAATAAAGACTCTCAAGTGTCCTAACACTTGTAGTTCCTACAGCAATAGCTTTGCCTTCATGTTTAATTAGAGAAGAAACAACCGAACGAGGAATAGAAACATACTCAACATGCATTTCATGGCCAACAATCTCAGTAGACTTCACTGGCTTAAATGTACCTGCACCAACATGAAGGGTAAGCTCTGCACGTTCAATCTGCGCGTCATCAACAGATTTAAGCACATCATCGGTGAAATGAAGCCCAGCTGTAGGAGCAGCAACACTACCTTTAATCTTAGAATAAACTGTCTGATATGTTGTATTATCGCTCTCTTCTGTCTTTCTATTAAGATATGGAGGGATTGGCAACTCGCCTATTCCCTCAATAATCTCAGTAAAGAAAATATCGCTATTATCCCAACTAAACTTAACAATCTGTAAACCATCTTTCTCAATACGCTCTGCAGAAATAGTAGATGACTTACCAGAAACTGTAAACTCTTGACTAAGCACACCTTCTTTCCACTTCTTCTGATTACCAATAAGACACACCCAACTACACTCACCTGAGGTCTGAAATATCTGTTCGTAATCATTAGGCATATAAGGTTCGAGCAAGAAAATCTCAATCAAAGCACCTGTCGGTTTCTTGAAATGGAGGCGTGCTCTGATTACCTTAGTATTATTAAATACCATGAGATATTCTTTAGAAAGATAGTTAGCTAAGTTATAAAAATGGTCATCAATTATACTGCCATTCTTATATACTAACAACTTAGACTGATCGCGTTGTTTCAGAGGAAACTTAGCAATACGTTCATCGGGTAATGGATAGTTATAATCTTTTATTTTTATGTGCTTCGTATCTGACACCATATCATTTATTTTTTAAACCAACATCAACGTTGCTCTTATGACTCCATATAAAAGAGATACTACTATAAGCAAAAGCACAACATCAATGTCAGATGTTGAATATCCTGATTTTGTATAATGCGTGGAAATAAATCTTGGTCTTGCATAAATCTTTCTCATAACAAGGCTGAACAAATAATACATTAACATGCCTACCCCAACTCCACAGAGTAAACCAACAAAAATATCAGATGGGTAATGCATGGCAAGGTATAGGCGTGTATAGCAGTTGAGCAAAGACCATCCAATCATAGCAACGGAAAATAACCTATCCTTAACAAGCAATGATAAGAACAAAGCTATACTCATAGTATTAGAAGCATGTGCCGAGAAAAAACTATAGTCGGTCATGCGATAATTATCAACAACATCAACTACATATTTTAAGAATGGATCTGAACAAGGACGAGGACGGGCAACAAGTGGTTTGACAATTCCATCTGTAATCAAATCGGACACTCCAAAGCAAAGCAATGTAGCAAATATTATAAGGAAGATTTGCAGCATAGTCTCATTATTTTTAATAATGAGATATATTAAACCAGCAAACAATGGAATCCACGTCAACGTAGAAGTATAAGTCAACATTATCCCATCAACAAAAAGAGAGTTACTGCCATTTAAGAACAATAGCAACTGCCTATCTAATTCTATAAAAAAATCTATGCTCATATAACCTCAATATTAGTTTCTCTGAGCCATCCTTTTCTTCCATCAGCTATTTCTATCTCAGCCCATCCGTCAATATTTGTATCTTTAAGCTTTACTTTTGTACCCTCGTGCAACACAATATTGCTCTCACTATCTAATGATGGTCTTTTTTTAACTGCCGTATTATTTTTCATGACAATGGCAGCATCGCTATTTACAAGTTTTTTATATTGTAATGAAGCAAAGTATAATGACGTAAGCATAAAAATAAAAAACAACAAAGATGCACTAAAGCACAACTTACGCTTGTTATATACTCTTGAAAAAAGATAAACTCCTAAAAACATTAGGGAAATGAGTAGGAATACTATTGTGACATACGACCATCCATCTGCAGAAAAGGATGATATTAATTGTTCGAACCATGTAACAAAAAACATCCTTGATTTTGGAACAATTCTATCAGTAGTCTTAGCCCTTACAAATTCTAAATTGGATATTACATCTTGGTCGCTTGGATTCAGAAGCAAAGCCCTTTCATAATTAAGAATTGATTTTCCTAAACTATCAAGTCTATAGTAAGCATTACCGAGATTATAATATATTTCAAAACTATTGCCTTTCTGTAATAGTTGCTCATATTTACTAACAGCTTCTTTATAGTTGCCTTCTCTGTAATCTTTATCTGCCAGATCCTTTGTCTGTGCAGACATCATTACAGGAATTACCATCAATAATATTAACATAAACAAATGCTTTGAGTGCTTCTTTCCCTTTCCACTCATAGAATCTTCTATGCCTGCAATAGCAGCAATAGCATCATCATATACAACCTTAAGACTTGCATTATCACCATCGGGAGCATAACGTGCCATCTCGCATTGATCAATCATTCGTGTAAAATCTTGAATCTTTTCTTCAGGAATACCATATTCAAGCATTTTCTTATTAACATCATCTGTGGAAAGATTAACCTTTTCTATAGACATCTTGTCAGCAGCATAGCCCCAAAGTGCATGGAGAACTTCCTCATAGAATCCACTCATTATGCCTTTGTCCATAAGAGACTTTGCCGTAGCCATGCGTTTTCTTGCTGACTTATCGGCATTGCTCATTCTTAAGTTTGCAATATCTGCTCTTTCGTTAATATATCTTTTTAACACAACTACTCCAAATGCGAAAAGAATTATAGGCAACAACAAAGAAATCCAAAATAATGGCGAGAGGAAGAATCCATCTCCTCTTTTTACTAATTCTGAATTACCAGTTTTGATATCAGCAATATCATCGGATATATTGCCTTTTCCAAAGGCATTACCAACATTGTTTCCCTTTTCAATTTCAATGGAAATAGGAGACGTGGTTATTGTCTTATACTTATGTGTGGAAATGTCGAAATAAATAAATCGTGCAGCTGGTATTGTCAGTTTTCCTTCTTTCTGTGGAACTATAATATAGTCAAATAGCATCTGACCTGACATGCCTCGAGGTGTTACCTTTGTTTTATCTGTAACTTTAGCATCGTAATGTTCAACTCCATCAGGGAAATCCAAATTTGGCTCTCCTATTAATTTTAAGTTACCTTCGCCACTTATAACAACTCGTAGCCTAATTGCATCACCTGTTTTAGCTTTAACTTTATCAGTTGAAGCAGAAATATTAAACCGACCAACTCCGCCAGAGAAATCATCAGGCTTTGCAGGAAGAGGATCAACAGTTAGCGTTAAACCTGAAGCCCGTATATCGCGCTTTGTTTCAACAAAGCTTCTGCCTCCATTTAGAAAAGCCTCATAAGGATCAATATTCTCCTTTTCTTTCATCACAATACCGTGAAATGTCAGAGAAGGAATATTAAGTTTTCCTGAAGTCTGTGGAAACATAAGATACTGACTCCACGTTACTGTCTTATAGTTTCTATCTCCAACTCTTTCGGTTCCATAAGTCTTCTGTTGCGGCAATGCGATTTCCTGTGTATGGAATCCATTTAATTCAGGCATTTTTCCTTCCAACTGAGTCAAGTCGACAAGTGTGTATACTTTATAAGTCAACAATACAGGTTCTTGTTCATATACTCTTTTTTTGCTTGCTGTAACTCTGACAAACAAGTCTTTGTCGTTTACACTTCGTGTCCCTTCATCTCTATTATAACTGCTGTGGCGTGTCCGTTTTCCTGCTCCAACATTAATCTTTACCTGTTGTGAACTAATTCGCTTGCCACCAATAACTATAGATGCCGAAGGTAGTACAAAGACGCCAGATCTATTACACTCAACCATGTAAGTATAAGTCGTGGTAGAAGAACTGCTTGTATGTCCATTGACCATAGTGAAACTTTCCTGACGAGAAATGCTTGGACCAAAAACTATCTCCATTCCATCTGGCAGCCGACCAAGTCTCAGTTCATCGCTACTAGTAGAAGTATTTACTGTATATTCCAGTCTGAATGCCTCTCCTGCGGAAGCATGTTGAGGCGCTGTGACAGAAAGACGCTGTCCTTGTATTGTTGAAAACGAAAAAAACGCCACAACAAAAAAAATATAATGTAACAGTCTGTTCATATTATCTTTTATAAGAATATTTACTGCGGGCAAGTTGAGACATTTACATGTCATTTATCGAAGCACACGCTCATTTATCAACTTACCAATAAAGTCGATGCAAAAATACAACTTTCATTTATATTATAAGCAGCAACGCCGTTTAATTATCGCCAAAATATGATAATAACAATTAAATAAACCATTGATTCGCAACTTATGAGTTGTTCAAATATGTTCAATCACTTCATACTATCAAATTGTAACCAGAATGTCACTTTTTGAAATAATTATCAGAAATAACTAGAAATTATTTCCTAGAATTTTGAACTACCATCACATTATAGAATAAAATAGAAAAAGTGAAGTTTACAAGAACAAAAAAAGCCTTCCTGACGGAAGGCTTTAGCGGTGCGTACGAGACTCGAACTCGTGACCTCCTGCGTGACAGGCAGGCATTCTAACCAACTGAACTAACGCACCAAAAGAAGAATTTCAGTTTAGCGGTGCGTACGAGACTCGAACTCGTGACCTCCTGCGTGACAGGCAGGCATTCTAACCAACTGAACTAACGCACCAAACTCGTTATTTTTCTTTTGCGGTTGCAAAGGTAATTATTTTTTTTATACCGCCAAAACTTCTGTGTATTTTTTTTACAAAAAAAATTGACAAACACGTGCATTCTCCCATTTTTCGCCATCTGAGAGCCATGATTTGAGTAATCCAGCATCAACAAATCCTACGTTTTCAAACAGTTTAATAGAAACTAAATTATTCATGCCTATTACAACATAAAGCTGCTTGAGATGTATTACATTTCTACAATAATCAAATATTTTTAGTAATGCCGATGTTGCAAACCCTTTATTTCTAAACTTTTTCTCTATAACAATCCCAACTTCTGCTCTGAGGTGACGAGGCGAAAAATTGACAAGGTCTATTATCCCAACGGGAGTTTTGTCATTAATGTCTTCGATTACCAAACGCAACTGCTTGTCAGCATAAATATCTGCTCTGCTCTGAGTAATATAATCAAGAAGAATATTACGCGAATATGGAACATTTGTAAGTCCTATATTCCACAACTGCTCGTCATTTTCAATCTTGTAAAGCCAGTCAAGATCTTCTAGTTCGATGGCTCGCAAGTTTATCTTATCATTATTCATTAGTAACAAATAAATTACTTTATAACATCTTCTTCTGTAATTAGAGTATGGCTCTTAGTATTAAATGTACCAATTCTAACATTTTGAACAGGTTCACTCGCAAATAGTTTTAATATATGCTGATAGCTATATGCATCTGTATCGTATACAATAAAAGTAAGTTTTTCAGGGTCAATTAATTCTTTATAATGAAGGTGACCTTCTGGCAATGTTTTTTCATTGCCAACAACAAATTCAGCAGAAAGTCCTTTTTTGCGAGTAAGCGTACGACATATTCCTATCGTAGAGGATGAACCGATAAAAAGATAATCTGGTTCTTTCTTTCGCTTAGGAGTAAAAAATCCCAATACCTTCCTAATATTAGCAGTTTGCATCTTTATCAGAGCAACGGTTGCTTTGAGATATATTGCCAATTTAATTGGAAAAGCTATAATGAGGCTTGCATTGCCATAATGCTTCTTAAAAAAAATGAGCATAGCTTCGTAGAATACATGCACATATCTAAAAGATGACTTTTGGGTACTCTCTCCTTTATAGTGAAGTATAATTTCTGGTAAATACCAATTTTTATAACCACCTTTCAGAAGTCTGTATGACAAATCAATATCTTCACCATACATAAAGAAGTCTTCATCTATTAGACCAACTTTCTCAAGAGCCTCTCGACGTAACATGCAGAAAGCGCCACTAATAACATCTATTTCTACAGGAACATCCCATGGAAGATACCCCATGTAATATTGTCCAAAACGTTTTGATTTAGGAAAATATTTACAGAGACCACACATTTTATAAAATGCGGTCATAGGTGTAGGAAGCCCTCTGCGAGATTCAAGTGCATTTTCACCATTGCATTTCAGCATTCTTACACCAGCCCCACCAGCATCAGGATGTTCATCCATGAACTTTATTACATTAACAAGTGTTGATTCACCTATTATTGTATCTGGATTCAATAGAAGAACATAATCGCCAGTACTCTGACGAATGGCAATATTGTTGGCTCTTGCAAATCCGAGATTGTGATTACACTCAATGAACATTACGTTTGTATACCTCCGTTCCAAATAGCCAACACTTCCATCACGAGAATGATTATCAACGACAAATACTTCTGCATCAATACCACTAATTGCTCTAAGTACACTATCAAGACATTGACGCAGATAATGTTTCACATTATAATTTACTATGATAACCGACAGCTTCATGGGTTTATATCAGAATAACATCTGCTTTTAGTGGGCAGTACAAACATAATAGAAATAAAAAGAATGATGGCTAAATAACCAAAAGCAACGTTCATAAAGATATAATATAAAACAGTATTTATCATCATTGTATCTGCTAACATCGTGAGTCGCAGTACTCCCCACTTGCCAAGAGCTTCTTCCTTCATAGCCATCAGTTCTTCGCGTATTTTTTTAATCTTAAATAAACGTAATGCTAATGGTATAGAAATCAACGTAACCAGTTCCATTATTGATGTGAATACAAATAATGCAACTGCTTCATTTTGGTATATTCCTGGGGAGAAAATATTTAATTCAAATGCAATTATCACTACCAATGATATGATGACAGGTATAATAATTGTCAGCCATAATTTTTTTATAACAAAATCCATACTAATTATCTTTTAACCTCAACCCTGTTAAGTATAGCTCGACCAAGAGTTACTTCATCTGTATATTCCAATTCATCGCCAACAGAAATACCTCTTGCTATAGCAGTAATCTTAACACCATATTGTTCTAGGCGCTTTGATATATAATAAATTGTAGTATCGCCTTCCATCGTACTACTAAGAGCCATGATTACTTCATCAACTTCCCCCTCAGCAACACGGTCAACAAGTGAATCTATTTCCAAATCATTCGGTCCTATACCATCCATTGGAGAAATAATTCCTCCCAGAACATGATAAAGACCAGAATACTGATGAGTATTCTCAATAGACATCACATCTTGAACATTCTCAACAACACATAATGTACGACTATCCCTTTTTAAATCAGAACATATTGGACAAATTTCCGTATCACTAATATTATGGCATTTCCTACAATATAGGATATTAGATTTAAGTTCATTGATAGAACTTGTAAACTGTAATACTTCTTCCTCTGTTCTCCTTAACTGAAAAAGAACTAATCGTAATGCTGTTTTCTTGCCAACACCTGGTAGTTTAGAGAATTCATCAACAGCTTTCTGTAGTAAAGCTGAAGGATATTTTTGTTCCATTACAAATATACACCAATTCCGACCTTAAACCCGATTGTTGAATAATCGCTATGACTTTTAAATGATTGATTATAATATACTGCAGGTTCAATAGTAACAGAACCGTTTATAAAAAATGCATAACCAACTTCAACACCAGGCATAATGTCATTATAACTATGCTGAGCGTGTATCCACTTACAGTTTGCACCCAAATATATTCCATTCTGTATTATATAATATCTACCACCGACACCTGCAGAATAGGAATTTGGCACTACCTTATTTCCTGAGTGCTGAAAAGATGCATTAGCCAAAAGCATTAAATTATCATCAACAAGATAACCACCCTGAGCTTCTACTCCAATATTCAAATCATCAACACCATTAAAACTGAGATTTAGACCTGTCATTGAAGCACCAATATATAATTTATCTTTTTCAAACTGTGCATGGACAGATACGGCAAACATCATTGCAACAACTACATATAAAATTCTTTTCTTTAACATAATATAAATTCTTTTTTAATTAGGTTATTATTCTTTTAAATTACTATACGATTCAGTGATCTGCTTAATCTTTATTTTTTATTTTATACTTATTTAGCCAAATCATAAATATAACAAAACTCAACAAACAAACACAGCCACCTAATATATACGAAAGCGTAGGCTGTAAACCAATAGCCTGCTTACTAATAAATATAAATGTGGAACAAACTGTTGTCATAAATAATGCAGGAATTAAAGTTACAATATATGGCTTCTTTTGGTAAACCAAATATACTGTTATTGTCCATAGAGTGAAAACAGAAAGAGTCTGGTTGGACCAACCAAACCAACTCCATATTTTCTGGAAACCATCTGCGTCACTCATTTGCCATATCAACAAAGCAATTACAGCAGCAAACATTGGGATACAAATCAAAAGACGACGTTTTATGCTATGCTGTTCCATCTTCAAGAAATCTGCAATAATTAAACGTGCACTTCTCAACGCTGTATCACCGCTAGTTATTGGAGCTGCAACAACACCAAGCATGGCTAAGATGCCACCAAACACACCTAACCACTCATTACATATAATATTCACAATGGCTGGAGATGAAGAATGAACCCCGTCTGTAGCCATTGCTATCGTTTCATAACCAGGCTTAGGATCGTTATAGAAGAAATACATTGAAACTGTAGCCCATATCAAAGCGACAATACCTTCTGTTATCATTGCTCCATAAAATATTGGACGTCCTTGGGATTCAGACTTCACACAACGAGCCATTAAAGGACTTTGAGTTGCATGAAATCCACTGATAGCACCACAGGCAATTGTTATAAAAAGACAAGGAAAAATAGTATCTGCCATTCCCAGCCTTTCAGTTCCCATATTACCAAATTGCTCCCAAATCTCAGGCAGATTCGGCATCTTAGCATATAGCACCACCATCAAAGCCACAGCCATAAAAAGCAAAGAAAATGCAAACAATGGATAAATTCTACCAATTATCTTATCAATAGGCAGCATTGTAGCAATTATATAATAGATAAAAATAATTACAATCCAAAATACATTTGGTCCAATATACTCTTTTATCAGATGGGGTTCCCATATCTTAGTCAATATCTCTGCAGGACTATAGACAAAAACTGTTCCAACCATCATTAACAATAGAATAGAAAAAAGGAGCATGACCTGCTTTGTTCTTTTTCCAAGATATGAACCAACCATATCTGGAAGATTAGCACCTCCATGCCGGATAGACAACATTCCACTCATATAATCATGAACAGCACCTGCAAAAATACACCCAAAAACTATCCACAAATAGCTAACAGGACCAAATTTAGCACCCATGATTGCTCCAAAAATAGGACCTGTTCCTGCTATATTTAAGAATTGTATCATGAATATTTTCCAACTTGGAAGTACCATGAAGTCTACACCATCGGCTTTAGAAACAGCTGGCGTTGGGCGATCATCTGGCTGAAAAATACGTTCAATTATTTTTCCATAAATAAAATATCCAAGAATAATAGCAATTAAGCTTAACGAGAATGTTATCATAATGTTTGCCTTTAAAATCATGCAAAATTACATATTATATTTGAATAAAGAAAAAATAATTATAACTTTGCATCTAAATTTAGGAAAAATCACAAAAAATTGTCACTATTTTTATGATACACAAAAAATATTCCCTCATATTATTATTGTTTTTTTTATCGTTAAATATACTATCTCAACAAATATCAACATCATCTCTTTATAATTCTACTCCACCAAAATATGAGGTTAGGGCAGTATGGTTAACGACCATTGGAGGCCTTGACTGGCCCAATAGCTATAATAGTAATATTCAGAAAAAACAATTATGCGAAATTCTTGACAAACTAAAAGAAGCTAATATTAATACTATTTTATTGCAAACAAGGGTCAGAGCTACTACAATATATCCATCTTCACTTGAACCATTTGACGGTTGCATAACTGGTCATCCTGGAAAATCCCCATCATACGATCCACTGGAATATGCCATAAGCGAGTGTCATAAACGCGGAATGGAGCTTCACTGCTGGATTGTAACTATACCTGTAGGAAAATGGAATGGATACGGATGTAAACAACTTAGACAAGCACATCCTGAATTAATTAAGAAAATAGGTGATGAGGGATATATGAATCCTGAAAAAAAAGGAACAGCAGACTATATTGCTAATTTATGTTCTGAGATTGCTAATAAATATGATATAGACGGTATACATTTAGACTATATTAGATATCCAGAAACATGGAAAAATATAGGTAACAAAATAGAAGCACGAAACAATATCACTAACATTGTGAAAGCAGTCAACAATGCAGTTAAATCATCAAAGCGATGGATTAAGATAAGTTGCTCACCGATAGGAAAATATGACGATTTAACAAGATATCACTCGAATGGTTGGAATGCATTTTCAAGAGTTTTTCAAGATGCACAGTCATGGCTGAAAGATGGATTAATGGATATGCTTTTCCCAATGATGTATTTTCGAGGAAATAACTTTTATCCATTTGCTATTGATTGGAAAGAAAATAGTTATGGAAGAACTGTTGTTCCAGGATTAGGTATCTATTTTTTATCACCTAAAGAAAAAAACTGGCAACTAGAAGAAATTACAAGAGAAATGGAAGTGCTTAGATCAGAAGGAATGGGATTTGCGTTTTTCCGAACCAGTTTCTTTATTGATGACATAAAAAATATATATAAATATACATCAAAAGATTTTTGCAAATATAAGGCTCTTACACATCCTATGGTGTGGGAGTCAGAAAATAAACCAGACACACCTTCTGGACTAAGTATTAAAAAAAACAATTTGCATACAACAATTTCATGGAATGGCGAAAACGACTATAAATACAATGTTTATGCTTCAAGTCATATACCAGTAAATATAAATGATAGCAGAAACCTCATAGCTACTCGTCTACAGAATAAATCCATAAAAATAAAAAACAATGATAAAATATATTTTGCAATAACAGCATTAGATCGCTATGGGAATGAGAGCAATCCACTTCTAAGCTATTCATTAAACGAAGATATATCGGATGACAGCAATAATACACAAAACTTATTTATTATTGATAATTATGGTAATATAAATCTGGACAAATTATCTAAATTTGCAGATCTTAAGCATCTTATTATTACAAACTCAATGCATCAGGTATTATATTCAACAACTAGTTATAATAACCAAATTAATGTGTCTAATCTTAAAAATGGTATATATATTCTTAGGACTATTAACAAAAAAGGCATAAGCCACAAACTAGGCTATTTTGAGAAAAGAACTAAAAATACCAACTAAGCTCTCTCAAAATAGCTTTATCATACCCATAAACATCTCCGTATGCAGTTAAATTACCAGTCTTATCAGGATAAAGTGTAAAATATGTAATCTTTATTGGGACTTTCTGTACTAAGTCAACAGACTTAATTAGCATTCTTTTATCAATATCTGGTTCTACTAAAACACTATCTATCAACTTAGGGCGTATATCTGTTGTCATAGAATATTCTATACGCCGTAATAATGAAGAATTGTCGTTGCCTAAAAGAAATTTAGCCAACAAATATGGATATTGCACCCGAATACATCCATGAGAAACTCGCCTGTCAGAATGTCCAAAAACTAACCTACTTGATGTATCATGTAAGTATACAGAGAAATTATTAGCAAACCTAAATATAATTCTACCTAATGAGTTTCCTTCACCACCTTCTTGTACAACAGCATAATTCCCACTTTTCAACATTGAGTAACTTACACTAGCAATATTAACACGTTCAAAAGAAGGACGTTTACATATATAGTACCTATGAGTTTGAAAATAATTTAAGTTTCCTGCATGTCGCGCAATATCTCTTTCTACAATACTTTGGGGAATTATCCATATTGGATTAATATCCATTCTATAAATATTACTCTCCAATATAGGTGTTTTAGTTTTTATACTTCCACAACCAATTTTCATGGTCAATATAGAATCATTGTCTATATCGTAAGCATATAGCATATATGATGGGATATTTACAATTATCAATTTACCATATTTGCTTGCTTTATCCATTGACATCCACCTACACTTCTCCATATTCAAAATTATTTGTTTTCTATATGCTGGACTATTTGCTGTCTGTAATTCTTTCAAAAGTCGCCTATATAAAGAAGATTGTGGAGAAAAAGAATGTAACGTTGAGATAAAGTTATCACTATTAACTGATTCTAAAATACTATTATAAAAACTATCTGTAGGATGCAATGATTTCACATCAAATAGCTTTTTAAAATTAACACGCACTGAGTCAGAATCTTTAACATCAAAATGATTAAGTGTATAGTTTGGATTTGTAAAACCATAACGTTGCCCCTTGCAATAGATTAATAACGCACGTGTAAGATTATATTCCAAACGGGCAATGGTCCTACTTATTGACTTTTCAGTGCTGTCGAAATTAAGACTTCTCAACCTTTCTATATCTGCATTAATTTGCTTAATACGAAAAGCTGAGCGTGAGAATCCAATACTATCAATTATTTCAAGAAATTCAACAAGACTATCTGCCTTAGATGAAACACCATCATATGAAACCCACAAAAAAGGTTTTCCTTTTGAATAATATTTCTTAACAAACCTATCAGAAATCGTGTTTGAAGTGTCATTATTTACTATCGACTTCAAACTTTTGAAAACATATTTGCTACTAATAACATAATCGTCATTGTGCAGGGAAGAAAAAGATGATAGAGAAATCGTTTTGTTTATCATTCCATTATTATCACTACATGAAAATAATAATGGAATGATAAACCCTAATGCGCAAATAAAAGGTAAATTGAAGATTATTTTATTGAAATCTTTCTTACTACCTTTGCAACTTTTACAATGTAGCAACCTTTAGGAAGATTTAATTCGTAAGACTTATCTGCTCCTTCGACCTTGATACTCATCACTCTAACGCCAGCTACATTGTATATGTACAACATCTGACCATTTGCCCCTGTAACACGGAGTACTGATTCATTGACGGAGATATTGATTGTTTGAAAATCATTCTCCACAATTTCAATGGAGTCCAAGCTATAACCTATAGCTGGAAAACCAATAATCAGAGCGGCTGAAAATAATATTGATAGTATATTCTTTCCCATAATCATACAATTTTGCTTTGCAAATATACAATTTTACAATAAACCACCAAAGCAATATTTTTCATTTTATTGTACGTTTATGTTTATTTAACACATACAATCATTTTTTCATTGCTTAATAGAGTATTTGAGAACACGGATTTAGCCTCATCAAGTAAAATATTATCGTCCTTATATCTAGCACTATAGTGTCCGATAAGCAACTGTCCTACCCCAGCTGCCTTAGCTATCATTGCGGCTTGGCGAGCTGTACTATGATAATATTTCCTAGCCCCATCCTCTTTGTCATCCGCATAAGTCGCCTCATGGTATAGAAGGTTAACGTTTCGTAATTGATTCACTAAATCAGGTTTATAGCACGTATCCGAACAATATGCATAACAACGTGGGGGATCTGATGGGATTGTCAACAATTCTGATGAAATCTCATTACCTTCAGGTGAGATCCAGGACTGACCATTTTTTATATTGTTTATTTGACTGAGTGGGATATTATAAAAGTTTATCATGTCACGTCGAATGTGCGGCAAAGTAGGCTTTTCTTTAAACAAAAAACCACAACATGGTATTCTATGGTCAAGAGGGATTGTTGACACTGTTAAACTTCTATCTTCATATATTACCTTTTCCTTAAATGTGTCAACAGCATGGAATACTATACTGTATTCTAGGTCTTTACAGAAAAAATCTAATTGCAGATTTAATAACGATTCTAGTTCTTTCGGGGCATAAATATGCAAGGGCGCTGTTCTGCCTTGTAAGCCAAAAGATGAAATCATACCCATCAATCCGAAACAATGGTCACCATGAAGATGAGAGATAAAAACAGAAATTATTTTATTATAGCCAATATGCATACGACACAATTGCGTTTGCGTACCTTCTCCGCAATCAATCATGAATAACTTGCCACGTATTTCTACAACTTGAGAGGAAGCATAATGGCGTGTTGTTGGTTTCGCACTACCACAACCAAGTATGTGTACTTTAAAGGGTTCCATTCTATTTCTGACGCTTATAATCAAATATACCTTCTTTATTCTCTATAAGCAACGAGTCTGGTCCTAACAATCTAATACTAAAAGTATCCTTATTCAATATCAGTTGACCATTGTGTATCTTCCATGTTGTATACGGATTACTTTCAGCCTTCACATGAGAATGTACGATACCAGCCTCTTCTATATCAAAGTTTTTTGCAATACTTGTCCATTTCCCTAATAAAGACGTAGTATTGATTACCAACTTTGCGAAGTTTTCACCTTCAACATTTTCACTTATAATAGCCATTTTGTCACCGACAAGTATTCCACCATGTATTTCAGCAGACTTATCACTTGTCTCAAGCATAAAGGTGATAGTATCTCCAGCTTCATCCTCAATAATAATGCTACTCATAGCTGCATCTACGCATTTTCCATAAATTGTACTGTCTAAAGTTTCCTCATTATCAATACTATCATTGAGAATGCCTGAATTCATTGTTTTTTTATCAGTATTATTACAACTTGCAAATAATGCTATTATCAATACTACAATTATAATATGTATATTTCTCATATTATTCTATTTATATTTAATTAAATTATACATTAATTTTAATAATGTTCCTTCTGCTTAGCCTCAGTCCACAGTGCATCCATTTCTTGGAGAGACATTTCGCTTAGAGGTTTTCCTATCTTAATAGAATGGTCTTCAATATAATTAAATCTTCGGATAAACTTCTGATTTGTTTTCTCTAGAGAGTTATCCGGATTAAGATGGTACAACCTTGCTGCATTGATAACGCTGAAAAGAAAATCTCCAAGTTCCATACTTGACTTTTCCTTATCATTCTTTTTCAGCTCCACCTCAAGCTCATTTAATTCTTCATGAACTTTAGCCCATACATCATCACGCTCAGCCCAATCAAAACCAACATTTCTAGCTTTGTCTTGGATTCTATAGGCCTTAATAAGTGAAGGCAATGCACTAGGCACTCCAGAAAGAACTCTCTTGTTGCCATCTTTTTCTTTAAGCTTGATCTGCTCCCAGTTCTGCAAAACCTCATCACTTGTTTTTGCTCCTGTATATTCTTCAGTTCCTTCATTGTGTTTAGGTGGATATACATGTGGGTGGCGGAAAATCAACTTGTCAGCTTCAGTATTACAAACATCGGCTATATCAAAATCTTTAGTCTCACTTCCCATAAGAGCATAGAAACAAATATGCATCAATACGTCACCTAATTCTTTGCAGATGTTCTTTTTGTCATTATTGATAAGAGCATCGCATAACTCAAAGACTTCTTCAATTGTATTTGGACGCAAGCTTTCATTTGTCTGCTTCTTATCCCATGGACATTTAACCCTTAAAGTATCTAAAACATCTAACAATCTACCGAAAGCAGCTAACTTTTCTTCTCTTGTGTGCATATAATTTTTAATTTATGCTACAAAAGTACTATTTTTCAATCTATTTTTCGTATTTTTGCATCGTTTTTTATAATAAATAAGGTAAAAAGATACAAAATTCTTTTTCTTATGAAAGACTAAAGATAACGATAATTAATTATTGGAATAAAAACAAGATAAATTAAAAATATGGAATTAGCAAGCAAGTACGATCCGCAAGCAGTCGAATCGAAATGGTATCAATACTGGATGGACAATCATCTATTTCGTTCAAAACCCGATAATCGACAACCATATACGGTAGTCATTCCTCCGCCAAATGTAACTGGTGTATTACATATGGGACATATGCTTAACAATACAATTCAAGACATCTTGGTCAGAAGGGCAAGAATGGAAGGAAAAAATGCTTGCTGGGTACCAGGTACTGACCATGCATCAATTGCAACAGAAGCAAAAGTGGTTAACAGACTGGCTCAACAAGGTATAAAGAAAACAGACCTTTCACGCGATGAATTTCTAAAACATGCTTGGGACTGGACACATGAGCATGGAGGTATTATTCTGCAACAATTAAGAAAATTAGGCGCGAGCTGTGATTGGGAACGTACAGCTTTCACAATGGACGAAACACGTTCTAAGGGTGTCATTAAGGTTTTTTGCGATTTATATGAGAAAGGACTTATATATAGAGGTGCAAGAATGGTGAACTGGGATCCTAAAGCCCTTACTGCCTTGTCTGACGAGGAGGTTATATATAAAGAAGAACATTCAAAATTATATTATCTGCGTTACAAGGTTGTTGAAGATCCAAGTAGATATGCAATTGTAGCAACTACGCGCCCAGAAACTATCATGGGTGATACCGCAATGTGTATTAATCCAAATGATGAGAAAAACACATGGCTCAAAGGCAAGCATGTGATAGTACCTATCGTGGGACGTGAGATTCCTGTTATTGAAGATGATTATGTTGATGTTGAATTTGGAACAGGATGTCTGAAAGTTACACCGGCACACGATATCAACGACCATGCACTTGGAATAAGACACAATCTTGAAACTATTGATATCTTCAATGATGACGGCACTATTTCTGAAGCTGCAGGCATGTATATTGGAATGGACCGTATGGATGTCAGAAAACAAATTGAAAAAGACTTACGCGAAGCAGACCTGATCGAAAAAGTTGAGGATTATGATAACAAGGTGGGATATTCTGAGCGTACTAACGTTCCGATTGAGCCCAAACTATCAACTCAGTGGTTCTTGTCAATGAAGCACTTTGCAGATTTAGCTCTAGAGCCAGTAATGAATGACGACATAAAATTCTACCCAATAAAGTATAAGAATACATACCGTCACTGGTTAGAAAACATCAAAGACTGGTGTATTTCTCGTCAACTATGGTGGGGACATAGAATTCCTGCTTATTATTATGATGGCGGTGTTGTTGTTGCAGAAAGTACAGAAGAAGCATTGATTAAAGCGCGCCAACAGTCAGGAAATGAAAATCTAAAAGCAAATGATTTAGAACAAGATAGCGACTGCCTTGACACTTGGTTTTCTTCTTGGTTGTGGCCTATTTCTGTATTCGATGGTATCAACAATCCTGACAATGATGAAATAAACTACTACTTCCCTACAAGCGATCTAGTAACAGGTCCAGATATCATATTCTTCTGGGTAGCACGTATGATTATGGCAGGCTACGAATATCGTAAGGAAATGCCTTTCAAACATGTTTATTTCACAGGTATTGTGCGCGATAAACTTGGCAGAAAAATGTCAAAGAGTTTAGGTAATTCTCCCGATCCGCTTATGCTAATTGACAAATATGGAGCAGATGGTGTACGCATGGGAATGATGCTTGCAGCACCTGCAGGTAATGACATTTTATTTGATGAGGCACTTTGCGAGCAAGGTCGTAATTTCTGTAATAAAATATGGAATGCATTCCGCCTTGTTAAAGGTTGGGAAGTAACAGAAAAGACTCAACCTGGTGAATGCAAGATAGCAACAAAATGGTTTGAAGCAAAGTTGAGAATTGTAAATGAAGAACTAAATGACCTTTTCAGTAAGTACCGAATATCAGAGGCGCTAATGACTGTATACCAACTATTCTGGGATGAGTTCTCGAATTGGTATCTGGAAATGGTAAAACCAGCTTATGGTTCTCCTATTGACAAAACCACATTTGAGACTACACTCAGTTTCTTTGATAGTCTGCTCAAAATGCTCCATCCTTTCATGCCTTTCATTACAGAAGAACTATGGCAGGCTCTATACACGCGTTCTGACGGAGATTCTATCATGCGTGAGCAACTCATTATTGGAACTCCATCTAATGATGACCATAAAATAGTATCTGACATTGAGGCTACAAAGCAAATAATATCAAGCGTAAGAACTATTCGCAACCAGAAAAACATTTCGCCAAAAGAACAGTTACACCTTTTAGCTATAGAGAATAACTCCTATATGCAATATGATCTAATGATAATGAAAATGGCAAATGTTGATGCTATAGAGACTGTTCCAGAAAAGCCTACTGATGCATCATCTTTCATGGTTGGAACAATAGAATATGCAATCCCTCTAGGACATCTCATCGATGTTTCTGCAGAAATAGAAAAACTGGAGGCCCAACTTAAACACCTTGAAGGGTTTCTTAATGGTGTTAGAAAGAAGCTACAAAACGAAAAGTTTATTGCACATGCCCCAGAGGCTGTTGTTGCACTTGAGCGCAAAAAAGAAGCAGACTCACTTGAAAAAATTGCTGCAATAGAATCAGCACTAAAAGGATTAAAGGGGCTTTAGCCCCACTCCATTTTAAGTAAAAAAAGCATAAAAATAAGTTTCAAAAAAGTCGGGACTACTTTTGTGTAATCCCGACTTTTTTATTCTTTATTAATCCCATAATGTTTTATGTGGGGGGGCATCTTCTTCAAATTCCTCGAAATCATATTCTTTAGAGAGTTGGTCACCATCACCAGGTGTAGGATTTAAACTCATGCAGATAAAATCCGAATTGTTCACTGAAATGAACTTTGCTGTTGGAATTATATATTTTTTCATGAAAACAAATTAGTTTTTTATTAAAATATTTCATAAAATTACCATTAACGCTAACGTTGCCGTTAAATTCGGTACAAATTTCTGTTTGGCACGCTGAAAACTTAAAATCTATGAAGTTGTTAATCAATATACTTAAAGGTTACGAACAATTTTAACCGATATTCATGATTGAAAGGTTTGTTAGCGTTTGCGATTTCTTTTCTAAGCACGTAAAACGTAGCAGGTGGGAATTATGAAGACAGGGGAATTTTAACAGGTTGTAGAGGATATTTTTTCGTTAAAAACAAGGCATTTTGTCAAAATTTTTCATAAAATAAAACTATTATCTGAGCAGTAAAAATAACTATAAAATCTATAAGATAAAATGTTTAAAATAGAGAAAACAGTTTAATAATTCCTCCATAGTTAATTAGAATTTTACAAAAAAATCATAAAAAAGAGTTTTAAGCCAAGATTTGGAGTATATTTCACTCAAAAAACTTAACTTAAAACTCTTAGATAGAAATTGGAAGACTACAAAGTGAATTATTTAACTACTTTTTTCCCATCAATAATATAAATACCCTTTTTTATCATTGACTTGTTTATGCGTTGACCTGCAAGATTGAAAATCTCATGATGTATATTGTAGTCACCACAACTTACAGTATTTACAGTGGTAATTATGTCACCATTGAGAAGGTAGGCAATAGGAGTATCTTCTTTAATTTGTGTACCATTAATAGTTAGATATGCCTCATGTGCTTTATTTATGAAAGCTTGTCCTGCTGGTGTTGTATCAGAGAGATAGAAACCAACACCTTCATCCTGATCTGCAAACTTGTAGAAAAGTCCATTGCCCTGAGTTATTTCTTCATTATCGGTTCCTCGCAGATCTCCATAGCTCAAATACGGCATTACATCATCTGGAGCGACAAGTTCTCCCTTAAGAGTATAAGTTCCTTCATTACCTTTAACAACAACTGCATATCCAGCAAAAATCATATCATCAAAAGCAGTTTCAGGTTGAAGTTTTCCATCATTGAGAGAATAAGTTGCCGCCGAGAGTCCTGATTCTTCTGGCAGCATTACGTTATACTTACCATAATAAAGAGTTGCATATCCACCTTTGCCAATTGTAAGAGTAATATCAATTGGTTCTGGGCGTGGAGACTTTAAACGAATATTATCAATATAAATATACTCATCACTGTTATTTGCAAAAATGAATTTAACAGTTTCGATTGGTTCAGACACATTTACAGTACAACTTGTTTCACCAATTTCACCAATTGTTACACCTTGAGTTTCAGTTGTAATACTAAGTCCCTCTAATTTGTTTACTAAATAAGATAATTTCATTTCTCCATAGAAGCCATTCAAGTTTACATCAGCAATCCACTGTTCGTTACGATTTTGTTTTGGAAGAGCTAGTTCTGGTGCTTCACCACCTGCTCGGTCGGTCTGCTTTGTTCCTATATATACAGGTTGCTCCTTATTCATTGAATATACTGCAACAGGATTATTAACTTCACTAGGCCACAAATCGGTAGTAGCACCAGATGCAGAACTCCAATCCTCATACCACAGAGTAATCATATCATCTACAAGAATAGTATATGTTACTTCAGCAACATCACTCTCATTACCATCATTATCAACAGCAATCGCCTTAATAGTCATATCATTATTTACTCTAATTGGAGATTCATATACATATCCATTTTCTTCAGAGAAAGAAGGGATTGTTCCATCTACAGTGTATATAATCATTGCTGCTTCAGGTTGAGAAATTGTAACCTTAGTTCCTTTCTCAACCTCACCACTCTCAGGTGAGAATGCTGGCATATCAACATGGACAGGTACTGAAGTAATATCTTTTTCTCCAGTCAACAAGAAATCATCAAAATAGATACCACCTTTAGTCGTTTTTGTATTACCGAAAACAAGCTGCAATATTTCAGTACCTTCAGGAACGTATATCATACAACCAACTGGTGTTACATCATTAACTACAACACCTTCTGTTGGTGAGGTTATAGTGATTGTTGGAGCATTAATGTCGTCAGTACTTTTGAATGTAAGGTTCATATTCCCATAAACACCATTCAGATTAATATCAGCAACAAAATGCTCGACCCTACCAGCATAGCGTGGCATAAAGAGTTCTGGAGACTCGCCACCAGCATTGTCAGAAGTTCGAACCTCTGTATAATATACATTCATTTCCTCCTGCATTGAATATATTGCATTTGCATTTTCAATATCTTTCACATAATCGCCATATTCGCCTGTAGACCAATCCTCACTCCATAGAGCTACTTTGACTTTATCACCAGGCTTAATAACTGTAAATGAAACTTCAGCAACCTCACTTTCACGTTCATCGTCAGCAACAGCAATTGCCTTTACAGTCATATCATGATCAATTGTTATTGGTTCTTCATATACACAACCATTATTATTTGCGTAGGAAGGAATTGTACCGTCTACAGTATATACAATCATTGCATCCTGTTGCTGAGAGATTGACAGCTTAGTACCTTTTTCAACCTCACCGCCACTCAAAGAGAACTCAGGTATAGCAACATCTTCTACTGGTTGTTCTACATCTTGCTCAAAGAAATTTGCATTTAGTGGGGCTAAAAATTCAGAAGAATAATATATAAGTGTGAAATATCCATTTTTTCCAACAAACTCTTCCAAATCTATGTCGATATTAAGTGAATTGCTTACAGCCAATGTGTTGTAATCGTCTTTTATACAGTAATATGTATAACCCCATTCTGATGTTTCCTTGCAAAACACTCCTTTCACCTTAACATAATCAAAAACTTTATCTTGATCAACCTCCCATGCCTCATAAACCATAGGAGGAATAAAATCTTCCGGAGCAGTAGTAGTTATATCAGTTATAGTGCTACGTTCAAATGCTCCAGATTGGTAAGCAGACGCATAACATTTGATAGTTCCACTTGTTATCATTGTTCCAGCTGGTTTATTAAGAGCATTGTACGCACCATCAAGTAAACAAATACCAGAAGAACCATCCCATAAATAAATGTCATAACCATTATTCACAAGAATCTGAACTTTGTAACCATCTTTAATTACAAGATCTGAAGTAGTATTCGCATTCTTCAGTTCTGAAAGAGAATAAACTTCTCCTGCACTGGAACCAATACTTACTGTAGCAAATAACAATAAGAGTAGTTTAATTTGTAGTAATTTTTTCATTTGAATATGTTTTAATATTTATTTCTACTTATCGCAACTTTTGTTGTCTAAAACTAAATTATGCAAAAGTAATAATATTTTTCAAAAAACAACGATGTATATTAAAAAACTCTAAGAAAATATACTGTTAAAAAGGATATTTTAGGTGCTTTTATAATGAAAGTAAAAAAAATAAAAGGAAGCTGACTATCAACTTCCTTTTATTCAATAATGAGTTTTTATGAGAAATGTCTTTACTCAAAGAAACGCTTATGCAGCCCCATAAATCCAGCACAATGGCGAGCTTCATCCTTTGCCATTTCATGAACTGTGTCATGGGTTGCATCCATACCTGCAGCCTTTGCATTCTTTGCAATGCGGAACTTGTCTTCACAAGCGCCACGTTCTGCTGCGATACGTGCCTCGAGGTTAGCCTTTGTATCTCCAAGGACATCACCTAAGAGCTCTGCAAACTTAGCAGCATGTTCAGCCTCTTCAAATGCATAGCGCTTGAAAGCTTCAGCTATTTCAGGATAGCCTTCACGATCTGCCTGGCGACTCATGGCTAGATACATACCAACCTCACCACACTCACCATCAAAATGGTTCTTGAGATCTTTAATCATCTCATCGTCAGCACCTTCATTACGAGCTGCACCAAGAACGTGAGCTGTTGCAAATGCTGCAGTCTTGTCATCAACCAACTCCTTGAACTTTGCTGCTGGAGCCTTACAAATTGGACACTTTTCAGGTGCCTCTGTTCCTTCGTGGATATATCCACATACAGTACAAATAAACTTCTTCTTCATAATGTTTTATACCAATTAAATTAAAAATAATATTTCATTATACAATCATACAATGGTGTTAAAGCAATGACTTACAACTTTGTATCTATTCACATCAATTACTATTTTAATATTGTGATTAGTTCATCCGTTTCTATCATTTGTTGTTCACCTGTATTCATGTTTTTCAGTGTTATTTTTCCTTCCGACATTTCATTCTCACCAGCTAGAGCAACAAATGGGATTCCACGCCCATTAGCATAACTCATCTGTTTCTTCATTTTTGACTTATCTGGATATATTTCGGTTCTAATTCCTGCCTGTCTACATTTATTAGCTATAGGCATACAATAAGCTGTTTCACTTTCTCCAAAATTTATAAAGAGAATCTGTGTGGAATTGACTGCCTCTTTCGGATAGAGATCAAGTGTGTTAAGAACATCGAATATGCGGTCTGCTCCAAACGATATGCCAACTCCACTCAAACCTGGCATTCCAAATATACCTGTCAAATTATCATATCGACCACCACCTGTAATACTGCCCATAGGAGTGTCAAGTGCTTTGACTTCAAATATCGCACCTGTATAATAGTTTAATCCGCGCGCCAAAGTAAGGTCAAGCTGCATTTCGTTTTTCAAGTTACATTTCTTTAACGTATCAAGAATAAACTTTGTTTCTTCCACACCTTTAAGACCAACTTCAGAGCTAACAAGAACATTAGAAATAACTCCAAGTTTCTCATCATTAGTACCTGAAAGCAAAATGATTGGTTGCAACTTATCTATGGCTTCATCAGATAATCCTACGTTGCGCAACTCTGCATTTACGTTATCTATACCAATTTTATCAAGTTTGTCAATTGCGACCGTTATATCAACTATTTTATCGGCAGCACCAATGACTTCAGCAATACCAGTCAGTATTTTTCGATTATTAATTTTTATCTGAACTCTAATACCAAATCTAGTGAATACTGTGTCTATAATTTGCATTAACTCAACCTCATTTAGCAACGAATCAGAACCAACAACATCTGCATCACATTGATAGAACTCACGGTAACGACCTTTTTGCGGACGGTCAGCTCTCCAAACTGGCTGAATCTGATAACGCTTAAATGGCATCTGCAATTCATCACGATGCATAACCACATATCGTGCGAAAGGAACTGTTAAATCATAACGTAATCCTTTCTCACATAGTCTAGATGAAAGATGTGGTATATTGCGTTCTGCCAACTCTTCATCACTAACCTTACTAAGGAAATCTCCAGAATTAATGACTTTGAATAATAGCTTATCGCCTTCTTCTCCATATTTACCCATAAGAGTAGACAAAGTCTCCATTGACGGAGTCTCTATCTGCTGATAACCATATAGGGCATAAACATCTTTTATTGTATTAAAAATATAATTACGCTTCGACATTTCTTCAGGCGAAAAGTCGCGTGTACCCTTTGGAATTGAAACTTTCATGTTTTTACAAGTTCATATTGTCTAACATTATGGTCTGTTCGCGGTCTGGACCTATAGAAATAATTGATATAGGAGTCTCAAGCTGTTCTTCAAGGAAATGAACATATTCATTAAATGCCACTGGGAACTGAGATGGTGATGTCATCTTAGTCATATCTGTTTGCCATCCTCTTAATTCTTTATACACAGGTTCGATTCCGCTCGTAATATTATATGGGAAGTCACGTGTTTCCACTCCATCTTTACGATAAGCGACACATGCTTTAATTGTAGAGAACGTATCAAGTACATCACTCTTCATCATAATAAGATTGGTAACACCATTAACCATGATGGCATAACGCAAAGCTACAAGGTCAATCCAACCACAACGACGCTCTCTACCAGTAACTGCACCAAATTCATGTCCAATACGACGCATTTCATTACCTGTTTCATCAAAAAGTTCTGTAGGGAATGGACCTGCGCCAACACGTGTACAATAAGCCTTCATTATACCAAAAACATGACCTATTTTGTTTGGTCCTATTCCTAAACCAGTACAAGCGCCAGCACAAATTGTATTTGATGAAGTTACGAATGGATAACTACCAAAATCAACATCTAGCATTGTACCTTGAGCTCCTTCACAAAGTACACTCTTTCCATCACGGAGTAACTTATTAATTTCATGTTCGCTATCAACAATTGGGAATTTACGCAGATATTCAATTCCATTCATCCATTTCTTCTCAACTTCAGTAATATCATAATTTGTATAGTTGAGATTACGTAACATCTGCTCATGACGTGCCTTATGCTCAGCATATTTAGTTTCAAAGTCTTCAAAAATATCGCCAACACGAAGACCATTTCTTGAAATCTTGTCAGTATATGTAGGACCGATTCCCTTACCAGTAGTTCCTACTTTACTTCTTCCTTTTGCAGCTTCTAATGCTGCATCAAGAATTCTATGAGTTGGCATGATAAGATGTGCTTTCTTTGAAATGTGTAAGCGACTCTTAAGTTCATGGCCACTTTGTTCAAGGGCTTTTGCTTCCTCCATAAACAAATCTGGTGCTAATACGACACCATTTCCAATTACATTAACCTTTCCGCCTTGAAATATTCCAGAAGGTATGCTACGCAACACATATTTTTGACCTTCAAACTCCAATGTGTGACCTGCATTTGGACCACCCTGAAAACGTGCAACAACATCATAATGAGGTGTTAGCACATCTACCACTTTACCTTTACCTTCATCGCCCCACTGCAAACCAAGCAGGACATCTACTTTTGCTGTTTTCATTTTTTAGTTATATTTTTCTTGAAAGAAACGAGAAGATGAACTTGCGATCCTAACAATATCATAGAGTCAATCAGATAATGATTATACGCAAACACAAAATTTCATTTTTATGTTTTCTTATTTTTTTCCCTCTCCTCTTTCCTCTTTCTTTTTGTTATTTTTGCTTGACAACTACTACAAATTCCATATATGTATAAAGAAAAACCATCTTTTTTGAAACGATGATAATGCGCTTGATTGACAGCATCAACAACCTCAGGTAATTGCAATTCTGTTACTTTGCTACAAACTGTGCATATTTGATGGCAATGTTCTTCATTTTGCAGACAAGCCTCGTACTTTGTCCCCGTCAAAAAATTATGACGCACTACAAGCCTCAATTCAAGGAACATACGTATAGAACTGTAAAGAGTGGCGCGACTTACTGGAAAATGTTTTTTCACTAAGTCTTCGCTCAATTCCTCCAATGTGAAATGCTTAGGCAAACTATAGATAGCATCAAGGATGGCAAACCTCTCAGGTGTTTTCCGATGATCGCTTCCTTCAAGGTAATTAGTGAGTTTCAATCTCGCTTTTTCTCTGATACTTTCTTTCATTGACAGGTATATATGTTAAAACTCTACAAAGGTACAACTTTTTGTTGAAAAGCTGTACTTTAGTTACAGAAAATATACAAAATGAAGTTTACTCTATCCCTGATGTTCATCACGCAACAAATCATTAACCGTCTTTACTGGATTAAAAGTTACAAGAGGAACCTCAACAAAAAGTGTATTCCAATTACTCATAGCACCATTCCATAAACCTGGCAATTCTAAAGCTTTAAGTTCACGTCCATCTTTACTCTTATAACTAATAAACCCTGTAGAACCATCAACAAAATTCAACAAGTCGAACGGTTTCCCATGAATATCCTTTATCGCACACACAAGATCAACAGGGTTAAAATGTGTTCCTTCTGCAAACATACGCACATATTCCGGATTAGACTTATCTATTTGTGAAGACTCAAGAATCTGTAAAGAAACAGAACCATCATCTTCAATTATTAGGAATGGACCACCGCCAGGTTCGCCGACATTCTTAACAACACCACAAATTCGTATAGGTCTATCCAATTTTTGTTTCAGATATTTACACAATTGTTCTTCTGTGAAGTTCTCCACATCAGGTAGTCCAAACGACAATTGTTTTTCCATAAAATCAGCAATCTCTAACAAGTGAGCTCTATCCAACTGACTTTCATTTAACAGCCTCAAGTATTCAAAAATTTTTTCTTGAACACTTACCAACAAACCTGCAATTACTTTTTTATATGTTATCGTCTCTTTCTTTAGTCTATCAGGAACAACATTATCAATATTCTTGATAAAAACTATATCCGCATTAATATCATTTAAATTTTCAATCAATGCGCCATGACCTCCTGGTCGAAAAAGCAAAGAACCGTCATAATTTCTGAAAGGCTTATTATTCATATCAACAGCTATTGTATCAGTTGAAGTTTTTTGCTCAGAAAAAGAAATATCCATTTTTAAACCAAATTCTTTTTCAATAATTGCAGATTTATGTCTAGCTAATTCTTTGAACAATTCACGATGTTCTTTGCTGACAGTAAAATGTACTTTGGCAATGCCAGCACTTGCTGCATACGCTGCACCTTCAACTAAATGCTCTTCCATTGGAGTACGGACTTCATCATTTTGTTTATGGAAAGATAGAAGTCCCTTTGGTAGCTGACCATAATTTAAGCCTTTTTCATTTAAAAGATAGTCAACCACCATTTTATATTTACCTGCATGAATTAATTCTTCAACACTAATTCCATTTTTCTCAATACATTTATCATTAAGTTCTTTGTAAAATGCAAAAGACTTTATATTATCAAAAAAACGCTTTTCAAAACCAGTTTGGGGGATATCATAATTTGCATCATAAAAAGCAAAAAGATCCTTGAACATTCGCGATGCTGCACCAGAAGCAGGCACGAATTTCACTATATCATTACCTTTTTTCAGATATGAATTCCATACACCTATATAGTGCTTAATACTTTTATCATCAAGCTTAATTATACCATTACCTACTGATGCGGCTGATTTTAGTTTGAGAAAAGGAAAGCCATTTTCAAATTGCTTTAATTGCTGGTTAACTTGCTCTTCTGTAATTCCGTTTGATGCCATTTGTCGTCTATCAAGTTCTGTAAACATATTCATTGTAGTTTTTAGAGTTCTTTTAAAATTATGTTACAAAATTAAATCTATTTTCTGTAAATGGCGAATAATTCAAGAAAAAAAAGTATCTTTGCGACATACAAAATTAAATATTATTCATTTTAATCATATAATAATGCTTTGAAATGGAAAATTCAGAAATAACATTATCAGAGAAACAATTAATATCCAGCTTAAGAAATAAATTAATTGAAATTTTACCGAAAAACGACGAAAATTCAATCAGACTTATAGACAATCTTATAGACAAGAGTCTATATGAAGAAAAGATTTCAAGGGATATATTTGGGCATTTATCAATATTGTTTGGACTACAAACTGCAATTATAGCCATAGAAGAAGAAAGTCTACGCAACGACGGAGTTTTGGCCATTCTCTTGTATTTCTCGATGCTATACAACAATTATACAACTGATGAAATTAAAGAATTATATGGCGAACCTGTTTCACGTATCATCAATGGTTTGGTAAGAATACAAGAACTTTACAAAAAAAGTCCAATAATAGAAAGTGAAAACTTCAGGAACCTACTTCTATCATTTGCTGAAGATATGCGTGTTATATTAATTATGATAGCAGACAGGGTAAACCTAATGCGACAAATTAGAGACACGAAAAATCTTGATGCAAAACTTAGGGTAAGTGAAGAATCATCGTACTTATATGCTCCACTTGCACATAAACTTGGACTATACAAATTGAAAAGCGAACTAGAAGATTTAAGCTTAAAATATCTTGAGCATGATGCCTACTACATGATTAAAGACAAACTTAATGCTACAAAACGTTCACGTGATGCATATATCAACCAGTTCATCAGACCTGTTGAAGAAAGATTGAAAGAAGCTGGACTCAATTTTCACATCAAAGGAAGAACTAAGAGCATTCATTCTATATGGCAAAAAATGAAAAAACAGAAATGCGGATTCGAAGGAATATACGATTTGTTTGCAATTAGAATTATTATTGATGCGCCTTTCGATAAAGAAAAAATGAGTTGCTGGCAAGCATACTCTATTATCACAGATATGTATCAACCAAATCCAAAAAGACTCAGAGACTGGCTTTCTGTTCCAAAAAGCAATGGATATGAAAGTCTACACATCACAGTATTAGGACCTGAAGATAAATGGATTGAAGTGCAAATCAGAACTGAGCGTATGGACGAAATCGCAGAACGAGGACTGGCTGCCCATTGGAGATATAAAGGCATAAAAGGAGAAAGTGGCATTGACGAATGGTTAACTAATATAAGAACTGCACTTGAAGCTGGAGATGGTCTGCAGGCAATGGACCAGTTTAAAATGGATCTTTATGAAGATGAAGTTTTTGTTTTCACCCCTAAAGGAGATTTGTATAAATTTCCCAAAGGAGCAACTGTACTTGATTTTGCATATCGCATACATTCGCGCGTAGGCAACCAATGCGTTGGAGCGAAGATTAATGGTAAAATGGTAAATTTCCGTGAAACAATAAAAAGCGGTGACCAAATTGAAATAATTACAAATATCACCCAGAAGCCAAAACAAGAGTGGCTTCAGATAGTAAAAACAAGTCATGCAAAGTCTAAGATTCGTCTTTCACTCAAAGAAATAAAAGTAAAAGATGGAGTATATGCAAAAGAGCTTTTGGCACGAAGATTAAAAAACAGAAAGATAGATATTGAAGAAAATATCATTTCACAAGTAGTAAAGAAATTTGGATTCAAGGAAACTACCGAATTCTACAAACAAATTACTGACGGACGTTTAGAACCAAATGATATAATAGAAAAGTACATTCAGATAAAAGAAGAAAACACAAAAGGGGCAAGGCATACACATCATAAAAGTGCTGAGAATTTCTCTTTTGATGTACAAGAACAGTTCAAAACAAACAAACAAGACGACATCCTAACTATTGACAAAAATGTAAATGGCGTAGATTATAGTCTAGCAAAATGCTGCCATCCTCTTTATGGTGATAAAATTTTTGGATTTGTTACAGTAAGTGGCGGTATAAAGATTCACAGAACTGACTGTCCGAATGCACCAGAAATGCGAAAGCGCTTTGGATACAGAATAATAAAAGCGCAATGGAGTGGAAAAGGCAATAATATGTATGCCATACCCCTTAAAATAACTGGGCATGATGATATAGGAATTGTCAATAACATTACAAGTATAATACAAAAAGAATGCAATGCAATTTTGCGCTCAATAAACATAGACAGTAATGACGGAGTGTTTTGGGGAAATATTTCTGTACAGGTTGAGGATATTAATATGCTTGACTCACTTATAAAAAAGATTAAAACGATTAAAGGGATAAAATCCGTAGAAAGAGTCTAAATAATACATATTTTTAGAAAATATGTGTCATGTATCAGACATCATTAACATTTTGTATCAGGATATATATGTATTAAAAATAAAAACCGTCAGACAAAAGTCTGACGGTCATCGTTCCACTGTTTAAATAGCAGTAGATCTTTTTGCAACTGAGCTATTAAGCCTGAGCTGCGCTATCAACAGCAGCACTGTCAACAACAGTAGAATCAACTGTCATAGAATCCTGAGCCATTGAATCAACTACTTCAAGTGAATCACCTTCAACTGCAGGAGCTTCAGTTTTGTTCTCGTTACATGCAACAAATGACATAGCTACGAAAGCTACAGCTGCGAATAAAATCTTTTTCATTTTTTCTTTGCTTTTTAAATCTGTAAAACAATCATTAGTTTATTAAAACGATGCAAAGGTAAATATTTTTTTTATACGACGTACTCTTTTTTAGTAGTTTTTTTCAATCATTTTTGTAACTTTTTCATAAACCACTGATAATCAGGGATATATAAAAGTTAAAATAATGTTAAAATAATGATGTTCTGAAAAATCATAACAAAAAATGATTTTTAGCCTATTATTTTATTATTCAAAATTGCTATTTCAACTTTTATTTGTAAATTTGCATTTTATATGGCGTAAATATATAAATAATAGCACGCACAAACATTATATAATAAAATATGATTGACACATCTGCTTTTCAAGGCAAAAAAGCTGCCTATTATACTTTAGGATGTAAACTGAATTTTTCTGAGACATCTACTTTCGGGAAGATGCTACATGACATGGGGGTGATTACAGCAAAAAACGGTGAAAATGCTGATATATGCTTGATAAACACATGCTCTGTAACTGAAGTTGCAGACCACAAATGCAGACAAGCCATAAACCGTATGGTACGCAATCACCCTAATGCATTTGTTGTTGTTACAGGATGTTATGCTCAACTAAAACCTCAAGAAGTAGGAGAATTAGACGGGGTAGATTTAGTTTTGGGTTCTAATGAAAAAGCAAAATTGATAGAATTCTTAAATGAAGCGTGGACAGTTATTACTAAAAATAAGCGTATCCATACCACCAGGACAAAAGACATTACTAGTTTTACTCCAAGCTGTTCTCGCGGAAATAGAACTCGTTTTTTCTTGAAAGTCCAAGATGGATGCAGCTATTTCTGCACATATTGCACAATCCCATATGCAAGAGGATTTTCAAGGAGTCCATCAATAAGTTCACTTGTCAATCAGGCAGAACAAGCTGCAACCGAGGGAGGAAAAGAAATAGTATTGACTGGAGTTAATATAGGTGATTTTGGAGCAAACACAGGAGAAAGATTTATCGACCTTGTAAAGGCATTAGACAAAGTTAAAAGCATAAGCCGTTTCAGAATTAGTAGCTTGGAACCAGATCTATTAGAAGACGAGCTCATAGAATACTGTTCTCAGAGTAGAGCATTCATGCCTCACTTTCACATTCCCCTACAAAGCGGTTCTGATGCTATACTAAAACTAATGCACCGTAGATATGATACCAATCTATTTGCTAATAAAATAAAAAAAATAAAAGAATTAATGCCTGATGCATTTATTGGTGTTGATGTCATGGTTGGAACAAGGGGGGAAAAACCTGAATATTTTGAGGAAACATATAATTTCTTAAATAATTTAGATATAACCCAGTTTCATGTATTTCCATATAGCGAAAGACCTGGTACTGCAGCATTAAATATTCCATATATAGTAGACGACAAAGAGAAGAAAATACGCTCAAAGCGTTTACTTGAACTTTCAGACAAAAAGACTTATAATTTCTACGAAAGACATATCGGCAGTGAAGCTGAAGTTTTATTTGAAAAAGCAGTAAGGGGAAAATCAATGCATGGATTTACACGCAATTATATCAGGGTTGAGCTGCCATCAACTTTAACAAACGAACGCTATGATAATCAATTAATAAGAGTTAGACTGGAATCTTTCAATCATGATAAAACTGCACTTATGTGCAAATTAATATAAAAAAATGGAGAAAACAGCAATTGTAATATTAAACTGGAATGGTGCAAAAATGTTGTCCCAATACCTACCTTCTGTTATAACCTATTCAAAAGGTGCATCCATTTATGTAGCAGATAATGCATCAACAGATAATTCTATTGAACTATTAAATAATGATTTTCCTGACGTCAATCTAATAATGCTAGACAAAAACTATGGTTTTGCTGAAGGATATAATCGTGCACTGGCACAAATTGATGCAGAATATTATTTGTTACTAAACAGTGACGTCGAAGTAACAGAGGGATGGCTTGAGGCACTTGTTGAATTTATGGATAAAAACAAAGATGTAGCCGCATGTCAACCAAAACTGTTAGCTATACATGATAGAAACAAGTTTGAATATGCTGGAGCTGCAGGTGGATATATTGATAAGTATGGATATCCATTTTGCAAAGGAAGGATTTTCAATACAATAGAAACTGACAAAAGTCAATATGACGATGTTTGTGACATATTCTGGGCAACTGGAGCTTGCATGCTAACGCGCGCGCGTTTATATAATAAGGTTAAAGGACTTGACAGAAGATTCTTTGCTCACTGCGAAGAAATAGACTATTGCTGGAGATTGAAACTAAATGGATATAGAATATGCTTTGTCCCCTATAGCAAAGTATATCATGTTGGAGGAGGAACATTGCCAAAATCAAATCCACATAAAACATATTTGAACTTTCGCAATAACCTTACAATGCTATATAAAAACCTCCCACAAAAAGAACTTAATCAAGTTATGAGAGTACGTTATTTTTTAGATTACATCGCAGCTTTTGAAATGCTGTTTTTACAAAGAAACTTAGGTGATTTTAAAGCTGTAATAAAGGCTAGAATGGCTTTTAAAAAATGGAAACACAACTTCGATGATGACAGAAAACAATATAAAGACCAAGAGATGATCATTGCAGAACGAAGAAATTTCTCCATACTTTGGCAATATTACATTAAAAATCGAAAAAAATACAATCAACTTCCATGTACATAACAACAAATATAAAACCATATTGAGATTTTTAATTTTCAATAAATTAAAGTTAATCTATACTAGATAGGCAAATTTTACGATTTTTTTACTATTTTTTTGCCAAATAAAATATTTTTTAGTATTTTTGCATCGCAAATTAGTCTAGCAAAGTGAAGAAATCATTTTTTATTTATCTATTACTTTTTCTTTCCTTTGTTGCATGTGACATAAAGAATCGTGCACCAGAGGATGCCGATGAGCAGAAAACGCTTATCGAAGTCCAGCGCTATGATCGTTTGCAAAGCCGATATTTAACAACTGGAGATTTCTCAGCTCTTCAACAAATGAGCACTGGTTACCCAATGGAGACACGCATATTGATTGAAGATATTCTTGAAATAGGCCAAGTTGACGATGCTGATATAAACCATAAATTTCTTAATTTTTTCCAAGACACCATTGCCCAAAGCCTCATAACAGAGGCAGAAACTCAATATGCAAAAATGGATGATATAAACAATCAGTTAACTGAAGCGTTTCATCAGTTAAATAAATGGATACCAGACTTGCAGATTCCAATGTTTTATGCACAGATAAGTGCACTTAGACAGAGCATCATTGTTAGCGACGAGGCTGTTGGTATATCATTAGATAAATATCTTGGGGAAAACTATCCATTATATTACCAATATTACTCTGAGGAACAGCGTGCAAGTATGAAACGAGATAACATTCTTCCTGATTGTCTAAGTTTCTACCTTATAAGCAGATTCCCTCTTAAAGACTTTGCAACAAGAAGCCAGCATGAACGCGACATACACATGGCAAAAATTCAATGGCTTGTGAACAAATCAATAGGCCGACCTTTCTTCAAAACGACTTATGTCAAAAAAATTGACAAGTACATGAAAGAGCATAACCACACGGCTATAGATAAGTTTTTACGTGATACCGTATATTCAAAGTTTTATTAGATTTTAGCAATATGCAATTTTTAATTGCAAACAAAAAACATTTAAACAAGACTTCCCTGATAACAATTATTTCGCATTAGATAATTGTTTAATTTATCTGTAAATTCGTGGTTTTTCAATCCCCAGTATGGTGCTACAACCATTTCTTTAGGAGCCTGGGAGACAAAACGTTCTAGTACTAAATCCTTCCTCAGTAACTGAATATATTTAGATACCAGTGATATATATTCATTAATAGAATAAACATGAAATTTATTTTCCATATACTCTTTTTCCAAGCGAGTACCTTTGATTATTTGCAACTGGTGTATTTTGAGCATAGTAAGAGGTAAATCTGAAATCAAAGGTGCTTGGCACAGACTTTCTACTTCATCCTCTCCTGGTAATCCAAGAATGACATGACCACCTGTCATTATTCCACGAGCAGAGGATTCTTCTATTGCATGTCTACTACATTCAAAGCTGTGCCCTCGATTAATACGCATAAGTGTTTCATTATTAGCAGACTCTATACCATATTCAACAACAACAAATGTTTGTCTGCTAAGTGATTCCAAATAATTAAGCAATTCTTTATTAACACAATCTGGCCTTGTACCAATAACAATTCCAACAACATCCTCACATAACAAAGCCTCTTCATACATTTTTTTTAAACTCTCAACAGATGAATAAGTATTTGTATAGGCCTGAAAATAAGCTAAATATTTCATGTCTGGATACTTCTTATTAAAAAAGTCCTTTCCTGCAGCTATCTGATGAGTTATACTTTCATTTTTATGGCAATATGATGGATTAAAAGTGCGATTATCACAAAAAGAGCAACCTCCTCTTGAAATTGTTCCGTCTCTATTTGGACAAGTAAAACCTCCATCTATTGCAATTTTCTGAACTCTAAATGGAAATATATTTCTAATCCAAGTTCCATAATCATTATAATGCTTATTGGTCATTCCTATTTTTTAGTTACAAAGATACTAATTAACCCATAAAGCGCACAATCTTTAAGCTTTTTTAATACAAAAATTTTCCAAAAACTGTCTATAAAATAAGAAATATTTGTACTTTTGCAGTGATTTTCGCCATAATACATTTCAAGTTTTTGAAAATCAATCACTTACACATAAACAAGGAACTTTCAGGATGAGACAACTAAAGATTGTAAAGAGCATTACCAACCGTTCAAGTGAAGCATTAGACAAATATTTAGTAGAAATAGGTCGTGCCCCTTTGATTACCATTGATGAAGAAATTGAATTGGCACAGAAAATAAAGAAAGGCGGTCCTGAAGGTGAACGAGCCAAGAATAAACTCGTAGAAGCCAATCTCCGCTTTGTTGTTTCTGTTGCGAAACAATACCAGCATCAAGGACTTACTCTCACCGATTTAATTGATGAAGGCAATATTGGACTAATTAAAGCTGCTCAGAAATTTGATGAGACTCGTGGTTTTAAATTCATATCATATGCTGTTTGGTGGATTCGCCAAAGCATACTTCAAGCTATTGCCGAACAAAGTCGTATAGTAAGACTTCCTCTAAATCAGGTTGGTTCACTCAACAAAATCAACCATGAAATAAATAAGTTCGAACAAGAAAACCAACGTCACCCATCAGTTTCTGAGCTTTCTGAGGCAACAAATATTGATGAAGAAAAGATAGGTCAGAGCCTAATGGCAGATGGTCATCATGTCTCTATTGATGCACCTTTCCAAGATGGTGAAGATAACTGTATGCTCGATGTCATGCCAAGTGGAGAAGATAGCCGTACCGATCGACATGTAGACCATGAATCAATGGCATTAGAACTTAATTCAGTTTTAAATAAAGTTTTAAAAGAACGTGAGATAACAATCATCAGAGAATGCTTTGGAATAGGTTGCCATGAAAAAGGTCTTGAAGAGATCGGTGACCAACTCGGTTTGACTAGAGAACGCGTAAGACAAATCAGAGAAAAGAGTATTGCTAAGCTACGCGATAGCGGTAATGCTAAAATTCTGATGAAATATTTAGGATAACTTATATTATATGTATAAGCTGTAAAAAGAGGGTGTGTCAAAATAGGCACATCCTCTTTTTTTATTTTAAATTGATGTATAATATCTACACCTTTTGAACAATTTAATCAGAAATAATGAATGTTTTTAACAAAAAGATAAAAATATCTATATGATTTTTGTATATTTGCATAGATTTGTCTATATAATATACATATGGAAACACCAAAAAGATTAATAATATATAAAGCCAGCGCAGGAAGCGGTAAAACTTTTCGCTTGGCAGTTGAGTATATTAAAATAGTTGTCAGCAATCCTGACAACTACCGTAAAACACTTGCTGTTACATTCACAAACAAAGCCACCGATGAGATGAAAAAAAGAATTCTTACCCATCTCTATGGTATCGCCTACAACCTTCCAAGTTCTGATTTATATTTTCAGACCGTAAAACAAGATTTGAGCTTGTCAGAAACACAAATCAGGAAAAGAGCAAAAGAAACTCTTTCTTTGTTAATTCACAATTATCACTATTTCAGAATTGAAACCATCGATTCTTTCTTCCAAAGAATATTTAGAAATTTAGCTCATGAACTGCAACTTACAGCTAATTTACGCATTGAGCTGAATGACTCTCAAATTGAGCAATCTGCAGTTGATAATATGATAGAGGAACTGAAAAATAATGATATAATTCTGGAGTGGTTAATAAATTTTATTCGAGAGAAAATAAATGAAGACAAGAAATGGGATATAATCAAAGACATTAAGAAGTTTGGTAATAACATATTCAATCATACTTACAAATCAAAGGCAAAACAACTTCATAGCACATTCAATAGCGATAGTAGTTACAATAATTATAAGACAAAACTTAATAACATCTCAATTAAAGCAGAGAAAGAATTAAAAAATCGAGGTGAAGAATTCTTTAAAATACTCAGCGACAATGGTCTTGAGACAGATGATATTAGCGGTAAGTCAAGAGGTATAAGCGGCTACTTCCTAAATCTAAAAAATGGTGTTTTTGATAAAACAAATAAAAAAATTGAAGATTACATTAGCAATCCAGCATCATGGGCAACAAAAACAAGTGTAAATGCTAACAAAATAACTCAGTTAGCAAATGATTCTTTATGTAATTTTCTTAGCGAGACAGAAAGGGAACGCAAAAAATTATCAAGACTTATACAGTCTGTTGCCTTAACTAAACGAAATCTTAATGAACTTCGATTACTTGAGACTATAGAAAAACAAGTAAATGATTCAAACAAGGAATACGGTCGTTTCCTACTCAGTAATACCCAAGATTTACTCCACGAAATGATTGACGATAATGATTCTCCTTTCATTTTTGAAAAAATAGGAAGTCGCATTGAGCACATTATGATTGACGAATTCCAAGACACAAGTTCAGTTCAATGGAGCAATTTTAAGGTACTTCTCAATGACTGTATGGGGCATAACGATTCAACTAATTTAATCGTAGGTGACGTAAAACAAAGCATATATAGGTGGCGAGCCGGAGACTGGCAATTACTCAACAATATCGAGAATGAATTTCCGACCTTAAGTGAGGAAATTAAAACAAAAGCTTTAAAGACAAATTATAGGTCAACTAGTCGTATCGTTGATTTCAACAATAAGTTCTTTACATATGCGGCAAATTATGAGTTTGTCCAACTAGAAAACTCTGGAAACAGCGAAGCAAAGCTAATAAATGATGCTTATAACTCAGATGAACTAACGCAAATTATACCAAATAAAACTAATACAGATGGATATGTAGATATTAAACTTCTATCAAAAGAAAAATATAAGGAATCAACCTTAGAGAAAATTGAAGACATTATAATAACACTTACCCAACAAGGTGTTAATCCTAACGACATTGCTATACTAGCGCGAACAAACGAACAAATCACTCTCATTGCAGACTATCTTATTAAACACCTTCAAAACACTCAAGTTGTTTCAGACGAAGCCTTTCAACTCAAAGCTTCACCTTGTGTTTGTCTGATTATTGAGGCGTTGCACTTCATTAGCCATCCAGATGATTTACTCTCTAAAGTTTATATTACTAAAACATATCAAAAAATAGTTTTAAATAACGATTTGGCTGAAAGCGAAATATTGAAATGGCACGATAAAATTAACAATTATCTACCTAAAGAGTTTGTTGAAAATTACAAAAACATAGCAAGCATGCCCCTCTATGATATGGCAGAATTCATATATCGTGTATTCGAGCTCGACAAAATAAAAGGACAGGATACCTATGTATACACATTCTTTGACGAGCTACGCAGATATCTTGATGATAACATTGGGGATATCGATAATTTTATAAGTATCTGGAATGACGAGCTTAATAAAAAGTCTATCCAGATTAACGAATCCGACGGAATAAGGATTTTGACGATCCATCGTAGCAAGGGGCTCGAGTTCGATCATGTCATTATCCCATTCTGCGATTGGGCAACGGAGAAACAAGGTAATACACTTTGGTGTTCAACCACAGAAGAACCATTCTCTGAACTGCCAATTATACCAATTGCCTATTATGTAAATCAGATGAAAAACAGTGTTTATGACAAATGCTATGAACATGAGCACATACAGAACATTATTGATAACCTTAACTTGCTATATGTAGCATTTACAAGAGCAGGTCGTAGTTTATTTATATTAGGAAAAAATGGTACTAAAAGTGGCAGAAGCAAACTTATAGAAGAAGTTTTAGTAAATCTCTCTAAAGAATTTTCTGATGCAGAATACGTTAACGATGACGACAGCACTATTTTTATATGGGGCAACATAAGCATTAAACAGGCAATGAAAAGCAATTCTTCTAAAAATGTTTTTGAACAAGCAAAAATTAATGAAGAACTCACATTCACTGCCCATAAACCTAATATTACATTCAAAGAGAGCAATGAAAGTAATAAATTTATTAGTGGAAATACCAATGAATACATTGATACCGGAAACATTCTCCATAATATGCTTTCAGAAATCAGAAACATCAATGATGTTGAAAATGTTATTTCTAAATATGAGAAAGAAGGATTATTATCTGGAACTACAGTATCTCCAACCTTCATACGAAACACATTAAACAAAAGTTTTAGCAACAAAACTATAAGTAAATGGTTTTCAGGCAACAGCGATACTTTTATTGAACGAACAATTATAACAAAGAAAGGCTCTGAAGGATTTGAAGAATATCGTCCTGACAGGGTAATAAAAATAGGCGATGAAATTGTTGTTGTAGACTTTAAATTTGCAAAACCAGATATCAGTCACCACAATCAAGTAAGACAATACATGCAGCTGCTCCATGAAATGGGTTATAACAAAGTTAGAGGAAACCTATGGTATGTATTCAGAAATGAAATACTGCAAGTAAGTAATTTAACGAGCTGACGAGTATGCAGAAAATAATTATCACCGATCTATTCGTCAACTAATTGCATATCTTTACGTAAATTAACTCATCTTAATTGTAAACTTGTTTACTCGTCAACTAAAAAAACAACCATGAAAAAGACATTCATACATATTGTAGCAAAAGATATTCTGGAAAAATACGGAACAAATCTTTCAAATATAACTGTTGTATTCCCAAACAAAAGAGCTGCACTCTTTTTTAATAAAGCTTTAACCGAATTATCTGACAAGCCCGTGTGGTGTCCTTCTTACATTAGTATAAATGAGCTTTTCATACAACAATCAAAATATACTATTGCTGATGAAATTAAACTTATATGCGAACTATATAAGAGTTACATCAAATGCACTTGCAGCACAGAAACCCTTGACGAATTTTACAACTGGGGGCAGATGATGCTTGCAGATTTCGATGATGTTGACAAAAATCTTGCCGATGCAAAAATGGTTTTCAACAACATCGGCAACCTTCATGAGTTCGATTCCGTAGATTATTTAACCGACAATCAGAAAGAAGCACTCAAGCAATTTTTCAGTACTTTCAATGATGACCATAATAGCAAACTGCAAGAGCGATTCCTAAAATTTTGGAACAATTTATATAATATATATATAGACTTTAACACTCGTCTCAAAAATCAGGGGCTAACCTATGAAGGTGCCCTATATCGTGAAGTTACTGAAAAGAAAGATATAAATATCAGCAGCAGCAACTATTTTTTTGTCGGCTTCAACCTTCTGCACAAATCAGAGAAAGCCATTTTCAAGTATTTCCAGCACGAAGGCAAGGCTAAGTTCTACTGGGATTTCGATTTTTATTATAATAATGTCAGTTCTGAAGCTGGCAGATTTATAAATCAAAACCTGCAAGAGTTCACTAACGAGCTTGATTGCAACGACGACCAAATTTACAACCAGTTCACAAAGCAAAAAGACATAACATTTATTAGTACAACTACTGAGAACACACAAGCACGTTACATTAACCAGTGGCTTACCGATGATCGCATCAACGATGGTTCACAAACTGCTATAGTCCTTTGCGATGAATCGCTATTGCAAACTGTCATACATAGTCTGCCAGAAAAAGCAAACGACATTAATATCACTACAGGTTATCCGCTTAGCCAGACTCCGATAGCCTCACTCCTCGAAATACTTATAAATTTACAGACTATAGGCATTGTAAGCAGTTCAGATAAATACAGACTTAAATATATAAACCAAGTCCTGCGACACCCATACGCTAATCTGATTTCGTATAATGCTTCAGAACTCTTTGAAGACTTAAACTCTAAAAATCGTTATTTCCCTACTCGCAAAGAATTGTCAAAAGACGAACATCTATCTATACTATTCTCTGAATTAAATGGGCAGAACTTCAATTTGTCACTAAACCAATGGCTGCTCAGTCTTGTAACAAAAATTGCCATCTCAGGTAAAAGTCAACAGCAGAACAATCCGCTTTTCCAAGAGTCACTCTTCAGAACCTACAAGCTGCTCAACAGATTGCACACGCTAATTGAGAGTGGCGACCTCGCTGTAGATACAACTACATACAAACGTTTGCTCCGACAAATTATCAATTCAACATCCATTCCCTTTCATGGAGAACCTGTAAAGGGTGTGCAAATAATGGGAGTGCTTGAAACACGAAACCTCGATTTCAAACATATCTTACTGCTTTCATGCAACGAAGGCAACATGCCACGAGGCATCAACGACAATTCCTTCATTCCCCACTCTATTCGTCAATCATTCTCGCTTACAACCGTTGACAACAAAGTTGCGATCTATGCTTACTATTTCTATAGACTAATTCAACGTGCCGAAGATATAACAATACTCTATAACAACTCTAACATTTCAGGATCTGTAAAAGAGATGAGCCGCTTCATGCTTCAACTAATGGTAGAGTCTTCGCATAAAATCAAGCAGAAGTGTTTCAGCACAAAGATTATACCACTTACAGAATTGCCAAAACCTATATTAAAAGACGATGTTATAATCACAAAACTTAAGTCTATAGAAAAAATATATCCAACAGAACTGAATCAATATCTTCGGTGTCAGAAGATTTTCTTCTATAAAAAATTAGCAAATTTACGTGAACTAGACGATACTAACGAGGCTACAATAGACAATCGTCACTTCGGTAATATATTCCATTCTGCCTCACAAATACTCTATGATGAGTTATCCAAAAATAGAATTATAACCCAATCCTGCATAGAACAGATTCTTAATAATCCAATGAAGATAGAATCGGCAGTAGACAAAGCCTTCAAAAAAGAATTGTTTAAACAAAAAGAAGACTCCACACTGCGTCCAGAATATAGCGGATTGCAATTAATCAATAGAAAAGTTGTCATCTACTATCTAAAGCAGCTCCTGCGAATTGACAAGACATTAGCACCATTCAGCATTCTAGGATTGGAAAAGAAGGTATCGCTTCCAATGTCTTTCAAGACCGCTTTTGGCGAAATAAAACTTGACATTTGTGGAATAATAGACCGACTTGATAAGATAACAACACAAGAGACACAAGGACAAAGTGAGATAATAAGAGTGGTTGACTACAAGACAGGAAATAAAGAGCCAGAATCAATTAACAACATTGACGATGTTTTCGACACCAACAAGATAGACCATCATAGCGACTACTATCTTCAGACCATGCTGTATTCTATAATTGTCAGCAGAAATGAGCAAACAGCCTTGCCTGTAAGTCCTGCTCTGCTCTTCATTCAGCATACGTCATCAACCGATTACGATCCTACTCTAAAATTAAAAAAAGATAAAATACTTGATATCAAGCAATATGAAGGCGACTTCCTTTCACATCTCCAGGAACTCATTGCCGACATATTCAATCCAGACCTGCCGTTCAGTCCTACAGAAAATACAGACCACTGCAAAACTTGTCCATACGCAGAAATATGTAAGAGGTAGCCAATTAAACGGAAAATATAAATGAGAATGTATTTAATTTTTATGTGTGTAAGTTTTTAGGTAACCATTTTTAAATTCACACAGATTTCTCTCTAAGTTTGCAACGTATAAGAAAAAGATAGCATAAATCTTGCAGAAATAATTTTTTAACTCGAACGGGAACTTTAGTCTCAATCTTAAATTCTAACTTAAAATAACGTGAGTTCGACGTAAGAAAAGTGTTGAAAAAGTTGTAGGAGTGAAATATTTTTAGTAACTTTATAGGTGAAAATCAAACAGTTACATTAAAACATCCACTCCTATGACTGATGCAAATTTAAT
>Ga0256407_10000345_pt1 | contig 115808 bp, 92 predicted proteins | sample RumenRJG_04DNA_FD_193489 | JGI IMG/M metagenome (GOLD analysis project Ga0256407, IMG submission 193489) | Bovine rumen microbial communities from Lethbridge, Alberta, Canada - RJG_04 | ecosystem: Host-associated > Mammals > Digestive system > Stomach > Rumen | place: Canada: Alberta... | reverse complement strand
CCCAGCACTTTGTCGATAATCGGAGCCATATAACGGGAAAAAAGCTCTCTCACTTGAAAAATTCCTCCAAAAGGAGTGTTTTTCTCAGATTTTATGCTTACTTTTGCCATGCCATTGATGATTTTGCTTGTCTTGAATTGCAGCACTAAGGTAAGTAAAAATCTGACATGACAAAATCCTGGGCAATATTTTGTTGCCCAGGATCTTAAAAAGGAAGTTAAGCTAAAGTGCTGCGGAATTTAGGTGCCATATGAAATACCATAAATCTCTGGTCTTCATGATTCTCCTCCTGCTGTGTTGCAGGATGTCAGCTCAGCAGTTGTGCAGCAACATCGTGAAAGTGCCGTTCTGCGTCACTGATACAGGACAGCCGACACCCATCAAGTGGGGCATGGACACAGCCTGGGATGACGAGGGTAACGTGTTGCGTGGCATCAATTTCATCGGTGCCGACCGTCTCACCTACGGCCGGGTCTCCTTCCAGGTGATGGACCCTGTGAATGCTGATGGCACATTGTCTGCCCGGCAGCAGAAGTTTTTGCAGTCGCGATTGCAGCATATCGCACTGAGCAAGCCCACGGGCATTCTACTCAACAGCGACCCCGTAGACATTAACGTGGACATCTTCACCCACCACCCCGAACAGTGGTACAAGGTCATCAAGGCAACGGTGAAATATGTGCAAGACTACGGACTGAACGTGGTCTCTATCGCTCCCTTCAACGAGCCGGATGTGACGGCCAGCAATCAAGGAACGAAGGACGACTTCAAGGCTGTGGCCAAACTGCTGAAGGATGATCCCGAGCTTGCCGGCATACGCATTTGCGCCGGCAACACCTGCAACAACGATGGCGCCATGGAATGGTATCAGCACATGAAGCCATACGTCGATGAAGGGAATACGCACCAGCTGGCCGGCGATTTCGACCACTATGCCGATTTCTATACTACGGTGAAAGCCGACGGCAACGTGGCTACGAACGACGAGCTGCACAACGTGATGGAAGGCATCGTGGGCGCACAATACGGTTTGGAGAATGGCATCTGGTGGGGAACGGTTGGACCTACACGAGGCGACTTCTGTCTGGCCACCAGCCATGGCGGGATGCGCCTGGGCTATGGCGAGAATCGCGCTGCATGGACTGGGGCTGCTGTCTACAGGATGCCCGACGGCCGCATCAAGGCATTTGCAGGCGCCAGCGAGCGACAGGCCTCACCATGCACCTATGAACTGGTAAGTACAGACAAAGCGGTGTATTTCGATGGCTATGGCCCCGCTTACACCTACCCCGTCTCCCTGCCCGGTGGCTACCGTTATGGCGACAAGCACCAGCAAAGTGCCGAGCGCAGCATACAGATATGCCAAGGTGAGGACGTGCCTCTCTGTCCGCTGACAGGCAGCAACTACATAATCGTCAACAAGAAAAGTCAGAAGGTGCTGACAATTCTGTCAGGCTCCACAGCTAATTCGGCAACCGTAGGCCAGTACGAAGACAAGGACTATGCCTACCAGCAATGGACGCTGGAAGCCCTAAAGGACAATGGAGGCGACCTCACGGGGTTCTATATCCACAGCCTGCGCAATGCGAACATGAACCTCGAGACTGCGGGCTTTCAGGTGAAACCCGGTGCCACGGTGAGCGTCTATCCCGTGACAAAGGCAGAGAACCAGCGCTGGACCTTTGAGTATGCCAGCGACGGTTACTACAAGATTCGCAACTACCAGTCGGGACTCTATCTTGAGGTGGCTGGCGGAAGTTCGGTCAACAACGCCACCGTGCGCCTGTGCACCGAGGCTACCGACGACCACCAGCTGTGGAAACTCCTACCCATCGATGCGCCCTGCGAACGTGTGGCTCCCACCGTTCCGTCGGGACTGAAAGCCACGCCGGGCATAAGCACCATCGAACTCAGCTGGGAAGCCAACACTCAGGACAAGGACTTCAATGGGTATATGGTGCTCCGTGGTGAAAAGAACGCAGCGGGAACAATTGAATACGACGTCATCGGACGACAAGTCATGGATAATCGTTTCACCGACAGCGACTGCCGCCAGAACACCATCTACTACTATGCCCTGCAAAGCGTGGACTACTCCCAGAACCGCTCCGACAAATCGGAACCTGTGGAGGCGGCCCTGAGCGGACAGCGTGGACTGGTGGCGAAGTGCGATGGCAGCTCGGCAAGCGATATTCGCATCCCGCCCGCTGCCCTATGTCTGGCACAAGCCACCATCGCTGCATGGGTGTATAACCCAGGCCGCTTGGCCGAGAACAGCCGCCTCTTTGACTTCGCTGCCAACGACACGCGCCAGGCCGTACTCTTCCTGAACCAAGGGGGAAACATCGTGCTGACGATACAGGACGGCGAGCATGTGCAGACCATCAGCGGCGGAAAGCTGCCCGAAGGCTGGCATCATGTAGCCGTGACCATCGGCGAGGGCATGACAAAGGTCTATCTCGATGGTGAGCCGAGTGGAACTGGCGCGGCGCCATCTGTCGGGCTTGCTGACATCCGGCCCGTGTGCAACTACATCGGTCGTGGACAAGACGCGAGCGTACCACCGATGGATGGACGAATTGACGACCTGCGCATCTACAACTATGCGCTAAGTCCCGCAGAACTCCAGTCCGTGATGGGCGAGACCTCTTCACACGGCGATGAGAATGCATGGCCCGAGCCTGTACTGCCATCCAAGACTATAGCGGAAATCAGCTCTGCAGAAGTCCTCTACCTCTACAACGTGGATGCCGACGCCTTCGTCACTTACGGAATGAGCTGGAACACCCAATCGGTGGCACAGCGTCTGGCAAAAGGCGACCGCAGTCTGGACAACCGATTCCGAGTAAAAATCACGAAATTGGCTGGAGGCAAAGTCAGACTCTCGATGGTGGACAAGGCCAACGCATACATCGGATGCCTCCCGGATGCCTGCAACGTTTGGAGCGACCGTTCGGCTGAGGAAGCCACATTCACGTGGCAAGAGACATCCACAGCCGCCGGAAGCACGTATGCCTTGATATCAAATGCACAAAAGGACTATCTCGACGTGTCCTATGCCTATGGTGGTCCCCTGACCACGCGCCACGGACGTGGTTTCACGCGCTGGGCTTTTATCGCGCCGAAAGAGATTTCCTCCCAGTCATACGCCAAATACAAGGAACGACAGAAGCTGTTTGCCCTCCGCCAAGCCATTGCCGACTCAAGAAAAGAAGAGACTTATGCTGCTAGCATTCAGGCTGCGGCCCAAGTCTATCTGAATGCCGATGCAACGGTGGCAGAACTGCGTGCGGCCGCTCGCAAACTGGTTCTGGCCGTAGCGGAAGGTCTCACGAGCAGCATAGACGCATCCTGCCTGTTCGACAACGCTGACATGCTTGGAAATGCGACCACGACCGACTGGACAACTGCTTCAACCACCATTAAGGACGGAAACATCGAGATGTTCCACAAGCCCTTCACCCTCACACAAACGCAAACCGACCTGCCGCTGGGCATCTACGACATCGTGTTACACGCATTCTATCGCAACGACAATGCAGACAAAGTGCCTGTTGTGACTGCCGAGGCCACGAACACCGTGACGGGAACGGTGGTTGAGCGGCAGACGGTGGCAGACAACGAGGTGATGATGACAGCCGCCGAGACGACTGCCGGTGCGGCACAGACGCTAACCAGCGACCTGGCACAGACAGTACTGAAAGACGCGGTCGTGGACAATCACCAAATGACGCTGTCCGCAACAATCTCCAGCAGCACACAATGGGTCAATTTCCAAGGCTTCGAAATAAAATACCGACAGCCGTTTGTCACTGTGGAGATACCACAGTCGGGCTACACCACCTTCTACTATAGCGACCAGAGCTTCCTGCTGCCCGAAGGCATGGAGGCCTACACATTCCGCGAGACAACCCAAGACTTTGCCGTCAGCCAGCACTTCACGGCTCCAGGTACCGTGTTGCCCGCAGGACAAGCCGTTGTACTTGGTGCTCAACCAGGGAGATATACCATGCTACCCACCACGAAGAAGAAAAGCCTCGACTCCAGAAACCAGCTCCGAGGCTCCGACGAGGACCAGCTGACCCACGGCGGCACTTTCTACTACACTTTATGTGAGAACGAAAACCACCAGATGGAATGGAACTGGGCTGCAACAGACGGAGCTGTCTTCAAGAACCCGGCACACAATGCATACCTCATCTCAACACGCTCCACCAAGCAGCCATCCATCCTTGCAGAACTGCCATCTGTCGTGCAGGCTATACAGGCCGTGCAGACTGAAAACCGCCCCAACTCCAAGGCAATCTACAATCTGGCTGGCCAGCAAGTAAAAGCCCAATCCTCGACAACCTTAAATGGGCTCCCGCGCGGCATCTATATCGTGAATGGCAAGAAAGTCGTACGCTGACGCCTCTCCTTTGGAGGCAATTGCCGAACACAATACCGTAAAGACTGCAACAGACGTTTTACTATCAGAGAAGTGATTCAGGGGTGTGTCAAAATTTTGACACACCCTTGATAATTCCTACACCCACACAAAAAACCAGGGCTGCTCGGCCTGAAAGGCCAAAAGCTGCTAGCCCAGGGCAACGCGCTGGGTTGTAAGATGCAAGGGGATGTCCGCCCTATAAGGGCAAAAGCTTTATCTTAGAATGCAGGCAGGTTTGCCGAGTTTTTTTATTATCAAGAATTAGAGAATTTACCTCAGTTCGGGATAATGAACCTTAAAACAGCATGAGTTGCTTAGTGTCTTCAATATAGTATCCTTGAAGTGCCTCTGGTTTATTGTCGAAAAAGCAGTAATGCTTTTCTCGTAAAGCAGGCAGCAGAAAAACTCGGCGTCCCTCTCGGCGACGTGAACGGCGACGGTGAGTTGACGATAGCCGACGTGGTGGCCATTGTGAACACCATCCTGCAGAAGGACGACGCGTCGTCATCGGCGGCCGGTGCCCGCGCCAAGATGCCCGCCCTGCCGACCTCCGTCTTGCCGACCTCCGCCCTGCCGCTGAAGCAGGAGCCTCAGAGGGCTGATCCACACGAACAGGAGCCGCTGAAACAGGAGCCCCTGCCGGCCATGCTGCTTGAGACGCCGCTGCCGACGTGGTGACGATCGCCGACGTGGCCACGCAGGTCAACATGATCCTCGGGCGGTAGCTTCCTTTCTAAGGATTTCGGGCCTGTTTGTTTCTAAGGATTTTGGGATTTTAGGATTTGCTTGCTATGCTCTTCCTTAAATCCCAAAATCCTTAGAATAAAAAAAGAATCCTTAGAAAACGGGGTATAATAAACGTTAAAAGTGTTTTATTTTGTTAAATCTTTGTACTTATCGCGTTTTTATTAACTGACAGATTAGGCTAATTCACAGAAAATTAGTACCTTTGCACCCCGAAATGTCCGACGTGGAAGCGTGGACATACTATATCGTGTCGAAATATATACAATAATAATATATAATAAACAAAAAAGTAAAAAACAATTATGCCTACAATTTCACAATTGGTTCGCAAAGGCAGAAAGGTCATCGTCGACAAGTCGAAGTCGCCTGCGCTGGACAACTGTCCTCAGCGTCGCGGCGTCTGCGTGCGCGTCTACACGACGACTCCCAAGAAGCCTAATTCGGCAATGCGTAAAGTTGCCCGTGTTCGTCTGACTAACCAGAAGGAAGTCAACAGTTACATCCCCGGCGAGGGCCACAACCTGCAGGAGCACTCGATCGTGCTCGTCCGCGGCGGTCGTGTGAAGGACCTTCCCGGTGTGCGCTATCACATCGTGCGCGGCACGCTCGACACCGCTGGCGTGGCTAACCGCCTGCAGCGCCGCTCGAAGTATGGTGCCAAGCGCCCGAAGTCAGCTAAGAAGAAGTAAGAAGAGTCAAGGTGAGTTTTTGAGTTTTTAGGTTCAATGAGTGCTCGGTGATGAGCAGGCTCGGAACCGGGAGAATTGGAAATTGAAGATTGAAGATTGAAGATGAAGGCTCAAATAACTCAAAAACTCAAAAACTTACAATAACTCAGAAAGCTTAAAGAAAGAAAAAAGAACGTTTTGCTGGAGAAATTCTTAACAGAAGGTTGAGTAAATGCCCGGGAGTGGGCGTTGAAGACGCAGACAAAGAACAGCCCCACGCAGAATTTTAAAACAACAAAAGCAAAAAAATGAGAAAAGCTAAACCAAAGAAGCGCGTGATCCTGCCGGATCCCGTCTTCAACGACCAGAAGGTCTCGAAGTTCGTGAACCACCTGATGTACGACGGCAAGAAGTCGAAGTCGTATGAGATTTTCTACAACTCGCTCGACATCGTGAAGAACCGCATGAAGGACGCTGAGAAGACTCCGCTGGAGATCTGGAAGCAGGCCCTCGACAACATCACCCCGCAGGTGGAGGTGAAGAGCCGCCGTATTGGCGGTGCCACGTTCCAGGTGCCCACCGAGATCCGTCCCGACCGCAAGGAGAGCGTCTCGATGAAGAATATGATCGCCTTCGCCCGCAAGCGCAGCGGCAAGTCGATGGCCGAGAAGCTGGCCGCCGAGATCATGGACGCCTTCAATAACCAGGGTGGTGCCTTCAAGCGCAAGGAGGACATGCACCGCATGGCTGAGGCCAACCGCGCCTTCGCTCACTTCCGCTTCTAAGGATTATGACAGAGAAACCAATTGGCACCGATTACGGAAAATGGGAATTTTTCATAATTCGTGCCAATTAGTTTCATTACAGTTTTTATAAGGTAAAGAGAAAGTTTTAAAAGAAAGATGGCAAAACAAGATTTGCATTTGACCCGCAACATCGGCATCATGGCTCACATCGACGCCGGTAAGACAACTACTTCGGAGCGTATCCTCTTCTACACGGGTAAGACCCACAAGATCGGCGAGGTGCACGATGGTGCAGCCACCATGGACTGGATGGCTCAGGAGCAGGAGCGTGGTATCACCATCACCTCGGCTGCAACCACCTGCTACTGGGAGTGGAACAAGAACAAGTACAAGATCAATCTCATTGACACTCCGGGACACGTCGACTTCACCGCTGAGGTGGAGCGTTCGCTCCGTGTGCTCGACGGCGCCGTCGCCACCTATTCGGCTGCCGACGGCGTGCAGCCCCAGTCCGAGACGGTCTGGCGTCAGGCTGACAAGTATAACGTGCCGCGCATCGGCTACGTGAACAAGATGGACCGCTCGGGTGCCGACTTCTTCGAGACCGTGCAGCAGATGCGCGACATCCTCGGAGCCAACCCCGTCGTGATCCAGGTGCCCATCGGCGCCGAGGAGAACTTCAAGGGTCTGGTCGACCTCATCAAGATGAAGGCTATCCTGTGGCACGACGAGACAATGGGTGCCGAGTATGACATTGAGGACATCCCCGCCGACCTGAAGGACGAGTGCGACGAGTGGCGCAACAAGCTGCTCGAGGCCGCTGCCGACTACGACGAGGCTCTCATGGAGAAATATTTCGACGATCCCGCTTCGATCACCGAGGCTGAGATCATCGCTGCCATCCGCAAGGGAACTATCTCTATGGCCTGCACACCCATGCTGTGCGGTTCGTCATATAAGAACAAGGGCGTGCAGCCCCTGCTCGACTATGTCTGCGCTTTCCTGCCCTCACCCATGGACACGGATGCCGTCGTCGGCACCAACCCCAGCACCGAGGAGGAAGAGAGCCGCAAGCCCAGCGAGGATGAGCCCACCGCAGCACTGGCCTTCAAGATTGCCACCGACCCCTACATGGGCCGTCTGGTCTTCTTCCGCGTCTACTCGGGCTCTGTCAAGGCCGGTTCTTATGTGTTCAACCCCCGTTCGGGCAAGAAGGAGCGCATCAGCCGCCTGTTCCAGATGAACTCCAACAAGGAAATTCCCATGGACTCGATCGACGCCGGCGACATCGGCGCAGGCGTGGGCTTCAAGGACATCCGCACCGGCGACACCCTCTGCGACGAGGAGAAGCCCATCGTGCTGGAGTCGATGACCTTCCCCGACACGGTGATCTCGATCGCCGTCGAGCCCAAGTCGCAGGCTGACATCGCCAAGCTCGACAACGGACTGGCCAAGCTGGCCGAGGAGGATCCCACCTTCACCGTCCGCACCGACGAGCAGTCGGGCCAGACCATCATCTCGGGTATGGGTGAGCTGCACCTCGACATCATCATCGACCGCCTGAAGCGCGAGTTCAAGGTGGAGTGCAACCAGGGTAAGCCTCAGGTGAACTACAAGGAGGCCATCACCAAGACCGTTGAGATCGACGAGACCTACAAGAAGCAGTCGGGTGGTCGCGGTAAGTACGCTAAGATGCTCGTCCAGGTCGGCCCCGTCGACGAGGACTACGACGTCAAGACCAACGGCGGACTGCAGTTCGTCAACGAGGTGAAGGGCGGCAACATCCCCAAGGAGTTCATCCCCTCGATCCAGAAGGGCTTCGAGGCTGCCATGAAGAACGGTATCCTCGGTGGCTATCCCATGGATTCGCTGAAGGTTGTCGTCGTCGATGGTGGATTCCACCCCGTCGACTCCGACCAGCTCTCGTTCGAGATTGCTGCCCAGATGGCCTATAAGGAGGCTTGTGCCAAGGCTAAGCCCGTGCTGATGGAGCCCATCATGAAGCTCGAGGTGGTCACGCCCGAGGAGAACATGGGTGACGTCATCGGCGACCTCAACAAGCGTCGCGGCCAGGTCGAGGGCATGGACGAGGCTCGCAGCGGTGCCCGCGTCGTCAAGGCTCAGGTGCCCCTGTCGGAGATGTTCGGCTATGTCACCGCCCTGCGTACCATCACCAGCGGTCGTGCCACCAGCTCGATGGAGTATGACCACCACGCTCCGCTGAGCAGCTCGATTGCCAAGGCTGTGCTGGAGGAGGTGAAGGGTCGCGCTGACCTGGTCTGATCAAAAAGAATCACACAAGGGGAGTGCCGCTGAGCAAATGACTCTTTAGCGGCATCCCTACATTTATTAATCAACTTAAACTGTATTAAAAGCAATGAGTCAAAAAATTCGTATCAAGCTGAAGAGCTACGATCACAAATTGGTCGACAAGTCAGCTGAGAAGATTGTGAAGGCCGTTAAGGCTACTGGTGCTGTCATCAGCGGACCGATTCCCCTTCCCACCCACAAGCGTATCTACACTGTCAACCGCTCGACCTTCGTCAACAAGAAGGCTCGTGAGCAGTTCCAGCTGTCGGACTACAAGCGCCTCATCGACATCTATTCGTCGACGGCCAAGACTGTCGATGCCCTGATGAAGCTCGAACTCCCCAGCGGTGTTGAGGTTGAGATCAAGGTATAGTCTTATTACTTCAGAATGACAATAGCGGTCATGAAGGTTTGTTCCTTTCATGACCGCTATTTTTTTTTCATTCCGTTTGTGCGGGGCAGGGGCTTTATGCCTCTCGTAGCAATCCTTCTATCTCCTGAACGCTTCTCTTCAGGTGTTTGGCTATAGTCTCAATGTCCATGCCCATGTCAAGAAACGTTCTGACTGACATCCGTAACATATCTGTCTTCTCATCCAGCTGAGCATTCTTCTCATCCAGCTGAGCATTCTTCTCATCCAGCTGAGCATTCTTCTCATCCAGCTGAGCATTCTTCTCATCCAGCTGAGCATTCTTCACATTGAGCTGAGCATCTTTCTCATTGAGCTGGGCATCTTTCTCATTGAGCTGAGCATCTTTCTCATTGAGCTGGGCATTCTTCTCTGCCAACTGTGAGTTCTTCTCTGCCAACTGTGAGTTCTTCTCAGCCAGTTCCTTATCCTTCATCATTATCTCTGTATCACGTTTCTCGATGATGGAGAAGTACTCATCCTCAACATTCATGTTGTGCCTCACCTTGGCATCGGCAGCAGCGGCTGTCAGCCGGTGCAATATTCGCTCCATCTCAGCATCGTCACCATACAGATGCTCATCTATTCTCAGCATGTGCTCGTCATCCGCCTCCTTGCGTGTCTGGTCGAAGATGCTCAGCACCTTGTCCAGCCTGTTGTTGATCTGTCCATGGAGACGCGGTATCTGAACGATAATGCTCGAATGCGTCAGACTCTCCACAAAGGCGTTCGGCAAGCCCTTCACCACTTCATTGCCATAGTAGTCGCATGCCTGATGGTTTACGTAGAGAACAGGTTCCTCAATGTCCCCGACCTTGTGCCCCAACAGATAGATGGCTACCATAGGCAGGGCATTGATGCCTTCCATGTTCTTCGGGTTGGAATATTGAACACCCAGATATTGCCTGAACCTCAGTGTCTCTGTTTCGAGCCACGTCTTCTGCAGCTCTATCAGGATCAGTCGCTCAGAGCCGTCGTCCTCGCGCACTGTGGCACCAAAGTCAATACGGAATACCGACAGCAGGTCGCGCTGTTCGTTGGTGTATTCATGGGGACGCACCTCCACCCTGATGATGTCCTTACGCAGCAGGGCCGAGAGAATCGTACGGGCGATTCGCTCATCCTCCATCAGGTATTTGAACACAATGTCGTAAATAGGGTTAGCTACTATCATACTATATTCCTCGTTTCTTAATGACCATTTCTTCGTTCTTGAAATACCTGCCGCAAAATTACACAAAAAAAGCAGAATGGCAAAATATTCTGCTGATAATTTGCTTAGCCTGCGGTAATAATCATTCTTTTGATACTGCGGGGCTGTTGCCTGAAACTGTTATGGCGGGCAAATAGGTTATTAAGCATTGTGGATGGCTGGTCTTTTCATATATACATAAGTCCGGTGCAAAGTCAGTGAATCATTTTCAGTAAGTCTGCGATTGCGAATGATCTGTTTAGGCGTGTTAAGTGTAAAATAAAAGTGAATTTGTTTGGCAGTAACCAAATAAATGCTTACTTTTGCAGTGATTATTGTAAACGTTTATTTGTCGGAACCATGAACAGGAAGCTATTTCTTTTGCTATTCAGCATGCTTCTTTGCTGCATCGTCGCCGGTGCGCAGGAGGTCAGTAAGAGTGATTTGCAGCAACGTGCGGAATCTGAAGATGCCAAGGGCAACGTCGCCTCGGCCCGCTATTTATATATCAGGGCTTTTGATGACTATGCAGCCAACGGCAAGATGGCGCAGGGCGTGACGTGTGCGGCAAAAGCTGCGGCCATGTATTATAAGGAGAACTATTACAAGGAGGCCTTCGATCTGCTGCGCCGTGTCGACCAGTCGATCACCTCGTCGAACGATACGAAGCTCGACAAAAATGCCCTCCACTACCAGACCACCAAGGAGCGCATGCAGATGTACATGAAGTTGCGGCGGCCTGCCAGTACTGCCGACCAGCTGCGCGTCATGGAGGAGCAGGCCAATTCGTCGGGCGATGAGAGCGTGAAGAACGACCTTCTCTACAACAAGGCCATCTATTATTATACCTTCGGACAGACAGACAAGGGCAATGCCGTCTTCAAGCAGATGGCTTCCAAGCTGACGGCTAACGGCGACTATGACAAAGTGGAGGCTGTCTACAAGACGCTGATCGACAATGGTCGCAGAAGCAATAACGCCAGTATGCTGGCCCAGTCGTACAGCAGTTATATCGTGTGGAAAGACTCCGTCGCCGCTCTGAAGGCTGCCGCCGTGGTTGACTCGCTCAAGCAGCAGATCGCTGCGCACGAAGCGACCATCGCCGACAAAGACAGCTCGCTTGGAACCCGCCAGCTGATTATCATCGGGCTATGCATCCTTGCGACAGTGTTGGCAGCACTGCTGGTGATGGGGGGAATCATGCTGATGCGCTATATCGTGCTCACACGCAAGCAGAAGACTGCCATCAAGCAGGCGGAAGAGAACAACGCCCTGAAAGCAAAGTTTATCAGCAACATATCGGCCCAGCTGAACCCCTCGCTTGAGAAACTGGACAGCCGTATACCCGAAGTGAAGGCCCTGCAAGACTTCTCTGGCCACATACAGACGCTGGCAGCATTAGAGTGCGACACGGATGAGCCGATGGAACTTGAAGAGATACAGGTGGTGCCCTTCTGCGAACAGTTGCTCGACGAGATCCGTGGCAAGGTGGGCAACAATGTGGAGCTGGTCGTGAAGGCTCCGAAGATGAACACCAAGATCTATAAGGAATATGTCATGCATATCCTCAGACACCTGCTGGCCAACGCAGCACAGCATACCCCGGAGGGTGGGCACATCACGCTCGACTTCAAGAAGCGTAGTGCCCACACACATCAGTTCCTAGTGCTCAACACGGGCAGCACGATTCCTGAAGAGAAGCGTGAGGACGTCTTCAAACCTTTCCTCGAGATCAAGGACCTCTCGAAGGGCGACGGCCTCGGACTGCCCATCTGCAAGGCGATGGCCCGGAAGATGAACGGCGACCTGAGCATTGACGGGTCGTTTACCAGAGGCACGCGCTTCGTGCTCGACCTATACGCCTGACGTGACAGGAAGGGGGTGGGGGGGGGCTCATCCGCCGGAAAGCCGTTGTCCGACCTTTCCGGCGGATGAGTTTTTTGTCTGGCTATGAGGATGATCTGCGAGAGGACGGCGACGGCGAAAATGAAAAAAAATAAGGAAAAAACTTGCGGGAATGAGAAAAAAGTTGTACCTTTGCACCGCAAAAATGCGTATTGCGCTGGCTTGTAAGCTATCAATACACTGATTTAGAGCGACTTAACCTTCAATTGTGAAGAAGTGGGCGTTTCTTTTTAAGTGTGATTGTGTGCTCCGGCGAGTGAAAAGACGCTTAAAAAGAAACAAAAAAACAACTTTTTTATTATTAATTAAAACTGAAATGCCAGGATTATTAGGAAAGAAAATCGGAATGACTTCCGTTTTCGGTGCCGACGGTAAGAATGTACCGTGCACAGTTATCGAATGTGGTCCTTGTGTTGTGACGCAGGTCAAGACGGTCGAGAAGGACGGCTACAAGGCCCTCCAGCTCGGTTTTGGCGAGGCTAAGGAGAAGAACACGACGAAGCCTATGATGGGTGTGTTCAAGAAGGCCGGCACAACACCAAAGCGCCACTTGGCCGAGTTCAAGTTTGATGAGGACTACAACCTGGGTGACACGCTCACCGTAGAGCTTTTCGCTGACGCAGAGTTCGTAGACGTTGTAGGCACATCGAAAGGTAAAGGATTCCAGGGTGTTGTGAAGCGCCATGGTTTCGGCGGTGTAGGCCAGAGCACTCACGGTCAGGACGACCGTCTGCGCAAGCCCGGTTCTATCGGCGCCTGCTCGTATCCCGCCAAGGTGTTCAAGGGTATGCGCATGGGCGGCCAGATGGGTGGCGACCGCGTGACGACCCAGAACCTCCGCGTGTTAAAGGTTATTCCGGAGCACAACCTTCTCCTTGTGAAGGGTAGCGTGGCCGGTTGTAATGGTTCAACCCTCTTAATCAAGAAGTAAGCTATGGAAGTGAATGTTTTGAACATCAACGGTCAGGAGACCGGTCGCAAGGTGGCTCTCAATGAGGCTATCTACGGGATTGAACCTAACGATCACGTCATCTATCTCGACGTGAAGCAGTATATGGCCAACCAGCGCCAAGGCACTGCCAAGTCGAAGGAGCGCAGCGAAATCAGCGGCTCGACCCGCAAGCTTGGTCGCCAGAAGGGCGGCGGCGGCGCTCGCCATGGTGACATCAACTCGCCCCTGCTGCGTGGCGGTGGCCGCGTGTTTGGCCCGAAGCCCCGTGACTACGGCTTCAAGCTCAACAAGAAAGTAAAGATTCTTGCTCGTAAGTCGGCCCTTAGCTATAAGGTTCAGGAGAATGCCCTCCTCGTCCTTGAGGACTTCAACTTCGAAGCTCCCAAGACAAAAGAAATCTTAAAGATTGCTAAAAATCTGAAAGTCGAGGGTAAGAAACTGCTCTTCGTTTTGCCCGAAGCAAATAAAAATGTATATTTGTCGGCTCGTAACCTGCAGGGTACCGAAGTAATCGAGGCAAACAAGGTCTGCACGTACAAAATTCTGAACGCTGACGTGCTCGTCATCACAGAGAAGTCGCTTGAGACTATCGACGGAATCTTAAACAAGTAAAAAGGAGACATTTAGATTATGGCATTTATCATAAAACCCCTGGTCACTGAGAAGATGACCAAGATCACGGAGAAGCAGCCCAACCGCTACGGCTTCGTTGTTCGTCCCGAGGCTAACGAGCTTGAGATTAAGAAGGAAGTTGAGGCTCTCTACAATGTGACCGTCGAAGATGTGAACACGATGCGCTATGCAGGGAAGCGTAGCCAGCGCTACACGAAGGCCGGTCTGGTGAAGGGCCAGAAGGTTGCCTATAAGAAGGCTATTGTCACTCTGAAAGAGGGTGAGGAAATTGATTTTTACAGCAATATTGATTAATAGAAATGGCAGTACGTAAATTAAAGCCCGTTACTCCGGGTCAAAGACACAAAATTATTGGCACGTTCGAGGATATTACTGCATCCGTGCCAGAGAAGTCTCTCGTTTACGGTAAGCGTTCTACCGGCGGTCGAAACAACACCGGTAAGATGACCGTGCGCTACATGGGCGGCGGCCACAAGAAGAAGTATCGTCTGATCGACTTCAAGCGAGAGAAAGATGGTGTTCCTGCTGTGGTGAAGACAATCGAGTACGATCCCAACCGCTCGGCTCGCATTGCTCTTCTCTTCTATGCAGATGGTGAAAAACGTTACATTATTGCTCCCAATGGACTGCAGGTTGGCATGACCGTCATGTCTGGAGCCGAGGCTGCACCTGAGATAGGTAATGCCCTCCCGCTCGCCAACATTCCCGTGGGTACGGTGGTTCACAACATTGAGCTCCGTCCCGGTCAGGGCGCTCTGCTCGTTCGTTCGGCTGGTAATTTTGCTCAGTTGACTTCTCGTGAGGGAAGCTACTGCGTGATCAAGCTCCCCTCGGGTGAGACACGCAAGGTGCTTTCAGCTTGTAAGGCTACTGTCGGTGCTGTCGGCAACTCCGACCACGCTCTGGAGCAGTCCGGTAAGGCCGGTCGCTCACGCTGGCTGGGACGTCGCCCCCACAACCGTGGTGTCGTCATGAACCCGCACGATCACCCGATGGGTGGTGGTGAAGGCCGTCAGAGCGGTGGACATCCCCGTTCGCGTACCGGTCTGTATGCTAAGGGTAAGAAGACTCGCGCACCGAAGAAGCTTTCAAACAAGTACATTATTGAAAGAGCTAACAAGAAGTAAACAAGTAATCAAGAGTTAAATTATGAGTCGTTCATTAAAGAAAGGTCCGTATATCAACGTCTCGCTCGAGAAGAAGATTCTCGCCATGAACGAGAGCGGTAAGAAAACTGTCGTCAAGACATGGGCCAGAGCATCAATGATCTCCCCCGACTTCGTGGGACACACTGTTGCAGTTCATAACGGTAACAAATTTATCCCTGTTTACGTTACTGAGAACATGGTTGGACACAAGCTCGGTGAGTTTGCACCCACGCGTCGCTTCGGTGGACATGCCGGTAACAAGAAGTAATCCCAGGGAAATTGAAAATTGAAAATTGAAAATTGATTAAAAATGGGAGCAAGAAAACATATTAAGGCTGAAGAGAGAAAAGCAGCTCTTAAGACACAGTATTTTGCAAAGCTGAACGGCTGTCCTTCTTCTCCGCGCAAGATGCGCTATGTCGTCGACATGATCCGCGGCATGGAAGTGAATCGCGCTCTTGGCGTCCTGAGATTCTCGAAGAAGGCCGCTGCCGCCGATGTGGAGAAGCTTCTCCGTTCGGCTATCGCCAACTGGGAGGCTAAGAACGATCGCAAGGCAGAGGCCGGCGAGCTGTTCATCACCCGCGTCTTCGTCAACGAGGGCGTGACACTGAAGCGAATGAGACCGGCACCTCAGGGCCGTGGCTATCGTATCCGCAAGCGCTCGAACCACGTGACTCTGTTTGTTGACGCTAAAACTAATGACGTAAAAGAATAAGTAGAATGGGACAGAAAGTAAATCCGATTAGCAACCGTCTGGGTATCGTTAGAGGTTGGGATTCCAATTGGTTCGGAGGCAAGGACTTCGGAGATAACCTGGTAGAGGATCAGAAAATCCGCAAGTACCTCAACGAGCGCCTGGCAAAGGCCAGTGTCTCGAAGATTGTCATCGAGCGCACGTTGAAGCTGGTCACCATCACTATCTGCACGGCTCGTCCGGGTATCGTCATTGGCAAGGGTGGACAGGATGTCGACAATCTGAAGGACGAGTTGAAGAAGCTCTTCGACAAGGAGATTCAGATCAATATCTATGAGGTGAAGCGTCCGGAGCTCGACGCTACGATCGTTGCCACGAACATCGCTCGCCAGATTGAGGGCAAGATCGCTTACCGCCGCGCCATCAAGCAGGCTATCGCTAACACGATGCGTGCTGGTGCCGAGGGTATCAAGGTCCAAATTTCGGGACGTCTGAATGGTGCTGAAATCGCACGCAGTGAGATGCTCAAGGAAGGCCGCACTCCGCTGCACACCTTCCGTGCTGACATCGATTTCTGCCAGGCAGAGGCTCTTACTAAGGTTGGTCTGCTGGGTATCAAAGTGTGGATCTGCCGTGGCGAAGTCTATGGCAAGGTCGACCTCGCACCTAACTTTGCCCAGGACAAGCAGGCTGGCCGTGGTAACGGCGGTAACAGAGATGGCCGCAAGTTCCGTGGTGACCGCGGTGACAGAAAAAGAAATAACAACCGTTAAAAGAAGTAGAAGCTATCATGTTACAACCTAAAAGAGTAAGATATAGAAGACCGCAGGACGGACGTGGCAACAAAGGCAACGCCCATCGCGGTACGACGCTGGCCTTTGGCTCGTTCGGTATCAAGACCCTCGACGCCAAGTGGATCGACAGCCGTCAGATTGAGGCTGCCCGTGTGGCCATCAACCGTTATATGAATCGTGAGGGTCAGGTTTGGATCCGCATCTTCCCTGACAAACCCATCACCCGCAAGCCCGCTGACGTGCGAATGGGTAAAGGTAAGGGTGATCCCGCAGGATGGGTGGCTCCCGTGACTCCCGGTCGTATCCTTTTCGAAGTTGAGGGCGTGCCCTTCGAGGTTGCCAAGGAGGCCCTGCGCCTCGGCGCTCAGAAGCTGCCTGTGAAGACTAAGTTTATTGTAAGACGTGACTACGACAAAAACGCTTAATTAGTTATGAAGATCAAGGAAGTAAGACAGCTCGAGACCCAGGAACTGGCCGAGCGCATTGAGACTGAGGTTGACAAGTACAACCGCATGAAGTTGAACCACAGCATCGCTCCCCTGGAGAACCCATCACTGATTAAGGCTACACGTCGTGACATTGCCCGCATGAAGACGGAGCTCCGTCAGAGAGAACTTAACAAATAACAATGGTCCAGATGGAAACAAGAAATTTAAGAAAGACAAGACAGGGTGTCGTTATCAGCAACAAAATGGATAAAACCATTGTTATTGCTTCTAAGTTCAAGGAGAAGCACCCTATTTATGGTAAGTTCGTCCAGAAGACGAAGAAGTACCATGCACATGATGAGAAGAATGAGTGCAACGTCGGCGACACCGTGCTCATTATGGAAACCCGCCCTCTGTCGAAGACAAAGCGCTGGAGATTAGTTCAAATCGTTGAAAAGGCTAAGTAATTATGATACAAGCAGAATCAAGACTAGTGGTAGCTGACAACAGTGGCGCACGTGAGGCTCTCTGCATCCGTGTGCTGGGTGGTACCCGCCGCCGTTATGCCAGCGTGGGCGACGTCATTGTCGTTGCCATCAAGAACGCCATTCCCACGAGTGACGTCAAGAAGGGTGCAGTATCGAAGGCTCTGATCGTTCGCACGAAGAAGGAAATCCGTCGCGCCGATGGTTCTTACATCCGCTTCGACGACAATGCCTGCGTGCTTCTGAATAATGCTGGCGAACTCCGCGGCAGCCGTATCTTCGGCCCCGTTGCCCGTGAGCTCCGTGCTGTCAATATGAAGGTCGTTTCTTTGGCACCTGAGGTTCTTTAACACATTAAAAGATTAAGAAGTAATGAGCAAGTTACATATTAAGAAAAACGACACTGTCTACGTGCTTTCCGGTGAGGACAAGGGCAAGACAGGCAAGGTGCTGAAGGTCTTGGTCGACAAGCAGCGTGCCATCGTTGAGGGAGTCAACTTCGTCAACAAGAGCGCAAAGCCCAGTGCCAAGAATCCTCAGGGTGGCTTCGAGAAGGTTGAGGCTCCCATCCACGTTTCGAATTTGAGTCTGATCGATCCGAAGAGCGGCAAGCCCACTCGTGTCTCCATCAAGCACGAGGGCAAGAACGTCGTCCGTATCGCCAAAAAGTCAGGGGAGGAGATTAAGTAATGAATACAGCACAACTTAAGAAAACGTATGCCGAGCAGATCGCTCCGGCTTTGAAGAAGCAGTTTAACTACACTTCTGCCATGCAGATCCCCGTCCTGAAGAAGATCGTGGTCAACCAGGGCCTCGGCGATGCCACTCAGGACAAGAAGATCATCGAGGTAGCCATCAACGAGATCACCGCCATCTGCGGCCAGAAGGCTGTCGCCACCTATTCCAAGAAGGATATCGCCAACTTCAAGCTTCGTAAGAAGATGCCTATTGGCGTGATGGTGACGCTGCGTCGTGAGCGCATGTATGAGTTCCTGGAGAAGCTCGTCCGCATCGCCCTGCCCCGTATCCGTGACTTCAAGGGTATCGAGAGCAAGTTCGACGGCCGTGGTAACTACACGCTGGGTATTCAGGAGCAGATCATCTTCCCCGAGATCAATATCGATTCAGTTGACCGCATTCAGGGCATGAACATTACCTTCGTGACGACGGCTAAGACCGACGAGGAGGGCTATGCACTGCTGAAGGCTTTCGGTCTCCCATTCAAGAACGCTAAAAACGATTAAGAGATATGGCAAAAGAATCAATGAAAGCCCGCGAGGTGAAGCGTGCTAAGCTCGTTGCCCGCTATGCTGAGAAGCGTGCTGCCCTCAAGAAGGTCATCGCTACGGCTGATGTCAACACCGAGGAAGGTGCCATGGCTGCCTATGAGGCTGCCCGCAAGCTGCAGGAGATCCCCCGCAACGCCAACCCCATCCGTCTGCACAACCGCTGCAAGATCACGGGTCGTCCCAAGGGCTACATGCGTCAGTTCGGCCTTTCCCGTATTCAGTTCCGTGAGATGGCATCGAACGGTCTGATTCCCGGCGTGAAGAAGGCCAGCTGGTAAAAGCACAACCACAGGCCGTTGGCTGTTAGCGATGTGCCCCGTGCGCTCTGCTAATAGCCAATAGCCGTAAGCTAAGAGCATCAAGCAAATAGTATTAATATTGTCGGGGGAGTCCCGATTAATTAAACCATTTTTTATCATGACAGATCCAATAGCAGATTTTCTGACGAGGCTGAGAAATGCAATCATGGCTCATCACCGTGTTGTTGAAGTTCCGGCTTCAAACTTGAAGAAGGAAATCACCAAGATCCTCTTCGAGAAAGGCTACATCCTGAACTACAAGTTCATTGAGGATGGCCCTCAGGGAACCATCAAGGTCGCCTTGAAGTATGACCCTGTAACAAAAGAGAACGCCATCAAGTTCTTGAAGCGCGTGTCGACACCAGGTCTCCGTAAGTACACTGGTTACAAGGACATGCCGAGAGTTATCAACGGACTGGGTATCGCCATCTTATCCACGTCCAAAGGTGTAATGACAGACAAGGAGGCCGCCCAGCAGAAGATTGGTGGCGAGGTCCTTTGCTACGTCTATTAATTGGAGGATAGAATATGTCAAGAATAGGAAAATTGCCAATTAGTATTCCTGCCGGCGTGACTGTTGCCCAGGACAAGGACGGCGTCATTACTGTCAAGGGCCCCAAGGGTGAGCTCTGTCAGAAAGTCGACAAGTCTATCGCAGTGAAGATTGAGGATGGTCACATCACCTTCGAGGTCGATGAGAACAGCCCCGTGAATGTGAAGCAGAAGCAGGCCTTCCACGGCCTCTACCGTGCGCTCGTCCACAATATGGTTGTCGGCGTGAGCGAAGGCTACAAGAAGGAGATGGAGCTCGTCGGTGTCGGCTATCGCGTGTCGAACCAGGGCAACCTCATCGAGTTCTCGCTGGGTTATACGCACCCCATTTTCCTCGAGCTTCCGAAGGAAGTGAAGGTCGAGACCAAGTCGGAGCGTAACCAGAACCCCCAGCTCATCCTCGAGTGTGCCGACAAGCAGCTTCTCGGTCTGATCTGCGCCAAAATTCGTTCTTTCCGCAAGCCTGAGCCTTACAAAGGAAAGGGTATCTTGTTCAAGGGTGAAGTCATCCGTCGCAAGTCGGGTAAGTCGGCTTCAGCTAAGTAACCATGTGAATTGAAAATTGAACATTGAAAATTGAAAATTTACAGTTATGACAACAAAGAAAGTAGAAAGACGAATTAAGATCAAATACAGAATTCGTAAGAGCGTCTTCGGCACGGCCGAGCGTCCCCGTATGAGCGTGTTCCGCTCCAACAAGCAGATCTACGTTCAGGTGATTAATGATTTGGAAGGTAAAACTCTTGCATCTGCTTCGTCGCTGGGTCTTGAGGCCATGCCTAAGATCGAGCAGGCTGCCAAGGTCGGCGAGCTCATCGCCGCAAAGGCTCAGGAGGCTGGCGTGAAGGCCGTGGTCTTCGACCGCAACGGCTATCTCTATCACGGCCGCGTGAAGTCGCTTGCTGATGCAGCACGTAAAGGTGGACTTAATTTCTAAACGATTATGGCAATGAACAAAGTTAAAGTAAATAGTGACGTTGAACTGAAAGACAGACTGGTTGCCATCAACCGTGTTACCAAGGTAACGAAGGGCGGTCGCACCTTCACCTTTGCTGCTATCGTGGTTGTCGGCGACGGCAACGGCGTCATCGGCTGGGGCCTGGGTAAGGCTGGCGAAGTCACCGCAGCCATCGCCAAGGGTGTCGAGTCTGCTAAGAAGAATCTTGTGAAGGTTCCTGTGCTCAAGGGTACCATTCCCCATGAGATGGAGGCACGCTTCGGTGGTGCTCAGGTCTTCCTGAAGCCCGCAGCAGCCGGTACCGGCCTTGTCGCTGGCGGTGCTATGCGTGCCGTGCTCGAGAGTGCTGGTGTGAAGGATGTGCTTGCTAAGTCGAAGGGTTCGTCGAACCCCCACAACCTGGTGAAGGCCACCATCGTTGCCCTGAGCAACATGCGCGACGCCTACACCGTGGCCGGCACCCGTGGTATCAGTATGGAGAAAGTATTTAGAGGATAATAGGAGAACAAGACTATGGCAACAATCAAGATTAAGCAGATTAAGAGTAAGATCGGTTATCCCGTTGACCAGAAGCGCACCCTCGAGGCCCTGGGGCTCCACAAGATCTCCCAGGTTGTCGAGAAGGAGGATTCTCCCGCCCTTCGTGGTATGATCCGCAAGGTCCATCACCTGGTGACCGTCATTGACTAAACAGTAATCACAACTTTAAAACAGAATTCTAGATTATGAAACTGAATAATTTGAAACCTGCTGAGGGTTCTACCCATTCACGTCGTAGGATCGGCCGTGGTACAGGCTCTGGCCTGGGCGGCACGGCTACCCGTGGCCACAAGGGTGCCAAGGCCCGCTCCGGTTATAAGAGAAAGATTGGTTTTGAAGGTGGTCAGATGCCTCTGCAGCGCCGACTCCCGAAGTCCGGCTTCAAGAACATCAACCACAAGGAGTACTTCGCCGTCAACCTCTCCACGCTGCAGAAGCTGGCTGAGGAGAAGGGCCTCGCCAAGATCGGCATCGCCGAGCTCGTGGCTGCCGGCCTGACCAACGGTAAGGAGCTTGTGAAGATTCTTGGCAAGGGCGAACTGAAAGCCAAGCTCGAGGTGGAGGCCAACGCCTTCTCGAAGACTGCCGAAGAAGCCATCAAGGCAGTAGGTGGAACCGCAACAATAATCTAAACTAACAGCTTAAGAGATGAAGAAGTTTATAGACACCCTCAAGAACATCTGGAAGATTGAAGATCTGCGCCAGCGTATCCTCCTCACAGTACTGTTTGTGGCAATCTATCGATTCGGTTCGAAGATTGTGCTTCCAGGCATTGATTATAACCAGCTTGGACAGCTCAAGCAGCAGACGGCAGAAGGTCTGATGTCGCTTCTCGACATGTTCTCGGGTGGAGCATTTTCCAATGCGTCGATCTTTGCACTGGGAATCATGCCTTACATCTCAGCTTCTATCGTCATGCAGCTCCTTGCTGTCGCTGTGCCTTATTTCCAGAAGATGCAGCGCGAGGGTGAGAGCGGCCGCAAAAAGATTAGTCAATACACTCGGTGGCTGACAGTGGGTATCCTGCTGTTTCAGGCACCGAGCTACCTGTTCAACCTCAAGATGCAGGTCGGTCCGGCCCTAGCATCGGGTGTGAACTGGACTGTTTTCATGTTTGCCTCGACGATCATCCTTGCAGCAGGAAGTATGTTCATCCTTTGGCTGGGTGAACGCATCACTGATAAGGGTATTGGTAATGGTGTCTCGCTGATCATTATGATCGGTATCATCGCCCGTCTGCCTGAGGCCTTCGCCCAGGAAGTAGGCTCGCGCTTCGCAGCAGCCACCGGCGGCGGTCTGGTCATGTTCCTCATCGAGATCATCATCCTCTACGCAGTTGTCTGTGCAGCCATCGTCTTGGTGCAGGGTGTCCGCAAGATTCCCGTGCAGTATGCCAAGCGCGTGGTCGGCAACAAGACCTACGGCGGTGCCCGCCAGTACATTCCCCTGAAGCTGTTCGCTGCCAATGTGATGCCTATCATCTTTGCTCAGGCAATTATGTTTATCCCCCTCACATTCGCACAGTGGACCAATCCCGAGAATTCAAGCTGGTTCCTCCGCACGATGCTTGACCACCACAGCTGGCTCTACAACCTGATCTTTGCAATCCTCATCATTGCATTTACCTACTTCTACACTGCCATCACGCTCAACCCCACGCAGATGGCCGAGGACATGAAGCGCAACAACGGCTTCATCCCCGGTGTGAAGCCCGGTAAGGACACGGCTGACTACATCGACACGATCATGTCGCGCATCACGCTGCCCGGATCGCTGTTCATCGCGTTCATCGCCATCATGCCCGCCTTTGCCAGTCTGCTTGAGGTGAAAGACGAGTTCTCTCAGTTCTTCGGCGGCACCTCGCTGCTGATTCTTGTCGGTGTCGTGCTCGACACGCTCCAGCAGATTGAGAGCCACTTGCTCATGCGCCACTATGATGGCTTGCTGAATTCAGGCCGTATCCACGGACGTGGCGGTGTTGCTGCCTATTAATCTATCTGATGAAGATATTTCTGAAGACAGAAGACGAAATCGAGCTGATGCGCCAAGCGAACCAACTTGTTGGTAAAACGCTTGGCGAATTGGCTAAACATATCAAACCGGGTGTGACGACCCTCGCGTTGGACAAGATTGCCGATGAGTTCATTCGTGACCACGGCGCCGTCCCGACGTTCAAGGGATTTCCCAATCCCTATGGAGGGCCGTTCCCTGCCAGCATCTGCACCTCGGTCAACGAGGTCGTGGTGCACGGCGTTCCCAGCGAGAAGACCGTCCTCAAAGATGGCGACATCATCTCCATCGACTGTGGCACACTTCTCAATGGCTTCAATGGTGACTCCTGCTACACATTCTGTGTCGGCGAAGTCTCCGACGAGGTCAAGAAGCTCCTCAGGGTGACCAAGGAGTCGCTCTATGAGGGCATCGCGAACGCCGTCGCTGGCCGTCACCTCGGTGATGTCAGCAGTGCAGTCCAGGACCACTGCGAGGCCGAAGGCTACGGAGTGGTCCGGGAACTCACCGGACACGGCATCGGACGCGAGATGCACGAAGACCCGCAAGTGCCCAACTACGGGCGGCGCGGCAATGGCGTCACCCTCAAGGCCGGCATGTGCATCGCCATCGAGCCGATGATCACCATGGGCCGGCGCGACATCTACCTGTTGCCCGACCGCTGGAGTGTCTGCACCCGCGACGGTAAGCCCGCTGCCCATTTCGAGCACACCATTGCCATCCGCCGCGGACAGGCTGAGATCCTTTCGTCGTTTGAAGAAGTAGAAACATTTGAAGGTAAATTATACTAACAGTAAAGCATGGCAAAACAATCCGCTATTGAGCAGGACGGGACAATCCTCGAGTCGCTCTCGAACGCAATGTTCCGCGTAGAACTTGAGAACGGCGTACAGATCATCGCCCACATCTCCGGCAAGATGCGTATGCACTACATCCGCATCCTCCCCGGCGACAAGGTGAAGGTTGAGATGAGTCCCTATGACCTGACAAAAGGCCGAATCGTATTCAGATACAAATAATCATTTTTCAAAGAGATATGAAGACAAGAGCATCATTGAAGAAGCGCACCCCCGACTGCAAGATTGTGCGTCGCAAGGGCCGCCTGTTCGTAATCAACAAGAAGAACCCTAAGTACAAGATGCGTCAGGGCTAAATTTTGTTAAAGTTTCATGCACAGGTTGGGGAATATCAAATTATTTCCTTACCTTTGCATGCTTTTTAGCAAAAACGAAGTTTAAACTTTATTATTTTTCATCATTTAATTAACAAATGGCAATAAGAATTGTTGGAGTAGATTTGCCCCAGAACAAGCGTGGCGAAATCGCATTGACCTACATCTACGGTATAGGTCGAAGTAGTTCAGCAAAGATATTGGACAAGGCAGGCGTCAGCCGCGACCTGAAGGTCAACGAGTGGAGTGACGATCAGGCAGCCAAGATCCGTGAAATTATCGGCGCTGAATTCAAGGTAGAAGGTGATCTCCGTAGCGAGATCCAGTTGAATATCAAGCGACTGATGGATATTGGTTGCTATCGTGGAGTCCGTCATCGTAATGGTCTTCCCGTCCGCGGTCAGAGCACTAAGAACAATGCCCGTACGCGTAAAGGTAAGAAGAAGACTGTTGCAAACAAGAAGAAGGCCACGAAGTAATTGAGTTAAGGATTTAGAGTTAAGAATTAAGAGTTGTCGCCTTGAAGGCGAGTAACAATTAAGATTTAAGAAATTACTATTATGGCAAAGAAAACAGTCGCTGCAAAGAAAAGAAATGTGAAGGTCTCCGCCATCGGTCAGCTTCACGTTCACAGCTCTTTCAATAATGTTATCGTCTCGCTGGCCAACGAAGAGGGCCAGGTCATCTCGTGGTCTTCCGCCGGTAAGATGGGATTCCGCGGTTCCAAGAAGAACACTCCGTATGCTGCCCAGATGGCAGCTGAGGACTGCGCCAAGGTCGCCTTCGACCTCGGTCTGCGCAAGGTGAAGGCCTACGTCAAGGGTCCCGGCAACGGCCGTGAGTCAGCCATCCGCGCCATCCACGGCGCCGGCATTGAGGTCATCGAGATCGTCGATGTCACTCCGCTGCCCCACAACGGCTGCCGTCCTCCGAAGCGTCGCCGCGTATAAAATCAAGAGTTAAGAATTAAGAATTAAGAATTGTCGCCTCTGGCGATTAAGAATTAAGAATTATGGCAAAGTATATTGGACCGAAATCTAAAATTGCCCGCCGTTTTGGCGAAGCCATCTACGGACCGGACAAAGTTTTGTCTAGGAGAAACTTCCCTCCTGGACAGCATGGCAATAACCGCCGCCGCAAGCAGTCGGAGTATGCTGTCATGCTGGCAGAGAAGCAGAAAGCCAAGTACACCTACGGAGTGCTTGAGCGCCAGTTCCGCATCCTCTTCGAAAAGGCAGCCAAGGCCGAAGGCATCACCGGTGAGGTGCTGCTCCAGAACCTTGAGAGCCGACTCGACAACGTGGTGTTCCGTCTGGGCCTCGCTCCCACCCGCGCCGCTGCCCGTCAGCTCGTCGGCCATCGTCATATCGTCGTCGATGGCAAGGTGGTCAACATTCCGTCGTTTGCTGTCAAGCCCGGTATGATCGTCGGCGTTCGCGAGAAGTCGAAGTCGCTCGAGGTCATCGCCGATGCCCTGGCAGGATTCAACCACAGCAAGTACCCCTGGATCGAGTGGGATGAGCAGCAGAAGGCAGGCAAGTTCCTGCATCGCCCCGAGCGCGCTGACATTCCCGAGAACATTAAGGAGCAGTTAATCGTTGAGTTGTACTCTAAGAACTAAAAATCATTTAAATTAATGGCGATATTAGCATTTCAAAAACCCGATAAAGTTGTAATGTTGGAAGCCAACGATCGGTTCGGCAAGTTCGAGTTCCGTCCGTTGGAGCCGGGCTTCGGCGTCACCGTCGGCAATGCCCTGCGCCGCATTCTCCTTTCATCGCTCGAGGGTTACGCCATCAACACCATCCGCATTGCCGGTGTTGAGCATGAGTTCTCCTCGGTTCCCGGTGTGAAGGAAGATGTGACCAACATTATCTTGAACCTGAAGCAAGTCAGGTTCAAGCAAGTAGTAGAAGAATTCGAGAACGAGAAGGTCAGCATCACCGTCGAGAATGCCACCGAGTTCAAAGCCGGCGACATCGGCCGGTATCTGACCGGATTTGAAGTGTTAAATCCCGATTTGGTGATTTGTCATCTCGACTCAAAAGCTTCCATGCAGATAGACCTGACGATCAACAAGGGTCGCGGCTATGTGCCCTCGGACGAGAACCGCGAGTTCTGCACCGACGTCAACGTGATCCCCATCGACTCTATCTACACCCCCATCCGCAACGTCAAGTTCGCCGTCGAGCCCTATCGTGTCGAGCAGAAGACTGACTACGACAAGCTCGTCCTCGAAGTGACGACGGACGGTTCCATCCACCCGAAGGACGCCCTCAAGGAGGCCGCCAAGATCCTCATCTACCACTTCATGCTCTTCTCCGACGAGAAGATCACGCTCGAGAACACCGAGAATGAGACCAACCAGGAGTTTGATGAGGAAGTGCTGCACATGCGTCAGTTGCTCAAGACCAAGCTGGTCGACATGAACCTCTCCGTCCGTGCCCTCAACTGTCTGAAGGCTGCCGACGTCGAGACGCTCGGCGACCTCGTGCAGTATAACAAGCCCGACCTCCTGAAGTTCCGCAACTTCGGTAAGAAATCGCTCACGGAGCTTGATGATTTGCTCGAGAGTCTGAATCTGTCGTTTGGAACCGACATAACCAAGTACAAACTGGACAAGGAGTAAGTGAATTACGAATTGCCCAATAACAAGTAAAAAACAACAATGAGACATAACAAGAAATTCAACCATCTCGGTCGTACTGCTGACCATCGCCGCGCCATGCTTGCCAACCTGGCCAAGTCGCTGATCCAGCACAAAAGAATCACTACGACCGTCGCCAAGGCAAAGGAACTCAAGAAGTACGTCGAGCCCCTCATCACGAAGGCTAAGGACGACTCCACCAACTCACGCCGCGTCGTGTTCAGCTACCTCCAGAACAAGGAGGCCATCAAGGAGCTCTTCGGCCCCATCGCCGAGAAGGTCGGCGACCGTCCCGGTGGCTACACACGCATCATCAAGCTCGGCACCCGTCAGGGCGACGCCGCCTCCATCTGCTTCATCGAGCTCGTCGACTTCGACCCCGAAATGGCCAAGACCGAGGGCAAGAAGAAGGCTACGCGCCGTTCGCGCCGTTCCGGCTCCAAGGCTGAGGCTCCCGCCCAGGAGGCTCCCGCAGCTGAGGCACCCGCAGCCGAAGAGGCTCCGGCGGCTGAATAATCCAGAGACAACCCGTCTGAACATAACCCAAAGAGACTCCCGCCACTCGCTGGCGGGAGTTTTTTTTTGCGCCTTTCTCTATTTAGACTGACAATTATTTTGTCAACTCGGAAAATATTCATATCTTTGCACACGAACCAATATCCATAAATCAATTATGACGACAGTAGCATTGAATAACCTTTGGTCATATCTGCAAGGACTATCCCTTTCGCAGAAAGACCGCCAGTGGTTGGCTTCTAAACTCGTTGAGCCTGTCGACCATACTAAGACAGCTCAGCAGCAGGCTTATGTAAAAGAAACATTGACTCGGGCACTGGATGAATACGACGATGCCCGTCGGACAGGCCGCAGGCTACAGACTGTCGATGAATTCCTCCAGGAACTAAAACAAGAGCCTTCTAAATGAATGTAGAAATTCACGTCCTTGATGAGTTCAAACGTCAGTTCCGTCGGCTTAGCAAGAAGTACAGATCGTTGGCCGATGACCTCGAGGCCTTCCAGAAAAGTCTGATCGAAAATCCGTTCCAAGGCTCTGACCTTGGCGGCGGGGTTCGAAAAGTCCGAATGGCAATAAGCTCAAAAAGGAAAGGTAAGAGTGGGGGCGCGCGCGTGCTTACACTGAACCTATTGGTGAGCGGTGATGTGGAAGTGACCCTGCTAACGATATACGACAAGGAGGACGTCGCGAACGTTTCTGACAACTACGTCCGATGGCTCCTCACGGAAGCGAAGAAATAAGAACGACTTGTCTAAATATAACACGAAAAAGCTCCCGCCGCTTGCCGGCGGTTTTTTTTTTGTCTTTCTGCTAAAAAATAAGCGAGAAAATTTGGTAGATTAGGAAATAGTTCGTAAATTTGCAAAGAAATATATTATGTTTCAACTAAAATGGACATATTTGGTGAATTTATTAACATTAAACAAGTAATTATATGAAGAAGACATTACTTTTACTCGCACTTTGCGCAGGTAGCCTGCTCAGTGCAAATGCAGACGACCATCTGACGGCTCTTCTGAAGCCCGGCGATGCCGTTCTGGGAATCCAGCTGAAGAATGCCGATGCCTACACCGCATTCCAGATGGACATTGCTCTGCCTGAGGGAATGACTCTTGTGGAAGCTGATGATGCCGTCACGCTGCAGCGTCAGGACACTGAGGCTCCCCAGGTCGTGGAATCCAATGTTGTTGATGGCAAATTGAGAGTTGTTGCTTACTCTTACAAAGAGGAAGGCACGACGAAGGCCGGCAACAAGAGCTTCTCGGACACAAAGGGCGACGTGCTCCTTCTCAAGGTTAATGTCGCTGAGGGCTGCACGGCTGCCAATGTTGCTATCAGCAATATCGAGTTCGTCAAGACCGACGGCCTGACGGCTACAGCACTTGGCGTGACTGCTACGGGTAAGCTGGGTGACACCAATGGTGACAATAAAGTTGACGGAAATGATGTGACTCTGGTTATTGATCATTATCTTAGCGATGCTGGTACACTTACTCCGGAACAGATTGAAAGAAGCAGCGTCTCCGGTAAGGATACTCTTGATGGTAATGATGCCATTCAGATCACTGATATTTTCCTCAATTATTAATGAATAATTAAAAAATACAAAGTACATATGAAAAAGTATTTATTTACATTGCTGCTTGCCGCTGTCTGTGGCATGGCATCTGCACAAGAGAAAACACCTTCGCTTAGAATCAGTGATGTTTATATACAGCCAGGACAGACAGCCTCTTTTGCGCTTGTCGTAAATGTTGGTGATCTCGCAGTGAAGGGTTTCCAGTATGAGAAACTTACTTTGCCTGAAGGACTGTCTGTTACCAAGCAGACAACTGCTTCCTTAGATGGTGGCTCTCTCTCTGTTAATAACACCAAAGGCCTTTACACCAATGGCAAAGGCTTGTTTATTCCCACGAATGAGGACATTGCTATTGCTACAATTGAGTTGCAGGCAGCTGCCGATATGGTAACGGGGCCAGTTACGGTAACATTCCCTGCTGGTGACTTTACTTTCCTCGATGGAACGAATTATTTCCCTGTAGAAGACGAAGTGTCATTTAACGTTATTGTGGCTAATATGCTTACTTTGGATGAGAATTCCGAGGTTGTGCCTTCGAAGAACGACACGAGACAAGATGTTGAAGTAATTCGTTCATTCAAAGCAAATGAATGGAGTACAGTATATCTTCCTTTCACCTTAAGTGCTGCTAAAGTAACAGACGTCTTTGGCGAGGGTACTAAAATAGCTCAAATCAGCGGCAGCACTTCTGAAAAGGATACTGAAGGTAATGTGACTGGTATTACCATCAATTTTACTTATAAGACAGGCGCTTTAAGTAAAAACACTCCGTTTATTATTTGTCCCACAAAGGATATAGATGGCTCCTTTATTGCAAAGGAAGTCGTTCTGGATGAACCCATTGATGCTGTTAAGACAGCAATATCAGGAAAGATATCTGTATGGGATGAAGATGAGGAAGACTATATTGAGAAAACAGTTGAGGCCGCTTCTATGACCGGAACTTTAAAAGCTGGAATTGCTGTACCAAATGGTAGCTTGTTTATTAGCGACAATCAGTTCTGGTATTCAACTGGTCTGACCAAGATGAAGGCTTTCCGTGCATATTTCACCCTCTATGATAAGCTTTCGTCTTTTGATGCAGCTCCTTCGCGTGTGAAGTTCTTCGTTACCGATGGTGATGAGGCTACTGAGATTCAGATTCCGGAGTTTATGCCTAACGATGGTGAGTACTACAACCTGAACGGTCTGCGTGTTGAGACGCCTGCTAAGGGTATCTACATCAAGGACGGCAAGAAGGTCGTTGTGAAGTAATCGTGAGTTCAAATTCTATATTGACTAACTAAAAGAATGAGGAATAAGAAAATGAAAAAGAACTATATAGCACCAAGCTCAATGGTTTCCTTCCTTGAGTTGCAGCAGATGATGGCTGGCAGCGGTGTCGCAGGAAAAGTTGAAGATGATGTTGCAATCGGCTATGGTGGCATTGATAAGGACGGCACGAAGAATCCTTCATCCCGCCGAGGCAACGTCTGGGAGGATGAGGAGCTCGAGGAAGAGGAGTATTAATCACTTGACCGAACGTCAGGTACGACGTGCCTGACATGACACATAGCAAGACAGCAGCTACGACCGCCCCTTCGGCGCGTAGCTGCTGTTTTTTTTGTATGCTGTCGTGAATGCTTTTCTGCCTGCGGCGCTACATGTAATCTACATGAATGGTCCATGTAATGACTCAAAAATAATATATGTTCTATTATTGTTTGAAAGAAATTGGCAAGAATTATAAAAAATGATTTCCAACAATTGTAAAAAAATTGTTCCTCATTTTGATAATAATTCTTTCTCATTGTTGAGATGAATTTTTTCTAATTCTTGCTAATTTCTTTCCAATAATAACTTTTCTGCCTGCAGCGCTACATATAATATCCATGAATGGACATGAATGGTTCATAAATATTATATGAGTCATTCGTGTCTGATTCATGTGTATTCATGTAGCGTCGCAGACAATACCTTTTCATTTCTGCCTGCGGCGCTACATATAATATCCATGAATGGTCCATGTAATGACTCAAAAATGCTGTATGTCTTATTGATGTGTTTTTTAGAAAGAAATTGAAAAGAATTAGGAAAAATTTATTTCAACAATAAGAAAGAATTTTTTTATTGTCAGGATAGATTTTTTTATAATTCTTGCTAATTTCTTTCCAATAATAACTTTTATTGCCTGCGGCGCTACATATAATATCCATGAATGGACATGAATGGTTCATAAATATTATATGAGTCATTCGTGTTTGATTCATGTGCATTATATGTGGCGTCGCAGACAATTCCTTTTCATTTCTGCCTGCGGCGCTACATGTAATGTGCATGAATGGTCCATGTAATGAATCAAAAATAATGTATGGCTTATTGATGTTTTTTAGAAAGAAATTGGAAAGAATTAGGAAAAATTTATTTCAACAATAGGAAAGTATTTTTTTATTGTCAGGATAGATTTTTTTATAATTCTTGCTAATTTCTTTCCAAAAATACTTCAAGATTTTTTCTTTTGCCTGCGGCGCTACATGTAATGTGCGTGAATGGTCCATGTAATGAATCAAAAATATTATATGTCAGATTACATGTCCAATTCGTGTGTATTATATGTAGCGTCGCAGACAATAAACGGCGATGGTGATTATACGAGTCATGTGATGCCAGGGAATTCAGAATTTACTTTACATTCGTGTCGCGTCGGCTGGAGATGCACCGCTTCTCGGGTCAAGAAGCGGTTCTTTTCGATTCGAAAAGCGGCACTTCTCTGAGCGAAAAGCACCGCTTCTCTCCGCCGCGAGTCTGCTATAGCTGATAATCAATGACTTGTGATTTCTTGACAATGAATTTGAATTTAATTGACAAATAATGTGATTGTACAGAAGACGTAGGAGGTTTGTTTAGAAACAAATTGGCACTAATTATGGAAAATATAGCTGGAGTGAAGATAGAGGTGCCGCATCGTTTTTTAAGAAAGAAATTGGAAAGAATTAGAAAAAATTATTTCCAACAATTATAAATAATATTTTTCTTCTCATTGTTGAGGGAAATTATTTCTAATTCTTGCTAATTTCTTTCCGATAAGACTTCAAGATTTTTTTCTTCTGCCTGCGGCTCTACATGTAATATTCATGAATGATCCATGTAATGAATCAAAAATAATGTATGCCTTATTGATGTGTTTTTTAGAAAGAAATTGGCAAGAATTAGAAGAAATTATTTCCAACAATTATAAATAATATTATTCTTTCTCATTGTTGAGATGAATTGTTTCTAATTCTTGCTAATTTCTTTCCAATAAAATATTTATTTCTGCCTGCGGCGCAAACATGTAATGTCCATGAATGACCCATGTAATGTCTCAAAAATATTTTTTTCTCCATAACCCTTTGCACTTTCGATTTTTAATTGTATCTTTGCACCTGTATCGACGACGTGGCCCTTGTCTGTGCCACGCGCCGCATTGCACCCGATAACTAATATCTTAAAGAATAACGGAACAACAACAATTTAAAAATAATACAATTATGATCAAACAATTACGTTATTTTTGCACGCTCCTGCTCATCGCAGTGGCAAGCGTGGCGTGGGGTGCTACTGTGACTGATGTTATTGACAGTCAAGCCACCTCAGAACATTTGTCTAATACGGGTACGGGCCAATGGGCTGATGACTTTACTATAGTCGGAACGTCAGGGGCCGAATATTTCGTTCATTCAATGGGGACTAATGGTGGGACACATGCGCTCCAGTGGAACAAGAATGGATATCTGTATGCATCTAAATCTGGTGGTACCGTAAAGAGCATTACTATTAAGGGTAATGGTAAGAACGTTGACGTCTATGCTTCTAATTCTGCTTATACCGCTAAAGCAACGGCAACAAAAATCTGCTCTCTTAATGCGAGCGAAAATGGGGCTTCATACGAGTTCAACCAGGACTATTTGTATATTGCTATAAATGGTTCAACATCTTCTACACAGATTACTTCAATTGAAATTGTGTGGGAAGAAGAAAATCAGAACTTGAAGGAAAGTGATCTTACTATCACTTCCCAATCAACAATTAGCATTGCTCCTGAGGAAACATCTGCAATCACCTATACTTCGAGTTCTACTGGTGAAATTACATGGACTTCAAACAATCCTTCCGTTGCTACAGTAGAAAATGGAGTCGTGACGGGTGTGGAAACAGGAACTGCAATAATTTCACTTGAACAGGCCGCCGATGCTAATTATAAGGTTGGTACAGCTGAACTGGTCGCCAAAGTTGTAAAAGATGGTGAAGGCGTATGGAATGCAGGATTCATAACAAAAAATACGGATGGTTTGACGCTTGTCTTTAATACAGATGATATTACTGCGTCTTATTTTAAGGGAGACGCTACTACAGACCCATATTCAGATAATGAATTAATCCGCGTCTATAAAGGTGCTCAACTCACCTTTGCAGTCCCCGACGGCTATGAGATGACGGAGATCGTCTTCACATGTACTTCAAATGACTACGCTACTGCATTGGCAGCGGGGGAGGCTGATACAGGCACTTTGCAGGCCAATGGTTCTTCTGTCACATGGGAAGGCGTTGCGTCGTCAGTCGTTATTGACAATAGCAATGCCCAGACGCGTATCAGCAAGATTGTCGTGACCTATGGTCAGGCTTCTGTCAAGCAACCTTCGGACTTTACGGTTACTCCGACAACGGTTAATCTAGTGTTGCCCGATACGCCAACGGCTACAGTCACCTATACGACCAGCTCCTCTGGTAACATCACCTGGAAGTCAGCCGATGAGACGGTTGCTAAGGTTGCTGATGGCGTCATCACGGCTGTCGCAGCCGGCACGACGACTGTCATCGTCCGTCAGGATGCTGATGCAGACTATGAGGCTAGCGAGGAAATTGAGATCACGGTGAACGTGACGGGCGAGGCTGCTGCTTTAGAGAATATTGCCGCACTGACTGCCCTGACTGATGCCGGTGAGTATAAGGTGAAGTTGACGGATGCCCTCGTGACCTACGTAAATGGAAAGTATGCCTATATTGAGGATGCCAGCGGTGCTGTGATGCTTTATGGTGAGGAAACTGTCAGCAACCTTGTTGCTGGTGATAAGATCACTGGCGAGGCTACTGTAACTTATGCACCCTATCATAATCTTCCCGAGGTGACTGCCATGTCGCTTGCCGAGGGCTACACTAAGACCTCTGGCAATAAAGTGACGCCTACAGTGGTGACGTTGGCCCAGTTGGATGAGAACTATTCGAGCTATATTTCGCGCTATGTGACAATCGAGAACGCTACCGTTGTCAGTGCTTTTGCAAACAAGAACTCTACTATCCAGCAGGGTGAGGCGAAGATCGTGCTGCGTGACCAGAATAGTGCGGCCACGCTTGTGACTACGGTCGACGATATAGTGACGGTGACCGCTCATCCCGCTATCTATAACACCACGAAGCAGATTGCTGTCTACGAGCAGAGTCAGATTGTCGTGAAGCAGGATGACCGCGCCGATGCTGGGATCGCCTTCTCGCCTGAGACACTGACTATTACGCAGGGCGACACTGGCTATGAGACCCCCGAATTCCTTAATCCCAATACTATCGCTACGGAAGAAATCACTTTCACAAGTTCCAACGACAATGTGGCAAAATGGTCAGCCAGCGGTCTTGTCATGGGTGATGAAGTAGGCTCAACCACCATCACCGCAACGTTTAATGGTAATGATGATTACAAGCCAGCCACAGCCACGCTCGTCGTGACCGTCAATGAAGATCTTAACTTTGCAGAGGTCACCATCGGTAGCGGCATTTATAAAGAGGTTACATCCGCTTCCGAGCTGGAGGCAGGCAAACGTTATCTGATCGTCGGCAAAAAAGTTTCAGAGTCGGCCTATTATGCTTATGCCGGTTTTGACCAAGAGGATACAAGTAAGAAGTATGGCCTTGCTGTAGGGGTCGAAGTTAGTGCCGACAGTACTATTGACAATACAACTTCTGTAGCAACGCCCATCGTACTTCAGAAGAATGGCAACAACTGGTTCCTGATGGATGGCGATTTGTTCCTCAACTATAATAAGCCGGCAGGAACAGAAAAAAACAACAATCTCTTTATTGACAGTGATGTGAATACAAACGGAACATCGTGGATGATAGATTTTGAATCCGAGAATGGTTATCTCATTACGAATGCCTTCAATACTGAGCGAAGCTTAGAATTTAATAGCGATCGTTTTGCTTGCTATAAACATTCACAGCAGGATGTTGTCCTCTACAAAGAAATTGCTGATGCCACGGTCCTTCCTGGCGACGTGAACAAGGACGGACAGGTGACGGTGGACGACCTGGAGGCGCTGGTGAAGATTCTGCTTGGCACCAATACGGCAGAGGATGACTACAACATGGAGGCTGCTGACGTGAACGGTGATGAGGAAATCACGGTTGCTGACGTGAGCGCCCTGGTGGACATCCTGGTTGGCGGCGAGTAATCCCGATTTTTGGAATCAATTAAATCATAAAGAAAATAGAACAATGGAGACAACACTTGTGTTACTGAAGCCCAGCTGCGTGCAGCGCCAGCTGATAGGCGAAATCGTGAACCGCTTCGAGCGTCGCGGCCTCCGCATCTCAGGCATGAAGATGATGCAGCTGAGCGACGAGATCCTGCGTGAGCACTATGCCCACCTGGTCGACCGCCCCTTCTTCCCCTCGCTGGCCGCCTCGATGCAGGCTTCGCCCGTGGTGGCGCTGGCCCTGACGGGCGTCGACGCCGTCCAGGTGGTGCGCACGATGACGGGCGCCACCAACGGCCGTGAGGCAGCGCCCGGCACCATCCGCGGCGACTACTCGGTGAGCAACCAGCAGAACATCGTCCACGCGAGCGACTCGACGTCGAACGCGGCCATCGAGCTGAAGCGCTTCTTCCGTCCGGAGGAGATCTTCGACTACACGGGTGCCACGCAGGCCTTCATCTATGGCGACGGCGAGTGCTGAACTGGTGCGGCCGAATGAAATTGGCTTAAGATTTTTAAGGGAAAGAAATTAGAATAATAAGAAGAATTATTCGAAGGAAAAGAAATTTCCGTAATCACCATCATCGCGGCGCTGCCGGAATGATGGTGATTACGGAAACTTCTTTTTCGGGGACGGACCGGACGGCGGGGCTCAGAACTTGAAGCGCACACCGCCGACGAAGATGCCCTGCTCGCCCACACCAAACTCAAAATAGCAGCGCAGGTTGGGACTGCCGGCCTCGAGGCCGATGAGTGATGCCTGCCAGTTGAAGTCGACGTTGTTCTCCGAGATGTCTTTGGAGCTGTCATCAGTGTAGTCCTCCTTCTTTGAGGTCAGCGTGACGCCCACGGCAGCCTTCGAGTACATGCCGAAATACTTCTTGCGCAGCCAGTCGATCTTGACGGCGGGCAGCAAGGAGATATAGGTGTTCTCGGCCTCGCCGCACTTCACATCGCGGTAGAAAATGTCTTTCGTCTCACGGGTATACGTGGCGATGGCGCCAACGCCGATCAGCGGGCTGACGTGATAGAAATACTCCACGCCCAAGGCTCCGAAGATGCTGCCGTCGTTATAAGTGACATGTCCGAGCGAGCCCATGATCGTACCGAGGTTTTCGCCCATGGACATCCAAGTGGAGTTCGACAGCGCACCATAGCTGATGCCAATCTCGTGCTTGATGTCTTCATAATCACTCTGTGCCTGCGCACTCATTGCAGTCATTATGGCGACTGCGGCCATTAAAAAAATCTTTTTCATCTTTTTTGTTATTAGTAGAATCGTCTTTTAGCGTCAGGGGCGGATGAGCAGCGAGCCGACGGCCGACGCGTCGCCTGCCATCTGTACGGCGTAGACGGCATCTTTCTTCAATGCCGGCATGTCGACGGCGTATTCCTGCTGACCGCTGGCAAGGCTTTGCCGGGCGACGATCTGCCCCGAGAGGGCATAGACCGTCAGGCGCACGTCGGACGTAGCGGGGCGGGGCAGGCTGAGCCGCCAGCGGCCCTCGCCGAGGGGCGTCAGCCGTGCTGCCGAGGGCTCACGCGAGATGGCCTTGATGGCTGACACTCCGAGGATGTCGAGCAGTCCGGCATAGACGTCGATCTCACCGTAGCCGTCGTAGATGTTGGGATAGTCGTGGTCAGGGTCGTTGTGGCGGCAGGTACGGCTTAAGATGCCGATGATGTCGTCGGGCGAGAGGGTGGGGCATGCCTCGAGCCATAGGGCGATGGCTCCGCCCACGGCCGGCGACGACATCGACGTGCCGCTGTTGGCGTTCCATGCGTAGGTGCGTCCCCGGAAGTTGAAGTGCTCGACGTCCCAGTTGATGTCGTTGGCATTAGGATGATTCTCCAGATAATAGCTGCTGTAGGACGAGATGATGTTTGTGCCCGGGGCCAGCACGTCGGGCTTGATGCGCCCGTCGTAGGTGGGTCCGATGGAAGAGTAGGATCCGCGGTGCGAGGGCGTGAACGATCCATCGTTCTGTTTCCACTTGCCTTCATAGTTCTCTATGCCCCTTCTGTAGCCCGTTGCCCCGACGCAGATGACGCAGGGGGCCGTTGCCGGCGAGAGCACGCTGTGGTTGGCTTCGGCGACGAGGCTGGGGTTGATGGCGTTAGGCGGGAAGATGCCCGTGACGCGATAGCCCTCGACGTCGGCCTTCTCGCCGACGACCTCGAGCGACATGCTCGGAGCGATGCCTACCTTGCCTTGGGCGGCCGTGACGGTGACGTCATAGCAGGTCTCCTTAGGGTTGTAGCATGAGGGGTAGGCCTCGATAAGGATGTCGAACACCTGCTCGTCGATGTTGACGAACTGCACGGCGAGTGTTGAGTCCTCCTGCGCCAGTACGTCGTGCATGGGGACGGTGAGCGTGTCGCCCCGCTCGATGTATGAGACGAAGCGGAGGTCGAAGTCGTCGTCGGCCTTGAGCGTCACCATCATGCTGCGCTGATTGTTGGAGATGAAGACGCCGGCCGATGCCTGTCCTGCCGGTTTGTGAAACCAGGTGGGGATGATGCCGTTGTTGCCTGCTGACGACACGATGATACGTCCTGGGCCCGTGAGGCTGTCGAGCATCTCGTAGTAGAGCACGTCGTAGCCCCAGAAGTCCTGTCCGGAGCCTTCGCTGAACGAGATGACGCAGGGCTTGCCCTGACTCTCGGCATAGTCGAAGATATACTTGAACCCCAGGGCGTCCGTGGCGTAGGTGTATTTGTAGACGTCGGCCGAGTCGATGTAGACCATGTCGTCGCTGACGGCGTTGGCCACGATGCACATGTCGCTCTCTGGCGCCACACCGCCGTACTCGGTGCCGGCGCCGCTGCCGGCGGCCGTGCCGAGTGTGTGGGTGCCGTGCGTCTGGTCGAGCCCGTCGCGCGAATGTCCGAGGGCTAGCAGTTCTTCGGCGCCCTGATAGTCGCGCCCGACGTAGAACGGGCTGCCGATGGTGTCGGCTGAGAGCATGTCCCAGAAGGCCCGTATGCGATACTCCGTGGCGTCGTCGTTGAAGAAGGTGGGGTGGGTCAGGTCGAAGCCGATGTCCATGATACCCATGACGACGCCACGACCCGTGAAGGCCTGTGGCAGGCCGTCGCCGGCGTAAGCCTTTGTCGCGTTAATGTTGACGATCAGCGAGTCGTTGAGCACCTGCCCTGACGGCCGCGCCTCGATGCGCCCGACGCTCGGGTCGGCGGCCATCGTGCGCAGACGGCTGATGGGGATGTCGGCGATGTAGAGGTTGCCGAAGCGGGCCAGCTCGCGGCAGCCGTTCTCGCGGAGCACCTGCTGGCCGTCGTCGTCAGTGCGGATGAAGGCACACACGCGCCGCTGGTCGTTGGCCGGCGAGCGGAAGGGCTTGGCCGTCGTCTGTGGTCGTGATATCTGTCGCAGCCACGGCGACAACTTCCCGATCTGCGCCGTTGCCGAGCCAGCGATGAGGCATAGTAGGCATGTGAGGGTGTAGATTCTCTTCATTGTTCCTGTTGGGGGATTATGTGAAAGGTGGTGGGTATGTGGTCAGAACGTGACCAGCCGCGATCCGTCGGCCAGCTCCTCAATCCTGACGCGGACGGCATCGTCGGGCAGCAGCGACTCGATGAGCTCCGGCCATTCGATGAAGCAGAGGGCCCCCGAGTAGAAGTAGTCCTCGTAGCCCATGTCGTAGACCTCCTCCAGCCGCTTGATGCGATAGAAGTCGAAGTGGAAGAGGCTCCCCTCGGCGTAGCTGTATTCGTTGACAATGGCGAAGGTGGGCGAGGTGATGACGTCGTCGACGCCGAGCTCCTCGCAGATGGCCTTGATGAAGGTGGTCTTGCCTGCCCCCATCGAGCCGTAGAAGGCGAAGACGCGTTGCTCGCCAATGTGGTTGATAAACTCGCGAGCCGCCTCGCGAATGCCCTCAATATTCTGTATTATAATCTTCATATCCGTTGTTTTGTTTATTCGCGGTTGCGAAGTTACTAAAAAAAAAGCAAACGGACTAATCTCCGTTTGCTTTTTTTTGTTCTGTCGTGAAAAATTAGCGGTTCACCCGCTTTTTCCCGTCGACGATATACACGCCCTTGCCCATCTGCCGATGGCGACGTCCCTGCAGGTCGTAGAAAACGCCGGCTGTCGGTTGGCTGTTGTCAATTTGGACGATGCCGTCAATGGCTGTGCTCTCAAATTCGATGGTCGACATCAGCGTCTTGCCGCTCGTGTAGGAAGCCAGCACGCCGGCTATGTGATATCCGGGCGTCACATGGCGGAAGACATATTCCGTGTCATCAGTGTCGGCCACCTTCTGTCCGTCGAGATAAACCTCATACAGACCTTCAAGCGCCGGTGAGCGGAACTTCGTCGAACGTTGAACTACTCTGCTGTGCGCTGTGGCCGGCGCGTCGAGTGCTTCCTCATAGCCGAAGCTGATGTCGTCGATGCTGAGCACGCGATACTGGTCGCTCATGTGATGGATGGCCACGTAGCGCGCCTCGGCCGGCAGTGTGACGTCATAAGGAATATAGTCGATCTCGCCGAATCCTGCCTTCACCTCCGTCTTTGGCATGACCACCTCGGTGAAGTCGTCCTTCTTAGTGCCGGTTGTCGAATAGCGCACCTCAATGAGCTCCGGATAGTTCCATGCGTCGTAGCTGCGCGCCCAGAATCGGAACTTGAACGGCCGCTGGAAATAGAGTCGCGGCGTGATGATCCAGTCATCGTTGGCCACGCCGTAGGAGGCCCACGACGTGAGCTGCTTCTGACCTGAGCGGGCCCGCATCACGGCGATGTAGTCGGCCATGGTTCCCTGTCCGTCGTCCGACATGATGGCCGACGCATTGAACACGCAGAAGGCCATCGGCCTGTTCATGCAGCTCCAAGCCTCAAAGCCGTTGAATCCACCCGTTTCAGCCCCGTCGCCGTCTATATACTGCCAGCCGATGGCGCCGGCCGAGTTAATGGCGAAATCGTCGTGATCCTCGAAGTCGTCGCTGAAGGCATCGGGGAAGTTCCACACGAAGCGTTTCTCGGCCATCAGCGTCCCGTCGACGTCCTCCACCAGCAGGTTGAAGGGCTGCACGCGGTTCTCCTCCAGTTCATAGCTGAAGTTGTAGGCATCGTCGGTCGAGAGGTCCACCTGCTCCGTGATGCCGATGAATCCGTCGAGGCTGATGGTCAGCGTATAGCGTCCCTTCCACACATTTTCGAGGACCATCACGCCGTCGTCTTCCTCCACCAGTGCGACGTAGTTGTGACCATGGCCATCGTTCAGCATAGCCCGCGTGCCCCACGATTCGTTGTCGGGCGTGCGGGTCGTGATGTTCAGTCGGACGGTGGTCGTCATGTGGCAGCCGACCGAATCGGTGATGGCAGCTTCCGACAACTTTCCGCCTGTATAGACTGCCTTCACGGCATAGCGGTAGGTGCCCTGCGGCAGCAGATTCCACTCGTTGTCAGTGTAGCTGAGCTCCCTCTGTCCCTCAGCGAGCAGTGTCCATGCCGCCTCGTTGGCCGTGTCGGGCGTGGTCATGCGGTAGACGTTGTATCGCACACGGTCTTGCACGACATGGGCAGCGCCGGGCGTCCTGTCGTCATAAGGATCAGCCCAAGTGCGAAGACACAGGTTATGGCGCAGCTCGTCCGTCTGCGTGTCGAGGAAGTAGTATTCGCCGCTCGGATAATGTCCGTAGCAGTTCGTCTTTTCCTTGAAAGGATAGTCCACGGCTTCATCGCCGTTTCCGTCGATGGCAATGCCGAGGAATCCGTCGTAGGCCAGACACGTGTAGTATCCGTTCGGTGCATCGACGGGCGAGGGTAGGGCATAGCTGACCCAATGGTTGTCATTGCATGCCACCATGCTCTCGCAGAGCACCCGGCCGTTGGGCATGCCCTCCTCGTCGAGGTCGATGAGCCGCAGCAGGACGCTGTCCTTCTCCTGTCCGCGCGGGGCGGTCAGGAGGAACTGCACGCTGTAGACCGTAGCCGACACACGATTGATGACGCCGAAGACATGGTCGGCTGTGGCATTCTGCAGTCCGATTGATGTGGTGTATCCGCCGTCGTCAATGCGATAGAGCCGCGGCGTCCCAATGGGTGCATGCCAGCTGACCGTGGCGCTCTGCTCGTCGGCCGTGATGCTGATGCCCTTCGGCTCGGCCAGGTCGTCGTCGAGCACGATGGTTCCCAGTTTGACATTGTCGCTGACCGGCATGGCTTCGGCATGTGCCTTATAGCCCAACATGCTGACTGTCAGCGTGTAGCTGTTCGACTTGAATACAGCGGGGAACGTGAAGTTGCCCTCCTTGTCGGTCTGCGTCGTATAGCTGTTGTAGCCCGCGATGACGACATCGGCCCCGGCGAGGACATCGCCCTCGGCATCCTTCACATGGCCCTCGACGGTGAACGTGGGCAGCGGCGTGAGCGCAAAGTCCTGTCGGGTGGTCAGCAGTTCGTTGACCACGACGCCCGTCTGCGACTTGTTCTGATAACCGACGGCCATGGCCTGCACGGCATAGCGCCCGGCCGGCAGATAGTTGAGCCGATAGTGTCCGTCGGCATCAGTGAGGGCCTGATAGCGTCCGTTGGCCGCCCTCACCATGACGCCCTCCAGCGGCCGTCCGTCGGCGTCGGTGACGCTGCCCTCGATGTAGCCCTCATGATCCTCGTCGATGACGACGTCGCGCAGGAAGAGCATGTAGTTCACGATGTTCGAGCAGTAGAAGAATCCGATGCTGCGGTCCTGGTCGTCCGCGAGCACGGGCAGGTTGACACGCAGCGTCAGCGGTCCGTCGTTCAGTATCTGAAACTGCGTCAGACTGTCCATCCGTGCCGGCTCCTGGCTCTGTCCCCAGCCGACGCTGAGCGTTTCGCGGATGTTCTTGTCTGCCGGTTCGGCCACGAACGTGAGCTTATAGTGCTGGTCCTTCTTGAAGGCAATGCGTGGCGAGATGAGCCAGTCGGCCGCGGCGAGGTTGTCGCGTCCGTATTGGCAGTAGACACCGTCGCCCCAGCTGGTGTTCATGTTCCATGTGTAGTTGTTGCCGTTCGCATCGATGGTGCGCCAAAGCAGGAACTTGTCATAGTCGCGCAGCGGGAACGTGACCGGCACTTGGAAACTCGGACCTGCGGCAAACCGCTCGGTGGCGGCCGTGAGCCCCGTGTAGCGGGCCGTGCGGCTCGTCACCTCGTAAGTATAGTTGTCGTACTCCGTCAGCTGGTCGTCGAGGAATGTGCATCCCTCGACGCCGACGGCCACCTGCACGCTGCCCGGCTGTCGGACGATGTCGTAGCGCAGCGTGGCGGTGTCGATCCATGCGTCGTACTTGCCCCGTGTGGGCGCCGTCCACGTCAGTCGGGCGCCGTCGCCCTCAGCCACTCCCTTCAGGTCGCCGACGGCCTTCGGGTCGTCCTCGCCGATGAAGAGCGTGTAGTTATAGCGGTCGCCCTTGCCCATGTCGTTGATGCCGTAGATGCGATAGGTGTAGAAACCACGATCCGGCAGTTGGTCGGTGAACGATTCGTGTCCGCCGATCATGGGCCGGTCGTTGCGCCACACCTCCACGTCGCCACGATAGACAACCACTGCGCTGAGGTCCTCCAGTGTGCCGCCGCGGGCATACGTCTTCGACGGGTTGTCCCATTCGAGCGTTGCCGTCAGCGCGCCTTGCTCGCCCGGCTCAATCTGGACATTCTGCACCTTGGCCGGCGCCGAGGCCTCGGCAATGAGGAAGGGCACGTAGACGCCGTCGACGAGATGGCGCCATGCAAAGTCCTGATTGTTGACCGTCCATTGCTGCAGGGGCGTGACGTGGGCCGTCTTCGGGTCGATCTCATGCAGATACATACGGCCCTCGCCCGTCTGTCGGTTCTGGCTGTAGCCGCGCAGGTAGAGTCGGCCCGTGTCGTTGTCGAAGAAGAGGGTGTTGTTGTTATATCTGAAGTCGTTCTCCATCAGATAGTCGAGCCGTCCGATGTAGAAGCACTGGCCCGTCTCCTTGTTGATGCGATACAGTCCGCCGCAAAATTCCAGTCCGAACATGTCGCCGTCGTAGTTGACGGCGATGGTGACGATCATGTTCTTCACGCTCTCGGCATAGACGCGGTTGCCGCTCTCATAGAGGCTGTCGGCAATCGAGGGCCACTCCTCGAACTGGAATGTGTTCAGACGTGTGAGTGCGCCCGTCTCGAGGTCGACCTTGCCGAGCGACAGCCCGCTCTCGGGTCCCCATAGTCCATACATCGTGCGAGTGGTATAGTCGTAAGCCAGATGCGACACGATTTCGCCGCCCTGCCGATTGCCGAAGTTGGCAATCTGTCGGGTCTCGCCCGTCTCGGTGTCGTAGCTGTAGAACCCGTTGGCGGTGTGTCCGCGCGAATTCTGAGTGTAGTCGAAGTAATAGAACAAGTCGCCCACCATGCAGGCCCCCGACGTCCGGTCGGCCATGATGGGGAAAGCCTTGCGGAAGTTGGTCATCGTGGCGCCGTCGAAGTCGAAGGCGTAGATGCCTTGTCCCTCGAGATAGTCGGGCGAATCGACGATGGCGTAGCACAGCTTGGCGTCCTCGGCCGCCCGCGCATGCTGCCCCCAGTAGTTGAGAATGAACGTTGCCGCCAGAAGGACGGTCAGTCGTAGTAATATCATAATGATTATAAGTTTTGTTCCTAAATCTGCGTCGCAGTTTTAGCTTTGTGCGTATGGGATACACATTAAAAGCTTGAGATGGAAAAAGTTATAGGAAAAGCGGGCACTGCTCAGTCCCACAGGTATGGTTTCTGAACAGCGCCCACGGAGTCTTTCTCGGCTTTGTCGTCGTTGGTTCGGCTGGTCGATGTGAACAGTCAGCCGAACCACGATGACGAGCCATCCGAAGCGGTGAGCAATGTGCTTTCCGTATGCAGGCCGACCATCCGGACGACCGGCGACTGATAGTTACGTTTCATACGTTTTCCGCTTCAGTTTGTCGTTGGTTTCTTCTTATTTCAGGATCATCTTCTTGCCGTCGACGATATAGAGACCCTTGGCGGGCTGAGCCACGCGACGTCCCTGCAGGTCGAAGACGGTGGCAGCGCCGTCCTGCGTGCGGACCGAGTTGATGGCGGTCACGTCTTCGGTATAGATGAAGTCAATCTCCACGAGCATGGCCTTCGTTCCGTTGGCCACAGCCCAGTAGGTCTTGATTGTCTGCTCGTCGCATCCCGAGATGTTGTAGCAGTAGAAGTTCTTGCCGTCCGTGTACTTCACGCATGCCGGAACGGTCGGGGTGCCTGAGTGCATGGCGAAGTCGCCGTTGGCGTCGCGCCACCCGTCGAAGGCGGCGTATGAGCTGAGCAGTTCGCCCGTCGTCGGGTTGTAGCCATAGACGTCGGCCTCATCCAGCGAGCTGATTTCGAGTTCGCTGAGGATGGTGTTCACCTGCTCGTCGGTGAGTGTGACGATCTTCTCGGTGTACTGCGGCTCGTCGGTCTGATAGGCGACGTAGCTGATGACCTTCTTGTCGCTGATGGTGAGCTCGATCTCAGGTGCCTCGACGTAGGTGATGTTGATGTTGTAGATGTAGGTCTTGTCGTTGGCCTTCAGTGCCCACTTGCAGGCGAACTTGTCGCCCACGGCAGGAACGGCAGCCCCCAGGTCGCCACCCATGTCGCAGATGTGGTAGGTGCCTTCGGGAATGGCCTCGAAGAACTTCACGTTGGTGTAGGTGTTCGGACTCCATGTGGTGGCCACACCGTCGCGGTCGAACCATCCGTCGAACGGAGCATAGTCGCTGATTTCGGTGCCGTCGGGGTTGATGATGCGCAGCATCGAGGTCGTCAGGTTGTCGACGCCGAGGAATGCCTTGGCCTGAGCCAGGTCGACGGTCTCCTGCTGTGCGGCGTAGCCCTGTCCGACGATGCGCTCAATGTCGATCGTCTCCTCGCGCTCGGTGATGTCGCCGACCTTGAAGATCTGCATGTTGCCCACACCGAACTCAGGCTTGTAGTAAGCGTAGGTGCTGGTGTGCTCGACGCCGATCTTGAGGGTCATGTCGGCGTCGTCATACTTCGTGAACGGATAGATCTCGACTTGCCAGTTGTCGACGTAGCCCACGCCCGAGACGTAGCTCGTCATGCCGGTGTGAGCCAGTTCGCCGAAGCTATCGCCGTCGGCATAGAGCGTGCCGATGGTGTAGTAGCCGCCGCGCGAGCTGCAGACGAAGGCATACTTGCCGGCGGGCAGTCCCTTGACCACCTGCTCCATCGAGCCCGATGCGGGACCTCCGATGTTGTAGAAATCGTCGGTCTGCTTGAAGAATCCCTCTCTTTCGGGGTCGGCCTCAAGCATGTCGAATGTCCATGTGCCCTCGTTCAGCAGGTTGCTGTAGTCCACCTTGTCGGTCACACCGTCCAGACGGTAGTGCGAGTCGACGAGTGCCGTGCAGGCGGCGTCGAGCTGAGCGGCCAGTGCCTCCGCGTCGGCAGCCGACGAGGCGATGGTGGTGATGAGTTTCACGATGCTGTCGTAGATGGTGGGGTCGGCATAGGGATAGGCCTCCAGCGTGTAGCTGACGGCGTTGACCTTGCTGGTCTCAAACTTCTGGTAGCTATCCTTCGTTGCGACGAAGGCGCTCATCTTTGCCTTGATGTCGGCGATCAGCTCCGAGAGGGTGCCCTCGGTGGCGTTGATGGCCGTCTCGAAGGCCGTGCGCTCCTCGCCGGTGATGATGGCGTTCTCAGCAGCCTCGAGCACAGCCTTGGCCTCGGCCACGACGGCGTCGTAGACAGCCTGCAGCAGACCGTCTTCATCGGTGCAGTAGATCAGGCGGAAGTTGTCGATGTAGAAGATAGCGTCGGCCTTGGCGCCCAGCGTGATCTTGCCGTCGTTGACCTCGAAGACCGGTGTCTGGATGAGCGAGTAGTCTCTGTTCGAGAGCGGTGTGGCCGTAGCCTCAGCACTGTTGCCAAAGAGGGTCACGGCTTCGCTGCCTTCGATGATGGCCGAGACATAGTAGTAGCCGTTGGGCAGTCCGGTGATGGTCTGCTCCATCTGGAACGACGTGGCGCTCCAGCCGAAATAGCCATACCAGTCGCCGTCGATGTTCGGACGTGCACCGTAGGGGCTGACCGTAGCCACGGTGAAGTCGGCGCCCTGCCAGGGGGCCGTCTTACCCGTCTCGAACGAGTAGTTGGGCAGCAGACCTTCGCTGATGTCAACCGGCTCGAAGGTGTTCTCCAGGGCCGTGTTGATGGCATTCATCAGTAGGGTTTCCTGCGTCTGGACGGCGTCCTGAGTGGTGGGATTCTGGACGAAAGCCTCGGCAGCCTGGATGGCGGCGGTCAGGTCGGCATCGCTGTCGTAGAGGGCCTTGCTGATGGCCTTGGCCTTGACGATGGCCTCCTCGAGGGCGACGGTGATGACCTTGTTCTCGTACTCCAGCTTAATGTCGTCAACCACGACATAGAAGCTGGCGGGATAGCCGACCACGAAATGCCCCTTGACGGCCTCGGGGAACTGCAGGATGAGCTGGTCAGTGTCCCAGACGTTGCACTTGAAGTTGGTCTTCTCGCTCTTGATGACGGTGCCGTCGTCAGCGACGAAAGCCAGTTCGCTGGCCAGCTGTGTCTCCTCCTGCCAACCGCTGTAGACGTAGGTCGGCACGGTGATGCAATACCATCCGGCGGGCAGGCTGAGCTCTGCCGTGCGATAGGTGATGGGGCTGCTGCCGTAGGGATTTCCGGTGAAGACCAGTCCGCGGTCGCCGGTCGTTCCCTCGGGTCCGGCCTCGGGCATGAGAACCGAGCCCCATGCGCTGTACTTCACGTTCTTGCCATAGTTGACCACGCCGGCGTTGCAGCTGGTCTTCTGCTCGGTGATGGTCCAGCCCTGTCCGGCATAGTCGGTGCCGCCAAGGCTTGAGTAGTCTGCAATCAGATCCACGTAGGGATCGCCCTCATCGGGAGTCGTCAGCTCGATGGGCGTGCAGTCCTCGAAACCAGGATTGGTGATGTACTTCGACGTCACGTCCTCCACTTGGGCCATTGCGCCAGTGCTGAGCAGCAAGGCAGCGGCCGAAAGTAACATGTTACGTTTCATAAGTATTTGTTTTTATTGGGTTAATAATAAGGGATTCGAGCGTGTGTAGGGGGGGGATTACTTGCGCACGGACTTCACCGTCGTGTGGTCGTTAGTGACGATATACACGCCCTTGCCGGGCTGAGCCACGCGGCGGCCCTGCAAGTCGTAGAACCTGCCGGCTGACGACTGGCGGACGCTCGTCTGAACGATGCCGTCGACGGCGGTGCTCTCGAACTCGATGGTCGACATGGCGGTCTTGCCGCTCGTGTAGGAGGCCAGCACGCCGGCTGTGTGAGTGCCGGGTGTCAAGTGGGCGAAGACATAGTTGGTCTCGTCCGTGTCGGCCACCTTCACGCCGTCCAGATAGACCTCATACTGACCTTCCAGGGCGGGCGACTTGCGGTGCAGACCCTTCGACAGTCGGCGCGAAGTGGCAGTGCCGTCGAGGGCTTCAGCATAGCCGAACGAGACGTCGTCGATGCTGAGCACGCGCTGCTGGTCGCTGACGTGGTGGATGGCCACATATTTGGCCTCGGCTGGCACGTCGACCTCGAAGAACTGATAGCCCGTCTGATTGAAGCTTCCCACTTTGGTCACGTCCATGACCGTTCCGGTGAAGTCGTCCTTCTCGGTACCGGTGGTCGAGTAGCGCACCTCAATCTGCTCCGGATAGCCCGAGGAGTCGTAGCTCTGTGCCCAGAAACGATACTTGAACGGACGATTGAAGTAGAGGCGTGGCGTGATGAACCAGTCGTCGTTAGGCACGCCGTAGGATGCCCACGACTGCAAGCACTTCTGACCCGAACGGGCGCGCAGCGATGCGAAGAATTCGCCGATGCTGCCATCGCCGTCGATGGTCTTGGCGGCGTAGGGGTTGAAGATGATGAAGGCCATGGGCTGGAACATGCCGCTCCAGTCGTAGCCCGAGAAACCGCCCGTGGCGCCGCCGTCGCCGTCGATGTACTGCCAGCCGATGGCACCCGGCGAGTTGATGACGAAGTCCTCGTGCTCCTCAAAGTCCTCGACAAACATGTCGGGGAAGTTCCAGATGAAGCGCTTCTCGGCCATCTGCGTGCCCTCGACGTCCTCAACCATCAGGTTGAAGGGCTGCACGCGGTTCTCCTCCAGCCGGTAGGTCAGCTCATAGCTGTTCTCGGTGGTCAGGTCGAGCGTCTCGTTGATGCCGATGAAGCCGTCCTGCTTCAGCGTCAGCGTGTACTGTCCCTTCCAGACGTCGGCAAACTCCACGTAGCCCAGGTCTTCGGCCTCGGCCTCATAGACGTGGCCGTTGCTGGAGGCTAAGACCACCTTCGTGCCCCACGACTCGTCGTCGGGCGTGTTGGTCGAGAGGTTCACCCGCACCTGCGTCAGCATGTTGCGGCCGATGGAGTCGGTGTGGACGGGAGCCGACAGCTTGTCGCCCGTGTAGACTGCCTTCACGGCATAGCGATAGGTGCCCTGCGGCAGCGACTTCCATTCGGCGTCACTGTAGCTCTGTTCCTTCTGTCCTTCGGAGAGCAGTGTCCACTCGCTCTCGTTGGCTGTGTTGGCCGTGGTCATGCGATAGACGTTGTAGCGCACGCGGTCCTGGACTGTACGGAATATGGGCGACATGAACTTTAAGCTTGCAGCCCCCTCTTCGGCCCCCGACAGGGTTTCTATTGGCTGGGTGGTGATTGCCTCAAGAGCTGGTGCTTCGGTTGCGTTGAGGTCGTTTTCAAATGCAAACGTTTTGGCGGGCATGGGGGATGCTGAGTCGATGTCGTACGGGTCGGCCCAGGTGCGGATGCAGAAGTTGTGGTGCAGCTGCTCGTTCGACTGCGCGTCGAGGAAGTAGTATTCGCCAGTGGTGTATTCGCCGAAGCAGTTCACGTTCGGCACGAAGGGATATTGCTCGGCATCGCCGCCGGTGCCGTCGATGGCCAGACCCAGCCAGCCTTCATGCGACAGGGCGGTGTAGTAGCCGTTGGGGGCATCAACCGGGGTGCGCAGGGTGTAGCTGCTCCAGGCACCGTCGTTGCAGGGCACCCAGCCCTCGAAGAGCACGCGCCCATTGGGCATGCCCGAGGCGTCGAGGTCGATGAGGCGCAGCAGCACCTGCTCCTTCTGGTCGCCGGCTGCCGACGAGACAAGGAAGTCCACGCCGTAGACCATGGCCGGTGTGCGGTTGATGACGCCGAAGACACGCGTCAGCGGAGCGCCGTTCTGACCGATCGACGTGGTGTAGCCGCCGTCGTCGATGCGGAAGAGTTGCGGCGTGCCGAACGGAGCGCGCCAGGCGATGGTCGCCTCTTCGTCGTCAGCCGTGAGCTGGACGCCCTTCGGAGCCTTCACGTCGTCGGCGATGGTGATGATGCCCAGGTCGACGTCGGCGCTGACAGTCATCATCTGCGTGTAGTTGACGTATCCGACCTTGGAGATCGAGATGCTGTAGTTGTTGCTGCGGAAGACGGCAGGCAGGGTGAAGCCGCCGTTCTCGTCGGTCGTCGTCGTGTAGGTGTTGTAGCCTGAGACGTTCACCTCGGCACCGGCCACGGCCTCCTCAGCCACGTCGATGACACGACCGCTGACGGCGAAGGTGGGCAGGGCCGTCATCTGGATGTCCTGCTGGGTCGTCGCCAGTTCGTTGACCACGATGTTTGACTGCGTCTTGTTCTGATAGCCCAGGCAAATCACCTGCACGGTGTATTTGCCGGCGGGCAGGTAGTTCAGTTTGTAGTAGCCTTTCTCGTCGGTCTGTGCCTGATATTTGCCGTTGGCCGCACGAACCGTGGCGCCCACGACGGGCTGGCCCTCCTGATTGGTCACCGTGCCTTCGATGTAGCCCTCATGGTCCTCGTCGATGACCACATCGCGCAGCAGCAGCTGATAGCCTGCAACGTAGGAGCGCAGGAAGAAGGCGATGTTCATGTCCTTGTCGGCAGTGAGCACGGGCAGGTTGACGCGCAGCGTCTGCGGACCGTCGTGCAGAATCTCAAACTGCGTCAGGCTGTCCTGCTTCTCAATCGTCTGGCCTTCGCCCCAGGCGATGGCCAGCGTCTCGCGGATGAGCTTCGAGCCTGTCACGGCCTCGAACGTCAGCTTGTAGTGCTGGTCTTTCTTGAAGGCCACGCGGGGCGAGATGAGCCAGTCGGCGGCGGGATAGCCGTCGTTCTCATAGCGCACGAAGACACCCTCGCCCACGCCGGTGTTCATGCTCCATGTGTACCAGTTGCCATTGGCATCGATGGTCTTCCAGAGCAGGAACTTCTGATAGTCGCGCAGCGGGAACGAGGCGGGAATCGTGAAGCTCGGACCGGCCAGCACCTCCTCTGAGGTGGCGCTGATGCCGGTATAGTCGGTGCGCGGTGTCACCTCGTAGGTGTAGCGTTCGAACTCGGGCATGCTCTCGTCGAGATAGGTGCACTCGGCGACACCTTCGGCCACCCTGACGTCGCCAGGCTGACGCACGATGTCGTAGACCAGTTTCGACGTGTTGATCCATGCGTCGAACTTACCCTTCGTCGGGGCTTTCCACGTGAGGCGTGCGCCGTAGCCCTCCTCCTTCACTGTCAGGTCGCCGACGGCCACGGGGTCGCCCTCGCCGACGAAGAGCGAAGTGTTGTAGCGGTCGCCCTTGCCCATCTCGTTGAAGCCCACGATGCGGTAGTCGTAGAATCCACGACGTTCCAGCTGGTCGGTGAACGTCTCATGACCGTCGATGACGGGCTTGTCGTTGCGCCAGATTTCCACACCGTTGCGATAGACCACCACGCTGGACAGGTCCTCCAGCGTGCCGCCGCGGGCGTAGGTCTTCGACGGGTTATTCCATTCGAGCGTTGCCGTCAGCGCACCATCGGCACCGGCCGTGACGACCACGTCGGTGGCCTTGGCCGGAGCCGAAGCCTCGGCGGCAAGGAAGGGCACGTAGATGCCGTCGAACATGTAGAAGGCGTCATCGTCCTCGCTCCGCGTCCATTCCTGCAGACGCGTCACGTGAGCCGTCTTCGGGTCGATTTCGTGGATATAGACGACGCCGTTGCGCTTCGTCCAGTCGTAGCTGTAGCCGCGCAGGTAGAGCCGTTCGGTGTCGTTGTCGAAGAACAGGCAGTTGCTGGCATACATGAAAGCATCCTCGACCATGTCGTCGAGTTGGCCGATGTAGGTGCAGTCGCCGCTCTCCTTGTTGATGCGATAGAGGCCGCCCCAGTACTCCAGTCCGTAGAGGTCGCCGTCGTAGTTGCAGGCCAGCGACGAGAAGTTGTTGCGGAACGTCGCGTCGTACATCCGTTCGCCGTTCTCGTTCAGCCGGTCGGCAATCTCGGGCACCTCCTCGACGTGCAGTTCCGACAGCTTCGTGATCTGGCCCGTCTCCAGGTCGATCTTTGCCAGATAATTGCCGCTCTGAGGTCCGTAGAGACCGTACATGGTGCGTGTGGTGTAGTCGTAGGTCAGGTGCGAGATGGTCTCGCCGTTCAGTGTGCCGCCGTAGTTGGCAATCTGGCGCGTCTGGCCGGTCTCCATGTCGTAGCTGTAGAAACCGTTGGACAGATAGCCCCGGGTGGTCATGCTTTGCTCGACGAAGTAGTAGACGTCGTCGACCAGACAACTGCCCGTCAGACGGTCGAAGTTCAGTCCGTGCAGTTTCTTGACGTTGGTCATCTGACGTCCGTCGAAGTCGAACGTGTAGATGCCTTTTCCGTCCAGAAACTGTTCGCCGGTGAGGGCGTCCTCGGTTTCAAACATGGCATAACATTGCTTGACTTCCTGAGCCGACAGTCGTCCGCTTCCGAGAAGGACGACCATGACGGCCGCTAAAATTGAGAGTAGTCGTTTGTACTTCATAGACTCGATGTGTTATTGTTTCGTCATTCATTTCGACACTACAAAGATATTAAATAATAAGGTATGAACATCGATGAAATCGCACTTTTTTGGCGTTGTTAGTTTTTGTCTATACTTTTTTGACCTTTCGCCAGCAGGCTTTTCGCCCGCGTTTGCGCGAAACTTATTATCTTTGCAAAAAGAAAATCTTCAAACCGTAAGTAAAACATGAGAAAAACTATCCTCCTACTGACTGTCATGCTGTTCGCAGCTCTCGCCGCCGAGGCCGTGCCCGCCTGGCGAGGTCCCATCAAGGTGAAGCAGCCCGACGGTTCCGTCATCACCATCCGGATGACGGGCGATGAGTTCGGCCACCAGTGCTATGCCCTCGACGGCACTCCCTTGGAAAAAGATTCACTCGGATTCTATCGCGAGGCCACGGACCGCAGCGTGGCCACGGCCCAACGTCATGCCCCTCGGAAATCGCCCAAGACCACGCGCTTCCAGATCGACGGTTTCCCCACGACGGGTGAGGTGCGCTGTCTAGTCATCCTGGCAGAGTTCAACGACATGAAGTTTGCGTTCGACCAGACCTTCCACGACCGCATGTTGAACGAGACGGGATTCAACGACGACGGCGCCACGGGCTGTGCCGCCGAATACTTCACCGACCAGTCGATGCAGACGTTCTTCCCCAAGTTTGATGTGGTCGGTCCTGTCAAATTGCCCAAGAACTATGCCTACTATGGCGAAAACGACTTCCGCACGGGCACCGACCAGGGCACGGGCCAGATGATTATCGATGCCTGCTGCGCGGCGCAGAATGAGTTCGGCACCAACTTTGCCGACTACGATAACAACAACGACGGCGAGGTGGACATGGTCTACGTCATCTATGCCGGCTACGGCGAGTCGTCGGGTGCAGGCAGCGACTACATGTGGCCCAAGAAGTGGCAGCTGGCCGCCGAGTATCTCACGCTGCAGCTCGACGGAAAGAAAATCGACGTCTATGCCTGTTCGGCCGAGCTCTTCGGCAATCCGCAGTGGGAGCAGGAGAACGGCGGCCATCACTCGGCCGGCATCGGCACCGTCTGCCATGAGTTCAGCCATGTCCTCGGTTTTGCCGACCACTACAGCACGGCCGGCGAACAGCCCTCGCCCTACCGGCTGGGCTCTTACGACATCATGGACTACGGTCCCTACAACAATCAGGGGCACACGCCCCCGGCCTATAATGCCTTCGAGCGCGTCACGCTGGGCTGGTTGACGCCCGACACGCTGAAGCTCGACCCGCTGACCAACCTCCGTCTGGAGCACATCGCCACCGGCAACCGGGCCTACGTGCTGACCACCACAACCCCCAACGAATGCTACTTCCTGGAGGCCCGCCAGCAGGAGGGCTGGGACAAGTATCTGCCTTCGAGCGGCATGATGATCACCCACCTCGACTTCGACCCCGTCCTTTGGACGATGAACATGGCCAACAACGACTCGCAGCACCAGCGCTTCTATCTGGTCTGTGCTGACAATGATGCGGCCTACGACTACGTCACCGAACGGAAGACGGAGCGCGGCGACCTCTATCCCTACGGACTTAACAACAGGTTCACTGACACGTCGCGTCCGGCCGCTCTGCCCTACACCGGCGAGGTGCTCGACAAGTGGATCACGAACATCCGCAATGTCGATGGAATCGTCACTTTTGACTATCGGAACAATCATTTGGAGATTCCTCAGAACCTTCGCGCGCAGCATATTACAGAGGATGGATTCACGGCGGAGTGGGATCCCGTGGACCGTGCTGAGCGCTATGAGCTGAACCTCTACCGGCTGATGCACGAGAGTCAGTTGCCCATTGCCGTCAGTGAGGGCTTCTGGCGAATGGACAAGGGCTCAGTCAGTGCGCCCGACGGCTCTGACATTGCCGACCAGCTCGACGACTACATGACGCAGCCGGGATGGACCGGCGAACTCGTCTATCAGGCCGGCGGACTCTGCAAGATTGGCAGCGCGGGGGCCAGCGGAAAGCTCGTCAGTCCGAAGCTGAACCTGGCCTCACTCGACTCCTCTCAAGGAGGGGGACCCGCTGTCGGTGAGTTCACGGTCGTCCTGAAAGTGCAGTCGGCACAGGGCAAGACGCCCGTGCTCAGCATCGGCGCCAACGGTCAGGAGGCGCGCACCCGCTTGGCCTCGACGGCCCGTGAGTATTATGCCACGTTCCAGGGCGGCACGACCGAGACCGTCATCACCCTGGAATGCGTGAAGGAGCGGGCTTTCATCGACACGCTGGTCGTCATTCGCGGTACCGACATGGCCGACTATTTCCCGCAGGCTAAGGCCCTGAGCGTCACGGGCGACGTGGCTTCGACCGACATGCCTGACGTTGCCGATGTCCTCATTCCCTGCGACACCGTCAGCGTCACGGCGATGGAGCCTTCATGCGTCTTCACCGATCTGCTCAAGGGAGCCGACTACTGCTTCGAGGTGCGCGCGATGAACAACGACATGGGCTCGGCCTTCAGCGAGCGTGCCTACGTGGTGCTCAACCCCACGCTTGCCGTGCGCGGAGTGAGGCCTTCTGAACTTGACGATCAGGCCTGTTACGACCTGCAGGGCCGTCGCATCGACAACCGCACGCTGCGGCCCGGACAGCTGGTCATCGTGCGTCGCGACGGAAGCTATTCGAAAAGGCGGATTGAATAGCATATTAAGCCTGAACAACGGTAATCTATAAATAAAACTGTGACGCAGTTTCATGAAACTGCGTCACAGTTTTATTATTTTGCGTCGCAGTTTTATGCGTCTGCGACGCAGATTCTGGTTTCTATGGTCAGCGGACGAAGAACTTGCGGCCGTCGCGCACATAAAGTCCGCGCTTCAGCACCCGACCGGCTTTACGGCCCTGCAGGTCGTAGCAGCGGCGGTCGGCGGTCGGCGCCTCGTCGGTCAACTGGCTGATGCCGTCGTGACCGGCAATGCCGATGGGCGTCACGTCGGCGTTCATGTATCGTCCGTCCTTGTCGAGCAGCATCACCACCACCTCGCAGTTCTCGATGTTCAGGATCTTGGCGGGCAGGGGGAATGTGCATTCATGGCTGCAGATGTCGCCCTCGCTGATACGTCGGGGCATGATGTCCTTCAGACCGCGGAAGTCGTCGGTGGGCCATGTGCCGCGTGCTACGTCGTTGTACCACATGTCGTCGGCATTCAGGATGCCGGGCATGTCCTCGAAGCCGTAGCACTTGCCCTGTGCGCCGCCGGCGTAGGCGTTGATCTGGTCGTAGCCGCAGTAGTCGTTCATGATGCCTGTCTCGGCGTGCGTGCGGTGGACGCGGTTCTCGATGACGACGTAGAACAGGCGGAAGTTGGCCTCGTCGTAGCCTTTGGTGAAGAGCACGTCGGTCGCGACGCTCACCTGGCCCGTCGCGCCGTCGTAGGAGGCATGGGCCTCGATGCCGGCCTCATATTTGTCGTAGGCGCGGATGTTGTCATAATAATAAGGTATGTTGCCCGGATCGATCTGATACATCGACGAACGGTTCATCACACAGTTGGGGAAACCGCCCATTCCGTATTCCTTCATCACCCATTCCAGGTATTTCTCGCCCTCGATGGCCATCGAGTCGGGCACGTTCGATGCAGGGTTGTCGTTGTGGATGGCGATGCCGATGAAGCCGTCGGGGGCGGTCTCGCGCATCTGGTTCATGGCGCCGATACCGCGCACGCAGAACTGACACCACGTGCCGGTCACCTCCTCGCACACCAGCTTCCAGGGGATGGCCCAGAAGCGGCTGCTCACGTCCGAGCGGTCATCGCCGCTTGCAATCCAGGCGTTGTAGTGATACTGGCGGTTGCGCTCGATGTTGAGGGGCTCGTCGATGGTGAAGGCCATCTGCTGGCCGGGGGCGATGCTGACGCCGCCGAAGGTCTGGCTGACGGTCTGTCCCTCGAGTTCGAAGCCAACGGTAAATGAGGTGATGGTCTCATGGCCGGTGGCCAGTGCATGGCCGCTGATCTGCACGTTGCCATAGCGGTCGAAGCAGTGGTCCATGTCAAGCTGCAGGCCCACCGTCGACGGGATGCCCACGAAGATGTCGTCGACGTAGAGCATGGTGCGGTCTTTCGAGTTGTTCACGAAGGCGATGTAGATGGTCTGTCCCACATAGGCCGACAGGTCGACCTCATGCTCCTGCCACGTATACTCCTCCTTGCCGACAGCAAACAGCGGCATCTCCATATCGAAATCCCCCGTCTGCACGCCGTCCGTCTCCTCCTGCGCCTCCGCCGCCTCCAGCGTCCGCGTCTCCGCCTCCTGTTGCGTGTGTTGCGACTGTGTCGCAACCAAAACCACGAACCCATCGCGATAATCCTTATCCGAAGCCCTCGACCGCCACCGCAGCCGCGCCTTCGCGTCGCTGACGGTCACGGCCGGCAGTATCATCCAGTCGTTCGACGTCGCCCCCTTCCTGTACCACGACGTCGATGTTGCCACGTGGTTGCCGTCCTCACCCTGCGGGGTGCTCACGATCCAGGGCGTGCCCACGGCGAACCCCAGCGCCTTCATGTCGGTCGATGGCTCATTCTGGTCGACGTCGTAGAAGGTCATTCCCTCGGGCATGCCTTCCTCGAAATCAGTCTGAAAATAGGTAGTCTGCGCCCCGGCGCCGAGCGTCAGTGCCAGTGCTGTCAGCAGTGTGAGTTTTCTCTTTTCCATGATGATGTTCATTTTATGTTTGCCTACAAAGTTACTAATTATAAGGCGAACGATAACAAAAAAAGCCCCGTTTCATCGGGGCTGTCAGTTTTTGTCTATACTTTTCCTGTGGATTGTCAGACCCGACGGATGTAGTCGTCGAGCTTCTCGCCCCGTTCCAGTCCGAGTTTCTTGCGCAGACGGTAGCGGGCGGTGTTCACGCTGTCGGGTGTGACGCTCAGCATTTCGGCTATCTGCTTCGCGCGCATTCCGATTCTGATATATGCGCATAGGCGAAGCTCGTTTTCGGTGAGGTCGGAGGCCTGTTCCTTCAACTTCAGGAAGAAGTCGGGGTGGACCGAGTCGAAGTGCAGCTTGAAGCGGCTCCACTCGTCGTCGTTGCGAAGCGATTCGCCGATGACGTTGTTCACCTGCCGGACGTATTCGTGGGGGATGCGTCCGTCGGCGCCGAAGCGCTCGGTGATGTCGTGCAGCTGCTGCAGCACCTCGTTCTTGTTGGCCAGCAGCAGCGTCGACGACGAGATCTCGCAGTCCTTCTGCTTGATGTCGTTTTCGAAGTTCTGGCGGTTCAGCTGCGAGATGATGGCCTCCTGCTCAAGACTCTTGCGCAGTTCGCGGTTCTCCTGACGGCGCAGACGGTTGCGCTGGTAGAACCATACGGCCACGCCTGCCGCGGCAACGACCAGCAGGACGGTCACGAGAATCGAGGCGTAGAGGCGGTTGCGGCTCAGCTGGGCGTCCTGTTCGAGCAGCCGGATCTGGTCTTGCTGGCGGGCGATGGCCTCGCGGGCCTGTGCCTTGGGAATCTCGGCCCGCCGTATGTTGGCCTCCGATCGGGCATACTCCTCCTGGTATCGGCGCAGGTATTTGTAGGCGTCGTCGCGCCGCTCCAGTTTGTCGTTGACACGCCACAGGTATTCGTAGATCGTCTCCATCATGCGCTCGCCCTCAAGCCATTTGGCGAAGGGCTCCAGCGACCGCAGCACGTCGAGCGCCTGTTCATACTGGCGTTGCTGATAGAGCACGCGGACATGGTCGATGGCCAGGATGCTGTAGAACAGCGGGTTGTCGGGCGACTTCTCCCGCAGCAGTTCGTAGCCCTGGTTGATGTAGACGAGGGCTGAGTCGGGTTGCTGGCGGGCCAGGAAGATGTTGCTGATGTTGGCATAGCCCTGGAGGGTCATGCCCCAGTCCTTGCCGCCGGTGGCTACCGACCGTCGGTAAAGGTCGAGCGACGTGTCGTCGCTCTTGGCCATGGCTTCGAAGAAGTAGATGCGGTTCAGTGGATAGTGGGCTCGCTCGTAGCTCTCGCGGCTCAGCCGGATCTGCTCCAGCGCCGCCGCCCGGTCGTCGATGTTGAGCAGCAGCTGGCCTTTCAGCAGATAGGCGTTGCCGAGAAAATAGTCGTCGCCATACTTGTGGAGCGTCGGAATGGCCTCGGAGAGCAGTTCGTAGGTCTTCATATACTGCCCCATGCGCTCGCAGTTGCCGGCCAGTTGATAACGGATGAGGGCCAGGTCGTAGTCATAGCGCGCGTCGGTGATGAGCTGCTGCGCCCGCTCCAGCCGCTCGATGCACTGTGGCGGCGGGGCCGACATCTGCGTGGTGCGCACTCGCCAGTAGAGGGCGCGGGCCTCCAGCAGTGGCTGCCGCCTCTGCTGGGCCAGCTGGTCGAGTCGGTCGAGCAGGGTTGGGTCGACGGCCTGACGCTCGTTGTCGAAGTCTTTCTGGCTGAGCACATGGGTGATGGAGTCGAACACGGCATCGCCTGATGCCACGAAGTAGTAGCCCGTCGCAGTCTTTGCTCCCTGTAACGTCATCACCGCGGTCAAGGCCGTCAGCAGCAGTATATGTCGCATCCGGTTTTTCACTTTAGCTATCAACCTTCTCACCTTTTCTTACCCGTCATCGTGACCAGCGGGATGATCATCTCCTCCATCGAGATGCCGCCGTGCTGGAACGTGTCACGATAGTAGCTGACGTAGTAGTTATAATTGTTAGGGTAGGCGAAGAACGCGTCGCCCGTGGCGAAGACGTAGCTCGTCGAGAGGTTCGGCTGCGGCAGCTGTGCCTCCTGTGGGTTGCGGATGACGAAGAGGTCCTTCGAGTCGTAGCCCAGGTTCTTGCCCAGCTTATAGCGCAGGTTGGTGTTCGTGTTGCGGTCGCCCACGATCTTGACCGGCTTGGTGCAGCGGATGGAACCGTGGTCGGTGGTGACGATGACGCGGTATCCGGTCTGCGCCAGCGTGCGGAAGAAGTCGGCGATGACCGAGTGGCGCAGCCACGACAGGGTGATGGACCTGTAGGCCGACTCGTTGTTGGCCAGCTCGCGCACCATGCGGCTCTCGGTGCGGGCATGTGAGAGCATGTCGATGAAGTTGAAGACCACCACGTTGAGGTCATACTTGCCCAGGTTGCTCAGCTGTCCCATGAACTTCTCGGCCTCGGCCGACGTGTTGATCTTGTGGTATGAGAACGTGTCGTGGCGGCGGTAGCGGTCGAGCTGTGTCTGGATGAGTGGCGCCTCGTTGAGGTTCTTGCCCTCCTCCTCGTCCTCGTCGACCCACAGGTCGGGGAACATGTCGGCCACCTGGCGCGGCATCAGTCCCGAGAAGATGGCGTTGCGGGCATACTGCGTGGCCGTCGGCAGGATGGAGCAGTAGAGGTCCTCGTCGATGTCGAACTGGTCGCCGATCTCCTGAGCCAGCATGCGCCACTGGTCGTAGCGGAAGTTGTCCATCACGACGAGCCACACCTTCTCCTTGCGGTCGAGCAGGGGGAAGACGCGCTCCTTGAACACGCGGTTGGAGAGCAGCGGGGCGGGCGAGGGCTTGCCGGGCCTCACCCATTCCAGATAGTTCTTCTTGATGTATTTGGCGAATCCCAGGTTGGCCTCCTCCTTCTGCATGGCCAGCATCTCGGTCATCTGCGAGTCGGTGCTCGACAGCTGCAGCTCCCAATGCACGAGTTGTCGGTACACCTCGACCCAGTCCTGCCACGTGCTGCAGTCCATGATCTGCATGGCGAGCGACTGGAACTGCTGCTGATACTGCGTCTGCGTCACCTCTGTCTCAATCTCGCGGCGGTGGATGTTCTTCTTCAGCGTCAGCAGGATCTGGTTGGGGTTGACGGGCTTGATGAGGTAGTCGGCAATCTTCTGGCCGATGGCCTGCTCCATGATGTTCTCCTCCTCGCTCTTGGTCACCATGACCACGGGCGTGGCGGGCGCTATCTGCTTGATGCGCTGCAGGGTCTCCAGGCCCGACAGGCCCGGCATCTGCTCGTCGAGCAGTACGAGGTCGAAGGATCGCTCCTGACAGAGGTCGATGGCGTCGGTGCCGTTGGAGACGCAGGTGACCTCGTAGCCCTTCTTCTCCAGGAAGATGATGTGAGCGCGTAGTAGCTCCATCTCGTCGTCCACCCAAAGTAGTTGTCCGTTTATCGTCATAATCGTGTCACACACAGGTTAGAATAAGTCGTCGAAGAAGTCGTCGACGGCATCGTTGCCGGCGGGCTGCCCGGGAGCGCCGTCGTCGCCGGCCTCTTCAGTCTCGTCGCCAGTCTCTTCGGGCTGCTCGATGGTCTCGGGAATCTGCAGCAGCTCCTCGTTGCTGATCTTCAGCGGCTGGAAGTAGCGGTCGTAGAAGTCGTCGTAGTCCTTATAGCTGTAGCGCGTGCCGATGAGCGCGAGGTTGTGGTCGCTGATGATGAGGCTTCGACAGGGCTTGAGCAGCTCCTTCATGGGCTCGGCGGCATAGAGCTGGTTGGCATACTGGCGGGCCTCGTCGTAGTTGAGGAATCCGCTGATGGTCATGCGGTTGACGCCGGGCTGCCGCTCGATGTTGAGGTCGAAGTTGCGCACGAGGAAGTTCGAGAAGTTGAATCGTGCCATCTCGTAGAGCAGCTGGTTCTCGTTGATGGAGTCAGGCTGATAGACGAGCAGGAAGAGGAAGGGCACGTCGCGGTCGACGCTGAGCGTGTCGGTCGACGTGGAGTCCTGTGCGAGGGTCATGTCGCGGCGGTTCCAGATGTCGTCGAGGTCGAAGGTGCCGCCGTAGAGCTGGCGTCCCTCCTGCACGCCCTTGATGATCATGCCGGCCAGCTCAGAGACCTCGCTCTGCGGATACTTCTCGACGACCGTCTTGAGCTTCTCGGCGCAGCCTGGGGCATCGCCCTGGTTGAGTAGGCTTAGTCCGTGGATGAAGAGGAACTTAGGCCGGTTCTCGCCCAGCGGGAACCGCTCCTCGGAGAGGCGGGCGTTGGTCGCAATGATGTCGTGCTGGCCTTTCTTGAAGGCCTCGTAGGTGGCGCCGTAGATGGAGTCCTCGATGTGCTCTCCGAAGCGCTGGTTCTCAGCGAAGTAGGGGTCGCTGAGCAGGGTGGTCCACTCGCTGTCGGGGAATCCGTTCTTCAGGCTGTCGATGCAGGTGGCGGCGACGTCGTGGCGCCCCATTCGCGAATAGAGCAGGAACATGTGATACCAGACGAGGTCCATCTGCTCATAGTCCGGATATTGGCTGGTGAGCCGCTTGAACTGCTTCTCGGCCAGGGGCAGGTTGTCGAGCTTGTCCTTGAAGATGACGCCCGAGTTGTAGAGTCCGTCCTTGATGATGGTGTTGCTGGCCTCGACGGCCTCCTCGGTGAAGGGTATCTGGGCCAGGTAGTACTCGCGGTTGTGGGGGTCGTTGGCCAGGGTGTCGGCCTCTTCGCCTTCGGACCCGGCGACGGAATCGCCGGGCACACTGCCGTCCTGCGAGCTGCCGTCAGCCATTAGGCTGTCGGCATTCTCGGCGAGGTCAGAGCCTTCGGCTGACTGGTCGAGGTTGACCACGGTGCGGTTGTTGCGCTGCCAGTCGTCGACGTTTTCGCGCTTGCCCCACTGCCGCTGGAAGGTCTGCTTACCCTGGTTGACGGTCATCGGGTTGTAGAAGTACCACGAGCCGTCCTTCGACTGGGTCGGGGTCTGCGGCGTGACGTTCCGGTTGTTGCGGTTGCCCACGGCCTCGGCTTTCTTCTGCGCCTCCTCCACCTCGGCCTCGCGCTGCTTGTCGCGCTCCTCCTTCTCCTTCTTCTTCAGGGCCTCGATGACGCGGTCGATGGCCTCGAGACGCTCCTTCTCGGGCATGCGGGCCAGTTCCTGCAGCGAGTCCTGCAGGTGGACGGCGTCAGTGAAGGGCACGAGCTCGTCGAGCACCTTCGAGCGGTGGCTGAGCTCCTCGTAGTCAGGACGGTCCTTGTCGAGCAGTCCGATGGCCTCGCCGTAGCAGCGCTGTGCGTCGTTGTACTTCTCCAGCTCCCAGTAGAGGTCGCCCAGTCGGAGCAGCAGCACGCCCTTCTCAATGCCTGAGCGCGTGGCCTTCTCGTTGCCTTTCTCGTAGGCCGAGATGGCCTGCGTGGTGTCGCGCTGTGCCAGATAGATGTTGCCGATGGCGTAGTAGACCTGATCCAGGTAGTCCTTGTTGTTGTCCGAGCGGGCCATGCGCTTCAGGCGGCTGATCATCTTCTTGGCGTTGCCCTTGGCCATCACCTCGGTCTGGGCGATGCGGGCGTTGAACTCGAGCTCGTAGGGCGGGTTCTGGCTGACCACCTTCTGGTAGGCCTTATAGGCCATCTGGCGCTCGCCGAGGGCGGCCTGCACCTGTCCCATGAGGAACCACTCGCGGGCTTTCTGCGTCTTGCGGCGCTCGCGCTTGATGACGCGCCTGAGGTAGGGCACGGCCTCCTTCAGGTCGCCGTTGCGCAGGTAGTAGTTGGCGTAGGTGGCGTCCCATTCGTTTCGGGCGCGATAGTGGATGGAGTCGCGCTTCATGTTGCGCATGACGTCCTCGGCGTCGTAGAGCCAGTCGAGCTCCGTGTAGCATCGGGCCAGCCAGGCGCGAGCCAGGGCGTTCTGCATGGGCTGCGTCTGATAGAGCCGGCTCATGTAGGCGAAGGTGGCGGCGGCCTCGTCGAAGTCGCCCTTCTGGAACTGGGCCTTGCCCATCATCAGCCATGCCTTCCACAGGAAGGGGTTATATTCGCGGCGCGAGAGCCACTCGATGTCTTTCTGCGTCTTGCGGCGACTCTTGTTCCATTCGGGCTTGGCCTTGATGCTGTGCTGCTTGATAGTCTTCTCCATCTTCTCCACCGTGCGCTCGAAGTTGCCCTTGCCCAGTGTGCGGCTCTGCTTGTTGCCGACGGTGAAGAGGGGCAGCTGCTCGGTGTAGTTGTCCTTGTTGCCTTTCTCCTTTTCGAGTGCGCCGTCGATGTAGGCCTGCGAGCCGTTGAAGTAGGTGTTGTATTTTGCGGTGAACGACTGCCAGAACCGGCTCTTGCCTGTATTCTTGTGCGCAGAGCATCCGGCCATCAGAAAGCTGACGGCTACGACGAAACAAAATATGTACGAGCGTGTGCGCATATAAAGAATAAACTCTTAATTCTCCGTTTTATTGCCTTCGCGCCGCTTTTTCTCTTCGATGAGGCATCCGATCTTACATTCGCCGCTGGCCACGCTGCTGCACGAGGCGCAGTCGTGGGCCTCCTGGACGGGTGCGTCGGTGCCGCCCTTGGTCATCATCGAGGCTAAAGCGGCTACGACGCCAAGCGCAGCGAGTGCAATCACACAAATGAGGGCGAACTGCATAATGTACAATGAATAATGTACAATGTACAATGAATAATGTACAATTAACTATTAACTATGAACTCTGAACTCCTCAGGTCGTCCCAGTAGCGGGGATACGACTTCGAGACCACCTCCGGGTCGTTGATGGCGATGGGGCGGCGCAGGGCCAGCGGGGCGAAGCTGAGGGCCATGCGGTGGTCCTTGTAGGTGTCGATGGCCGTAGGGGCGTCTGTCTGTCGGGCCGGTGGGTCGATCATGGTGCCGTCCCATGAGAGCTGGTCGTCGGCGTCGACGTGCAGGTCGTAGCCCAGCTTGCCCATCTCGGTCTTGAGCGCCTGGATGCGGTCGGTCTCCTTGATGCGCAGGGTGTGGAGCCCGCGGAAGCGGAAGGGCACGCCGAGGCCGCAGCAGGCCGCGACGACGGTCTGTGCCAGGTCGGGCGCGTTGACGAAGTCGTACTCCATCCGTGGCACGCAGTGGCCGTTCTTTCTGAGGGTCACCGTCGTGGGCCGTCCCGGCTCCTTCGAGGCGAAGGTGGTGCGGACGCCCAGCAGGCTGAAGATGTAGCGTACGGAGGAGTCGCCCTGCTTCGAGCCGTCCATAAGTCCGTGAAGTCGCACCTCGGCCTCGGGGTCGCGCGCGAGGGCCACCATCTCATACCAGTAGCTGGCCGCGCTCCAGTCGTTCTCAATCAGATAGGGTCGCGTCCGGTAGGGCCGCGGGCTGACGCTGATCGTGTCGACGTCGCTCCATTCGGCGTCGGCGCCGAACTCGCGCATGGTCCATAGCGTCAGGTCGATGTAGGGGCGCGAGATGATGTCGCCCGTCAGCCGCAGCCTCAGTCCGCGTGCCAGCATGGGGCCGATCATGAGCAGGGCCGAGATGTATTGCGACGAGACGTTGCCGGCTATCTCGACCGCCCCGCCCTCGAGTTGGCCGCCGCTGATGCGCAAGGGCGGATAGCCCTCCTCGCCGACGTAGCTGATGTCGGCCCCCAGCCGGCGCAGGGCGTCGACGAGCAGTCCGATGGGGCGGTGCTGCATGCGCTCGGTGCCCGTCAGGACGTGCTCTCCGCAGTCGGTGGCTGCGAGCAGGGCCGTCATGAAGCGCATAGCCGTTCCGGCGGCTCCGATGTCGATGGTCTGGGGCATGTCGCGCAGTGCGCGGATGATGACCTTCGTGTCGTCGCAGTCGCTCAGGTTGTCGGGCAGCAGGCAGCCGCCAGAGAGGGCGCAGATAATGAGTGCCCGGTTGGAGATGCTCTTCGATGCGGGCAGGGTGATGTCGGCTCGCAGCCGTTCGGGAGCCGTAATCTGGTATGTCGTCATGTCGTTTCGTGTTCTTTAGATGTTGCAAATGTAATGAAAACTTGCGACATGACCAAATCTGGCGTGCTAAAATATCTTTATTGAGCCCACTTTAAAAAGTGGGCTCAATTATTTAACATATTTTGTAGGGGCAGACGGAACAAGTTAACGATTTTTTTGTATCTTTGCAAAGTGTAAGAATAATGCGAACCCTTAGATAGTAATAACTAAAATCTTTGAGATATGAAACAGAGACTCCTCCTTTTGATACTCACCCTGCTCACTGGCATGGGAGCCTGGGCCGTAGACTATAATGTCATGATTGGCGGCGTGCAGATTACCTCCAGCAACTACACTGCCATCAACTCTAGCAATTTCCCTGCCATACAAAGCGGCACGGTGACGTTCAATCCATCAACGATGACGCTGACGCTCAATGGTGCAACTATTACGACGAATGGTAATTATGCATCATTGAGAGTCAAAGGGTCAGCCACAGCTTTTCATTTGCTCTTGATTGGAGAGAACACTATTATTCAAAATAAGTCTACCAACGATTATAGCGCCTTTGATACAGCCACTGATGCAACGATAGGTGGCTCAGGCACTTTGTCATTACAAGCCACCAATGCTTATGGCATTTTCATTGATGGACAAAAGACGCTGACTATCAACGATTGTGTGCTAAACGTTCAGAGCAACAAAGGTAGCATTACCAGCTATCAGCAGAAACGTGAGAAGTTGGTTGTGAACAATGCTACTGTTCACGTGACTGGAGGTTCCGAAGGATGTATCTACGATTTAGGCTCCATCACGCTGAACGACTGCTCCATTACTTCGCCTGCCAACGCTACTTACACTGGCGGAGTGGTGGAGGTGGGCAGTTCAACGGTTACAAGCGAAGTAGTCATTCAGCCTTATTCCGTCACAGGCATCCCCATCAATGAAAATACTTTCCCTGATGCTAACTTCCGCAGCCGCATCAGTAGTAATAGTATTAACACGAACGGAGACGGTTACCTGAGCAACAGCGAGATTGCGGCAGTAACGAGCATTACTGTTAATGGTAGGAGTATCGCCAGTTTGGAGGGCATAGAGTTTTTCACTGCACTGACATATCTCAATTGCAGTAATAACCAGCTTACATCGCTCGATGTATCGCAGAACACGGCTCTGAAAAATTTGGATTGCAGCAAAAACCAGCTGACATCGCTCGACGTATCTCAGAACACGGCCTTGAGCACGCTATACTGTAACAACAACCAGTTGACATCGCTCGACGTATCGCATAATCCCTCGCTGAAGTATTTTTCATGCTTCATGAACCGAATCTCGCTTGACAACATGGATGCGCTTGTCGAGAGCATGCCCGTGACAACGGAGGAAAGCACTTTCTATGTTTATATGTTTGATGCCAATGAGCAGAATGTATGTATGGTTCCTCAGGCAAGGATTGCTAAGGCCAAGGGCTGGACAGTGAAAGCATACCGAAACTACAATGATGAAGCATACGACGGCGCACCTATCCCCATCAGCGCACCTTACTTCCCTGACGCCGACTTCTGCACATACCTCAGCGACAACTTCGACACTGACGACGACGGCGGGCTCTCTGAGACAGAGCTGACGGCGGTCAACAGCATCCAATTCAGCTACCACAGCAACACGACGACGCTGAAGGGCATCGAGTACTTCACGGCACTGCAGTACCTGGACTGCAAATACAACAACCTGGCTTCGCTCGACCTGAGGAAGAACCTGGCACTAAAGGATGTGGCATGCTCCTATAATGAGCAGATGCAAGTGCTCCAGCTCCCCAATACCACCACGCTGATAGATGTCGCATGTGCGTATTGCAGTCTCTTGTCGCTCGACGTGACGATGTGCAAGGGCCTGGGAACCCTCAGGTGTGATCACAATTCATTGTCAACCCTCTATGCTAATAATGTCACGACGCTGAATTCTATTAAGTGCCAGAACAACGCCCTGAGGACACTGGGCGTCACCGGATGCACAAACCTGCGGACGGTGTGGGCCGAGAACAACAGCCTGACCGCGCTGAACCTCTCGAGGTGCACAAAGCTGAATGAGCTCCGCATCTACAGCAACCAGATCAAGCAGCAGGCCATGAACAACATCATCACTGCGCTGCCAGAAAAGGTCAGCCCAGCAACTGGTAGTATTACCCTGTTCTATACTGCTGGCAGTGAGGGCAATGAATACTCCGACGACAACATTGAGCAGGCCAAGCTAAAACGATGGTTTGCCTATAGCAATGACGGCACAGAGGACCAGGAAATTGTGCCTTGGTATGTGGAAATCGAGGATAAATACTACGCCAACTTCCCCAGCCAGTATTTCCGTAACTACGTGAAGCAGTTCGACACCGACAACAATGGCGTGCTGAGCCGGCAGGAGGTGGAAGCCGTGACGGCCATCGACCTCTCCAACAACAACGTCGCCAGCTTGAAGGGCATAGAATTCTTCACGAACCTGGAGACCCTGAACTGCAGTAACTGCGGCTTGTCGCCGACTATACAGCCCGACTTCTCGAAGAACCTGAAGCTGACGTCGCTCAACTGCAGCAACAACACGAGGCTGATGCCCCCCGACCTCTCGAAGAACACGAAGCTCACCACGCTCAACTGCTCCAACTGCGGACTGAACGATGATGCCGTCCACGCACTCATAGCCTCGCTGCCCGCCGCCCTTGCCTCGTCCGACGCCCGCTTCACCCTCTGCAATACGGCCTCGGATGCGACGGAAAGCAACTCCTTCCACATCACCGCCGCCGACCTGAACGCCCTGACCAACGACAAGCAGTGGAAGCTCTACAGTGTCAACGGCAACTCGGCGACGCAGCTGACGGAAGACGTGCTCACCATCGATGCCGCCTTCTTCCCCGACGGCACGTTCCGTGACTACGTGCTGAGGAACACTATCGATCAGAACACCGACCGCCTGCTCACACTCACCGAGGCCCAGAGAATCCAGAGCATCAGCCTTATGAACAAGGGCATCACTGACTTCACGGGCATCGCCCATTTCCCCAGCCTGAAGTTTTTCGACTGCTACGGCAATACCGGGCTCACCATCCTCGACGTGTCGAAGAACGCAGCCCTCACAACGCTACGATGCCAGAACTGCAGCCTGCAGATACTCGACATCGCAGGCACCAGCCTCACCGAACTGCGCTGCGACGGCAACCAGCTGGACAATGACGCCACCGGCATGCTCTTCAGCAAACTGCCCGACCGCACCGGCGACGCTCAGAAAGCCAAGCTCACCTACACCAACGGCAACGATGGCAACTATAAGCCCACGCAGGCGCAGCTCCTCGCGGCCGACGAACGCAACTGGCAGGTGGTAGGCTCCGACGGCACGCCGCTCACCATCCTCAGCTCTGTCGAAATTAACGCCATGAACTTCCCCGACGAGCTCTTCCGCCAGTACGTCAGCAACAACTTCGATACCGACGGCGACGGCTGGCTCAGCCCCGTGGAGATGGAGAATGTGAAGTCGATTACCTTCGAAGGATGGAACGATGAATTTGTCAACGACCTGAAGGGCATCGAGTTCTTTACCAGTCTGACGCACCTGTGGTGTACCTGGCAATCCTTCACGGAGCTTGACCTGTCGAAGAACACCATGCTCGAGGAACTCTTCTTGCAGGAAAACGCGCTGACCACGCTGAAGTTATCCGCAGCACAGAGTCTGAGAACTTTCAATGTAGACTGGTGCGGCCTCAGCGAGCTCGACCTCTCCGGCTATTCCAAGCTGAAGGAGCTCACCTGCGGGGCCAATAAGCTGCATACGCTCAAACTCGACGGCTGCACGGTTCTCGCCACACTCACCTGCAACGGTAATCACCTGTCGGAGCTCAACCTCAGCGACTGCGCGGCACTGAAAAAACTGGAATGTCAGTCCAACAACCTGACGTCGCTCGACCTCTCGCACTGCCCGCTGCTGGAAGAGGTTAACTGCTACCGCAACCGTATCGACGACAACGCTACGGCGATGATGCAGAACCTGCCGACCGTTGAGCATGGCGTGCTCTATTTCTGTGAAGACGGCACTTCAGAGTTCCATGATGATCATAATCACTGTAAGACAGCAGATATCGACATCGCCCGCTCGAAGGGATGGAACGTGATGCGGTCAGACTACTACAACCGGTGGGTCAACAGCCTGAGCATGTATCCCGGTGGCGATGTCGCCATCGACGCGGCCCACTTCCCCGATGACGTCTTCCGACAGTATGTCAAGAGCACCTTCGATACCGACAACGACGACATCCTCGACAACAGCGAAGCCTATCAGGACATTGACATCGACGTCAGCAACATGGGCATTGCCGACCTCACGGGCCTGGGCTACTTCCATAGTCTCAAGACGCTCAAGTGCAACGACAACCAGCTCACGCAGCTCGACCTCTCTTTCTTCTCCTATCGTCTTAAAAAGGTGGAGTGCTACCACAACCAGCTGTCGCAAGAGGCCATGGACGCCACGCTGCAGGGACTGCTCAAAACAGGCACCAAAGATGAACACGCCATGTTCGTTGCCTACGACAATGCCAGCAGCAGCGAGCACAACGCACGGCCCTCAGACGAGGCCGTGAACGACGCCAACAAGATGCTGTGGGACGTCTGGGCCTACAACGGCAACAGCTACACCGCCGTCAGCCCGACCGCCCTCGACATCGACGCCGCCAACTTCCCCGACCAGGCTTTCCGCACGTACATCAGCGAGAAAATCGACAAGGACAATGACGGCAAGCTCTCCTGCGACGAGCGGACAGCGGTGAGATACATCAACGTCAACAATAAGGGCATCACCGACCTGACGGGCATCGCCTGCTTCGAGAACCTCATCTGGCTCTATTGTGAACTTAACCTGCTGGACACGCTCGACCTCACCGCAAATACCAAACTGCAAGAGCTGTACTGCTCGGCAAGCCAGCTCACCTCGCTGCAGATAGCCAGCGAATCGCCGCTGCAGATCCTCTCCTGCGCTTCTAACCTGCTGACCGAGCTCAACGTCAGTGATTTCACTGGCCTCACCGAACTGGATTGCTCCAGAAACCTGCTGACCAGACTCGACGTAAGCCAGAACACCCTGTTAAAGCGGCTCGAATGCGATTACAATAATCTGGGTCTGCTCATTGTAAGAAACAACACTGACTTGGAAACGCTCTCGTGTGAACATAACGAAATCAGGGAGCTCACCTTGTCGCAGTGCACGAAGTTGGAACACCTATATTGTGCCGACAACCTGCTGCCGACGCTCGACCTGTCGAAGAACCTGAAGCTGAAGACCGTGTGGTGCTACGGCAACCAGCTGCAGACGCTCGACGTGACGAACAACCGGATGCTCAGCCGCCTCTTCTGCTACAGCAACCAAATCAGCGGCACCGACATGCAGGCCCTCGTCAAGAGCCTGCCCACTACCGATGACGGTGTCTTCACCGCCATCAACGAAGACCCCGATGCCAACGAGCAGAACACCCTCAGCGAAGCCCAGCAAGCCATTGCCACCGGCAAGGGATGGCGCGTGATGAGCACCATGGGCGACTATGCCGGCGGAACAGACATCAACGAGGCCAACTTCCCCGACGAAATCTTCCGCAACTACGTCAGCGCTCATTTCGACACCGACGGCAACGGCAAGCTCAGCGAGAGCGAGCGCAGCGAAGTGACCAACATCGCGGTCAGCGACCTGGGCATCACCGACCTCACCGGCATCGGATTCTTCACGGAACTGCAGGAGCTGTACTGTCAGAACAACATTTTCAACCCGGATACCGAGGGCCTCAACCGCATCACAACCCTCGACCTCAGTGCCAACATCAAGCTGAAGCGCCTGGCCTGCGGACAGAACTATACGCTGACAAGCCTCAACCTCTCCAACTGTACCAACCTGGAGAACCTGCATTGCAGCTACAACGCCCTGACCGAGCTCGACCTCTCGAAGTGCACGAAGCTGTGGAGAGTGGTCTGTACGGACAACCAGCTGGCCACGCTCGATGTGTCGATGCTGCCACTGCTGAAGGAGTTTAACTGTTATGGCAATCAACTGACCACGCTTGACGTATCGCACAACAGCAGTCTGGAATCATTCAACTGTGGCTCCAACGGGCTCACCACGCTGACCCTGCCTGCAAGTGCACCGCAGCTGAAGTCAGTATCGGTTGGTGCGAACAAGCTGACTTCTGTTGACGTGTCAGCGCTGTCGGCTCTGGAACTTTTGAACTGCTGGGACAACCCGCTGACCGAGCTTGACGTCACCCACAACACGGCATTGAAGTCTCTCCACATCGGAAAAGACAATCTGACCAACATCGACCTGACGAAGAACACGGCGCTGGAAACATTGAATTGTAACAATAGCAACATCACCTCGGTCGACATCTCGAAGAACAAGGAGCTGAGTTACATGGATTGGAACAACTCAAAGCTGACGACGCTCGACGCGCGCAACAACACCAAGCTGAAGACATTGTATTGCTACAGCAACGAGCTGACGCAGCTCCTGCTGCCGTCGTCGGCCACCCTCGAAGGGCTCTATTGCTCTGTCAACCAATTGACGACGCTCAATGTGTCGAACAATCCTGGGCTGGCATATCTCCAATGCCAGAACAATCAGCTGTCACAGCTCAATGTGCGGAATAATTCGGCATTGGAGGTACTCGCCTGTTTTTCCAACAACCTCTCTTCGATTGACCTGTCGCAGAACACCCTGCTATATTCTCTTTACTGCGACGACAACCAGCTGACAACGCTCGACGTGTCGAAGAATGTCAATCTGGAGTATCTCTTTTGCTACGACAACCAGCTGACGACGCTCGACGTGTCGAAGAATGTCAAACTCGTGTCTCTCCATTGCTATGACAACCAGCTGACGACGCTCAAGCTCGCAGACGAAACGGGTGACTCGCAACTGGAGTATTGCTATTGCCGGAACAACCGGCTGACGACGCTCGACTTCACTCACTGCCCGGACATCTATCTCATCTATTGCTTCATGAACGACATCAAGGGCGAGGGACTGGATGCAATGATCGCCTCGCTGCCCAACAGGGATTCCTATCATTGGATTGGCCTGCTGGACTTCACCCCCAGCGTCACCGAGACCAACGAGTGTACAAAAGCACAGTTTGAGGCAGCCCTGGAAAAGAATTGGGTGACCGCATGGATGGAGGACAACGAGAATGACTGGGATTTGAGAGCCAGATACGACTTCCGCTTACCCGGTGATTATGACGGCGACGGCAAACTCAGCTTCAACGACGTGCAGACCGTTGTCGACTACATCCTCGGCAAGAGGAGCCTGCCGGACTTCGACTGGCACTGGGGCGATCCCAACTTCGACAAAAAGGTGACCATCGCCGATGCCATCATCATCCTGCGGCGCCTCATCGAGAAGTCGGCCCACGCCGCTGCTAACATGTAAAACAGCCGCTGCTGCCATGTAAAACAGCCACCGCTGCCCTACAGGCGGCTGCCGCCAGCAGAAAAAGCCGGAAGCGTCTTGCGCTTCCGGCTTTTTGCTGCCCCTTAGCAGGCTAAAGCTACCTCCGGCGTTCAGGGGCGCTTCTAAGTCTTGCTAAGTAGGACTGTTAAAGTGGGCTTTACCCATCTTTCGTCAGTTTAGGAGTGAAAGGAGTTCTATACACAGCTCGCCGAAGTGAATCGCACGAATAAACCCCGAAGGGGTTTCTATTACCGTATATTATCGGCTAGATGTGTATAAAGAGTAGTGCCTTGAGGGGAGGACAGGGGCTGCGCCATGTTTTCCATTGCGCAGTACTTTTTCAAGTGGAGCCTTTATTCAAGTTTCGCAAACTCACTTTCTTTTGGAGTTTAGGAGTTTGGGAGTTTAGACGATAGTTTTGTTAGTGATAGCCATGAACCAGGACTAACGTCTAAACTCCAGCGGCTGAAAGCAGCGAAAACTCCTAAACTCCTTTTACATGCGAAAGTTGAATATCTTTATTCTTTATTATAAAAACTTTCGTCACGACGTGACGAGAGTTTTGCCGGCAGCCGCGCAGACGTCTGGCGGCCGCCGGGAAAGGGGGAGGGGAAGGGTATCAGACCTGTTCGAGCGCTTGGGCGAGGTCGTCGATGAGGTCGTCGATGTGCTCCGTGCCGATGGAGAGGCGCACGGAGGCCGGCGTGATGTGCTGCTGGCGGAGCTCCTCGGGCGTCATCTGCGAGTGGGTCGTCGTGTAGGGATGGATGACGAGGCTCTTCACGTCGGCCACGTTGGCCAGCAGCGAGAAGATCTTGAGGGCATCGCAGAAACGCCAGGCCTCCTTCTCGCCGCCCTTCACCTCGAAGGTGAAGATCGATCCGCCGCCCTGCGGATAGTATTTCTCGTAGAGGGCATGGTCGGGATGGTCGGGCAGCGAGGGATGGTTGACCCGCTCCACCTTGGGATGGTTAGCCAGAAACTCGACCACGCGCAGGGCGTTGCTCACGTGGCGCTCCACGCGCAGCGAGAGCGTCTCGAGTCCCTGCAGCAGGATCCAGGCGTTGAAGGGCGAGATGGCAGCGCCCGTGTCGCGCAGGATGACGGCACGGATGCGCGTCACGAAGGCGGCCGGTCCGGCCACGTCGGCGAAGACGGCGCCGTGGTACGACGGGTCGGGCTTGGCCAGCGTCGGATACTTGTCGGCATACTCCTTCCAGGGGAACGTGCCGCCGTCGACGATGACGCCGCCGAGGCTGGAGCCGTGGCCGCCGATGAACTTCGTGGCCGAGTGGACCACGATGTCGGCGCCGTGCTCGATGGGGCGTATGAGGTAGGGCGTGCCGAACGTGTTGTCGATGATGAAGGGGATGCCGTGGCGATGGGCCACGCGGGCGACGGCCTCAATGTCAGTGACGTCGCTGTTGGGATTGCCGAACGTCTCGGCGTAGATGGCCTTCGTCTCGGGGCGGATGGCAGCCTCGAGGGCCTCGAGGTCGTTGACGTTGACGATGGTGTTGGTGATGCCCTGCGTCGTGAGTGTGTGGGTGATGAGGTTGAACGAACCGCCGTAGAGGTTGTCGGCCGCCACGATGTGGTCGCCCGCCTGGCAGATGTTCTGCAGGGCATAGGTGACGGCAGCGGCGCCAGAGGCCACGGCCAGTGAGGCCACGCCACCCTCGAGAGCTGCCACGCGCTGCTCGAAGACGTCCTGGGTCGAGTTGGTCAACCGGCCGTAGATGTTGCCCGGATCGCGCAGGGCGAAACGGTCGGCGGCATGCTGTGAATTACGGAACACGTAGCTCGTCGTCTGATAGATGGGCACGGCGCGGGCGTCGGTCGTCGGGTCGGGCTGTTCTTGTCCTACGTGCAGTTGAAGGGTCTCGAAGTGAAGTTTTTTCTGTGCCATATCTTTGAAGTTTTATTGGTTGGTTTCCGGGTGCAAAGTTACGAATTTTAGAAATATCTACCAAATATTTTTGTTATTTCAGAAAAATTAGCTATCTTTGCCGCGAATCGCAAAATATCCGTCTGTCGCGGCCCCGGATGAGGCCCTCGCGCAGAATATTATTCCAAGCCCATCAGTATGGAACAACTCGACCAAACCGACCTGCGGATCCTCCGCACCCTGCAAAACGACGCAAAACTGACCACCAAGGAGCTGGCAGCGGCCGTCAACCTGACCCCGACGCCCGTCTTCGAGCGCCAGAAACGCCTGGAGCGGCAGGGATTCATCCGCCGCTATGTGGCCGTGCTCGACGCCGAGAAGCTCGGCCAGGGGCTCATCGTCTTCTGCCACGTGAAGCTGCGCCACATGAACCGCGACATCGCCTCCGACTTCGAGCGGCGCATCAAGGACATCGCCGAAGTGACGGAGTGCTACAACACGAGCGGCAACTTCGATTATTTATTAAAGGTACATGCGCGCGACATGAAGCAGTATCAGGAGTTCGTGCTCAACAAGCTCGGGGCCATCGAGTCGCTCGGGTCGCTCGAGAGCACGTTCGTCATGAGCGAGGTGAAGCACACCTACGGCATCAATATCTGACGTCTGCGTGCATAATTATCCGAACGGCTTATCATTTCTGTAAGTTTTTTCGGATTTTTCTTTGTCGGTTGTAAGTTTTTTTGTAACTTCGCGCCCTACAAGACTTAATTAACAAAAAAAGATCTGAGGGTAACAATGAAACAAAAGACTTGCAAATGGAGAACGCTGGCCGTGCTGATGGCTGTCTTCAGCAGCGTGGCCGCCATGGGGCAACAGCCATCGTCGGCTGATGACACCGACTGGATGAAGGCGCTGACCAGCCGCATCACCTTTAACGGCTATGCCCAGGCCGGCTGGGCCTGGCAGGACGCCGGCGGGGTGAAGACGAACAGCTACAACCTGAAGCGCACACTGCTATGGGCCAAGGCCCGCATCACCGACCGGTGGTCGTTTCTATTCATGCACGACTTCTCGAGCGTCGTGCAGGAGTTCTACACCGACTATCGCCTCACGCGCGACCGCTCGCTGAGCGTCCGCTTCGGACAGTTCAAGCACTCTTATACCATGGAGAACCCCCTCTCGCCGACCGCCCTCGAACTCATCGACGTCTATTCGCAGGCCGTGCTCTATCTGGCTGGCGAGGGCCCTGACCCCCTGAACGGCGTCAACTACGGGCGCGACCAGGGACTGATGGTCTATGGTGACCTGCTGCGGGGCATGCTGCACTATGAGCTGGCGCTGATGAGCGGACAGGGCATCAACCGCCGCGACCAGAACAATCAGAAAGACTTCATCGCCAAACTGGAGGTGCGCCCCTTCGACGGACTGCGCATCGCTGGCTCGGGCTACGTCGGCACGGGCTGCGCCGTCGGCACGGCCGCATGGAACCCCGCCATCCAGGTGGGCGACAACTACAGGCGCAACCGCTACGCCGTCGGTGCGGAATATAAGACGGCGGCCTATGCCGGCAGCAAATTCAAGGAGGCCCGGCCGGCCAGCATCCGCGCCGAATGGCTCGGCGGACAGGACGGCGACGTGGGCTCGCGCGGCGGCTACGTGACGGCCTGCGTGCCCGTGGTCGACGCCCTCGACGTGGTGGCGAGCGGCGAGACCTTCGACCGCAACACGACCACCGACGGCTGGGAGCAGACCAACCTGACCGTCGGCCTGCAGTACTGGTTCTACAAGAAGTGCCGGCTGCAACTGCAGTACACCCGCTGCCTCTGTGGCGACATGGTCAGCCCGGGAGGCGACTACAACTGGCTGCAGGCGCAGGTGCAGGTGGCGTTTTAAGCCCCTTCCGGCCTCCCCGAAGGGGAGGAGGGCCTGCGGGGCTTGATGACAGATATTTTTGAATTTTCAATATGGTGCCTCCATGAAACCCGTGAGGCACTCCTCCCCTTCGGGGAGGTCGGGAGAGGCTTTATGATTATCAAGGTAGCATTGACGATCATCTTCCTGGCCGTGATGATCGGCGTGGGCATCTACACCCGCAAGCAGGCCAGCAGTGTCGACGGATTCGTGCTCGGCGGACGCGCCGTGGGCCCATGGCTGACGGCCTTCGCCTATGGCACCTCCTATTTCTCGGCCGTCGTCTTCGTCGGCTATGCTGGACAGTTCGGATGGAAATATGGCCTGTCGTCCACATGGATAGGCATCGGCAATGCCGTCATCGGCTCGCTCCTGGCGTGGCTCGTGCTGGGACGTCGCACCAAGCTGATGACGCAGCACATCGAGAGCCGCACGATGCCCGACTTCTTCGGCACACGCTATGCCGACCAGGGCCTGCGCGTGACGGCCTCCGTCATCGCCTTCGTCTTCCTCATTCCCTACACGGCGGGCGTCTACAAGGGCATCTCGACGCTCTTCGAGATGGGATTCGGCATCCCCTATGAGTATTGTGTGGTCATCATGGCCGCACTGACGGCCGTCTACGTCATCCTCGGCGGATATAAGGCGACGGCCATGAACGACTTCATCCAGGGCATCATCATGCTCTTCGGCATCATAGCCGTCATCATCGCCGTGCTTAATGTACAGGGCGGACTGACGGCCGCCGTCGGCAAGCTGGCCGAGCTGCCGGCCGACGACCATCCGACGGTGAACGGCGCGTTCGCGACGCTCTTCGGTCCTGACCCGTGGAATCTGCTCGGTGTCGTCGTCCTGACGTCGCTCGGCACGTGGGGACTGCCACAGATGGTCGGCAAGTTCTATTCTATCACCGACGAGAGCGCCATCCGTCGCGGCACGGTCATCTCGACGCTCTTCGCCCTCGTCGTGGCTGGCGGATGCTATTTCCTCGGGGGATTCGGACGACTGTTCGGCATGCCGCCCCTGCTGCCGAACGGACGCCTGGCCTTCGACTCCATCGTCCCGTCGATGCTCGTCACGCTGCCCGACGTGCTCATCGCACTCGTCGTGCTGCTGGTCTTGTCGGCCAGCATGTCGACGCTGGCCTCGCTCGTGCTCACCTCGTCGAGCACGATGACGCTCGACCTCATCTATCGCGACAAGAAGTCGCTGCCGGGCGAGGTGGAGGAGGGGACGATCGACGACATGGTCTCAGAGAAAATAGAGCACCGCAAGGTCGTCGTCATGCGGGTGCTCATCATGTTCTTCATTGCTATCTCGCTGCTCATAGCGCTCAACCCGCCGACGTTCATCGCACAGCTCATGGGCATCTCGTGGGGCGCACTGGCCGGAGCCTTCCTGGCTCCCTTCATGCTCGGGCTCTACTGGCGCGGCGTGACGCCGGCTGCCGTCTGGGCCTGCTTCGCGTGGGGCGTGGGCCTGACCGTCGTCAATATGCTTCTGGGCAACCCCGTCAACCCGATCAACTGCGGCGCCATCGCCATGGTTGGCGGATTCCCGGTGGTATGGCTGGTCAGTCTCGTGACGAAGAAGATGCCACGGCGCCAGGTGGACCAGATTTTCGAGTGCTATCAGTAGGGGATTATAATTAGGGAGTTTAGGAGTTTGGGAGTTTAGACGATAGTTTATAGCTATTGAATTTGGCTCAAGACTATCGTCTAAACTTCTAAACTCCTAAACTCCTAAACTCCAACAGTTTTAATGTTCCGCCAGCTGGGGCTGCGCAATCTCCCGGCCACGACAGAAGCGGTGGGCGATGTGGCGGTCGTCGCCGAGGTAGATGAAACGCTCCAGCCATGGCAGCAGCTCCAGGTCCATGGCAATGCCCTGGTTGTGATACTGGGCCGCATGGACGTGAACGTCGTTCATGGCCGGAATGAGCAGACGGTCGCCGAAGTCAGTCACCTCGGCATCGGGGCAGCCCAGCGCCTCGAGGCTGTCGGCTACTGCGCTCACGCGACCGTCGTCGCCGACAGCCACGTAGCCGTTCTCGATCACCTCGAAGTGCTCACGCTGGGGTGTATGGATGATATGTGCTTTTTATATTTTCATTGATTAAAAAGTGGCCTTGAGAACAAAATAAATATTATGGTGTCACATACAATGTAGCATTATGAGTCGTCCGCTTCAGGTGTTTACCATCGAAGTCCATATCGAGCAGCATTACGCTTTGGCAGCCATCGAGCACAGCTGAGGGTGACGTTGTGTGGATTATTCCTCCTTTCATGACGAATCCGCTCACATCCTGCAGCCGCAGGAAGTCTTTGCCACGACCCTCAAAGTTCTCGATGAGCACATTGGTGAGCGGACGCTCAGGCAGGGCCTTGACATCAATGAGGCGCTGACAGCCGTCGACGGTGAAGTCCTTGATGTAGATGTTCTTGAATTCTGGTGTCAGTTCGTTCACTTCGCGGGCAGGGAAGCGATTGGCCAGCTCGCCCACCCATTTTTTCGACCCAAGCATATCGACGGTCAGTGCGTTCCACTTGATGTCCTTTGCCTCCACGCGCTCCACCCACACGTCGTGGGCACCGCCACCACGCGGGCGGCGGGTCTTGATACGGATACCCTGCTCAGTACCCTCGAAGCGGCAGGCGTGCATGTAGATGTTCCACATGGAGGCAGCTGTCTCTGAGCCTAATACGAGTCCGCCACCGCCGCGCAAGGCAACGGAATGGCGAATGACACACCCCACAGACGGACGGGCTGTACGCACGCCGTCTTCGCCGCGTCCTGACTTGATGGTGTAACAGTCATCACCACAGTCGAGTTGGCAGTATTCTATCAGCGAATTAGTGGTTGACTCTATGTCTATGCCGTCAGTGCGCCCATGTCCGGCACTGTTGACGGTCACGCCGCGTATGATAACATTGTCACAATACTGCGGAACAATGTTCCAGAAAAGTCCCTGGTCTATTGTGATGCCCTCTATCAACACATTCTTGCAGTGCACAGGTGCCACGGTCATGGGCAGTAGCACGGGACGACCCTTTTGGCCGTCGCACAGACGCTCAGTGATGGGCTTTGTGATATCGACACACTCCTCTACCACTAAGTATTTCCGGTTCTCCTGATATATCTCACAGTCGGTTGAAGGTCCAACGATGTGTCCACGCCCCGTCAGTCCGATGTTCTCTGCTCCGTTAGCATAAATCATGGCACCGAGCGACATCACGTCGTAGCCCTCGTTGCGTGTGGGTACGGCTGGCTGATAGTCGCTGATGTGGCCGCTGAAGGTCAGCACGGCCCCGTCGTTCAGATGCAGGCATACTCCCGACTTGAGCTCTATGCGTCCGCTGGTCCACTGGCCGTCGGGGATGATGACCGTGCCGCCGCCCTGCCGATTCATGCGGTCGATGGCCGTCTGTATCTGATGGGTGGAAAGCCCCCGTTTGTTCATCTTCACGGTGACGGTCCTATTGGCAAACACCGGGCGACTGATGCCGCTCACGTCGAACGGAGCCGTAATGGGTTCCATCACTGCCGGCATGTACTCCGGACCGGTTTTCATCGACTGTGCCCAGGCATATAGCGGGAGCAGCATTAGCATGTTTAATAACTGTTTCCTCATTGCTTTTAAGTAGTTAGTTTTTCAGTGTCCATGTGCAGGTGTCGCTGAGCTTGCCCGAGCGCACCTCTATTTTGTTTTCTCCCTCAGTGAGGCTTATACCCTGCCATTGCAGCCGCCCGATGTCATCGGCTTTGGCCTTGCCTATCTTTCGACCGTTTACGTAGAGGGTAGCCTCTCGTTGGTTGGTGTAGGCTTTCACATCGGTCACAGCATGGCGGCGGGTAGTGAAGCGGCGGCCGGTGATGTAGACCATCGGCTCGGGGTTCCACTGCGCCTTGTAGAAGTAATAGATGTCCTTGCACACCTGCCGGTCGTAGGTCACCATGCCCTTGTCGTTCATTCCATCGCGGTCGCCCTCGTGGCGTATGCTGGTCTGAGTGTCGCTGAACTGCCAAATACATTTGCACCATAACCACTGCTCGTCTTTGATGGCGCGCCAATAGCCTTCATGGGTCAGCAACTGGTAGTTCTCGGCATGGTCGCGTTGGCGGTCGTAACGCGGGTCGGTGTGGATGTTGATGCTGCCAGCGTCGCCATACTCCGAGATGCCCAGTGGCTGACCGCCCCGTGTGGCCTTTGCCTCAGCATAAAACTGGCGCACCTTCTGCTCATTACCTGGCTTGCGAAAGTATTTGTTCCAGGCCATGAGATCGCTGCAGCCTAGATAATGGGTGTGCTGTACGCAGGTAGCAAAGGTGGTGAGGCGCGAGGGGTCGGCCTGCTTCACTATCTGATGGAGTTCCTTGACGAAGCCGACGGGATTGTCCCATTCTCGGAAGCGCCCCTCGTCGACAAGCAGTTCGTTGAAGAGTCCCCAAAAGCATACCGAGGGGTGATTGTAATTCTGGAAAACCATTTCAAGTGCTACCTGGCGGGCATTCTCCTCCACGTTTTTCACATATCCTGTGAAGTCATATCCGCCAGGCCCGACAAGAGGAATCTCGCTCCAGAGCACCATGCCCTCGCGGTCGGCCAGGTCGTAGAAGTAGCGGCTCTGCGGATAGTGGGAGAGACGGATCATCGTGGTCCCTGTCTCACGGATGAGCAGCATGTCGCGCTCATGGTCCTCAGCGGAAAGGGCGCTGCCTTTGCCGTCGACATCCTCATGGCGGTTGAAGCCCATCAGCGGGTAGCGCTCGCCGTTGAGGAAGAAGCCCTGCTCGGGGGTGACTGTGAAATAGCGAAGGCCCGTCTGTTCCTCCACCGCGTCAATTACCTCTCCGCCGTCGAGTAGCTCCACCTTTATATGATAATAGGTAAGGATTCTTGCGGCCTTGCCATAGTGTAGGGGCCTTCAGCAAGAGGCTTTGCCACATTACGCCGCCGCTGACGGCATCAGTGCGCTGTGCCACCGCCTTGCCGCTGGCGTCGGTCATGGTCAGCCGCAGCTGCTTGGCTTCTGTCCCAGTGGTCAGCGACAGCACGGTCTCTATGCGGAGTTCAGCCTCCTGCCGCGACACATTCTCCTGATGCACATACACACCCTGCGAGGCATAGTCGGTGGGCGAGATGCAGTCTTTGGCTGTCATCAACAGGTGTACGGGGCGATGAATTCCTCCATAGACGTTGAAGTCGCCTGAGATAGGCAGCACGTCGGTGCGGAAGGCATTGCTGACCCACACTTCCAAATCGTTGTCGCCCTCACGGACATAATCGGTTATCTCCATACAAAAGGCTGTATAGCCACCCTTGTGCTGTCCGACGGTTTTACGGTTCACGAATACGTCAGCAACCGAGTTGACTCCCTCAAAGCGGAGGAACAGACGATTGTTGCGGAACATAGATTCGCTGACGTTGAGTGTGCGGCTATAGACCATCGTCTCGCGGTTGTAGTAGGTGCCCTTCACGTAGCTGGCGTTCCACGTGTGGGGCAGCGTCACCGCGGTGCCCTCCTTGCCGGGCGTAGGGTCGCTGATAGGGCGGATAGTCCAACCGTCGCTAAGTAGCACGTCGGTTCTTTCATTGGCATATCCTGTCAACACTGCCATGAGCAGTAATGTCAGACAGAAAGCTTTAGCTTGAATATGATCACAAGCAATTCCTATCTTCAAGAAATTTAAATTGTTCTTCATATTCTTACACCTTGGTTATATCCCTCGCTCCGCCCAGTCGCCGCGGTCGAGGTTGCGATAGCCGATGGCCTCGGCGATGTGCATCGACTCTACCTTTTCGCTGCCGGCGAGGTCGGCGATGGTGCGGGCCACCTTGAGGATGCGGCTGTAGGCACGGGCGGAGAGCTTCAGACGCTCTAAAGATTTTATGCAGTTACTATTTGGCATCATCCTTTTTCTTGCCCTTGTTTTCATTGACAATGGTCTTTTCCAAGTCTTCTAACATTTTGATGTCCTCGGTATCTGCATCTTGAACATCAAGTTGCTTACGCTTGGCATTGAAATAGTCGTATCTGCTGCGAACGATTTCTTCTGCTTCGGCATTTGATATAGAGCCTTTACCTTGTAGGATGTCTTTTTCCTGGAAAGTCAGCAAGTTATCTACGTTCTTGCGCCAATAGTCGAGCGTCAGGTCACGACGGCCTTTAACCCGTTCTTCTGCACTGGTGAGGAAGATATCAACGAGGCGGTTTAGTGAATCAATCTCTGGGTCTTGCAGATAGTTTTTTGCTATGATGACATCACCTTTGCGAACGATACTTCCCTCCCAAGTGGTCAGCCCCATATTTGGCTGGTTAGCATCTGCACGGGCAACTATCAGTTCTGCTGCTGTTTTGCGAGTAACAGCATAAAGTAGTTTGTTCTGCGTTTCGGCAAAGAACATCTGCGTGGCCTTGTCCGTCTTGTCGTAATCACTGCTGAGTTTGAACAGTCTCGAACTTTCTGGTAGAACCTCTTTTCTGATGCACGTATGTCACGGATGCGAGCCAGCAACTCGTCGAAATAGTCCGGTCTGCCATCGGGATTCTTCAGTCGCTCATCGTCCATTGTGAAACCTTTCACCAGATATTCCGTCAGATGTTCCGTTGCCCACTGGCGGAACTGAGTGCCACGCAATCCTCGCACACGATACCCTACGGCAATAATCATTTCCAGAGAGTAGAAAACCACGTTGTAGTTCTTGCCATCAGCGGCAGTAGTTAAGAATTCCTTAACAACTGAATCTTTGTACAACTCTTTTTCTTTCAGTATGTTAGCTATGTGCATACTGATGTTTTGCTTCGAGGTGGCAAAAAGTTCTGCCATCTGCTGTTGGTTAAGCCAAATCTTGCCGTCCTTAGCATAGAGTGCTACCGATGCCCGTCCATCTGCCGTTCGATAGATGATGATGTTCTGCTGTTCGTCCATACATTATTATATTTTCACTTTCAGTACTACATTATATTCCTCTCTCTGCCCAGTCGCCTCTATCAAGGTTACGGTAGCCGATGGCCTCGGCGATGTGCATCGACTCTACCTTTTCGCTGCCGGCGAGGTCGGCGATGGTGCGGGCGACTTTGAGGATGCGGCTGTAGGCGCGGGCGGAGAGCTTCAGGCGTTCCATGGCCATGCGGAGCATGTCGAGCGAGGCGGCGTCGGGCTCGGCAAACTCGTGGAGCATGCGCTCGGTCATCTGGGCGTTGCAGTGGATACGGCCTCCCTCCCGGCCTCCCCCGAGGGGAAGGTGACTGAAGCGTTCGGTCTGGATCTGGCGGGCTTTGATGACCCGCTCGCGGATGACGGCCGACGGCTCACCCGGCTGCATCTGCGAGAGCTGGGCGAAGGGCACGGCCTGGATTTCGCAGTGGATGTCGATGCGGTCGAGCAGGGGACCGCTGATTTTGTTCATGTAGCGCTGAATCTGGCCGGGGGTGCAGACGCAGTGGTGCGTCGGGTCGCCGTAGTAGCCGCAGGGGCAGGGGTTCATCGAGGCGACGAACATGAAGGATGCGGGATAGTCGATGGAGTACTTGGCGCGGCTGATGGTGATGCGGCGGTCCTCCAGAGGCTGTCGGAGCACTTCGAGGACGGAGCGGTTGAACTCGGGCAGCTCGTCGCAGAAGAGCACGCCGTTGTGTGCCAGGGAGATTTCGCCGGGCTGGGGATTGGCACCGCCGCCGACGAGGGCCACCTGCGAGATGGTGTGGTGAGGCGAGCGGAAGGGGCGTTGCGAGATGAGGCTGGTGTCGCGCGAGAGCTTGCCGGCGACGGAGTGGATCTGCGTGGTCTCGAGGCTCTCGCTGAGCGACAGCGGGGGCAGGATGCTGGGTAACCGCTTAGCCATCATCGACTTACCGCTGCCCGGCGGACCGATCATGATGAGGTTATGACCGCCCGCGGCCGCCACCTCGAGGGCTCGCTTGACGTTCTCCTGGCCGCGCACGTCGGAGAAGTCGAAGTCGTAGTGGCTTTGCTGTTCATAGAATTCGCGCCGTGTATCGACGAAGGTCGCTTCGAAAGGATTTCCATTGAGGAATCTGACTACGTCGACGATCGACTCCATGCCATAGACCTTCAGGTTGTTGACCACGGCGGCCTCGCGGACGTTCTGGATGGGGACGATGAGCCCCTTGAACTTGTCGGCACGGGCTTTGATGGCGATGGGCAGCGCACCGCGTATGGGCTGCAGGCGTCCGTCGAGACCTATCTCGCCGACGAGCATGTAGCCGTCGAGCATATCCGTGTTCACCATCTCGCTGGCAGCCAGGATGGCCACGGCGAGCGGCAGGTCGTAGCTGCTGCCCTCCTTGCGGATGTCGGCTGGTGCCATGTTGATGGTGATGTCGGCCGACGGGAATCGGAATCCTGTGTTGCTGAATGCCGCACGGATGCGGTCGATGCTCTCGCGGACGGCTGTGTCAGCCAGTCCCGACATGTGTAGGTTCGTGCCGTGAGCAATGCTCACCTCGACTGTCACGGTCGTAGCTTCGAGACCCATGACAGCAGCGCAATAGGTCTTTACCAACATAAGCTTGCTGATTTATTTTAGAAGGTCTTCAATCTTGGCGCGAAGATCCTGGCCCGACAGGTTGCGGCCGACGATGTTGCCTGTCTTGTCGGTGACGATGTTGTCGCCGACGGTCGTCATGCCTAACTTGGCCAGCAGGGGCGACTGCCATAGCTTGCCGTCGCAGATGTTGGGCCATGTGATGCTGTCGCGCTCGAGCGTCGAGCGGCCTTCGGCGGGTGTGGCGTCGACGCAGATCGTGACGACCGACAGCTTGTTGCGGTTGTCCCTCTGCAGCTGTCGGAGCTGCCGAAGGGTGTTTTGAGAGTCATAGTCCCACGAAGCCCACAGGTAGACGACGTTGACCGTCGCGTTGAGCTGTCGGTTTGTGATGGTGTCGCCCTTGGTGCTAACGGCCTTGAATCGGGGCAGACGGCCGCTGCTGCGCTGATTGCGCAGGTTTTTCAGCTGCTGATGGATGCGCACCAGGGGGATGTTGGTTGGCTGGGCTTTCAGTAGCGAGTCACACAGCTCGAACGACTTCGCGTAGTCGGTTGTCCCCGACATGAGGAAATAGCGTCGCAGCAGATATACGGCGACGGGCGAGGCCGGCTTGTCGAGCATCAGCCGCTCGGCCTCGCTGACCACCTCGGGCGGCATCATGTCGCTGGTGCGCAGCCGGAAGGAGGTCATCAGCTCGTTGTCCTTCGTGCCGCTGATCTCGGTCTCTTTCAGATGCGAGACGTCGCCATTGATTTCCACCTTGGCGCCCGGTGTGGCAAAAATGGGCACCTCTGAGAAATTCGGGAAGAGGAGCGAGTAGATGACCGTGTCGCGAACCATGCTGGCATACGTGAAGCGGCCATCCTTCGCCATGATGGTGTCGACGGTGCCTTCGTCGAAGTTATAGAGATAGAACTCGCCCTGATTCAAGTTCTTGAAGCGACCCTCCAGTCGGAACTGTCCGCCGGAGTTGCCACACGAGACCAGAATCAGGGCGAGCGTTATGTAGCCTAATAGCTTGTTCATTCAGAGGCTTACTTGCTGACGTTCAGGAGCTCAAGGTCCTTGGCAGCATATTCTGCCAGCGAGGGATCCTTAGCCACGGCAGCCTTCAGAGCCTGAGCAGCGGCGCTGTTGTTGCCCTGGCGGGCGTTGACGATGGCCATCAGGTAGTCGGTGACGCCGTCAGCGTTCTTGACGTTCTTCAGCGTCTGGGCAGCAGCCTGATAGTTGTTGTTGAGCAGCTGTGCGAGGGCAGCCGAGTTGGTAGCCATCTTGCCGAAGTCCTGCTCAGCCTGGGCGAACTTGCCCTGAGCGAGGTGCAGGTTGCCGAGCACCTCCTGCAGGCCGTTGGCGCCGTTGGCCTTGGCGATGTAGTTCTCTGCCGTCTGGGTGTCGCCCTGGAGCAGCGAGAGCAGGCCGAGGTTGGCGTTGGTCTCAGGCAGGTTCTTCACGTTGGCGGCCTTCTTCAGCCAGTTCATAGCCTCGTCGTAGTTGCCCTTGGCATACTCGATCATGGCGATGTTGTTGTAGGCGCGGGCGTCGTTGGGATAGATCTCGACAGCCTTCTTGTAGGCCTTCTCGGCGTTGTTCAGGTCGTTGCCATAGAGGTTGCCGGCGTAGAGGAGTTCCTCGACGCTGAGCTGCTTGGCGTCGCTGTTGAGCTGCTCCTTGATCTGGTTGTCGTCGCGGCCGACGATCTCATAGTTGATCGTCATGCGCGAACGGCGCAGCTGGGGCAGGATGCCGTCAGCCAGCTCGCGGAAGGCGCTCGAGATGCTCTTGATCTGAGCCTCACGCTCCTCGGGATCCTGATACATGGAGAGCACGCGCAGGATGACGTCCTTGTCCTGGATGTCAGAAGCGGCGACGAGCTCCTGGAATCCTTCCCAGTCCTCGGCGGTGTACTTGGTGTCGAGGTTGGTGTCGACCTTAGCCTTCTTCAGCTCCTTCTTCACGTAGTCGGCAGCGACGTCCTGACGCTTGCCGGCCAGACGCTCGTTGATGTCGTAGCCACCATCAGGCGAAGCATAAGCCGACACCTCGATGTTGTCGAGCTTCAGACCTTCCTGGTCCTTGGCGATTTCATTGAGCAGGCGGACGAACTCCTGCACCGAGTTGTTCTGCAGCTCGCTCTTGCGCAGGTTGGCCTGGCCGATGAGGAACTTCACGTTGGCCTCCTGCTTGTTGTTGATGATGCGCTGGAAGGCGTCCTGAGCCTGAGCGGCCTGGGCGCTGGTCAGGGTGCGCTTGTAGAGCTCGCTCGTGGCGACGACACCCGTAGCCACCTTCACCTCAGGCACGCTGACCTGCTTCTTGCCAACCTTGGCGTCGAAGGTCAGGTAGAGGTCGCTCTGCTGCATCTCGGGCACATACTTGAAGTTGGTCTTCATGGCGTAGCGGCCGCCCACCTTGTACGAGATGGTCTGGTCGTTGCCCTGCACCTTCTCGCCCTGGAACGTGGCGCTCTGGCCCTTGACGGCCTGTCCGTTGAAGCGGAGCTCCGGCGTGACGGTGACGACGGCCTTCTTCTTCATATACTTTTCGGGGAACACACCGTTGATCGTAGCGGGCACCTCGCCCACCTGAGTCTCCAGCGGATTAGGATTGACGGTAAAGTTGTCTGCCGAGAGAGCACCCAGCTTTCCCGAGCACGATGTCAGTGCGATAGCTGCAGCCGACATCAAGAGAATCTGTTTTGTTTTCATAACGTTATTGAAAAAATGTTTTTAATTTTGATAGTCAAGTGCCTCGAGCGGGACTCGAACCCGCACAACCATTCCTGGTCAAGGGATTTTAAGTCCCTCGTGTCTACCATTCCACCATCGAGGCTGGTTGTCCTAAATAAAAAAGCGGTGCAAAGGTACTAAAAAGTTTGTACTTCGCAGTTGAACTATCGTGTTTTATTGTCGATAGTTTATAATTTTTAACAAAAGCAGGCGGCCGACAAAGGCTTTTCAGTTGTGGACGTAGAGGCGGCCCTCGGCCGCGTTGTAGCTGACGCCGCGATACTGGATGAGCAGGCGGTCGCCTTTCTTGCCGTTGCTGACGATGGTGCCGTCGTCGTTGTCCTGATTGTAGACGCGATGGCAGCGGGCGCACTCCAGGTAGCGCCCGTCGTCGGCCCACTGCAGGGGCGAGCGCGGGGCGCCCAGCTCGTCGAGGCAGTTGGGGCACTGCAGGTCGTAGGCCTTCAGCCCGAAGAAATTGCTGTGGCCGATGATGAGGCCTCGCGCGGCGCCCATGCTGGCGTAGGAGAGGCGCTCGTTGCCGATGGCGGTGCGCATGGGGAGGTCGACGTCGCTCTGTGCCCACGTGCCGTGGTTGGGGCGCAGCTTGAGGTGGACGACGCCCTGCTCCGTCTTCGGCTCCACGATGCAGAACTCGCCAGGGTTGCTGACAGCCCTGGTGAGTGCGCTCGTGGGATAGATGTTGGTGAAGAACACGAAGTTGCAGGGATACTGCGTGTTGTACTTCGTGTCAGCTTCGCAGGCGGCCAGCAGCATGAACGTCAGGCAGATGCCGAGCCGCCTCAGCAATGGCTTATTCATAGGGAATCTTTGACAGTGCCTCGGCAATCTTCTCCAGACCCTCCTGCAGCGGACCGCTAACCATGCCCTTCAGCATGAAGGGGATGTCGGCGTCGACCGTCAGCTTCATCTTCGAGGCGTGCTCGCCTGCGGGCAGCACCTGGATCCACATGTTGAAGGGCACGGGCGACTGCTGGCTGCCGAACTTGACGCACTTGGGCGCCTCGCGCTCCACGATCTGGACGGCTATCTGGCCCACCATGGGCGCGTTGACCGACACGGAGTCGCGGTCGAACGTGAAGTCGCCGACCTTGTCAGCCGGGATCTTGTCGCGCACGCGCTCCAGGTTGGTCAGGTCGCTGATGTGGCGATAGACGGCCTCCTGCGAATAGGGTATCTGCTTGACGCTGCTTTCGTATTTGCTCATGGTCCTTATGCCTCCTCCTTTCTCCATTCTGCGGGGTTCCGGCGCCACTGGGCCAGCACCTCGATGTCGCTCTCCTTGATATATCCCGTCTGGGCGGCCTGGGCCAGCACGGCCTCGTAGTCGCTCAGGGTGAACAGCTGAACGCCGGCCTCGCGGAAAGCCTCCTCGGCCACGGGGAAACCATAGGTGAACGAGGCCACCATGCCGACCACCTCGACGCCATAGGCGCGCAGGGCGGCCACGGCCTTCAGCGAGCTGCCGCCCGTGGAGATGAGGTCCTCGACGACCACCACCTTGGCCCCTTTCTTGATCTCGCCCTCGATCTGGTTGCCCATGCCGTGGTCCTTCGGCTTCGGGCGCACGTAGCTGTAGGGCAGCCCCAGCTCGTCGGCCACGAGGGCGCCCTGTGCGATGGCGCCAGTGGCCACACCGGCGACGGCCTCAGCCTCGGGGAAGTGCTCCTGTATGAGATGGCATAGCTCCAGCTTGACCAGCGAGCGCAGCCGTGGGAACGAGAGGGTCTTGCGGTTGTCGGTGTAGATGGGTGAGCGCCATCCGCTGGCCCACGTGAAGGGATTCTCGGGTTGCAGCTTGACGGCCTCCACCTCAAGCAGCTTCGATGCGAATAGTTTCTTGATGTTGTCCATGATGATAATCGGATTGAATCTGACGTGCAAAGTTACTAAAAAGGATTAATATGGCCGACGAACCGCCCAAAGAATTAAGAAAAATTCATGATTCGGGGTCTCAGGCCAGCCGCGACGGCTGGACCACGGCCAGCGACAGGAGGCTCAGCCGCAGACCCTCCACCTGGCAGAGCTGCCGCCCGCAGGCTGCCATGGTCGAGCCGGTGGTGACGACGTCGTCGACCAGCAGCACGTGGCGGCCGCGCAAGGCGTCGGCCTGGGCGCCCAGGCGGAAGACGGCCTCCACGTTCTCGCGCCGCTCCTGGATGGTCATCTGCGTCTGGCTGGCGCTGAAGGCGACGCGGCGCACGGCCTTCCTGTTGACGGGGATGCCCGTCACCTCGGCGATGCCGCGGCAGATCTCCAGGCTCTGGTTGTAGCCCCGCTGCCATTGGCGCCGCCGGGTCAGGGGGACGGGCACGAGCACGTCGATGCCCTCGAAGAATCCCTCGCGCTGGAACTGGCGGGCGGCATAGGCTCCCATGCGGCGAGCCAGCCCCGGCTGCTGGTGATACTTCATGTCGTGGATCATAAGGGCCACGTCGGTCTTGCGGTGATAGAACATCAGGGCCGCCGCACGCTCCACCGTCAGCTGGCCCCAAAACAGGCGCGCCATCGGGTTGTCTGCGGCGTGGGCGGCATAGCCTGTGGTGGGCATGGCCAGCTGGCACGGGGCGCAGACGACTGACTCCGTCGGCGCCAGACGCCGGCCGCAGAGGGCACACTGGCGCGGCGCGATGAGGTCGAACAGCTTACTCAGGTAACTCGCTTTCATCGTCGACGTCTATGCACTGCCGGATGATGTCCATCGTGAATCCGCGGCTCATCGCAAACTTGATCAGCTTCATCGTCAGTTCGTATTCGCTCGAAGCCTTCGTCGAGCGGCGCTTCTGGCGCAGCATCGGGCGCAGGATGCCGACGTAGGTCTGGTCGTCGACGGCGTCGAGTGCCCGCTGGCTCGTCTCGCTGTCGATGTGCTTCATCCAGAGGGCCTGCTCCACCTTCCGCCGGCCCCATTTGTTATAGGTCACCTTGTCGCGCACGAAGGCCTGCGCATAGCGCTCGTCGTCGACATATTTCTCGCTGACGAGGCGCGCCATCACGCGCGCTTGCGCCTCCTCGTCGACGCCCCACTGGCGCATCTTCTCCAGCATCTCGTGCTGGCAGTGCTCGCTGCGGGCACAGAGGGCGGTCAGCTTCTGGTAGGCTTGCTGTTCGGTCGTCTCTCGTTGGGTTTGCATGCTTTTGTCATTCTTTTCTTTCCGTATTGGTCGGCTCGCGTCTCAATGGCGGTCAGGCCGCAGCTGGCCAGCAGTGTCTCCAACTCGCTGGCATATAGCGGGTTGATTTCAAAGTAGAGGCATCCGCCCGGCCGCAGGGCCCCGACGGCATAGCGGGCGATGGCGTCGTAGAAGCACAGCGCGTCGTCGTCGGGCACGAAGAGGGCCGTATGGGGCTCGTGGCTGACGACGTTGGGCGCCATCAGCGACTGCTCCGAACGGCAGATGTAGGGCGGATTGCTCACGATGACGTCCCAGAGCTCGCGGTCGGCGGGCGGACGGAGGGCGTCCTGCCTCACGAGCGTCACGTCGACGCCAGTCCTGCGGGCGTTGTCGGCGGCCACGTCGAGGGCCGTCTCGCTGATGTCCCATGCCGTCAGACGGGCCTCTGGCAGCTCCGCCGCCAGCGTGCAGGCGATGCATCCGCTGCCCGTGCCGATGTCGAGCATGTCGCCGCGCTGATGCTCTGAGATGATCCACTGGCACAGCTCGAAAGTCTCGGGGCGTGGGATGAGCACGCCCGGCCCGACGCGAAATGTGCGCCCGCCGAACTCGGCCACGCCCAGCACGTACTGCACGGGCTCGCCCTCCGCCAGCCGCTCGCGGACGGCCTCGAGGGCGGAGTGGGGGAGCCGGTCGACGCCGTCGCAGAGGATGTCGGTCATCGTCAGGCCGTAGCCCACCTCCATCACCATGCGTGCGATGGCCTTCGCCTCGCCCGCGTCGTAGATGCCGCACAGTGGCTGCCAAAACTCGTTGTAGGTCATAACCACGTGCAAAGATAATCCTTTTTTTGCGTACGGCCAACATTTTCCGACGAAAAAAACTTTCCCGCTTTTCCCCTTGCCCGGCGTCATGAAACTTACGTCACGTCGTGACCGCATGCCGTCACGACGTGATTTCATGCCGTCACGTCGTGACGCCATGCGGTCACGACGTGACGAGAGTTTCCCGAAACGCTTTTTCTGCCCCTCCGGACGGGCGCCCGACGGTTCCTGCGGCGGGTGGCGGGAAAAAGTGAGGCCGGATTCTTTGCCGGCTCAGATTTTATTCGTAATTTTGTAGCGCAATAGTAGGAGGCGACGTGTCTCACGTCGCAACAAGCTGCTGGATTGCGACGTGAGACACGTCGCCTCCTGCTGCAAAGCGGTGTAATAACCATTAGTTAATAGAAGCCGATAAATATAAGAGGTATGATGACCATCGATGAACAATACATGCGGCGATGCCTGCAGCTGGCCGCCAACGGGCGGCAGGACGCTAAACCGAACCCCATGGTGGGGGCCGTGATCTGTCTGCCCGGACAGGACGGAAGGATTATCGGCGAGGGCTACCACGTGCGCTGCGGCGAGGGCCATGCCGAGGTGAACGCCTTCGCCTCGGTCAGGGCCGAGGATGAGCCGCTGCTCGGCGAGGCTACGATGTATGTCTCGCTCGAGCCCTGTTCGCACTACGGCAAGACGCCCCCTTGCGCCGACCTTATAATAAAGAAAGGTGTGCGGCGCGTCGTCGTCGGCTGCCAGGACGAGTTTGCCGAGGTGCAGGGCCGCGGCATCCGCAAGCTGCGCGACGCCGGCATCGACGTCACCGTCGGGGTGCTCGAACGGGAGTGCCGCGCGCTCAATCGGCGCTTCTTCACTTTCCATCGGCTGCACCGCCCTTACATCATCCTGAAATGGGCGCAGACGGCCAACGGATTCATCGACGACCACGGACGGGCGCTCGCCATCTCGTCGCCCTTCACGCAGATGCTCGCCCACAAGCTGAGGGCCGAGGAGGACGCCATCCTCGTCGGACGCGTGACTGACGAGCGCGAGCATCCGCAGCTCAGCGTGCGCCACTGGGCGGGACCCTCGCCCAAGCGGCTGGTCGTCGACCGCCAGCACCCGCTCGACCTGGAGAGCCTCTATCATCAGAACGTCCAGTCGCTCATCGTCGAGGGTGGCCGCAAGACGCTCGAGTCGTTCCTCGTCCAGGGACTGTGGGACGAGATCCGCGTCGAGACCAACCTGAGCCTGACGGTCAGCGACGGCACGCGCGCCCCGCAGCTGCCCGCCACGGCCGTCGTCGCATCCACGGCCCGCTATGGCGACAACAGCATCGTCAGCTATCAGCGTCTCATGAAGTGACAGAACGATTTATTCATTAAGTGACCGTTAAGAAATAACTTGATACGATTTAGGAGGTCACGTGTCCTCACGTGACACTTGCGGTACGTGCGACGTGGGGACACGTCGCCTCCTATAGGGGCCGCCAAATTGTACCAATATATAATTTTGCATTTACTAAGGACCACGAATTAAACGAATTTTAGAACAACGAACCTGGGGGCGAGCACTCCGTGCGCAGCCAATTCGTGTCATTCGTGGTAGAAAAAAAGCAGAGGGTAAGCTAAGCAATTGGCATACCCTCTGTTCTGTATGAATCGGCTGTCGGCGGCTGAGGATTATTTCCGTCCGAAGTCGGCCGGCACCTCGCCCCATTTCGATGTCTCCCACTTGACGATGGGGTTGCGATAGTCGTGCGTGCGCAGCCATGCCTCCGCCCGCTCGATGATGTTGTAGAGCGGCTCCGTCTGCGGCGTGCGCTCCAGCTTCGTCTTGCACTGCCGCTTGCGCACCCACAGGATGGCGTTGTAGGAGTCGGAGTAGATGGTCTTCCCTGACAGACCCTGCTGCCAGCAGAGGGCTAGGGCATGGACGATGGCCAGGAACTCGCCGATGTTGTTCGTGCCCCGCATCGGGCCGAAGTGGAACACGCGGGCGCCCGTCTGCAGGTCGATGGCCTGATATTCCATCGGCCCGGGGTTGCCCGAGCAGGCCGCATCGACGGCCCACGCGTCGGCCGTCACCTCCATGGGCAGCGGCAGCACCGTGTCGTGCCGCCATTCCGGCGGATTTAAATTCTCAATTCCCACTTCTCACTTCTCACTTCTCACTTCTCACTTCCCCTACATTCTCTCCGGCACCTCGATGCCGAGCAGCGACATGCCGCATCGGATGATCTTGGCCACGTTGCGGGCCAGGACGAGGCGCACCTGGCGCTTCTGGGCGTCGGGCTCGTTGAGGATGGAGTAGTCGTGATAGAACTGATTGAAGACCTTCGTCAGCTCATAGCAGTAGTTGGCGATGCCCGACGGCGAATAGTCCTTGCCGGCCTGCTCGACGGCGGCGGGGAATTCGTTCATCTTCTGGATGAGTTCAATCTCCTTGTCTGAAAGAGAGGCCCCTCCTACGGCCCCCGAGGGGGCTTCTGTAGTTTTGCAGGCGGCTTTGTCTATCGTGTCCCCCTCGGGGGACGACAGGGGGGCTTTTCTCAGGATCGAGCGGATGCGGGCGTAGGTGTACTGGATGAAGGGGCCCGTGTTGCCGTTGAAGTCGATCGACTCCTCGGGGTTGAACAGCATGTTCTTGCGGGCATCGACCTTCAGGATGAAGTATTTCAGGGCGCCCATGCCGACGATGCGGGCTATCTCGCGGCGCTCCTCCTCAGTCATGTCGTCGAACTTGCCCAGCTCCATCGACGTGCGGTAGGCATCGTCGACCATCAGCTGCATCAGGTCGTCGGCATCGACGACGGTGCCCTCGCGCGACTTCATCTTGCCGTTGGGCAGCTCCACCATGCCGTAGCTGAAGTGCACCAGGTCCTTGCCCCACTTGAATCCCAGGCGGTCGAGCAGCAGCGAGAGCACCTGGAAGTGATAGTTCTGCTCATTGCCGACGACGTAGATCATCTGGTCGATGGGGTAGTCCTCATAGCGCATCTCGGCCGTGCCGATGTCCTGCGTCATGTAGACGCTCGTGCCGTCGGAGCGCAACAGCAGTTTCTGGTCGAGGCCGGCGTCGGTCAGGTCGGCCCAGACCGAACCATCGTCCTTGCGGAAGAAGAGGCCCTTCTCCAGGCCTTCCTCCACCTTGGCCTTGCCGCGCAGGTAGGTCTGCGACTCGTAGTAGATCTTGTCGAACGAGACGCCCATGCGGCGGTAGGTCTCGTCGAAGCCGGCGTAGACCCACGAGTTCATCGTCGCCCACAGCTGGCGCACCTCGGCGTCGCCCTGCTCCCACTTGACGAGCATCTGGTGGGCCTCCTTGATGAGTGGCGCCTCCTGCTTGGCCTGCTCCTCGTCCATGCCCTGGGCCACGAGCTGCTTCACCTCCTCGCGGTAGTGCTTGTCGAAGAGCACGTAGTAGTCGCCGATGAGGTGGTCGCCCTTCTTGCCGCTGGACTCGGGCGTCTCGCCGTTGCCCCAGCGCAGCCAGGCCAGTATCGACTTGCAGATGTGGATGCCGCGGTCGTTGACGATGTTGGTCTTGACGACGCGGTTGCCGTTGGCCTCCATGATCTGGGCCAGGCTCCAGCCCAGCAGGTTGTTGCGCACATGGCCCAGATGGAGCGGCTTGTTCGTGTTGGGCGATGAGTATTCAATCATGACCAGGGGCGAGCCCTCGGTGGCGGCCTTCGTGCCGAAGTGGTCGTCATGGTCGATGGCCTCTAGCAGCTGCAGCCAGGCACCCTGGCCTACGCTGAGGTTGAGAAATCCCTTCACCACGTTGTATTTGCTCACGGCCGCACAGTGGGCCACGAGGTAGTCGCCGATCTCCTGGGCCGTCAGCTCAGGACTCTTGCGGGCGGCCTTCACAAAGGGGAAGACCACGAGGGTCAGGTTGCCTTCAAACTCGCTGCGCGTCTTCTGCAGCTGCAGCATCTTCTCGCTGGCCTCCATGCCGTAGAGCGCTTGGACGGCCTCGCCGGCGGCCCGGCTGATGAGTGTCTCGATGTTCATTGTCTTCTGATATTCTGTTCGTTTCAGCCTGCAAAGGTAATCATTTTTCTCCGATTACACAAATATTCGTCTCTTTTTCAATCCCATGGCGCGCAACCTCTGCCCGACAGACGCGTCAATCGGGCTCGTTTTCTGATAATTTAATGCTCAAAATATACAATAATGAGCAAAAATGTAAAAATAATTAAAGAAAAAGTAACAACTTATTATTTTTTTTCTTATATTTGCACGGAAATAGCTCAAGAACTTAACTTTATTTATTTTATTAACTAAAAATTAAAAGCGTATGAACAAGAAACTTATCTCCTTCATGGCTCTGCTGGCAGCTCTCCTGCTGGCCGTGCCCGCCAATGCCATGACGTGGCAATGGCAACAGGCGCCTCAGTATGATTTCCTGCAGGGACTGCCGGGACATCACAGGCTGACGAAGGTAACACCGTTCGTCAAGGCAGAGAAGCTCACACGTGAGCAGCTGGCTAACGGCGTCAGGCCCAACCAGCAGTACAAGAGGATCTCGGCCGAGAAGGCTGCCATGCTCAAGTCAAGGCCGGCCTTCAAGGCACAGCGCCGCCCGTTCAAGGCTCAGGCCGGCTATGCAACCATTACGCTGACCGCCGGCGATGTCTGGGGCGACGGCTCTGGCTATCAGATGCTGCTCGACGCCGATGCTACAGCCTACGGGGACATCATCCCAGAGAGCGGACCGCTGACCGAATCTGGCGATGCCTCTGAAGAGGTCTACGCCCAGTTCGAGTATAAGATACCCGAAAACGCTGACGGGTCGCTCACGACAGAGAATATCGTCTTTAAGAGCTCGGTCACCATTGAGGTGCCTGCCGGCACGTACGACTGGTGCATCACCAACCCCACGCCGGGCGACCGCATGTGGATTGCGTCGCAGAATGGCACCGTGGGTGGTCGTCAGGACGACTATGTCTTTGAGGCCGGACACGAATACGAGTTTGTCGTATCACCTGGAGATTTCAACGACCAAGTCGACCTCAATATTGACGGGGAACCGTTCGTTCCCGAACCCGTCGAGATTACTCCCATCGACGAACTGCCATACAGCAACAGCTTGGACAGTGAAGAGGAATATACCCAAGTCTCAGTCCTTGACAGCAATGGAGATGGGAATACCTTCGATCTTTCGTATGAAGATGAAGAAACAACAAACGTTGTGGCTTATCTCAAATATAGCCCAGTTGGAAATGACAACGACGACTGGCTCTACTTCCCTCCCATCTGGATGGAAGCCGGTCGTGTCTATAGCATCAGCTTCGACGCAAGATCGATTGCTACCAATTATCCTGAGACGTTCGAGGTGAAAGCAGCTACCAGCGCGGACGCTCTGCCCAATGGGCTGACGGTGCTGGGAGAGTCCGTAGTTGAAAGCGTAACCTTTGAGAATTTCGGAAATCCGGAGTTCGTAGTCAGGGAGGATGGCTACTACTACATCGGTATCCACAACTACACCGTGTATGACAATGCCTATTACTTCTTCGTCGACAACTTCCTCGTCGAGGACGTCACACCCGAGGCTCCTGAGTTCAACTATGAGGCAATTGCCATCGACCCGTATCCGGGCGAAGTGAAGGAGCTTGAGGAGTTTGTCATTACCTTCGGCGACCAGTCCGTCACCATCGACGAGGATGCCGTGGTCACACTGACAAAGCCCGGCGACAGAGAAGGTGAGTTTGAAATCATCGACGAGGGACTGCTGGAACTCCGCAAGGAAGGAGGCGTGCTGGTCGTCCTGTCCGACAAGGTGACCGCCAGCGGCGTCTACACGCTCAACATCGACAAGGGATCTATCTTCTACAACGGTGAGTCGCTCGTCCCACTGAGCTTCGGCCCATACCGTATCGCCATGCCCGACTACGAGATTAATCCCGTGGAGGGTACCTATGACAAGTTGCAGAACTTCACCATCACCTTTAATAACTATATGGTGGAAGGAACCGACGGCGACGAGGTCATCGTAACGTTCGCCAATCTTGAGACCTCACAGGAACAGAACCTCACAGGCTATGTCATCGGCGGCAAGTCGCTGTACATCACACTCGGCGAGGAGTTCAACATCAACGGCAACTATGCACTCACCGTGCCCAAGGGACAGCTGCGGAAGACGCTCGACGGCGAGGCCGTAGCGGAGCTCTACTTCGAGTACACCATCGAGGGCGGCGTTGATCCCGTGGAGGAGGACGCTCTCGTCGTGCTGCCTGAGGGTGTGGAGCTCGAGGGCTGGACCATCGAGGGACAATATAAGTCTGACTGGAGTAGCCAGGATAAGCAGGATGATACGCAGGTGGCCTTCGACGGCAACGACGTCTACATCAGGGGCTTCTTCGGCTATGATCCTAATACGTGGGCCAGGGGCTTCATCCGTGAAGGCAAGGTCATCATCCCCTCTGGTCAGCTCATCGCTGACTATCCTGAATATGACGAGAAGTACTATCTCGTCGGCTCTGAGGATGGCGAGACCGTCTGCGACATCGTCTTTGACTACGATGCCGACGCCCAGATCATGACACAGGTGACGCCGTTCATCTACATCAACTACAACAAGAAGGACCAGATCAACCCCGAGTATCTCGAGTGGTGGCTCCACACCATCCTCTATGCCGGTGCACCCAAGGTCGAGGAGCCCGTCACCCCGCCCGCTGACCTCGCCAGCGACACGTGGAAGTTCCGCAGCGTCATCTTCTACTCGGCCGACGACTCTGAGGAGTACGACGCCAACGTCAAGGTGGGCTTCGACGGCGATGATGTCTACATCCAGGGCATCGCCCCCAACGCTCCTCAGCTGTGGATCAAGGCTACGAAGAATGCCGACGGCAAGTATGTCGTGCCCGCCCTGCAGTTCATGGGCGAGACCAGCGGCTGGTTCAAGACGAAGTACTACTTCGCTGCCACCGACGGCACCGCCTCGCTTGAGGATGTCGTCCTCGACTTCGACGCCGAGACCAACACCATCACCACCGAGCAGTGGCTGGTGCTCAACCGCGACAAGTACGCGCTGAACTACATCCAGATGTTCCAGGGCGCTACCTTCTTCCTGCCCGCACCCGTCGTCATCGACGAGCTGCCCTATGCCAACAGCTTCGACAGCGCTGACAAGCGCGACGAGATGAAGGTCATCGACGCCAATGGCGACGACGCCACATGGCGCTTCGAGGAGGCCAGCGCCAGCTATGGCTGGCATGGCTCGAACAGCGGCGACGACTGGCTCGTCACGCCGATGATCCGTCTGGAGGCCGGCAAGACCTACAGCTTCAGCATCGACGCATGGCGCTCCAATACCAATGGCACGGAGAGCTTTGAGGTGAAACTGGCCAAGGAGGCCACCGCAGAGGCCCTGGCCGCCGGCGTGCAGGTCATCGAGAACCAGAACGTGGAGCCCACCGAGGCTGAGAACTACTCGAACATGACCGTGACGGTCGAGGAGGACGGCTACTACTACTTCGGCATCCACTGCACGTCGCCTGCCGACCAGTACGGCATGTCGGTCACCAACCTGCTCATCGACGAGGTGCCCGTCTTCAATCCTGAGCTGATCGCCATCGACCCGGCTGAGGGCCAGGTGGAGGAGCTCTACAACTTCACCATCAGCTTCGGCGACCAGGAGGTCACCGTCAAGGAGGACGCCGAGATCCAGCTCGTCGACATCAACGACGAGGTTGTCGCTGAGGCCGGCATCGAGCTCAACGAGGACGGCACGGTCAGCATCGGACTCGAAGAGGCAGTCACCGCCGACGGCGTCTACTGGCTCAACATTCCTGACGGCGCCATCTGCTTCAACGGCGCTGGCATCGGAGCCCTCTCGTATCGCTACTTCATCGGCGACGCCGAGGCCAACATCGTCATCGATCCCGAGGAGGGTGAGGTCGAGTCGCTCGGTATCTTCCACGTCATGTTCAAGGGCATCGTCATCGACCTCGTCGATCCTGAGGCTGAGGTCAAGGCAACGCTCGTCAACGAGGACAGCGGCCGTCAGTACACCGCCAACATCCTCGTCATCGCCAACCGCCGACTCTACGTGCCCTTCACCGACGTCACTGAGGCTGGCCACTACACCATGACCATCCCCGCCGGCACGGTCGTCAACGACCTCAACGGACTGGTCTTCGGTGAGCTCACCTTCCAGTACGTCATCAATGGCAAGCCTGACTTCAATGTCAACGAGCTCGTTGAGCTGCCCGATGGCATCGAGGGTCAGACGTGGACCATCGAGGGTGTCTACACTTCCCCCAATGAGTATGGCAATAATGAATCTGTCGACGTCCAGCATGTCACGGGCGTGGCCTTCGACGGCGACTTCGTCTACATCCAGGGCCTGGCCTACTACTTCCCCGAGGCATGGGTCAAGGGTAAGCTGGAGGGCAACACCGTCACCATCCCCGTCTGGCAGTTCGTCGGCGAGGATGACTATGGCCGCGAGTATCTGGCCGGCACTCAGGATGGCACGTCCGTCGAGGACATCGTCTTCATCTACGACGCTGAGGCTCAGACGCTGACCATGCAGACGCCGTTCATCCTTGAGAACGACGGCAACGAGGAGGTCGGATTCTGGGGCTACTGGCGTGATGTGGTCCTCTATGCCGGTGAGCCTCAGGTGCTCGAGCCCGTCGAGGCACCTGCCGACCTGGCCACTGAGACCTACATCTTCAAGGCCAATGCCGTCGAGAGCGGCCATGAGGACGAGGGCGCTCAGCCCTATGAGGCTCAGGTGAAGGTGGGCTTCGATGGCGACGACGTCTACATCCAGGGCCTGTCGCCCGACATGCCCGACCTGTGGGTGAAGGCCACGAAGAACGAGGCCGGACAGTATGTCATCCCCGCCAACCAGTACATGGGTGAGCTCTCATTCTGGGGTTACACCTTCCCGTATTTCTTCACGGCTGTCAATGATGACAACACGCTCGCCGACGTCGTCCTCAACTACGACCCCGAGACCAGCACGTTCACCACTGACCAGATCGTGGCCCTCAACGGCGACAAGAAGTCGCTCTACTACTACCTGCTCTTCGGCAACGTAGTCATCACCAAGATGGAGGAGGTGGCCGCTACGCCGGCCGACCCGACCTTCGAGGAATTCAATATCTCGGAGACGGTGGGCTACAGCACCATCTATGCCAGCGTCCCGACGGTCGACACCGAGGGCAACACCCTGCTGACCGACAAGCTCTACTACATCATCTGGATTGAGAAGGACGGCGTAGCACAGCCTTACCCCTTCACGGCTGACCTCTACAGCGTCGACTTCACTGAGGACGTCACCGAGGTGCCCTGGACGCTCGACGGCTACGACATCTATCGTGGCGGCGAGATCATCTATCTCGAGGACGAGATAGAGGAGCTCCAGAGCTGGACCAAGGTGGGCATCCAGAGCGTCTACTACGGCGCTGGCGAGCGCAACGTCTCCAACATCGTCTGGAACGACGGCTCGTCGACCATCACCACCGGCATCGACGCCATCACGGCCGACAGCGACGCCCGCTACTTCGACATGCAGGGCCGCGCCGTGGAGCGCACTCATAAGGGTCTCGTCATCAAGCAGACCCGCGACGCCAACGGACATATCCAGACCCAGAAGGTTGTGCGCAAGTGAGCGACACGCTCTCTGCGTAAGTAAGCGACAAAAACCTTACATTTTCAGGTGGAGGCTTGCCCCGACGGGGGGCGAACCTCCACTTTTTTAGTCTGATTCTTTGGCCGTTCGGCGGAAAATGCGTAACTTTGCCAACGATATGAAACAAACTATACTTACTATGCTTATGATGCTCCTCAGCCTCGGCATCGAGGCCCAGGAGGAGCACAACGTGATCTACGATCAGCCCGACGGCGAGCTGCGCATCTACAACCGCCAGGGCTATGTCATCCATGAGGACGAATACACCGGCGACGTCAGCGTGCAGCAGCAGTCGGGCACTATCAGTATCGTCTTTGCCTCCGACGGACAGCACGTCTACCTGCAGGACCCCGTCTCGACCTATACCTACGGCGGGTCGTGGGTGGAAGGCACGCTGGGTGCCGACGGCCGCTCGCTGAGCGTGCCGACGGGCCAGTACGTCGACTACACCCGCTCGTTCGACATGGCCTACCAGATGCAGGTGCTCAAGTATGATGAGTCGACCGCCAAGTATGTTGTCGACTCCCTCTGCACCGAGATTGTCTACACCATCGGCGACGACGGCATCCGCCTCACCGAGACGTCGCAGCAGCGCGTCGTGGGACTCGTCATCCGCACCTTCGACAACCCGCAGGGAGCGGCCATCGGCCAGGACTTCGCCTATCTGAACGGCGTGTGGCTCGGCTCGGGCGACTTCGAGTCAGTCTACACTGAGGCCGACTTCGAGGTGCAGCAGCCCCCGTTTGGCCTGCCGACAAGCTCCTGCTATCTGACGACGGCCCGCTACGACGGCGCCGAATACACACCTTACGAGAGCCGTGTCAACGTAGGCTTCGACGAGGACGTCGAGACGCTCTGGATTCAGGGTGTCACCAATCTGCTGCCCTCCGCCTGGGTGCGGGGCCTGCGCGACGGTGACGGCATGGTCACGCTCAAGTCCGGACAGTTCCTCGGCACCATCGACGGCGTCCCTCTCTATCTGCATGGCGCCCGCCTCAACAGCGACAACTCATTCACCATCAAGGATATCATCCTGCAGCCGACGGCCGACGGCTATCGCACCACTGACTTCGTCTTCATCACCGTCAACGAGACGGCCCTCGAATACGTCTTGTTCTACATGGGCATGACCATCGCCGCCGGGCCCGACGCCCTCGTCGAGGTGCCGGTCGGGCTGGCCGCTGAGACCTACACCCTGACGAGCCGCGACAGTGAGGCGGCGCCCGTCGACACCCGCGAGGTGACGGCCGCTGCCGATGGCGACGCCTTCTACGTGAAGGGCCTTTGGCCGTCGCTGCCCGAGGCCTGGGTTGAGGGCCGCATCGAGGGCAGCCAGGTCGTCTTCACCCTGCCGCAGTATCTGGGCACGTTCGAGTCTGAAGAGGTGGAGTATCCCATGTTCTTCACCGCCTTCGACGCCCAGACGGGCGAGCTGCTGCCCAGCCTGACGTTCAGCTACGACGCCCAGGCCGGCAAGCTCAGCGGCGCGTCGGCTCCTGTCAGCATCGGCATCAACAAGACGGGCTATCTCTCCGTGCAGGACTATTTCGACCTCCAGCTGACCCGCATCAAGGATGCCTCGACCGTCATCAGCGCCCTTGATGTGGCTACGGCCACGGGCGCCACGTTCCACGACCTGCAGGGCCGCCGTCAGTCGCAGCCTGTGCGTGGCATCAATATCGTGAATGGGAAAAAGTATTTGAAGCGATAACGGAATAATCATCGCGGCGCCGCTCACCACGGCAGAAACTCCAGTTCCAGCTCCTTCCATTCCTGGCGGGGCTGGAATTTTTTTTCGACGTCGCCCACGGAGCCCGACACGCCCAGACCCAGCAGACGGACGGGGTGGGCCGGCGTGAGGTCGACCTGGGCGAGCAGCTGGTGCGACAGGGGCAGCAGTTGGGCCACGGTGCGCAGCGGCTGGTCCTGGGTCAGGCTGCGCGTGATCTGCTGGAAGTCGGCATACTTCACCTTCAGCGTCAGCGTGCGGCCCTCGAAGCCGCTGCGGGCGATGCGCCCCTCCAGCTCGGCGGCCGTCGTGGCGAGCACCGCCTCGGCCTCTGCCGGGGTGGTCAGGTCCTCGGCAAACGTGCGCTCACAGCTGACCGACTTGCGCTCCCACTCGCTAACGACGGGGCGCTCGTCGATGCCGCGCGCGAAGTCGTAGAAGACGCGCCCCATCTTGCCGAACTCGCGCGTCAGGTGGGCCAGCGACGCCTGCCGCAGGTCGCGGCCGGTGAAGATGCCCATGCGGTGCATGTGCTCCATCGTCTTCTGGCCCACGCCCCAGATGCGCTCCACGCGCAGCTGGTCGATGAACGTCTGGGCGCGGTCAGGATGGATGACGCAGAGACCGTCGGGCTTGCGATAGTCGGAGGCAATCTTGGCCAGGAACTTGCAGTAGCTGACGCCGGCCGAGGCCGTCAGCTGCGTCTCCGCCTTGATGCGCGTCTTGATCTCGCGGGCGATGTCGACGGCCAGGCTGATGCCCCGCTTGTTCTCCGTCACGTCGAGGAAAGCCTCGTCGAGCGAGAGGGGCTCGATCAGGTCGGTATAGTCGTGGAAGATGGTGTGGATCTGTGCCGACACCTCCTTGTAGGCATGGAACCGTGGCTCCACGATGATGAGGCCCGGGCAGAGCCGCTTGGCCGTCTGGATGGCCTGGGCCGAGTGGACGCCGAAGTGGCGCGCCTCGTAGCTGGCCGTCGCCACCACCCCGCGGGGCGCATCGTGGCCGACGGCCACGGGCAGTCCCCGCAGTTCCGGGCGGTCGCGCTGTTCTACGGCCGCATAGAACTGGTCCATGTCGATGTGTATGATGCGTCGGAGGGCAGCCATCTTTTTAGGAGTTTAGATTATGGGAGTTTAGGAGTTTAGGAGTATAGGAGTTTAGACGATAGTCTCATCGCTGATGGCGATGGGTATGGACTAACGTCTGAACTCCAGCGGCTGAAAGCCGCGAAAACTCCTAAACTCCTAAACTCCCTGAACATAAGTATTTCATTTATTTATTCGTTGTTGAGATTGTTGCAGATTTCTTCGGCCATGGCGTTGAGGGCTATGCAGTCGGCACGGCTGATGTGGCGCCGCCCGTCGTCGTAGGGCCAGGGGCTCAGTATGAGCAGACGCCCCGCGGCGCAGGCATCGAACAGCACGTCGGCAGGCTTGTAGTAGTCGCGGAAGCCGTCAGCCGAGAGGAGGATCAGGGGCTTCTGCTCCCTCTGCAGCACTTGCTGCACCTGCTTCTCCTGAGTCGAGATGAAGGGCGAGACCATCACGACGCCCTCGCGGGCCTGGAGCACGCATGAGTTCATATAGTTGCGCAGGGGTGTGCTGTTGCCTTGCTCGGCCTGCTTCACCATCAGATGGCGCACGTGGACGGTGGCGAAGCGCTCCCTCATCAGCAGGGTCGCATTGCCCACGCCGTCATACGATCGGCCGCCGACCGCGATGCCTTTCTGCACGCGGAAGAGGCCCGGCCGGAGCCGCTTTGTGGCCAGCCGCTGGGGATTCATGTCGATATAGCGGATCGTGGTCTGCAGCTGCGAGCGCCGCGTCATGGGGCGGATGAAGGGCATCTCGCGGAAGACGGGCTCCAGGCCGTAATAGGCCTCGTCGCCCAGCGCTTGGCGCAGCGAGACGGCTGCGGCCGTCAGCCGGGCGCTCTCCTCCTTCAGCCGCTGGCTGCCCGCTTCTTCTTTCACTTCCCCCCGAATGGCATTCGGGGGAATGGAAGAAGACGCCGTCCAGGCCCTCCCCAGCTTCTTGGCTGCCTGCCAGAAGCCTCTTACCAAGGCCCGGATGCCTTGGGGCATGGTGTGCTGCACATAGAGCACGGCATGCAGGTGGTCAGGCATCAGGCAGAAATGCAGCACCCTCACCTCGGGATGATGCGACGGTATGGACAGCAGACAGTCCACCAGCGCATCGCCCAGCGCCGTGCGGCGCACGATGGCCTTCGTCGGGTCAGCCTCGGGCATGTCGAGCAGGCCCAGCACCGGCCGCCGGTCGGTGGCGGTCAGCGTGATGTGATACAGTCCGGCTCCTTTCCATGCCGTCCCCGGCTCCTGCCATTGCCATCTCTCGTGCTCCTCCATGATGATTTGTCCTTTCATGGCCGTCTTGCTCTCCTCTGGGCTCGGCCCGTAGAGGCAGAAGGCGCGGCGGCCGTGCTCCTTTAGGCGTTTCGCCTGCAAATATAATAAAAATCCGGAAGATGAACAAACAAAAGCGCGTTTTGTTTGTCGCGGGGCATGATTCTGACGGGCGGCGGCGGGGGCGAATGAGAGGGTGGGGCGGTGCGACAGCAATGAGAAGAAGGAGGACGTGAAACTAAAATCTCAGTGTGATTTTATTTCGTCACATTGTGATTTTATAAAATCACACTGAGATTTTAATTCGTCACACTGAGATTTTAGTTTTCCGGACGGGGCTTGATGGTCGTAAATTGGGCTCGGCGATGTCGCTTGCGGCGGCTTAAAAAGAAAAATCCGGTTTCCTTTTGCATTTTTCTCGCTTTTTCGTAACTTTGCAGCCGGCTTCCGGAATCGGGGGAGAGGTCAATGACCTATTTCATCTTATATCGCGTACATTATTAAATATATATAGAATCATGACAAAGCGAATCATTCTGACGGCGCTGCTCGGCCTCATGCTGGCCGTGCCCGCCACTGCGCAGTCGCTCGTGGCGCACCCCTGGCAGGGGCATCGCGTGGCTTACTTCGGTGACTCTATCACCGACCCAAAGATTAAGGCCTCGAAGAAGAAGTACTGGGGCTTTCTGCAGGACTGGCTCGACATCACGCCCTACGTCTACGGCGTGAGCGGCCGACAGTGGAACGACATCCCGCGCCAGGCCGACAAGTGCTATGCGGAGCACGGCGACTCCATAGACGCCATCATCATCTTCGTAGGCACCAACGACTTCAACCACAGCGTGCCCATCGGCGAGTGGTATGACGTGCGCGAGGAGATGGTGGAGGCAGCCGTCGGTCAGCCCAAGCAGCTCGTCAAGCGCCTGCGCCGCACACCCGTGATGGACGGCTCGACCTACAAGGGCCGCATCAACATCGCCCTCGACCACGTGAAGCGGCTCTACCCGACGAAACAGATCGTCGTCCTGACGCCGCTGCACCGCTCCGGCTTCTATCCCAACGACCGCAACTGGCAGCCGACGGAGGAGTATGCCAACGGCTGCGGCGAATTCATCTCGGCCTACGTCGAGGCTTCGCGCGAGGCAGCCGACGTGTGGGCCGTGCCCGTCGTCGACTGGGCCGCGCTGAGCGGACTGTTCCCCCTGATGGACGAGCACGTCGTCTATTTCAACAACGGCGCCACCGACCGCCTGCACCCCAACGACGCCGGTCATGAGCGCCTGGCGCGCACGCTGATGTATCAGCTGATGGCCCTGCCATGCGTGTTCTAAGGTTAAATAAACTTAAAAGTTTGGTCCGCGGTCTGCCGTCGTGCATGCTAAATGAAGAAAAAGCAGTACCTTTGCAGTCCGATTATTCGGGGAGAGTCTTAGAATCCCCAGGAGCGTCGTGTAAATAGCGTCTGTCTTTGGCCGGACAGCGTGGTTTGTGAATCGGCGTTCTACATGATTAAACCAAACTTTATAAAGTAAACAAAAAACTGTTTTTTAGTAAATTATGAACACTTTAAGTTACAAGACCGTCTCCATCAACAAGGAGACAGCCAAAAAGGAGTGGGTCGTCGTCGATGCTACCGATCAGGTCGTCGGCCGACTGGCTTCGAAGGTCGCAAAGCTGATTCGTGGCAAGTATAAGCCCAGCTTTACCCCGCACGTCGATTGCGGCGACAACGTCATCATCATCAATGCTGCCAAGGTGAAGTTCACCGGTAAGAAGGAGACCGACAAGGTCTACACCCGCTATACTGGCTATCCCGGCGGTCAGCGCTTCAACACGCCTGCCGAGCTCCGCAAGAAGCCCTTCGGCGCAGAGCGCATCCTCCGTCATGCCGTCAAGGGCATGCTGCCCAAAGGCCCCCTCGGCCGTCATCTGCTGACCAATCTCTACATCTATGATGGCACCGAGCACCAGCACGAGGCTCAGCAGCCTAAGGCTATCGATATCAACCAGTACAAGTAAGATTAAAGCAACAAAGGATTATCATGGAAGTAATTAATGCATTAGGTCGTCGTAAGAGCTCGATTGCTCGCGTCTACATGTCGGAAGGCACTGGCAAGATCACGATCAACAAGAAGGACTTAACCGAATATTTCCCCTCAGCTATCCTGCAGTACGTGGTGAAGCAGCCGCTCAACCTGCTTGAGGTAGCCGAGAAGTATGACATCAAGGCCAACCTCGACGGTGGTGGCTTCACCGGCCAGAGCCAGGCCCTGCGCCTCGCCATCTCGCGCGCACTGGTGAAGATCAACGCCGAGGACAAGAAGACCCTGAAGGACCAGGGCTTCCTGACCCGCGACAGCCGCGCCGTCGAGCGCAAGAAGCCCGGTCAGCCCAAGGCCCGTCGTCGCTTCCAGTTCAGTAAGCGTTAATCTTGAACTGAGAGTTGAGAACGGAGAACTGAGAGGTGCAAAAGCCTTGACGCCGTCCGGCCCTCGGAACAAGAAACTGAACCGTTTAGTATCTAAACCCGTGAGACTTGTCTGTCAATTACTCACAGGCTGATTCTAAAAAGAATTAAAAAGAAGGTAAACAACAAAAAGCATTTCAAGAACAAATGGCAAGAACAAATTTTGACCAGCTGCTGCAGGCCGGCTGCCACTTCGGCCACCTGAAGCGTAAGTGGAACCCCGCTATGGCTCCCTACATCTACACCGAGCGCAACGGTATCCACATCATCGACCTCCACAAGACCGTCGTCAAGATCGACGACGCCGCCGAGGCCCTGAAGAACATCGCCCGCCAGGGCAAGAAAATCCTCTTCGTAGGTACTAAAAAACAGACTAAAGAAGTGATTGCCGAGAAGGCAACCAGCGTTAATATGCCTTACGTCATCGAGCGTTGGCCGGGCGGCATGCTCACCAACTTCCCCACCATCCGCAAGGCAGTGAAGAAGATGGCCAACATCGATAAGCTCATGCAGGACGGCACCTTCAGCAACCTGTCGAAGCGCGAGCTGCTGCAGATCACCCGCCAGCGTGCCAAGCTCGAGAAGAACCTCGGCTCTATCGCTGACCTGACCCGTCTGCCCAGCGCCCTGTTCGTCGTCGACGTGCTCAAGGAGAACATCGCCGTGAAGGAGGCCAACCGCCTCGGCATCCCCGTGTTCGCCATCGTCGACACCAACTCGGATCCCAAGGACATCGACTACGTCATCCCCGCCAACGACGATGCCAAGGACTCCGTTGAGGTGATCCTCAACGCCTGCTGCGCCGCCATCGCCGAGGGCCTGGAGGAGCGCAAGGCTGAGAAGGCCGACGAGAAGGCTGCCGAGGCTCAGGCTGAGGCTGAGGAGGGCGAGGAGAAGCCCCGCCGCCAGCGTCGCGCCCGCAAGGACGAGGCTCCCGCCCAGGAGGCACCTGCCGCTGAGGAGGCTGCCCCCGCTGAGGAGGAGGCTCCCGCTGCTGAGTAACTGATACGAATAAGGTTAACAACGAAAAAAGTTAAAAACAATGGCAATTTCAATTGACGATATCAAAAAGCTTCGTGCTATGACCGGTGCCGGTCTGGCCGACGTGAAGAAGGCTCTGACTGAGGCTGAGGGCGACTTCGACCGCGCCAAGGAGCTGCTCCGCGAGCGCGGACTGGCCATCGCCGCCAAGCGCTCCGACCGTGAGACCTCGAATGGTTGTGTACTCGTGAAGAAGGTCGACGGCTTCGCCGCTACCATCGCACTGAAGTGTGAGACCGACTTCGTGGCCAATGGCGCTGACTTCATCGCCCTGACCCAGAGCATCCTCGACGCCGCCGTCGCAGCCCGCTGCAAGACGCTCGACGAGGTGAAGGAGCTCGAAGTGAACGGCCAGAAGGTGCAGGACGCTGTCACGCAGCGCTCGGGTATTACCGGCGAGAAGATGGAGCTCGACGGCTACCTCACCCTCGAGGGTGCCAACGTAGAGATCTACGACCACATGGGCAAGCACACCCTCGCCACCATGGTGCAGCTCAACAAGGAGAACGCCGAGGTGGGCCACAAGCTGGCCATGCAGGTGGCTGCCATGAAGCCCGTCGCCCTCGATGCCGAGAGCGTCGACCAGAAGATCCTGGACGAGGAGTACAAGACCGCCGTTGAGAAGACCAAGCTGGAGCAGGTCGAGAAGTTCGTCGAGATGAAGCTGAAGAAGGCTGGCATCAACCCCAACCTCGTCGACAGCGAGGACCACATCGAGAGCAACATGTCGAAGGGCTGGCTCACTCAGGAGCAGGCCGACGAGGCTCGCAAGGTCATCGCCGAGGCTAAGGTCGAGGGCGAGGCTCAGCTGAAGCCCGTCATGATCGAGAACATCGCCAAGGGCCGCGTGCAGAAGTTCCTCAAGGAGAACTGCCTCGTCGACCAGGAGTTCCAGTTCGGCGATGGCGACAAGGCTAGCGTTGCCCAGTGGCTGAAGGCCCAGGACAAGGAGCTGCAGATCGTGGCCTTCCGCCGCTTCACGCTCGTGGCTGAGTAAGTCCATAGGCTTAATTAACATAAAAAATGCCGGATGCCGCAATGGTTTCCGGCATTTTTTTTGTAATTTTGTCGCAAAATAGTGACCGTATGAAGATATTCGCTGTCGGAATGAACTATGCCGAGCACAATAAAGAGCTCGACGGCACGTTATATAAACCAGAGGAACCCGTGCTTTTCACCAAGGCGGACTCGGCTCTGCTGAAGGACCACAAGCCGTTTTTCATCCCCGACTGGTCGTCGAGGGTCGACTATGAGACGGAGATTGTGGTGCGCATTTGTCGTTTGGGCAAGGGCATCCCCGTGCGCTTCGCCCATCGCTACTACGACGCCCTGACCGTGGGCATCGACTTCACCGCACGCGACCTGCAGCAGCGCGCCCGCCAGCAAGGTCATCCCTGGACCATCTGCAAGGGCTTCGACGGCAGTGCAGCCATCGGCCAGTGGATCGACAAGACGGAGCTGCCCCCCGTGCAGCAGCTGCACTTCCATCTCGACATCAACGGGCAGACCGTGCAGCAGGGACTGACGGCCGACATGCTCTACACGGTGGACGAGCTGATCAGCTACATCTCCAAGTTCTTCACCCTGCGCACCGGCGACCTCCTCTATACGGGAACACCTGCCGGCGTAGGCCCTGTCAGCATCGACGACCACCTGGAGGGCTGGATAGAAGACCGCAAGGTCCTTGACTTTAAATGCAAATAGACCACGTGAAAAGGATATTGACACTCATTGGACTGCTGGCCTCCGTGCTGGGAGCATCGGCGCAAGAGTTCTTCAATCTGACGGCTGACGACGTCAAGATCGACTCTCTGCTGCCGACCTTCTGCTATTCTGTCGATCTGCCCCAGGGCTATCAGGACTCCGTCTACCAGGTGTCAATAGAATATCCCGAGTTTATCGACATGGCCCCGGCCGACGTGCAGTTATATCACAGCATCTCGGGTGAACAGCTGCCTGAGCTGCCCGATGTGCAGGCCTATGTAGGCACCTCGCGCAAGGAGGGCACGCTCTACGCCTCGTTCGTGCCGCTCGTGCAGCGTGGCGGGCGCTATCAGAAGCTGGTCAGCTTCATGCTGCGCGTCGAGGCCCAGCCCGCCGCCAAGAGCCGCCGGCGCGCTGCGGCAGCCAGCGAGCGCTATGCTGACCACTCCGTGCTGGCCACGGGGCAGTGGGCCAAGATCAGCGTCCCCGAGACGGGCATCTATCAGATTACCGATGCACTGGTGCGCCAGGCCGGCTTCTCCAATCCCGCCAAGGTGAAGATCTACGGCTACGGCGGCAACCTGCAGCCAGAGGTCCTGCAGGGCGACTATCTCGCTGCTACCGACGACCTGAAGGAGGTGCCGACATGCACCATCGGCGGGCGACGCCTCTTCCGTGGGGTGGGCCCCGTCAGCTGGAGCAGCAGTACGGCGACCGCACGCACCCGCAATCCATACAGCACCGTCGGCTGCTATTTCCTGACCGAGAGCGACGACGAGCCACTGCGCGTGGACAGCGCCGAATTTGTCGCCGCCTTCTATCCCTCCAACGACGATTATCATTCGCTTTATGAGGTCGACGACTTCGCCTGGTATCATAGCGGCCGCAATCTCTACGACGCCACATGGAAGAGCGAACTTGACAACAAGTATGAGCTGGCCGCACACGGCACGACGGGGCAGCTGACGGTCGTCCTGACAACGAACAACCCCTGCGAGGTGTCGGTCGTCGTCAACGACTCCGTGATCGGACAGCTGAGGAACACGAAGAAGGCCAAAGATGAGAGCGACCCCAATGTCAAGTATGATGATGCCATCGTCTGCACGGCCAACTACAATCTTGACAACCTGCAGGCGAAGAACACCATCGTGCTGCGGCAGACATCGGGCACGGCCGACATCCACCTGGACTATATCGCGCTGACCGAACCGACGCCGGCGCCTATGCCCAAGCTGTCGTCAGCCTCGTTCAGCGCACCACGCTTCGTCTATCGCATCACGAATCAGGACCACCATGCCGACGAGGCGGTCGACCTGGTCATCATCATTCCCACCAATCAGAAGCAGCTCGCCCAGGCCCAGCGACTGAAGGAGCTCCATGAGACGAAGGACAGCATGACGGTGCGCATCGTGCCGGCCGACGAACTGTTCAACGAGTTCTCCAGTGGCACGCCTGACGCCACCGCCTATCGCCGCTACATGAAGATGATGTACGACCGCGCCGAGACGGCCGACGAGGCACCCCGCTATCTGCTCCTCTTCGGCGACGGCGCCTGGGACAACCGCATGCTGAGCACCGACTGGCGCATGACGTCGCCCGACGACTACCTGCTCTGCTACGAAAGTGAGAACTCCGTCAGCGAGACCCGCAGCTACGTCTCCGACGACTACTACTGCATCCTCGACGACGGCGAGGGCGCTTCGCTGCAGACGCGCGACAAGACCGACATCGGCGTCGGCCGACTGCCGGCCGTCGATGCTGCCGAGGCAAAGATCATGGTCGACAAGATCGTCAGCTACGCCAACAACGAGCATGCCGGCAGCTGGCAGAACGTGGTCTGCTTCATGGGCGACGACGGCAATAACAACGTGCACATGAGCGAGGCCGAAGCGGCTGCCACGGTCGCCGAGTCGGAGTATTCCGGCTATATAGTGAAGCGCATCTTCTGGGATGCCTATACGATCGCGACAACGGCTAAGGGCAAGACCTATCCTGACGTGACCAAGCAGATCACGCAGCTGATGAAGAGCGGCGCCCTCATCATGGACTATTGCGGACATGGCGCTGCCTACTGCCTGTCCCACGAGCAGGTCGTCGTCCGTAAGGACTTCGAGGTGAGCAGTCAGGGACGTCTGCCGCTGTGGGTGACCGCCTCGTGTGACATCATGCCCTACGATGCGCGTGAAGATAACATCGGCGAGACGGCCATGCTCAATCCGACGGGCGGCTGCGTCGCTTTCTTCGGGACGACGCGCACCGTCTGGACGAATCATAACAAGCAGGTCAACGTCGGCTATATCAGGAATGTGCTCGCCACCGTCAAGGGCCGCCGCAACACCCTTGGCGACGCCGTCCGCCTGACAAAGAACGCCATCAGCGAGACGACGGAGCCTTATTCATACAACAAGCTGCATTACACGCTGCTGGGCGACCCGGCTATGACGCTGGCCGCACCGACCAAGACGATCGTCGTCGACAGCATCAGCGGCGTCTCGCCCAGTCAGTCGACTGTTGAGCTGCATGCCGGAACGGAGATCTCCGTGAAGGGCCATGTGGAAGATGCGGCCGACTTCAACGGCATCCTGAACCTGACCGTGCGCGACGTGAAGGAACATGTCGTCTGCAAGCTCAACCAGAATGAAGACGGCAATGACGTGCACTTTGAGTTCGACGACCGCCCCAACGTTATCTATCAGGGCAGCGACAGCGTCGTCAACGGGACTTTTAACCTCCGTTTTGTCCTTCCGCGGGATATCAGCTACAGCCAGGACAACGGCCTCTTCACACTCTATGCCTACAGCAACGACAGACAGACACTGGCGCATGGCGAGAACGGACAGTTTATCTATGGCCAGAGCGTCGACGTGGCTAACGACGGCATCGGTCCCTCCATCTATTGCTATCTGAACAGTCCGTCGTTCACCAATGGCGGCAAGGTGAACTCAACACCTTACTTCTTTGCAGAGCTCACTGACCGCGACGGCATCAACGCCTCGGGCAGCGGTGTGGGCCACGACTTGCAGCTTGTCGTTGACGGACAGATGCTGATGACCTACAACCTGAACGAATATTTCCAGTATAGCTTTGGCGACTATCGCAACGGCACCGTCGGCTTCAGCCTGCCGGAACTGGCCGACGGCGACCACTCGCTGGTGTTCAGAGCCTGGGACGTGCTTAACAACTCCTCGATAGCCGAACTGAAGTTCCAGGTGGTGCGCGGCCTGAATCCCCAGTGCTTCGACGTCATCTGCACGCGCAATCCTGCCACCACGACCACCTCGTTCATTGTCAGCCACGACCGTACGGGCAGCGAGATGGATGTAGAACTCGAAATCTTCGACATGTCGGGACGCCAGCTGTGGCGCCACACCGAGACCGGCCTGCCCACCGACAATACTTACACACTCGACTGGGACCTGACCGTCGACAGCGGCAGTCGCCTCGGTACGGGCGTCTATCTCTATCGGGTGCTCATCAGCACCGAGGGCAGCAAGAAGGCTTCGCAGGCCCGCAAACTGATTATCCTGAATAAATACTAAAGAGTAATAACGATATGACCAGAATCCGCTTCACGTTGCTCCTGCTCCTCGCCCTGACAGGTTTCAGGCAGGCATCAGCACAAGAGTTTGTCAATCTCACCAACGAAGACGTTCGTGTCGTCGATGCACTTCCCGTCTATAATTATTATCGTGAGCTCGGCACGGCCTATGCTGACTCGGTCTACGAGGTGAGCATCGACTATCCGGAGTTCGCCGAAATGACGCCCGACGAGGTGCGAAGCCTTCAGCGCGTACTGACAGAACCGCTGCCGGCCATGCCCACAGTCAGACAGGCCCTTCAGACGGAGCGTCGCAAGGGCACGCTGCAGCTGTCGCTCATGCCCCTCGTGTTCCGCGACGGCAAGTATCAGAAGCTGGTCAGCTTCAAGCTCTCCGTCGTCGGCCGGGCCGTCAGGGAGGCAGCCCCGGCACGCGTCATCACTGCCGACCAGCGCTACGCCCGCCACTCGGTGCTGTCTGACGGCAAGTGGGTCAAGATCCGCATCCCTGAGTCCGGCTTCTATGAGCTGACCCCAGAACTCCTTGAGGAGGCCGGCTTCACTAATCCGGCGAAGGTCAAGGTCTATGGTTATGGCGGCGCGCGCCAGCCCGAGAAGATCACAGCCACCTATGTTGCCGGCAATGACGATCTCTCCGAGCAGCCCACTACCATCGTCAACGGTCGCCGCATCTTCTACGGCGTAGGACCTGTCAACTACGTCAGCGAGCTTTCAGAGAAGCGCGAGCGCAACAACTATTCCACTCACGGCTATTATTTCCTGACCGAGGGCGACACGAAAGCCCTGGTCTATGACTCGACGCTGTTCGTCCAGCAGTATTATCCCCTGCCTAACGATTATCATCAGCTCTACGAAGTGGAAGACTACAGCTGGTTCCACGGCGGACGTAACCTCTACGATGCCGAGCCCTTCACCAGCGGCACCGAGCGCAGCTATCAGCTGCCCGCCGTCGGCAAGTCGGGCACGCTGACCGTTCAGATGAGCTATAACTTCTACAGCGACATGCTCGTCATGGTCAACGGCGAGGAGGTGGGCCACATCCTCATCGACAACGTTACCACACGTCCGCAGGGAGGCAAGCCCGGCGTGAACAAGGTCGACACCAACCGCTACAGCAAGGCCGTCGTCGACACATGGACATTCGCTGTCAACGACCTGCTGACCGACACCACCACCGTGACCCTGCGCCAGCTGTGGGGCCACGACATGCATCTCGACTACATCTCTCTGCGCTGCAATGAGCCCCGCCCGATGATCGACCTCGCCACGGCCGCCCTGCCGGTGCCTGAGGTCGTCGGGACGGTGCCCAATCAAGACCTCCATGCCCACGAACAGGCCGACATGGTCATCATCGTGCCCAGCAACAGGGCGTTCCTGGGTGAGGCCGAGCGGCTGGCCCAACTGCACAGGGAGCAGGACGGCATGCGCGTCAACATCGTCGTGGCCGACGAGCTCTTCAACGAGTTCTCCAGCGGCACGCCTGATGCCAATGCCTATCGCCGCTACATGAAGATGCTCTACGACAGGGCTGAGCGCGAGGAGGACGAACCCGACTATCTGCTGCTCTTCGGCGACTGTGCATGGGACAACCGTATGGTCATTGCCGACTGGAAGAATCAGTCGCCCGACGACTTCCTGCTGAGCTATGAGAGCGAGAACTCCATGAGCGAGACCGAGTGCTACCTGAGCGACGACTATTTCTGCATGCTCGACGACAACGAGGGCGGCGACATGCTCAACAACCTCTCCGACGCAGCTGTCGGACGCTTCC
>Ga0256407_10000343_pt1 | contig 115943 bp, 111 predicted proteins | sample RumenRJG_04DNA_FD_193489 | JGI IMG/M metagenome (GOLD analysis project Ga0256407, IMG submission 193489) | Bovine rumen microbial communities from Lethbridge, Alberta, Canada - RJG_04 | ecosystem: Host-associated > Mammals > Digestive system > Stomach > Rumen | place: Canada: Alberta... | reverse complement strand
GGCGTCCTGACGCCGATGGAGAAGCACGAGCGATACCTCGCGGCGTAAAATAGCGGCCGGCAGCCGTAGCTGCCAGCCGAAAAATAATTTTAAGTTTTTCATTGTCCTCTTGACGGGGAGCGGTTCACTTCTGCGGCTCTTTTTCTTACTTTTTGATGTGCTCGGCAATGTTCACGGCGAATCCGGACGGGGCAAACAGCAGCGTGGCCTTCGAGGAGCTCGTGTCCGTGACCTTGTCGCCGCGGGGATTGACGAACCCGTGGGCGAGCAGGAAGTCATACGCCTCCTGGAAATTGTCGACGTTGATGTTGATCGCCGTCAGATCCTGCGGGATTTTTTCGGAGCTTGCGATACTGATGCGGTTGCCGTTCGCGTCCTTCATGGCGTAGCTGGTATTCGCGCCGCCCTCGATATCCGTTTTCGTGTGCTGCCGCTCGAAGCCGAGGTCCTCAAAGACCTTCATCGCGGCCTCGGCGTTCTTGGTGACGATCAGGGGGCAGAAACCAGTGATTTTCATAGCGTATCTCCTTTCAAAAATATGTACTCGCAGACGCGCTGCGCCGTACGTTTTGCCGCGCTGCCGGAGACCCTATTCTACGACAATCCGGCCGGCAGGTCAATGATAGAATTTGCGAATACGGCGGATACTTGAAACAAAAAGAAGACTATGCTACACTACAGAATATTGCAGGAGGAAAACGAGTATGGTATTCAATATCGGGACGGTAACGCTCATCAACCTGCTGTGCATCGCGGCGGGCATCGGCATTTGCGGCCTGTGCTTTTTGCAGATCACGTCCTCCACGCACCTGCGAAAGGACGTGCGCCGCTATTTTCAGGTCTTCTTTTCCGTGATCGTCCTCTACATCTCCGCGCATCCGGCGCGCGAGCTGATGAACGGGCTGTCCGGCGCGGGGGTGAACGCGGCGCTGCGGACCGTGACCTTTGTCGAGATATCGGCGGCCGGCGTCATGGCGTTCATGATGTCGATGCTGATCCTGACGGTCGTGCGGCCGGAGAAGCATGTGAAGACGCTGCGGCTCGCGCTGCTTGCCCTGCTGGGCGTCCATTTCCTGCTGCTGCTCGCGGACCAGTTCGCGGGACGGATCTACTTTTTCGACGCGGGCAACGTCTACCATCGCGGGCCGGCTTATCTGCTCTCCAACCTCTGCCCGCTGGTGATGCTGCTTCTCGACGTCGCGCTGATGCTGCGCCACGGGAAAAAGGTCGAACGCAGGGTCGCTATCGCCTTCTGGGTCTACCTCGTCGCGCCCATCGCCGCGATCGTGGTGCAGGGCTTTACCTACGGCCTGCAGCTGATCATCTTTGCCACGGTCGGCGCGGCGGTGTATATGTTCTCCGTCATCATCCGCGATTTGAACGCAAGATACGAAAAGCAGCAGGCGGAAAGCTCCCGCCTCGAAACCGAGCTGTCGCTCGCCACGCGCATCCAGGCGGATATGCTGCCGAACATCTTTCCGGCGTATCCCGAGCGCGAGGAGTTTGACATTTACGCCTCCATGAATCCGGCCAAAGAGGTGGGCGGAGACTTCTACGACTTCTTCTTCGTGGACGACGACCGTCTGGGCATGGTCATGGCGGACGTGTCGGGCAAGGGCGTCCCCGCCGCGCTGTTCATGATGATCTCCAAGATCCTCGCGCAGAACTATGCCATGACCGGCCGGAGCCCGAAGGAGGTGCTCGAGGCGGTCAACACGCAGATCTGCACCAACAACCGGGAGGAGATGTTCGTGACGATGTGGCTCGGCCTGCTGGATCTCAACACGGGCCGCCTCGTCGCCGCCAACGCCGGACACGAGTATCCGGCGCTCAAGCCCGCGGACGGGAGCTTTGCGCTGGTCAAGGACAAGCACGGCTTCGTCGTCGGCGGGATACCGGGCATGAAATACAAGGAATACGAGCTGCAGCTCGAGCCCGGCGCGAAGCTGTTCCTTTACACCGACGGCGTGGCCGAGGCCACCAATGCGGAGAGCGAGCTTTTCGGCACCGAGCGGATGGTCGAAGCGCTCCGCGCGGCGGAGAACGGCACGCCGCAGGAGATCGTGGGAACCGTCGACCGCGCGGTGGGTGCGTTTGTCAAGGACGCGCCGCAGTTCGACGATCTGACGATGATGTGCCTGCACTACAAGGGGAAATAGGCCCGCGCGTTCTGCGACAGGGAGAAACAAAATGCCGGAAGCGAGAAGAGCGATGCTGATGATTTTGAGTGTTCTGACCCTGCTGTCAGCCATGGCGGGCTGCGGCGGACCGGCGGAAGGGGACGGAGCGTCCCGCGCGCCGGAGGCCGTGTGGCCGGAAAACCCGAGGGTGAGCTACCTCGGCCCCGCGGGGACCTACACCGAGGAGGCGACGCGGTTTTTCTTCGGCGGCGCGGGCGAGCTTTTTCCGAAGGCGACGGTAGACGACGCGATCGCGGACGTGACGGCGGGCGCGGCGGATTACGCCGTGATCCCGCAGGAGAACACGATCGGCGGCGCGGTGACCAGCTACGTGGACGCGCTGCTGGCGCAGGAGGGCATATACGTCGTGGGCGAGGTGATCCTGCCCATCAGCCAGACGCTGCTCGGCGTGCCGGGCGCGACGATCGAAGACATTCGGACGGTCTGCTCGCACGCACAGGGCGTCATGCAGAGCGAGCAGTGGCGCGCGGAGCATATGCCGGACGCGGTCGCGCAGGAGATGCCGAGCACGGCCGCCGCGGCGAGCTATGTTGCCGAGCAGGGAGACAAGACGATCGCGGCGATTGCCGCGCCCGCGGCGGCGGAGCTGTACGGGCTCTCCGTGCTCGCGGAGGACGTGCAGATCACGGACGCGAACAAGACCCGATTCTACGTTCTCGCGCCGGCGCCGCTGTCGGGCGGCACGAACCGGCGCGCCGCGTTTGCGGTAAACTGCGCGGCGAGCCTGATCGACGACGTCATTGTGACGATCCACAACGCGGGGCTGGAGCTGGTGACCCTCCACGTCAGACCGGACGGCAGCGCGCTGGGAAGCTATCGCTATATCATCGAGACGGAGAACCCGGACGGCGTCACGGAGCAGCAGCTCGGCAAGGTGCTGGAGCACGCGGAGGTCCGCTTCCTCGGCAGCTATAACGCGGCGGAAAAGTGAAAAGACCGTGCGCAAACTGCGCACGGTCTTTTTTCGCCGGTTGCGCTCCCGCACATCCGCGCTCTCACCGAATACATACACGCGCCCGGCGCAGTGATTCTTGACGAAGCCGGAAGCCTACGGGCGCATCGCCCTCGACGAGGCGAAGCGGCAGCTCTCCGTCGCGACGAACAGCAGCGCGGGAAAGAACGCTTTGCCGGACGGCGAGGATATCTACCTGCGCTTTCCGGCGATCGACCCGATGGGGCAGTACAGCGTCATTGAGCTGAAGACCAGCCGCCGCACGCAGCGGATCGAGGCCGTGCTGAGCCTGCGGGACAAGGCGGTCAGCGCGCTGGTGGGCGAGATCCTCAATCATTCCGCCGTCAGGGAGCGCTGGAAGCAGCTTCGGCAGCTGTCTCAAAAACACCGGCTCTACACCCGCGCGGAAAAGCTGTGCTGGGACGAGGCCGCGGCGGATTCCCTGCACGTCTCCGCGCGCAAGCTGGAGGTGGACCCGGCGGTGGCGGAGATCGACGTCATGCTGCAGGGCGTGGAGCATCTGCTGGGCATCCGGGAGGGCCGGGCCTCACAGGAGGTGCGGGACTTTTACCGCGACACGCTGGGCGTCAGCATTACGGATGAACAGTATGAGCAGGGACGGCGCGTCATACAGCCGGACACGGTGAGCGTCTTTTTTCAGAATTTTGACAATAAGGTTTTGCAGCTCCTGTTCAGCATGCCGGAGAACTGGGGGCTGAGCATGGAGGAACTGGAAGAACTGGCGGAGGAGTCATAACAGGAAGGAGTGCGGAACATGCCGAAGAAGAAAGGAAAACCGGTCAGTCCGGAAGTGATGGAGGAAATGCAGGCAGGATACCCGGAGGATACGATCGCCGGGCACCTCAATGATGCGTTCTTGAAGCTGGAGGAAAGAAGCAACGCCGGGATAGCCGGCAGCGGCAACTTCATCAGCGGCGGGCTGGACCGCGGCGACCATATTCTCATCGACGGGCGCACGATCAAGGAAATTCTGGCGGAGAACTACGCCGAGGAGCATGACGGCGTCATGGATCGCTTCGAAGCAGAGTACGAAAGAAACAGAATAAACACGGTCAACAAAATGGTCGCCGAAGCGCTGCTGTCCGGCAGACACGTGGACGTCTATATCCCCGACCCGGACACGGGCAAGATCGGCGAGCCGTCGAAGTTTCAGGGCGAGGGCTTTGCGCGGAGCGTGATCGAACAGCCGGCGCAGTTGACCCGCTGGCAGAAATTCTGGAGCAAGTTTGGCTTCTACCGGAACAAGGTGGAGGAGTTGGAAATTTACAATCGCCGGAAGGCGGCGCAGAACCGCGTCCAATTCTATAACAAGGTCGGCCGCGTGCACATGGCCAGGTCCTCAAGCATGGCCGAAGGGGTCGCCGCCGCGTGGAAAGAGAAGTATCCGAAGCGGAAGAGCCTTAAAATGGACAAAATACCGGAACGCGGGCCCTATCGCCTGGGCCGCAATGCGATGACGGTCTGGGTCAACTGCTATTTGGCCACCCGGAAGGGCGGTGACGGAAATCTGCTCTATTCGAACGAAAAGCTCTTTGCCATGCAGGACCCGGACATGCAGAAAGCCCGCGCGGATGCGGCGGAAACGATCTACCGAAAGAGTCTGGAGGGATCAAGAGGCGATGAGGGCTGGCTGCACGAGCTTGCACTTCAAAGCAGGGACGCCCTGAAAGCCCGCATTGACGAGCAGGGCCGCAAGCTGGATTTTACCGAGGGCGACGTGACGGAGCAGGCGGGCTACCACGGATTTAGCATGCTGGTGACCACGGCTTATGAGCTCACGCAGGAGGTCTGGAAGGCAAGAGAAGAGCTGATAAAGAAAATCACCGAAGAAGGATACAACAAGATTCAGGCGGATATTGGCGATCTTCCCAATGGGCTCCAGTATCTGGTGAATTCTCTGGACGCCCAGAAGCGTATGCTGTACGGCGGTGTGACGAAGGACGAGTGGAACGCCTCAATGGAAATGGCGAGCGTGGTGATGGGAAAGGCGTTTCTTCAGCTCTGTGCGGAGAAGCAGAAGAAATCAGCCGATCCGTCTGAGTATGCTAAGATCGATGAGTGTGGGAAGATCCTTGATATCAAAAACAATATGCAGGATTATGGATTGGAGAAAAATGTCGAGCCGGACGGGCTCGCGCAGATCGAAACAGTAATAGCTCTCGGTGAGGAATACATCGATGACTCGGAGAAGATCTCCAAACAAATCGAAGACGGCACCCTGGAAGAGCGCATCCAGACCAAGCTTGACGGGGGAACCCTTTCTGTGGAGGTCCGCGACGAGCCGACGAAGGAGCGGCAACAGGGTCCCAGCATGGCGGTGGTCTGAGCAAACGGAACGTGCGGCCCATACCGACAAAAAAAGACGCCCGAGGGGCGTCTTTTTTTGGCGCAGGCGTTTACATCAGCGGAGCGATCAGCTTCATGAAGGCGCCCAGCAGCTTGGTGCCGACCTTCTCGTTTTTGATGGTCTCCTCCGTGACCTCGCGGCACTTGGAGAGCGTTTCCCGGAAGTCGTTTTCGACGTCGGAGACGCACGGCGTCTGATAAAGGTACGTCGCGCACTCGAAGTGATGGTACAGGCTGCGGTAATCCAGATTGATCGTGCCGACCACCGCTTTTTCGTCGTCGCTGACGAACACCTTCGCATGGACGAAGCCCGGCGTGTACTCGTAGATCTTGACGCCGGAGGCGACCAGCGACCGATAGTGCGACTTCGCCAGCGCGTAGGCGGCCTTTTTGTCCGGAATGCCCGGCAGGATCAGCTTGACGTCGATGCCGCGCTCGGCGGCGTATTTGAGCGCCGTTTCCAGCTCGCCGTCCAGGATCAGATACGGCGTCATGATGTGGACGTAGCGGTTGGCGTGGTAGAGGATGTCCATATAGACGGTCTCGCCCACCTTGTCGTTATCCAGCGGGCAGTCGCCGTAGGGCATGACGTAGCCCTTTGCGGGAACGGATTCCCCGGCCGCGTCCACGGGGGAGAAATCCGCCTCCGCCTCCGTGGCGTTCCACATCTGCAAAAACAGCAGCGTGAAGCTGCGCGCCGCCTCGCCCCGCAGGCGGACCGCCGTGTCCTTCCAGGGGCCGAAGCGCTCGCGGCGGTTGATGTACTCGTCCGCGAGATTGACGCCGCCGTTGAAGGCGACCTTGTTGTCGATGACGAGGATCTTGCGGTGGTCACGGTAGTTGTAGTGGGTGGAGACGAACGCCGTGATCGGCGAGAAGGCCTTGGCCTTGATGCCGAGGCTCTCCAGACGCTTGGGATAGTCGTGGGGCAGGAGCGAGACCTCGCACATGCCGTCGTACATCACGCGCACGTCGACGCCCGCCTTGGCCTTGCGCGCCAGGACCTCCAGGATCCGGCCCCACATCTCGCCTTCCTCGACGATGAAGTACTCCATGAAGATGAACCGCTCGGCCTTTTCCAGCTCCTCGAGCATGGCGGCAAACTTATCCTCGCCCAGCGGGAAATAGGTGACTTCCGTGTTCGCGAAGACCGGCATGCAGCCGCTCCGGTTGATGTAGCGGTGCAGATCGTCCATGCCGGAGCGGTCTTTTGCGAGCGTGTCGATCACGGCCTCGTCCTGCGCGATGGACTGCCGCGTCCGATCGATCATCTCCGCCACGCGGTTTTTGACGAGCCGGTTGCCGAAGTTGCTGCGGGTGTAAGCGAGAAAGATGGAGCCCGGCAGCGGAAACAGCATCAAAACGAGCATCCAGGTCAGCTTCGCGGACGCGTCCATGTCGCAGCTGAAGAGGTAGAGGAGCATGACCAGCGTAAAGATTTCCTGCAGCGCCGTGAAGTGCGGGATGTAGTTGCTGAAGCGCAGGAAAATGCCGACGATCAGAAGGATCTGCAGCGCGATGAGCAGCGCAATGAGAAACAGTCGTGAGAAAATGAGGGGCAGAAGCCCTTTCTTTTTGGGCTTGGCAAGACGCAAACTATCCATTTTTTCCTCCTTGGCGTCAATTTTGTGTATCTATTCTATGGGATTCCGGCGCAAATGTCCAGCGGTTTCTTCGGCGGCTCGGGCGCGCGGCGTCCGGCGGGGGAGACGGGCCCGGCAGGATCGCGCTTTTTTCGCGAACCGCGGTTGAAAAAAGCGGCGGGTAGGACTATACTGTAGAGCCGGATTCCGAATGATACTTCGCATGGGAGATGTTGCTTGTGATCAGCTTTTTACTCTGCCTTGCCGTGCTGCTTTGCGGGTACTTCCTCTATGGCCGGCTGGTCGACCGCACCTTCGGCCCGGATGACCGCGAGACGCCCGCCGTCGCCATCAACGACGGCGTGGACTACGTGGTGCTTCCGCAGTGGAAGCTGTTTTTGGTGCAGCTGCTGAACATCGCGGGCCTCGGCCCGATCTTCGGCGCGATGCAGGGCGCGCTGTGGGGCCCCGTCGTGTTTTTGTGGATCACCTTCGGCACCGTGTTCGCCGGCGGCGTCCACGACTATTTCTCGGGCATGCTGTCCGAGCGCAGCAACGGCGCTTCGATCTCCGAGGTGACCGGCACGTACCTCGGCACTACGATGAAGGCCGTCATGCGCCTGTTCGCCGTCGTGCTGCTCATCATGGTCGGCACGGTGTTTGCGGTCGGTCCGGCGGGCCTGATCGTCAAGCTTCTGAGCGAGCACGGCGTCAGCGGCCCGTTCGCCGAGACGACCGTCTGGCTTGCGATCATTCTGATCTACTATTTTGTCGCGACGTTCCTGTCGGTCGACAAGGTCATCGGCAAGATCTATCCCGCGTTCGGCGTCTGCCTCATTCTGATGGCGGCCGGCATGATCGTCGGGCTCGTGGTCCGCGGCTATGCCGTTCCGGAGATCTGGGACAACTTCCGCAACATGCACCCGTCCGGCACGCCCGTGTGGAGCTTTATGTTTATCACGGTCGCGTGCGGCGCGATCTCGGGCTTCCATTCCACGCAGTCTCCGCTGATGGCGCGCTGCCTCAAGAGCGAGCGGCAGGGCCGCTTCGTGTTCTACGGCGCGATGGTCGCCGAGGGCGTCATCGCCCTTGTGTGGGCCGCCGCGGGCTGCGCCCTGTATGAGAAGACCGGCGGCCTTTCCACCGGACTTGCGGAGGTCCTCGCCGGCGGCCAGTCCGTCGCGATCTACGACGCGTGCGTCAAGGCGATGGGCAGCATCGGCGTCGTCCTCGCGATGATCGGCGTCGTCGTCTGCCCGATCACCTCCGGCGATACCGCGTTCCGCTCCGCGCGCCTGACCCTCGCCGACTGGATCGGCCTCGATCAGAGCAGCATGAAGCACCGCCTCATGCTCTGCATCCCCGTGCTGGGCATCGGCGCGTTCCTCGGCTTCGGCAACACGCTCGGCGTGTTCAGCTATCAGGTCATCTGGCGCTATTTCAGCTGGACGAACCAGACCCTCGCCATGATCGTCCTGTGGTCCGCGGCGATGTACCTCGCCCGTGAGAAGAAGAACTACTGGATCTGCGTGGCGCCCGCGACGTTTATGAGCGCCGTGTCCGTGACCTACTTCGTCATGGCGCCCGAGTGCCTCGGCATGATCGCCGCGCTCGAGAACAACGCCGCGGTCGCGTACCCGGCCGGCATCCTCGCGGCGGCTGCGTTCCTCGCGATTTTCCTGCGCGCCGCGAAGAAAAGGTGAGGGGCGAGCCATGCTGTTTGCACCGAGGCTCATCGGCACGACCCCGCTGGACGACGGCACGCTGGCGGCGGACAAAAAAGCCTGCCGGCGCATCGGGCCCTGCGGCGTCGGCGAGAGGGCGATCTATCTGAGCGGCTTCGCCGCCGACCGCTGCTTTTACACGACGTATGACGACGTCGCGCGCATCTTCAAGCGCGTCGCCATGAGCCGGGGCGGCTTTACCGGCAAGGGCGTGTTCGGCTCGATCCCGTATCTGGTCGTTCAGCTCAAAGACGGACGCGAGAAGCAGAGCCAGTTCAAGGACGAGGAGCTCGTCGACCGGTTCCTGCGCGTGATCGAGCGCGAGCATCCGGAGATCCCGACCCACAGCGAGGCGGCGGAGCACAGGCTGCGCGAGGCGGAGGAGGCCGAGCGGGCGCGCCTGCTCCAGGAGCTGTCTCCCGAGGCGGAGGCCGCGGTGAACGAGCTGCGCGCGGCGCAGGCGGAGCTTGTGCGGCGGCGCGAGCTGTCCGACGCGCTTGCCTTTGCGGCGAAGCAGAAGCGCAGCATCGACGGCGTCAGCCCGACCTATCGCTATGCAGCGGCGGCGGTTTTGCTGCTCGCGATCCTCGCGACGCTGCTGGGCGTCTACCGGGCGATCGGCGGACGCGACTACGCCGAGTGGTTCGTCCTGTTCGGCATGGCGGCGATCTTTCTCGTCATCTCGTCGCGCATCCTGCCCACGGGGCGCAGGCATCAGCGCTTCGCGCAGCGACAGTGGGACGCGGCGCTCGACGACATGCGCGCATACCTGCGCGACGCTCCGGCGTTTCCCGTGCCGCCGCAGTACGCGCACCCCGTCGTGCTGGAGCGCATGATCCGCGCGCTCCGCGAGGGCCGCGCCGTGAGCGTGGGGGAGGCGTACGAGACGGTGAAGGCCGATCTCAAGGCGCTGAACGCCGGCGTGACCGTGACGCAGAAGGAGTACGACGAGGTCGTGGAGGTCAAACCGCTGTTCCTTGTGTGCGGGTACGCGGACGATCTTGCGAAGAAAGACGGAGCGGAATCAACGACAGGAGGTTGTTTTGCTATGAAAGGAAAGAAGCTTACCCCGGTGATGTACTGCCATCTGGCTGCAATGGCGCTGCTGGCGGTCGTGAACGCCGTCACCGCGATCCGGCTTTTTGCCGGGTTCGTGACGCCGGATTTTTGGCTGTACGCCGGCGAGCGGTATGTGTCTGCCTATTCTCTGGCGGGAATGAACGCGCTGAATGCGCTGTCATTCGTCTACGGTATTCTGTACATCTGGGAGGGCTACACCAAAAAGGCGTCCGGCCACTACAAGATCTTTATGCTGCTGGCGGCCTTTGCCTCCGTGCTCGGCGCCGTCGCCGTCGAATCCACGCAGGGGATCGGGCCCGCGCTGGTTTTGAGCATTCTCAGAGCGATCATCCTGCTTGTGCTGACGTTCGGGGAAAACCTGGGCAAGAGGAACACGTGGATCCTTTTCGGCGCGATGCTTTTGCTGGATCTCGTATTCGGCTTCTTCCTCTCGCCCGATCCGAGGGCGGCTTCCTTCCGAGTGGTCAGCTTTCTGGACAGACTGCTCGGCGACGGCACCGTCAGTCTTGCCATCCGCGGCAAGTACGCGGATAAGGACAGGCGCGGAACGGTCTGAGCGCACGCCGTCCAAATCCTGTTGGATATGCGTTTTGTTTCGCCGCGGGATCGCCGCGCTTTGCAGCAGGTCGCTGACGCCCCGCAATGCAAGGTCGACAGCGACAATTTTGCCTGCTGTCGCCATCCCCCGCGACGCGGCCTCCCGCGGGTCATAGTCTTCGCCGCTCTGCTGCCATTGGAACCGCAGAAAGCGCTGCGCGCTTCAGTCCGCTTGTTCCCGCGAGAGACTGCTTTTCCAATTCCTCCGCATAGCCGAGCCCCGCGTCCGCCGTCTCGTACAGCTTCTGCGCCGTTCCCGCGTTGGCTTTCGAAGCCTGCGCGTACACGTCCCGCTGCGACCGCATCGTGTTCAACGCGCCAAGCGCCGCCTGCCGCTCGCGGACGTGCCACCCTGTATGTCCATCACCGTGCCCAACTTGCCTGTCAGTTCTGAAAGCCGCCGGACCGCTTCACTCAGAGCACCCTCGCCGATCCGCTTTGCTGTGGGTGCAGAGCTTGCTGCGCTGCCAAAGCCGCCTCCGCGGCCGGAGCCAAAGCTGCCCACGGAAGCGGTGCCGCTGCAATCCGCCGGCAAAGACGCCGCCCAACAGAAGTAACTCATAAAGCTGCCCTGACAGCAACACGCGGTCGCTTGTCAAGTTATTCTCGAGGCGTTGCGTGCATAAAGACCCGTTTCAGCGGATCGCGCGGCGCTACTCCCGAAACGTGCCCTTTGACTTTTCTATTTACGGAGCCAGCGAGGGGCTTTTCGCGGCGGTGGACGAGCTGGAGTCCGCAAAGCAGCAGCTGCTGCTGACGGGAAGCGGCAGTATTGAAATCAAAAAAGGAACAAGGAGAGTGACAGGATCATGACGACCGAAAATCTGAAGCTCACGCAGGAGTGGGACAAGACCTTCCCCAAGAGCGACCGGGTGGATCACAGCAAGGTCACCTTTGCCAACCGCTACGGCATCACGCTGGCGGCGGACCTCTATGTGCCGAAAAACGCGTCCGGCAAGCTGAGCGCCATCGCGGTCTGCGGGCCGTTCGGCGCGGTGAGAGCAGTGCTCCGGCCTGTACGCGCAGGAGATGGCGGCGCGCGGCTTTCTGACCCTCGCCTTCGACCCGTCGTTCACGGGTGAGAGCGGCGGGAACGTCCGCTATATGGCGTCGCCCGATATCAACACGGAGGACTTCATGGCGGCGGCCGATTATCTCTCCCTGCGCGAGGACGTCGACCCTGCGCGCGTCGGCATCATCGGCATCTGCGGCTGGGGCGGCATGGCGCTCAACACCGCCGCGCTGGACACCCGCGTCAAGGCGACCGCCGTGATGACCATGTACGACATGACGCGCGTGAACGCCAAGGGCTATTTTGACAGCGAGGACAGCGAGGAAGCGCGCTACGCCAAGAAGGCGGCGATGTGCGCGCAGCGGCTGGAGGACCTCAAAAACGGCGAATACCGGCTCGGCGGCGGCGTGGTCGACCCGCTGCCGGAGGACGCGCCGTTCTTCGTCAAGGACTACTACGACTATTACAAGACGCCGCGCGGCTATCACGCGCGCTCGCTCAACTCCAACGGCGGGTGGAACGTCGTCGGCTGCGAGAGCTTTATCAACCAGCCGATCCTGCAATACAGCCATGAGATCCGCAGCGCGGTGCTGATCGTCCACGGCGAGAAGGCGCGCTCCTGCTGCTTCGGCCGCGACGCCTACGCGAACATGGTGAAAGACAGCAAGTACACGGACAACAAGGAGCTGCTGATCATCCCCGACGCGGTGCACACCGACCTGTATGACGGCGGCGAGAAAAAGGTGATCCCGTTCGACAAGCTGGAGAGCTTTTTCGCGGCGTATCTGAAATGAGAACTGTCCGGGCCGCGCAGCGGAAGAACAGAAAAAACGTCCGCCGAATCATTCGGCGGACGTTTTCATTTGCGGCTCGGCGCAGTTCTGAGCGCCGTCCGGCCTTGCGCCGGGTTCCTGCTTACTCCTTGATGTGCTGGCAGAGATCGAACGCGAAGCCGGAGGGGGAGACGATCATGGCGGACTTGTTGGAGCGGGTGTCGAGCGTCTCGTCCGTGCCCTTGACGTTATGGAAGCCGTGCTCCTTCAGAAAAGCCAGCGCTTCGTCAAAGTCGTCCACGTTCATGCGGATGAGGGACAGGTCCTGCTTGAGATCGGGCGCGTGCGCCACGTCCACGAAGAAACCGTTTGCGTCCTTCATCCGGACGGAGACGATCTCCACGCCGTTGTTCTCGGTCGCGCCGATTTTGTGCTGCTTTTCGAAGCCGAGCTCCTCAAACAGCTTGACGGCGGCCTCCGCGTCCTTGGTGACGATCAGGGGATTGAAGCTCGTGATTTTCATGGTAATACAACTTCCTTTCTTTTTTCGGACCGGCCTGCGCGGTCCGGCTTGGAAAAATCCTGTTGCGCCCAATCGGGCTTCCCGCGTCAGCATACCATCGGCGGCGGACATTTGCAAGAGGAAGCGGCACGTCAAAACAGACAATGATATGCGGCCGCGGACGGCGCACATGCACGGATCGGTGCGCGCGGAGACCTTACGACACCTCGTCGACGCGTTTCGCAACGACGGCGAAGACCGAAAGGGTGTCCGTCCCGTCGTTGACCAGGCTGTGGCTGCGCCCCTGCGGGCAGTAGTGGCAGCAGCCCGGATACATGGGGTCCTCCGTGTCCTCGTAGAGGACCTTCCCCTTCCCGCTGATACCGTAAAAGATCTCGAACGTGGTGTCGTGCGTATGGCGCCCGATCGACGCGCCGGGCTCCAGAGACAGGATCATGATCCTGACCGCGTCGTCCTCGAACGCGAGCTTGTGCGTGTTGCCCTCGCCCTCGCGCATGCGAAAAATGATCTCTTCCGGCAGCTCGTGCAGTTTGATGTCCATAGCAGTCGTCCTTTCTCGAAATGATTTCTTACGCCAGAATAGCATCCGCGCCCGCCCTTTGCAAGAAAAAATGCGGCAAGGCTCCGGACGGCGGACAAAATTGCCCGCGGCGCGCGGAGCGGCCGATAATTTTCGAACAGAGCCTCTTGTCATTTTGGAATTTATCAAATATAATGCAAATTTAGGACATATAAGCCCGGGCTTCTCCGGGCGAGGAGTGGGAGGATTCTATGAAAAGTTCAAGGAAATCGGACGTCGTCGGAATCGTCTGCTTGCTTCTGGTGGTGTGCATTCTGGCGGCGGACATGATCTACGGCAGAATGGCGTCCCGGGTGGGCGCCAATAAGGGGGAGATCCCCGCCTCCGCCGTCACCGCCACCGGGGCGGCCCGCGGCATGAACGGAGACGTCAGCGTGGAGATCGTCGCCACGCCGGAGCGGATCTATCAGATCCGCGTCACGGGACAGAACGAGACGCAGGGCATCGGCACGCTCGCGGTGAACAATCTGCCCCAGACGATCTATGAGACCCAGAGCCTGCAGGTGGACGGCGTCACCGGAGCGACCATGACCTCCGACGCCATCAAGAACGCCATTCGCGCGGCGCTCGCCTCCGTGGGCTTCGACGCGGCGCCCTTTGAGAAGGCGCCGGCGGTGGAGCTCGTCAAGGAGGAGGATCAGGTCTACGACGTGGACGTCGTCGTCATCGGCGCCGGCGGCGCGGGCATGACCGCGTCCATCGAGGCGGCGGACGCCGGCAGAAGCGTCCTCCTGCTGGAGAGCATGCCCATGGTGGGCGGCAACTCCATCCGCTCCACCGGCGGTCTCAACGCCGCGGAGACGGACTATCAGAACGACAACGACTTCGCCGAGAGCGCGGGCGTGGAGAAGCAGCTTGAGGCCGCCAAGGCTTATGCGGACAACCCCGTCATCACCGCGCTGGCGGAGACGGTGCGGCAGCAGTGGGAGGCGTATCAGGCCAACCCCAGCGGCTACTTTGACTCCACGGAGCTCTTCCAGCTCGACACGATGATCGGCGGCAAGGGGCTGAACGACCCGTCGCTGGTGAAAAAGCTGGCGGACGACAGCAACGACGCCATTGACTGGCTGAAATCCATCGGCGCGGATATGCCGAGCGTCTCCAGCTTCGGCGGCGCGTCCGTGAAGCGCATCCACCGCCCCTTGAACGCCGAGGGAAAGGTGGTCTCCGTGGGAACCTTCGTGGTGCCTGTGCTGGAGGAGAATCTGGGTAAGCGGAACGTCCGGCTTCTGCTGGAGACCACGGCGGAAGAGATCCTCATGGACAACGGCAAGGCGGTGGGCGTGATCGCCCGCGGCGCCACCGGCAACACCGTCACCGTCAACGCCAAGGCGGTGGTCATCGCCTCCGGCGGCTTCGGCGCCAACCATGAGTGGGTCGAGCAGTATCAGCCCGGTCTGAAGGGCTTTATGAGCACCAACGCCAAGGGCATTCAGGGTCAGGGCATCCAGATGGCCGTGGCCGTGGGCGCCGATACGGTGGACATGGACCAGATCCAGATCCATCCGACGGTGGCCAAGGAGACCGGCGCGCTCATCACCGAGGGTCTCCGCGGCGACGGAGCGATCCTCGTCAACCGTGAGGGCAAGCGCTTCTACGACGAGGTCTCCACCCGCGACAAGGTCTCCGCGGCCGAGATCGCCCAGACCGACTCCGTGGGCTGGCTGGTGGTGGACGGCCGCATGGCGGAGGCGTCCAGCGTGATCCAGGGCTATATCAACAAGGGCATGACGGTCTCCGGCGACAGCTATGAGGCGCTCGCGCAGGCCATGGGCGTCGACCCCGTCGCATTCGCGCAGACGATGGAGACCTGGAACGGCTATGTGGCGGCCAAGAACGATCCGGACTTCGGCCGCACCAGCTTTGCCGATCCGCTGGATACGGCGCCCTACTATGCGATCCTGGTCACCCCGGGCATCCACCACACCATGGGCGGCGTGAAGATCAACGATCAGGCGCAGGTCATCGCCACGGACGGCACGGTCATCCCCGGCCTCTTTGCCGCCGGCGAAGTCACGGGCGGCGTCCACGGCGGGAACCGTCTGGGCGGCAACGCGGTGGCGGACTTTGTGGTCTTCGGCCGCATCGCCGGCCAGGGCGCGGCGGCGTATGCCGGATAAGGGTCCGACGGCGGAAATTGAAACCATGAGAAAAACGGCGGCTGTCCGAAGACTTCGGACAGCCGCCGTTTGCTGCGCCAATATGTAAAAGGAAGATGCAGAAAGGGTTGATTCTTGTCTGTGTTTGCATGATCACATATGAAAAACTGACAAATCGGCCGCATAAAATAAGATCGGCCGGCTGACCTGCGCGACGCGCATTTCCGCGCGTGGGAGCAGTACGCCTCGGTGTTCTCGGCGCTGGAAATGACGGGCGAGAACCGGTCGCGCGTGGGCCTGCTCGGCTCGACCTGTGCCGAGGTCACGTTCGCCTTCTACGGCCTCAACATGGTGGGAGCCGTGGTCTCGGTGATACCCGCCTACAGCGCGTTCATCCCCAGTAAGATCATGCAGACCGTGCGCGGCGAAAAGCTGACGGATCTCATCATCACGGACGACTTTGCCCAGATCAATCTCGTCAGCGAGCTGTTCGTGCGCAAGGAGGAGCTGGGGCTGCGCAACGTCATCGTGCTTCACGTGCCGGTGACGGGCGTCGCGGTGGACCCGATGCTGACCGCCGCGCAGGAGGCCGGATACGGGTGCTTGAAGAGCTGGTTCGGCCCTGCGTGTATGGAGCGTCTGCTGGCGGTCCACGGCAGCCACCCCGTCAGCTATGCGTCGGAGGAAAGCCGGGACGTTTCGGTGATCCTGCACACCTCCGGCAGCACGAGCGGGACCGGAAAACCGGCGGCGCTCTCGGACAAGGCGCTCAACGCCGCGGCGGCCGCCTTCTACCGGATGGATGAGCTGGAGCTGCCGTGGGACCATCTGGTCACGGCGGCCATCGTCGACCTCAGCAACGCGTACAGCATGATCGATCAGGTACACGTGCCGTTTGCGCTGGGGGCGACCGTGGTCTTTGCGCCCGGCGGCATTCTCAACCCGTGGTTCTACAAGACGATCCCGGAGCATCGGATATCGTTTCTGTTCACGGTCAGCGCCATGTTTGAGCGCTGGATGAAGATGCGCGAGACGAAGGGACTGGATTTCTCAAGCCTGCGCACGGTGGTGCTGGGCGGCGCGTCGGTCTCCGCGGCGGACAAGCGCAGATACCATCGCTTTCTGCGCGAGCACGGAGCGGGCGAGGTCACGCTGCTGAACGGCTACGGCATCTCCGAGCTTGGCGGCGCCTGCTGCCTGTCCACGCGCGATCTGGACGACGAGGCGATCGGCTATCCGCTCCCGGGCGTCAACGTGCGGCTGTACGACGAGGAGCGCGGGGTATTCCTCTCGCCCGCGGACGCGCCGTGCGAGGGCGTGCTCTATCTGAACTCCCCCGCGCTCGCGACGCAGCAGCTCGACGGCGAGCAGATCCTGGCCGTGGAAACGGCGGACCGCAAGCCCTACGTCTGCACCAACGATCTCGCGCCAGTCGGGCATCGAGAGCTGCTGCGTCGCGCCCGTATACGTCAAGACGACGCACGACAACATCCCGATGCTCTGCGTCCGGACGCTGGAGGGCGGAGACGACGCGAAGACCGTGATCTGCAGGGCGCTCCGGCAGGTGTTTGTCGTTGAGAAGACGCTCGGGATCGAAAACGTTCCGGTCCGCGTCATGATCGCAGACGAGCTGCCGAGAAACGGCAACGGGAAGATCGACCTGTACAAGATCGGCCGGGGCGAGGTGAAGGGCGACGTGTACACGGTGGAGACCGTGCGCGTGCTCGGCAGGAACACGGACTTCAAGCTGAGTCCCTATCAGGAGGGGCCCGCGGACATGATCAAAGAGGTGTTCGACGGTATTTCGGCAGAGCTCAAGAGCAGCCTGCCGTTCCATAAAGCAGACAATACCGAAAAGACCAACCGAACCAAAGAAACCAATGAGGAGGAAACAGAAATGAAAAACGCAAAGCAGGCATTCGACAACTTCAACGCCATGAACCGCATGGGCAGACAGATGATGAAGAACATGTTTGGGCAGATGAAAGCGGCCCAGTCCGACAGCATGCCCTTCGGCGGCATGCCGGACCTCCAGAAGATGATGCCCGACATGCAGAAGATGATGGACGGCATGCAGCAGATGGGCCGGAAGATGGGCGAGAAGATGCCCGGCGTGCAGGATGTGGCGCAGAACGTGCAGACCGCGGCGCAGACCGCGCTGCCCGCCATGCAGCAGCAGATGACGCAGATGATCGGCTATATGCAGCAGATGAACACGGCCGCGCTGGGCATGATGCAGAAGATGTTCGAGCAGAACTGCAGCATGATGAATCAGGCGATGGAGACGGCGAACAAGATGGCCGGCGTCGCGGCTGAGACGGACGCGGCGGAAGAAGCGAAGCCGCGCAAGGCCGCGAAGACCGCGAAGAAGGAAACGGCTGCGAAGACCGCCAAGACCGCGAAGCCCAGAGCGACCGCGAAGCGCAAGCCGGCGGCGAAGCGCAAGCCGGCCGCGAAGAGCGCGGAGAGCGCGGAGAACAAAGAGACGGCCGAAGGATAAATCGCCGGCTGACAGCAGAGGAAAGAGAGGCGATGGGTCCTGAACAACCAAAACACGGAGCGCCTGGCAGACCGCCTCAAAGACGGCAGCATCCATGAGCAGAGTATCTGGAAATACAGAAAAGAAAGAAATTCGGCGGCTCCCCGGCGCCTGCGCGCGACCGCCGTGATCGACTGCACAAGGGAATACACCTATGCGCAGATGTTCGCCGAGTGGGAGCGCTACGCCCGCGTGTTCTCCGCGCTGGGCATAACGGGCGAAAACAAGAGCCGCGTCGCGATCGGCGGCGCCATCTCGGCGGAGCCGCTCTTCGCCTTTTACGCGCTCAACATGACGGGGGCGGAGGTCTCGATGTTCTCCTATCCCGATTTCCTGCCCGGGGGGCAGTGGCGGACGATGGCGGAGAAGGAGAAGATCACGGACCTGCTCCTCTCCGACATCATGGTGACGCCGCAGACCTGGCCGGAGATCGCACGCGCGAAAGAGGAGCTCGGCATCCGGCGTGTCATCCTGCTCCACTCGCGCCTCGGCGGGCCGTGCACGGGCCCGGCGAAGCTGATCTACAACGAGGCGAATTACCATGCGCTGAAGCGCCTCGGCGGCGTCGTGTTCCTGGGCGACCTGCTTTCCGCGCACGCGGAGGCGGAGCTCCGGTACGGCGACGACGATCCGGATCACATCGCGATCATCACGCATACGTCCGGCACCACGAAGGGCACGCGGAAACCGCTGCCCTATACCGAAAGAGCCGTCAACATCGTCGCGACGGGGCGGGAGGCGGCCGATATCGCCGCCGGACTGCCGGACGCGAGAGTTCCGGTCAGGATCGCGCCGAGCTTTGATTTCAGCTCGTTTCTGCGCATGTGCGGCGTTGTGAATACGAGCTTTGCGATCGGCGATACCGTGGTGCTGACGTTTTTCGGCTTCATGCACCCAAAATTCATCCGCGCCATCGAGTACTATCGCCTGAACATCGTGTTCGCCTCCGGATTCATGCTTGACAACTGGATGAAGCGCGACGACATAGCCGACGTCGATTTTTCGTCGCTCCGGGGCTTGTCGTGCGGAGGGTCGTATCTCTCCCCCGAAAAGCTCGAAAAGTACGAGGCGTTCGCGCACAAGCACGGATATTCCGGCAGGATCAGCCGCGGCTACGGCATGTCGGAGACCGGCGGGGCGCAGCTCTCGGCGCCGATCGGGAGCCGGGACGACATCCTCGGGTTTCCGGAGCCGGAGGAGGACTATCTGGTCTTCGACGAAGCCGACGGGAAATTCCATACCGCCGGAGAAGGCGAGCGCACGGGCGTTTTGTATATCACGTCGAGATCCATGTGCCTCAATTCTCTGGACGGCGAAACGCTCTTCGCGTTTACGGAGATCGGCGGCAGGAACTTTATCTGCACGAACGACTCGGTGCGCGTCAACGCGGACGGCAGCTTGTCCTACGCGGGGAGAGCCGACCGGTATTTCGCCAACAACGAGGGCGTGCGCTTCAATCCCGGCCTGGTGGAGAAGAATCTGTCCGGACAGAGCGCGATCGAGAAATGCGCGATCGTGCCGGTGCTGGATAAGCGCATCCACGACACCGTGCCGGTGCTGTACGTCGTTCCCGAAACGAAGGGGAAAGGAGCCGCCGAGCTGGTGCGCAGGGCGCTCGTGAAGGTGTACGTCGACGACGGACTGATCGCCGAGTCCAATCTGCCGACGCAGTTCGTCCTCGTGGACAGCATCCCGTGCAACTCGAACGGCAAGCTCGACATCTACCGGATCACGCGCGACCGGCTGAAGGGCGAGGCGTACAACATCGTTCCGGTGAAAACGGACGGCACGCTCACGGACCTCTCGGCCGGCTTTCCGAGCAGCTCAGCAGCATCACCGCCGGAACGCTTCCCGAGGGCATGGGCGCCGGCTCCGCCATGGGGATCTACGATATTTTTAATACCGCCCCCGCAAAGAAAAAGACAAAGCATTGGTTCCGCCCGATCTGCTGCAGACAGCGGCGGGAGCAGTAGACGACAGAAGGAGGAACTTGACGTGTTTCAATTTTTCAATCAGCAGCAAAATCCCTTCGCGGCCATGATGAGCATGGAGAATACCGAGAACGCGGATTCGAACGAGGGCGTGGACATGGCGGCGCTGCAGCTCATGCAGCAGGCCATGATGATGCAGATGCAGCTCATGCAGACGATGTGCATGATGCCGATGTTCATGATGCAGGGCATGGCGGCGATGCTGAGCCGGAAGTCCGGCGACGGGGAGACGGAGAACGCGGCCCCCGGACAGGCGGGCGGCTTTAAGCTCGGCAATATGGAGCTGCCGCCCGAGCTCCTCGGCGCGCTGCTGAAGATGGATATGAGTCCGGAGAATCTGGAGAAGCTCCAGAAGGTGCTTGACTTCGCGTTTGAGGCCATTCCCCACAGGAAGGACGAGAAGGACGAGGCCGCGCAGGGATGAGCAAAATGGACGGTATCGGGGAAATCCTCAAGCGTGAATTGATCCGCGCCATGCTGCAGCGCAACCAGACCATGGACATGTCGCCGCTGATGAAGGCCGTCGGCGCGACGGAGCCGGTCAAGTACGACGACGTCGAGGAGACGCTCAACATCGCCTATGTGAACCGCGAGGAAGTGGCGCTGGCCATGGACGTCTTCAAGCCGAAGACGCCGCAGGGCACGGAGCTGCCGGTCATCGTGGTCATCCACGGCGGCGGACTCTTTATGGGCAAGCGCGACGTGAACCGGCCGTACAGCCGGCTGCTTGCGCACAAGGGCTGTCTGGTGTTCTCTCTTGAGTACCGGCTCGCGCCGCAGGCGACGATCGGCCAGCAGCTGGACGACGTGTGCGCCGGCATGGACTGCGTCGGGCGCATGCTGGTGAGCTACGACGTGGATTTCAGCCGCGTCTTTCTGGTCGCGGACAGCGCGGGCGCCTATCTCGCCGCCTATGTGTCCGCCATGCACGAATCCCCCAAGCTGCAAAACGCCATCGGCTACAAGCCCTCGCGCATGGTCTACGCGGCCGTCGGGTTCCTGTGCGGCATGTTCTACACCAATAAGATCCTGGAGGATCAGGTCTTCGGAGACAAGCGCGACGACGAAAACTTCAAAAAGCTGATGAACATGGAGCATCCGGAGATCATCAACAATCTGCCGCCGGCGTTCCTGATCTCCAGCTGCGGCGACTCGCTGAACAACCACTCGCTTCGGTACAACAAGGCCCTCAAAAAGAACGGCCGGCCGTCCAAGCTGCTGTTCTTCGGCGACGAGTCGCTCATGCACGTGTTCATGATCACCAATCCCGAGCATCCGAAGAGCCTTGAGGCGACGGACAAGATGCTCGCGTGGTTTGAGGAGCAGGCGGATCTGCGGCGCGCACGGCGGAAGAAGGACCCGCAGGTCGAGAAAAACCGCAAAAAGCTCGAAAAGCGCATTGCGGACGGCAGCATCGGAAAGCAGAAGGTCTGGGCGAACCTCAAGGAGCGGCTGAGCGTCGACGGCGCGGCGCTCCGGCGGACCGCGCTGATCGACTGCACCCGCGAATACACCTTTCAGCAGATGTTCGACGAGTGGGACCGTTACGCAAGGGCGTTCTCGGGCCTCGGCGTCGGCTGAGCGCAAAACTCGCGCGTCGCGCTCTGCGGCGCGATCACGGCGGAGCCGCTGTTCGCGCTCTACGCTCTGAACATGACCGGCGCGGAGGTTTCGCTGTTCTCCTATCCCGATTTCCTGCCGGGCGGGATGTGGAAGGAGATGCTCGAGAAGGAAAAGATCACCGACCTCCTCATCGCCGACATCATGGTCACGCCGGAGCTGCTGGCGGAGCTTGCGGAGACGAGGAAAAAGCTCGGATTGCGTCACGTCATCCTGATGCACTCCTGCATGGGCGGCCCCGCCGTCGGCCCGGCGGAGCTCGTGTACAACGAGTACAACTATCACATGCTCAAGCGCCGGCCCGACGTCGTGTTTCTGGAGGACCTGCTGGAGCGGTACAAGGACGCGGAGATCCGCTATGATGAATCGAAGGGCGACCGGCTCGCCTTCATCACCCACTCCTCCGGCACCACGAGGGGCACGCGCAAGCCGCTGCCGTTTACCGACAAGGTGTTCAACGACACGCTGGATCTGATGCCCGGGGGCTTGCGTGCTTTCATGGAGGAGGACGACGGAAAGCCGCTTCGCGTCGTGCAGCTGTTCGACTTCAGCTCCATCATGGCGCTCTCGGGGCAGGTACATTCGCCGCTTGCCCACGGAGATACGCTGGTGCTGACGTTCTTCGGCTTCATGCACCCCAAATTCATCCGCGCGGTGGATTATTACAACGTCAGCATGATGTTCACCACGGGCTTTATGGTCGATAAGCGGCTGGAGCGCACCGACCTCGACGGCGTCGACTTCTCGTCGCTGAAGATCGTCGGAATGTCGGGCGGCTACGTCTCCCCCGAAAAGATGGAGGCTTACCGGGCGTTCTGTACAAGGCGTCGGACGTGCGCTGCGACAACAAGCTGGACGGCGAGGTGCTGTTCGAGTACACAAGGATCGACGGCAAAGACTTCCTCTGCACCAACGATCTCGTGCGCGTCAACGAGGACGGCAGTCTCTCGTTCGCCGGCAGAGCGGACAAGTATTTCGTCAACAACGAGGGGAAGAAGTTCGACGCCGGCGTCGTCGACACGAACATGGCCGCCCACCGCGCGGTGAAGCAGTGCGCGGTCGTGCCGGTGATGGATAAGCGCATCCACGACACCGTGCCGGTGCTCTGCGTCGTGCCCGCCGAAAAGGGTGCAAACGCCGCGGAGACGATCCGCGAGGCCTTTGTCGACGTCTATGTGAAGGAAAAGAAGATCGAGCGCGGCAATCTGCCGACGCAGTTCGTGCTGGTGGATGAGATCCCGCTCAACGCCAACGGCAAGCTCAATATCTTCCGGATCACCCGCGCGCGGCTCGGCGGCGACGCGTACAATCTGATCCCGGTGCTCGACGGCGATCGGCTGACCGATATCCGGACGGAGCATGTGGAGCACGTCAACAGCGTGACCGCCGGCACGCTTCCCGCCGGAATGGAGAACCGCTCGGCCTACAATATTTTCGACCTGTTCACCGCCGCGCCGTCTGCGGACGCTTCGCACTTCGGCCCGACGGGGCTCCTTGGGACGCTCGAGCCCAACGCGGGAACGGAGAAAAAGCCGTTCCGGATGCCCGAAATTCCGGAGGGCGTCATGAAGGTCGCTATGAAATACGGCAACCGGCTCTCCGGTATGGTGACCGGCAGAAAACAGATCAACTTCGACTTCGAAGACTGACCAGGAAAAAAGCTCACCCGAAACCGCAGGGTTTCGGGTGAGCTTTTTTCATTGCCGTCCACGCCCTGCCGCGCGCCGCCGTTGAAGGAATGATAGAAAAACTGCCGGAACGGTTCTCCATCAGAGAACAGAAAAGCCGAAAAATGCGCCTGCTGTTGCAAAAATGCTGAAAAACATGAAACTATGTTGAGATTTCAGATCAGAATAGTAGAGTACTTTCGCATGATTAAGGAGGCGGGTACAGTGATCTACGGCAATCTGGAACACATCGGACGCTATGCGGGGCTGTCGAAGAATCTGGCGGCGGGACTGCGCTTTCTGGCGGAGACGGACTTTTCGAAGTATGCCCCCGGGGACAACATCCCGATCGACGGCGACGAGGTCTACGCGTTCATTCAGGAGTACGAGACGAAGGTCGTCAACGACACGCCGGAGGCGCACAGAAAGTACGCGGATATCCAGTACCTCATCAGCGGCGAGGAGTACATCGGCGTCGCGCCCCTGTCGACGATGACGGAGGAGGTCGAGGCCCATCCCGAGCGCGACATCTGGTTTTATCACGGGCAGACCGAACAGGTGCGCATCGGACACGGCCGGTTTCTGGTCGCGTTTCCGGAGGACGCGCACGCGCCGTCGGTTCTTTATGGGAGAACGCGAAAACCAAAAAAGGCTATTTTATTAAAAAAACGTAGAATTTATCGCAGTAATCTTGCGGAAATCTGGCAAAATAATATAATTATCTCGAAATAAGAGAAATAAGAACCGCGTTCTGCAATAGAGAACGTGAGGGAACAGAGATATGGAGCCCAATGAAGCAAAAGTAAAATCTCTGGCGAAAGCGCTGAGCATTTTGTCCTGCTTTACCGTGGAACGGCCGATTCTGGGCGTGACGGAGCTGGCGGGACAGCTCGGCGTTTCTAAATCGAATATCCACAACATTCTTTCGACGTTCTGCGCCATGGGGTATCTGCGCCGCCTGCCGGACGGGCGCTACACGCTGGGGCTGAAGATGCTGGAGTACGCCTTCATCATCAACCAGAACCTCGGCTATCCCAAGGCGGTCTACGACGTGCTGTCCGAGATATCGCAGGAGACCGGCGAGATCGTCTACTTCGGCGTCCCGTACGGGACCAAGGTGCTCTACCTCTACGCGGCGCATCCCGCCGACCGGATGAACGTGCGGCCCTACCGCGAGATCCTGGGGGAGACGGCGTATTTCTACTGCACGGGCATCGGCAAGGCGATCCTCGCCGCCATGCCGGAGGAGGAGTGGGTCGAGCGCATCGGCGACGTTCGCCGATCACGTCCTCGACGCGTATCTGAACGACCCGATCTCCGACACCTGGGATAAGGACCTGCTCGCGGAGATCCAGGCGCAGGCGTAATCACTTTCGCATCACAGGAAACCCCAAGGGGGCCGGGATCGCTCCCGGCCCCCGCTTTTTACGCTCTGTTCAGTTTCTGTAAAACTTGTTTTGAACTGTGTATCAGAAAGGAGAGAACCGTATGAAGAAGGCCGCCGGATTTATCCGGGACTGCATTGAGAAGTACATCCCCGTTCTCGCGTTCGCGGTGCTTTTCGTGATCTTCGTCTTCCAGGTCTTCATGCGCTACATCATGCGCGCGCCGCAGGCGTGGACCACCGAGGTCGAGCAGTCCTGCTTCCTCTGGCTCGTCATGCTGGGCGCGTGCTATGCCCAGCGTGAAAAGGGGCACGTCACGTTTATGCTGCTCTACGACAATCTCGGCGTCAAGGGCAAGGCGCTCACCGCCATGCTCGGCAACATTCTCATTGCCGCAGCCTGCATCATCTCGTTTATGCCCTCTCTCAACTATATCCTCGGCCTTGCCGAGCGCCAGCAGGTCACGACCCTTTTGAAGTGGCCGAAGACCATCGTCTATTTCCCCTATGTGGTATTCCTCGCGTTCATCGGCGCGTACGCCGTCGCGGAGATCTACGAGGAGATCCGGGTCCTGCGCGGCAGCGAGGAGTACACGGCCAAGATGCTGGAGGAATCCAAGTCCGAGGCGGAGCAGGCCATCGAGGCCTCGCTCGCGCAGGAGCAGCTTGACCTCAACAACATTGATTACGGCGCAAAGGAGGACAAGTAAATGGCACATCTTCCTCTGATCATCTTTCTGGTTTGCTTTGTCCTGATGTTCCTGCTGCGCATGCCCACCCCCGCGGGCATGATCGTGTCCTGCGTGATGTATTTCCTCACCGACGGCCTCGTCAAGGGCTGCAGCTTCCTCGGTATGCTGATGGGCACGGAGGGGCAGCTGCATCTGGTGGCCCAGAAATCCATAGAAGCGATCTTTACCAACACGACGATCATCGCGGTGCCGCTGTTCATCTTCGCGGCGAACGTGATGAACGCCGGCAAGATCACCGAGTATGTGTTCGGCGTCTGCAAGGGCCTCGTCGGCCGTTTCCCCGGCGGCCTCGCCCACGTCAACATCCTCGCCTCCCTCGTCTTCTCCGGCATGACCGGCTCCGCCGTGGCGGACGCCTCCGGCCTCGGCAAGATGGAGATCGACGCCATGCGCGCCGAGGGCTATGACGACGGCTTCTCCTGCGGCATCACCGCGGCGGGCGCCATCGCGGGCTTCTACTCCCTCATCATTGCCATCCTCGCCTACAAGATCCTTGACTGGAAGGGCCTCAAGCAGGTGCTCGTCGACACCGTGCGCGGCACCGGCAGCGTCTCCATCATGATCGGCGCGGCCTCCGCCATCTCCTTCATCTTCGCGAAGGAGCAGATCGGCGTACGCCTCGGCAACTGGATCATGGGCTTCACCGACAGCAAGGTCGTGTTCCTGCTGATGGTCAACGTCATCATTCTGGTCCTCGGCATGTTCGTCGACACCTCCGTCATCCAGCTGGTCATGATCCCGATCCTCTGGCCGGTGGCTGAAGCCTTCGGCGTGAACATCATCCACTTCGGCCTCATCATCATCTTCAACATGATGCTCGGCCTGTCCACGCCGCCGTTCGGCATGTGCCTGTTCATCACCTCCGGCATTTCCGGCACGCCGCTCAAGGACGTCATACGCGAGATCTGGTGGCCGACCGTCGTCATGCTGATCGTGCTGCTGATCATCACGTTCATCCCGCAGTCCGTGCTGTTCCTGCCGCAGCTGTTCCACATGATGTGACCGGGGGTCACACCCTTCACCATCAACCATAAGGAGATTTACTATGGCTTTTTCTATCGCTCCCGGCGTATGGCCCGTGATGATCACCCCTTGGACGGACGACAACAAGCCCGACTTCAAGGCGATCGAGGGCCTTTGCAACTGGTACATTGAAAAAGGCTGCACCGGCATCTTTGCCGTGTGCCAGTCCAGCGAGATGGCCTATCTCACCGAACAGGAGAAGCTCGACATCGCCAAGGCGGTCGCCGAGGCCGTGGACGGCCGCATCCAGGTCGTCGCCTCCGGCCACACCGCCGACGACAAGGCGACCCAGTTCCGTGAGATCGAGAACATGATGAAGATCCCCGGCATCGGCGCGTACGTGCTGGTGTCCAACCGCCTCGACCAGAAGAACGAGGGCGAGGCCGTGTTCGAGGCGAACGCGCAGGAGATCTTCGACCGCTTCCCCGAGATCGACTTCGGCATCTATGAGTGCCCGATGCCCTGGAAGCGCCTCGTGAGCCTCGACTTCCTCAAGCACGCCGCGCAGGGCGGGCGCATGGTGTTCCTCAAGGACACCTGCTGCGACTACGAGCTGATCCGCGAGCGCCTCAAGGCGGTGGAGGGCTCCCCGCTCAAGATCTTCAACGCCAACGCCCAGTCGTGGTTCGACAGCTACTGCCACGGCTCCGCCGGCTACAACGGCGTCATGGCGAACTTCCATCCGGATCTCTACAAGTGGTGCTTCGACCACAAGGATACGGACTATGAGAAGGCGCGTCTGGTGGCGGACTTCCTCACCACCGCCGCGATGATCGAGATGCGCATTTACCCCTGCAACGCGAAGTACCACCAGAATCTGGCGGACGTTCCGATGAACGTGTTCGCCCGCAGCGCGGACTGCGCCAAGCTCGACAAGAACGCCAAGGGCGAGGTCGAGAGCCTGATCCATCTGGAGAAGCGGCTCCGCGGCGAGCTGGGACTTCCGCAGTAACACACACTTTCAAGGCCTCCGGGACGGGCGCGCCCGTTTCGGAGGCCTTGCCGTTGAGGAGGTTTGCTTATGTTAAGAAAGCCCAACATTCTGGTGGTCGGCAGCTTCATGATGGACCTCATCGCCTCAACCAGACGCGCGCCGAAATCCGGAGAGACCGTCATCGGCCTCAAGTTCCAGACCGCGCCCGGCGGAAAGGGCGCCAACCAGGCGGTGCAGTGCGCGCGCCCCGGCGCGAACTTCACGCTGACCGTGGACGACGTCCGGCGGCTCAAGGACGAGATCAAAAACTACGACCTCGTCATGATGCAGTTCGAGCTGCCGATGGAGGTGGTCGAGGCGGTGGCGCAATGGGCGCACGACGCGGGCGTCATCGTGATGATCAATCCCGCGCCCGCCGCGCCGATCTCGGACCGGCTGCTCGCCTGCACGACCTATCTCTCGCCCAACGAGCATGAGGCGGCGGAGATCGCGAACCACGCCATCCGCGTCGACGGCGGCATCCACTTCGACGACGTGGAAGCCGTTTCCAAAGCGTTCCAGGCCCGGGGCGTGGAGAACCTCATCATCACGATGGGCGAAAACGGCTCCATCGCCGCTGGGAAGAACGGCGTCCACCACACGCACTGCGTCAAGATGCCGCACGTTGCCGATCCGACGGCGGCGGGCGACTCCTTCGCCGCGGCGTTCTGCACGGGTCTGACCGCGGGCCTGCCGCAGGGCGAGGCGCTGGCCTTCGCCAGCCACACCGCCGCCATCACCGTCTCGCGCATGGGCGCGATGCCCAGCCTGCCGACGGTCGACGAGGTGCAGGCGCTGCTGCGTGAGCGGGGCTACGACGGCTTCGACCCGTCCGAGCTGGACGCATTGAAATAAGGAGGAACCGATCCATGTTGAAAACCGAAAGCAAGCAGGCGGTCGAGCAGTTTTTCTCGAACATTGACCGCGAGTTCAATACGTTTCTCAAGGCGCGACGCGCCGACGATTACGAGGCGGCGGCGCAGCTGATCCTCGACTCTCAGGCCAGGGGCGGCCGCATCCACGTCACCGGCATCGGCAAGTGCAGCCATGTGGCGACCTATGCCGCGTCGCTCCTGTCCTCCACGGGCAACCCCGCCAACTATCTCCACGGCACCGAGGCGGTGCACGGCTCCTGCGGCCAGCTGGCCGCGGGCGATGTGGTCATCGCCATCTCCAACTCCGGCGAGACCGGCGAGCTGAAGGCGACGGTGCTGGCGGTCAAGAACAACGGCTGCAAGGTCATCGGCGTGTCGGGCAATCCCGACAGCTGGCTCGCCAAGGAGAGCGACGCGTTTCTGATCGCGGGCGTGAACGCCGAGGGCGGTCCGCTCAACCGCGCGCCGCGCGCCTCCGTGCTGGCGGAGGAGCTGACGCTGCAGGCGCTCTCCGTCGCGCTGCAGGTCGAAAAGGACTGGGACCCGATCAAGTATGTGCGCTGCCACCCGGGCGGAAAGCTGGGCGCGCTGCGCGAGAACGAAAAGTGAGGAGGGGCGCGCTGTGCTGAAAGGAAAGCTGATCCATCCCGACATCATGGCGGCGCTGGCGCTGTGCGGACACGGCGACAAGGTGCTGATCGCGGACGGCAACTATCCGCTGGACGCGAGAAGCGGCAGCGCGGAGAAGGTCTGCCTCGGTCTGACGCCGGGGCTGCCCACCGTCACCGACGTGCTCGCGGCGGTGCAGAGCGCCGTGGAGATCGAAAAGGCGGAGGTCATGGAGCCGGGCGACGGCTCGAAAGAGCCGGCGCCCTCTGCTTTTTTGCCCTTGCGGGCGGCCTGTTGGGAATGTTGTGAAAAACAGGTTGATTATTGTGGCCCGAGCGGTTAAAATGTTTTAAAAACGAAGGCGCCGGGAGAGACGATCGGCTTTGCGGACGCGGCGGGAGCCGCGGCTCCGCGCAGGAAAGGGATGGAGCGGCATGGAGTCCGGAAATCGGCTCGTCAGAAAAACCTTTTACGGGATGCTGATCGTCAACGTGATCAGCATGGTTTCCGGGATCATGTGCGTGATGATCGACGCCATTGTCACCGGACAGTTTCTGGGGACGGAGGCCGTCACCGCGGCGGGGCTCATCAATCCGGTGCTGATGCTCTCCAACGTGCTCGGCGCGCTGCTGGGTCCGGGCGTGAGCGTGGTCTGCACGCGCTATCTGGGCATGGCGAAGCCGAAGCGGGTCAACGAGGTGTTCAGCCTCGTCGTCATCACGCAGCTGATCGTGTTCGGGCTGATTTCGGCGCTGATCTTTGTGTCGGCCCCCGCCATCGCGCACGCGCTGGGCGGCGGCTCGGGCAGCGAGCGGATCACGGACATGATGACCGAGTATCTGCACGGCTTCGCCTTCGCGGTTCCGCCGATGTGCATCAATCTGGGCCTGTCCGGACTGATGATCATGGACAACGACCGCCGGCGCGGCATAGCCGCCATGATGGTGACGCTGATCGGGGATCTGATCTTCGACCTCGCCAACGCGCTGGTTTTCCGCGGCGGCATGCTGGGCATGGCGCTGGCGACGGCGCTGAGCCACTTTGCGGGGCTCGCGGTGGTGCTGACCCACTTTCTCAAAAAAGACCGTGTCCTGCGCTTCACGCGGCAGGGGCTGCGGATCGGCGACCTCAAGGAGGTCATGCTCTGCGGCGTTCCGAGCGCGCTTACGCTGGGCTGCCAGGCGCTGCGGACGATTTGCTTCAACATGGTGCTGCTGGCGGTCGCGGGCGCGGGCGCCGTCGCCGCGCTCTCGGTTTCGGTCTCGGCGTTTTCCGTGTTTCTCGGCGTGGCGCTGGGCGTTTTCGTCACGACCGGCACGCTGTGCAGCCTGCTCTACGGCGAGGAGGACCGCAACGGACTGGTCGAGGCGCTCGCCGTCGCGCTGCGCACGGTGCTGCTGTGCTTCGCCGTGCTGACGGTGCTCATGCTGGCCTTTGCGCGGCAGATCGCCGGCTTCTTTCTGGACGCCGCGGCGGCGGAGGAGCTGGCGCAGGGCGCGCGCTTCATCCGGTTTACGGCGCTGCAATTCCTGCTCAACGCCGCGAGCTTCCCCCTCAGCGGAGCGTATCAGGGCACGCGCCAGCTGAAGCGGAACTACGGGATCGATCTGATGCGCGAGGGCGGCTTTCCGGTGATCTGCTGCGTGTCGCTCGCCCTGCTGTTCGGCGTCCGCGGCTTTGAATTCGGCCTGTCCCTCGCGGGAGCGCTGACGCTCCTGCTCTGCGTCATGATCCCGTGTCTGGCGCTCGGCCGGTTCACCCTTGACCCGGCCCGGCTCCTGCTGCTCCCCGCGTCCTTCGGCGCAAGGCCGGAGGAGCTGTTCGAGGCGTCCATGCAGACCATGGACGACGTGATGGAGACGTCGGCCCGGGTCGCGGCGTTCTGCGAAAGCAAGGGCGCGCCGCGGCGCACCGGTACGGTGACCTCGCTCTTCGTGGAGGAGATGGCGGGGAACACGGTGCAGCACGGGTTCCGGGAGGGCCGCGCGGGCAGCATCGACCTGCGCCTCATCTACGGCGAGGACGCGAAGCTCATTCGCCTGCGGGACAACGGCAGGCCCTTCGACCCACTGGACTGGCTGGAGCGCAATCATCCGGAGGACCCGCTCTCCGGCGCGGGCATCCGCATCCTCGTGGGGATGGCGAAGGACGTCCGCTATATCCCGGCTCTGGGGCTGAACAACCTCGTGATCCGCCTGTGACGGGCCGCGGGGAGTATTCTGAAGAACAGGAGACGACACAAATGCAGACACACAGGAGCAAACGTCGTGTCATCTGTCTGTTGGGCGCGCTGGCGCTGGCACTCTGTCTGATGAGCGGCTGCGGCGCTCAGAACAGCGGCGCGGTCACATCGCTTGCGCAGCTCGGCGAACCGGGAAGAAAGATCGGCGTGCCCGGCGACCTGCCGGAGTTCGATATGCTCAAGCGGGATTACCCCGAGGCCGAGGTCGTCGCCTACGACGACTATCCTCTGGCGTATGAGGCCGTGCGATCCGGCCGGCTCGACGCCTTTTTTAATAACCAGCGACTGATGGAGGCTGCCATCGACAACGGAACAAGCGGAGTCCGCCTTCTGGAAGAGACTTACCACAAGAATATCGCCGCGGTGGGCATTTCTCCCGTGTCGAAGATCCCCGCGCTGCAGGAGCAGATAAACGAATTCCTCGCGGAGCTGAGGGCGGACGGCACGCTGGACGAGATGTACGACCGCTGGATCATACGGGGCGAGGACGTCATGCCCGACATCCCGGTGCCCGAGCGATCGGAGCTCCGCCTGCGCGTGGGGACGACGGGGATCGTGATGCCGTTTACGTATTATGTCGGGACCGAGCTGAGCGGCTTCGATATCGAGCTCGCCCGCCGCTTTGCGGCCCGGCTCGGCGCGGAGCTGGAATTCAAGATCTATGACTATGGCGGGATCGTTCCCGCGGCGCAGAGCGGAGACGTGGACTGCATCATGGCCAATCTCTATGTGACGGAGGAAAGGGCTGAGTCGCTCCCGTTCTCCGATCCGCTCTACGAGCAGGAGATCGCCGCCATGGTGCGGGACACGGACGCGCCGGCCGCCGGCGCGCAGACGGCGGCCGTGCCGGAAATGACCGAGTTTTCCGACCTGCGCGGCAAGACCGTCTCCATGATCACCGGCGCGCCCTTTGAGGAGCTTGTCCTCAGCCGTGCGCCGGATGTGGGCGGGTTTTCCTACTTCACCAGCACGCCGGATATGCTGCTCTCGCTCAAGGCGGGCAAAACGGACGCGGCGCTGATCAACAAAGCCACCGCTTCTTTGGCGGTCAACCGCACCGACGGGCTCACGCTCTTCCCCAAAAGCGTTCAGGACGTCATGATCGGCTTCGCGTTCGCCAAGGGCAGCGCGGAGCGGGACGTGTGGCAGGCGGCGTGCGACACGATCTCCGAGGAGACGAAGCAGGCCCTCTGGGAGAAGTGGACGGGCGCGGATGAGAGCGTCAAGACCCTGCCCGAGCAGGACTGGCCGGGCATGGGCGGCACGGTGCGCGTCGCGGCCTGCGACACGCTGGAGCCGATGTGCTACGCGGGCAAAGACGGCGAGCTCAAGGGCTTCGACATCGAAATGATCCTGCTCATGGCGAAGGAGCTGGACGTACACGTGGAGTTCATCGGCATGGAGTTTTCCTCCGTGCTGTCCTATGTGCAGTCGGGCAAGGCGCTGCTCGGCGCGGGCGCCGTCATTATCACCGAAGAGCGGCGGCAGACGATGGATTTCGTGGAATACTACCCCACCGCGTTCGTGCTGGTCGTGCGCTCGGCGTCGGCGCCGGAAGCGGAGCAGAGCGTCGGCGTCGTCGGCTCCGTCATCGAGAGCTTTGAAAAGACCTTTATCCGCGAGAACCGCTGGAAGCTCTTCGTGCAGGGCATCGGCACCACGATGCTCATCACGGTGCTCGCCATCCTCTTCGGCACGGCGCTGGGCTTCGGGACGTTCCTGCTCTGCCGCAGAGGCAATCCCGCTGCCAATGCGGCGACGCGCTTTCTTGTCTGGCTGGTGCAGGGCATGCCGGTGGTGGTGCTGCTGATGATTTTGTACTACGTCATCTTCGGGCGGGTCTCGATCTCCGGCACGGCGGTGTCCGTCGTCGGCTTTGCGCTGGTGTTCGGCGCGGCGGTGTACGCCATGGTCAAATCGGGCGTCGCGACGGTGGACGTCGGGCAGACGGAGGCGGCGTACGCGCTGGGCTACACGGATACGAGGACGTTTTTCCGCGTGGTGCTGCCGCAGGCGCTGCCGCACATCATGCCGGCCTACAAGGGCGAGATCACGGCGCTCATTAAGGCGACGGCGATCGTGGGCTACGTGGCGGTGCAGGATCTGACGAAGATGGGCGACATCGTCCGCAGCCGGACGTATGACGCGTTTTTCCCGCTGATCGCGGTGGCGGTCATCTACTTCATACTCGCGGCGATCCTCACCGCCGTCGTGAACAGGATCGAGCTGCGCATCGACCCGAAGCGCCGCAGAAAAGAAGAAATACTCAAGGGGGTAAAAACCGATGATTGAGCTGAAGCACCTCAGAAAGGAATACGAAGAAGCGACGCCGCTCAAGGACGTGAACACGGTCATCCGCGACGGCGACGTGATCTCTGTCATCGGGCCCTCCGGCACGGGAAAATCCACGCTGATCCGCTGCATCAACATGCTGGAGCGGCCGACAAGCGGGCAGATCCTGCTCGACGGCACGGACATCACCGCGCCCGGGTACGATCTGACGCTTGCCCGCCGGAAGATGGGCATGGTGTTCCAGTCCTTCAACCTGTTCGGGCATCTGACCGTCATCGAGAATCTGATGCTTGCGCCGATGGACATTCTCAAAAAGTCGAAGCAGGAGGCGTACGACACCGGCGTGGCGCTGCTGCGGCGCGTGGGTCTCGCGGGGCGGGAGCTGCAATACCCCGACCAGCTCTCCGGCGGACAGAAGCAGCGCGTCGCCATCGCGCGGACGCTGGCGATGGACCCCGAGGTGATTTTGCTGGACGAGCCGACCAGCGCCCTCGATCCCACGATGGTGGGCGAGGTGCAGGCGGTGATCCGCGACCTGTCGCAGACGGGTAAGACGATGATGATCGTCACGCACGAGATGAACTTTGCCCGCGCGATCTGCAACCGCGTCTTTTACATGGACGAGGGCGGCATCTACGAGGACGGCACGCCGGAGCAGATCTTTGACCACCCGCAGAAGGAAATGACCCGCCGCTTCATCCGCCGGCTCAAAATACTGGAGCTTGTCATCGACAGCCGAGACTACGACTTCATCGGCGCGGGCTCGGAGATCGACCGGTACTGTCTGCAAAACGACATCCCGCCGAAGGAGAAGTACCGCATCCGTCTGGCCGTCGAGGAGCTGGTGCAGCAGATCCTGTTCCCGCGGCTGGGCGAGCCGCACATCCACGTGACCGTGGAGTATTCCGCGCAGGAGGGCACGGCCGTCGTGACCGCGACCTACGGCGGGGAGCGGTTCGACCCGAACGACACGGATAACGAGCTGTCCCTCGCGGTGCTGAACAGCGCGGCGGAGGAGATCGACTATCGGTACGACGCGGAGGCGGACGAGCCGAACCGGGTGGAGCTCCGGATGAAAGAGCAATAAGAAAGAACACATTGACCCAACAGGAGAAGCAACGTGAAAGACAACGTCGAGTATCAGATCTTCATCGGCTGCAGCGATTCCCAGCTGCAGGACGAAGTCGTCCCCGAGCGGGAGCTTCGGGAGATGGTGACGCAGTTCTTCGAGCGAAACGAGATCGACTTTTCGATGCTGAGCGCCCAAGGCGGATACCTTCACGAGGACGGACGCTTTACGACCGAGGATACGCTGATCGTTGACATCATCGGCGCCGCGGATCTCGATATCATCCGGCTTGCCAGAAGCCTTTCCATGCTCATGAACCAGGAGAGCTCCCTGGTCGTCCGAAATCCGCTGAAAACAGAATTTTGCTGAGGTGTGGCAGGATGCGTGACCAATCATTCAAAAAAGGCATACAGTACGAGATCTTCGTCGGCATCAAGGATAAGGACAACTATCGGGAAATTCTGAACGTCAATGACTTCAAAAACATCCTGACGGAAATCTGCACCGAGAAGCAGATCAGTTTCTCCCTGCTGACCCAGCTGGGCGGCTATACTCATAACAAAGGGTATACAACAGAGACGAGTTTACGGGTTGTTATCATAGGGATCGGCGAAGACGAGGTCACTCGTCTGGGCGAGCGGCTGAAAAAAGAGATCAACACCGACACGATCCTGATCGCAAAGACGGAAATAGAATACTGCTTCCTGTGACTGCAATATAGTAAAGCGAAAACGCGCCGGTCGCGGGACCGGCCCGAAAAAAGAAAAGGAGCGAATTGAATGGAAACGCAGAAAAAGCAAGCTGCCGGAAAACCAATCACGGTGATCCTCGTTCTCTGCCTGTGCGCAGCCGGACTCGTGACGACGATCCTGCGGCAGCGATCGGCGATCCCCATGGCGAGAGAAGTGCTGGCGTATGTCGGCTATATTCTCGTGTTTGCCTATGCGCTGGTCGGCTACCGCGTCCCGCACGGGAATCTGCTCAAATACACCATGCTGTGCTTTGCCGTGCTGCTCGTCGTCACAATGATGAGCAACCCGGCCCTGAACCAGGGCGCGGCGGCGCCGGCCGGCGGGGAGGGCGCGCCGGGCGCGGCGGCTGAGGCGCTCCCGCAGCCCGACGGCGCTCCGGATGTGCCGGGAAGGCCGGATTTCCAGACTCCGGGGCAGGAAAAACGCAGCAATCTGGCGGAGCTTGCCCTGGTCGGGGCGTCGATCATTCTGATTTCCTATATGGCCGGACGGCTGAACCGCATCAAGGAAAATCGGATCATCATCGTGCTCGTTCTGATTCTGCTGATCGTGAGAGCGATTTTCGAAAACGGCGGGCTGCGAAACCTGCCGGTCGGTTTGAATGAGATTTATATGTGGCTTGCCCTGTCCGCTTCCTACCTGTTCCGCTATCGCGAGCACCGCGAGGCGGGATTGCTGGACAAGGCGCAGGCGGAGGAAGCGTCGAAACCGGCGGTGTGAGCGGTCCGCCGGTAAAAGAGCAATCGAAACGGTGAGATGCAACCGGAGAGGTCAGATGAAAACAAGTCGAATTCCGAATCAAATCGCCGCGCTGGGCCTGTCGCTGCTCCTGCTTGCGGCGGCGCTGCTTTTGCCGCCGTATGCCCTTGCCGCGTCCGAAAACAGCGGGAGCGGCAGAAGTCTGGACGAATTCGCGGGCAAGCGCGTCGGCGTGTCGACAGGGGCGATCCACGACAGGCTGGTGGCGGAGCGCCTCCCCACCGCGGAGCTGGTTTATTTCTCCGAGCTCTCGGACATGCTGGCCGCGCTGAAGGCCGGAAAGATCGACGCCTTTGTCACGCCGCAGTCCAGCGCCATCTTCATGCGCCATGAGGACGGCGGCATCACCTGGCTGGATGAGCACCTGCTGGACGGGAATCTGGGCTTCGCCTTTCCGAAGACGGCGGAAGGCCGGGCGCTGTGCGAGCAGTTCAGCGAGTATATCCGCGCCCTGCGCGCGAGCGGCGAGCTGGACGCGGTGATCGAAAAATGGTTCGGCGCGGACGAGTCCGCCAAGACCATCCTGGACTACGGCGCGCTGCCCGCGACGAACGGAACGCTGCGCATGGCGACCGCGGCAAGCACGGTCCCGTTTGCGTACGTGCGGGACAACTTCGTCGTCGGCTTTGAGATCGAGCTTGCTGCGAACTTTTGCGCCGAAAACGGCTATTGCCTGCAGGTGGAGCGGATGAATTTCGACGGCGTTCTGGCCTCCGTGCAGGCGGAGAAATGCGACTTTGCCGGCGCCTGCCTCGCCATCACGGAGGAACGCAAGGAGCGCGTGGAGTTTTCGGAGTCGCATTACGCCGAGAGCGTTGTCTTCGTCGTTCCGGACGACGCCGCCGCGGGAGCGGGCGGATCATTTTTGGCCGGCGTTCTTGAGAGCTTTGAGAAGACCTTCCTCCGCGAAAACCGCTGGCTGCTCTTTTTGCAGGGCGTCGGCACCACCATGCTCATCACGGTGCTCTCGATCCTCTTCGGCACGGCGCTGGGCTTTGCGGTCTATATGGCCTGCCGCAGCGGGAACCCCGTCGCCAACGCGATCACGCGCTTTTGCGTATGGCTGGTGCAGGGCATGCCGGTGGTGGTGCTGCTCATGATCCTCTATTACATCATTTTCGCCAAAAGCTCCATCAACGGCACGTTCGTCGCGGTGATCGGCTTCACCCTCGTGTTCGGCGGGGCGATGTATGCGATGCTCTGTTCGGGCGTGAGCGCGGTGGACGGGGGCCAGACGGAGGCGGCCTACGCGCTGGGCTACGGGAACACGCAGACCTTCTTCCGCATCGTCCTGCCGCAGGCGATCCCGCACTTCCTGCCCGCCTACAAGGGCGAGATCGTCGCGCTCATCAAGGCGACGGCGGTGGTGGGCTACATCGCGGTGCAGGATCTGACGAAAATGGGCGATATCGTTCGCAGCCGCACCTATGAGGCATTCTTTCCGCTGATCGCGGTGGCGGTCATTTATTTCATCCTGGCGGGTATTCTGACCGCGATCGTGAGCCGCATCGAGCTTCATACCGACCCGAAGCGCCGCCGGAGAGAGGACATCCTCAGGGGTGTGACGACGTCCCGGTGAGAAAAAGCAGCAACAAAAAGACGTCCGGATGGTTCCGGACGTCTTTTGTCGTTCGTATTCCGTGCGCCGCGGCGCGGCAAAGCCGGGCTCATTCTGGCAGGCGGATCTCCGGCAGGTAGCGGGTCATGCGCTCCGAGACCGTGTAGGGCAGCTTTTCCTCGTCCAGAACGGCGCAGAACAGGTCGAGCGCGGTCCGCTTCTTGGGCATCATCTGGAAGGTGATGCAGAACTTGTCCGGGAGCGCGTTCACCTCGAACATCAGGTTTCCGTCCGTGATGGTGTAGACGTCCTTGATATGCTCCGCCAAGCCGCCCCAATCCACATTTCCGACGTAACTGACGGTAAAGGTATCCCGAACGTCCTTCCGGAAGGGGCTGTTCTGCAAGGCATACGCCTTCTTCGATTTCAGATCGGGCTGAGCGTCGATCTCCGCGTGCAGCGCTTCGCGCTGGCGGAACACCTCGCAGCTCTGCTCGGGCTCGCTCTGCGAAATGATCGCGCCGCGGGCGCGCATATTCAGCTTTTCGATGGGCTCCTGCGCCATGCTCCAGTCGTATTTCACATGGAGGAAGCGGACGAAGTCGCGGTACGAGTCCGGACAGCCGACGTCCTTGCGGAAGTCGGCGGCGATCTTCGCGGAGAGATGCTGTCCCTTCTTTTCCGGAAAGAGCCGCGCAACGGTCTTGAACAGCAGCGCGGCAAGGATGGAATTCGGGCTTGCGTCCACGCTCTTGTTATAGGTCATAAAGGCGGTCTTGGGGATCTCGAGCTGATAGTAGTAGCAATCCTTGACGAAGGGATTGAGCATGTACAGGAGAGTCGTGCCCAGACCGACGTTGGTGCTCCCGCCGGTATAGCGGGCCAGCGGCTCGTCGGTCGGCAGCGTGTCGGGATCGGGGTAGAACAGCTCGCCCTCGCTCACGGGAGAATCCGGCAGCTTCAGATCCGCCGGCGGCGCGATCGAGCCGTACAGCTTGGTCAGATACCGGTACAGCGTCGTCTTGACCCAGAACATCGCGCCGAAGCCGCCGCAGACGCTGTGGGAGAAATTGAACCAGACGGTATCGCCCCGCCAGGTGACGGCGAACAGATGTCCGTTGGTCTCCTCCGAGCCCAGCACCAGCCGGCGATCCTGTTCCGGCAGCACCGGCAGGGGACGCTCGTTGTGGGACAGGACGTAGTTGCCGCCCGCGTCCAGCCCGAGCTGAACGGCAAAATACGGGAAACGGCGGATCGCCTCCCGGGCGGCCTCCTTCAGTCGCCCTTCGTCCACCGGGGCGTCCAGAACGACTTTGATGCGCACGGTGAACGGGATCTTTTTCATGTATTCGTACAGCAAATAGATATCGGGGTTGGCCTTCACAAAAACACATCCTTTTCCAGTTTATTTGCCGGGATATACCGCTTTGCCTATGCGGCGGGTTGCAGCGCCTTTGCGGGCTGTTCAAAAAGTCCTTGCGCTGATCCACGCGTCCAGAAAACGCATCTGCTCGTCTGTGTGGAACCAGTGCTCGCCGTTTTCCATCACGGTGAGCCCTGCGCCGTGCGCCTTTGCGAAGGCCGCGACGGTTTCGTATGAGGCCAGCTCGTCGCCGCGCCCGTAGAGGATCTCGGTGGGCGCGCTCCATCGGACGGGGTGGCTGCGGACATAGCGGAGATACTCCCACGACAGCTCCTCGCCGAAGGCGGTGGGGATCACACCCTTTGCCTTGAGTTCCTTTTCCGTCACGTTCGCCCATGCCATCCTATCGCCGATCAGCCGTTCCATATCGACGATGGGGGTAATGCTCGCTCTCCGCGGCGCTGCCGCCCCTGCCGTGCAGATATAATACCAAATCCTTCATCGTATCCTCAAATAATCGACCGTTTTGCGGACGAGCCGGTGCATCGCGCGGATGCACCGGCTCGCGCTGCTTATTCGCCTTCCGTCCGAAAAATCTGTCCCGGCAGCTTCAGCTTCTTCTTATATGGGAACGCTTTGTCGAATTCCGCCACGTCCGTGTCGTCCACATAGTAGCCCTGCGGCGTCTGATAGACCCCGGTGACGCCGGTCAAATAGCCGGGGATCAGCTCCTTGCAGAGGAAGAAGGAATCGTCCGTGCCCTCCGGCAGGTCGTGATAGCGAATGCCGAAGCTTCGGGCGTAGGTGAAGCCGCTTTTGCCGTAAAAGTCGATGCTGCCCGCAAAGAGCACCGCGCCGAAGCCCATGGCCGCCGCCTTTTCCAGAGAGTAGTCCAGCAGCTTTTTTCCGTAGCCCTGACGCTTGCGCTCCGGCGTGATGCCGATGGGCCCCATGGTCAAAACGGGGACGTTTCCGCCGCCGTCGGCCTCGATGACCGTGCGCATGAATAGGTTCTGTCCGATGAGCGCGCCGCCGCGCTCCATCACGAAATCCAGCTCCGGCACAAAGGCCGGATCGTCCCGGAGCACGTGGATCACATAGTGCTCGCTTGCGCCCGGGCGGTACACGTTCCAGAACGCCTCGCGAACCAGAAACTCAACGGCGCGCCGCTCCGCTTTGAGGACCGGAGCTTACGCTGCCGGTCTCCTGTGTTTGCGATATTATAGCGAACAAGCGGGCGGAACACAAGCCTTTTTCAGTCGGACGGGAAAAGGGGGGCTGCCGCCCGCGCCGGCTTCTTGACGACTGAAAGAATTTGTTTTATATTATCATAGGTTAGATATCAAAACCGCCCGAAATAAGAGGATACGGCCTTGAGAGCATGTGGGAACAAACGAAATATTCTGCGTCCGGCACTCCTGCTGACGCTGATGCTCTGCCTTCTGGCGGGCTGCGGCGGGCAAGCCGGCCGCGCGCCGGAGCGCAAGGCCGGCGCGGCGTCGGCTGCCGAGCTGAGCGAGTTTTCCGACCTGAGCGGGAAAACGGTCTCCATGCTGACGGGCGCGCCCTTTGAGGAGCTTGTCCTCCGCCATACGCCGGACGTGAGCGAGTTTTCCTATTTCAGCAATATGCCGGACATGCTGCTCGCGCTCAAATCGGAGAAGACGGACGCGGTGCTGATCAACAACGCCGTCGCCGTGCTGGCGGTGAACCGCGACAGCGCGCTCGCGCTGTTCCCGCACAATCTGGAGGACGGGGTGTTCGGCTTCGCGTTCGCCAAGGGCAGCGCGGAGCGGCAGGCGTGGCAGACCGCCTACGACGCCATCCCCGACGAGGCCAAGCGGGCCGCCTGGGAGAAATGGACGGGCGCGGACGAGAGCGCCAAGGTCCTGCCCGAGCAGGATTGGCCGGGGCTGAACGGTACGGTGACCGTCGCGGCCTGCGACACGCTGGAGCCGATGAGCTATGCGGGCGAAGGCGGCCGGATACAGGGCTTCGACGTCGAAATGGCCCTGCTGACGGCGAAGGAGCTGGACGTGCATGTGGAGTTCGTCGGCATGGAGTTCTCCGCCGTGATGTCCTATGTGCAGTCGGGCAAGGCGCTGTTCGGCGTGGGCTCCATCATTGTCACCGAAGAGCGGCGGCAGGCGATGGATTTCATGGAGTACTACCCCGCCGCGTTCGTGCTGATCGTGCGCGCGGCGCCGACGGAGGCCGGGCTGACCCTGTCGGATCTGAGCCATGCGCGCATTGGGACCTTTACCGGAGCCAACGACCATGTGTTCGTCCGGGAGCGGCTGCCGGAGGCGGAGCTGGCATTTTTTAACACGCCGGCGGACGCGATCAGCGCGCTGGAGAGCGGAAAGATCGACGCGTTCACGATGGATGAACCGGCCGCCCGCAGCCTGTGCGCGGAGCGGCAGGACATCGTCGCCCTTCCGGAGAAGCTGGGAGAGCTGGACTACGCCTATATCCTGCCCAAGACCGAGGCCGGCGAGGCGCTCTGCGCGGAGCTGAGCGAGTACCTGCGGGAATTGAAGGCCGACGGCACTCTGGCGCAGCTGCAGGAGAAGTGGTTTGACAGTCCGGACCCCGCCTCTCAGCCGTCCGCGGACTATCGGGCGCTTCCCGCTGCCAGAGGCACGCTTCGCGCGGCGACCACGCAGTACGTGCCCTTCGCTATTTTAAAAGAAGGCATGTATTCCGGCTATGAGGCGGAGATCCTCGCGATGTTCTGCGCCCGGTACGGCTATGCGCTCACCATCGAGGATATGAATGTGGACGGCATTCTGGCGTCTGTGCAGATCGGCAAGTGCGACGTCGGCTTCACCTCGCTTTCCATCACGGCGGAGCGGCAGGAGACGCTGCTGTTCTCCGAGCCGAGCTACACCGGCGGCCCGATGCTCCTGGTGATGAAGAACGGCGGGGAGCAGAGCGGCGGCGTCGTCGGCTCCGTCGTCGAGAGCTTTGAAAAGACCTTTATCCGCGAGAACCGCTGGAAGCTCTTCGTGCAGGGCATCGGCACCACGATGCTCATCACGGTGCTCGCCATCCTCTTCGGCACGGCGCTGGGCTTCGGGACGTTCCTGCTCTGCCGCAGAGGCAATCCCGCTGCCAATGCGGCGACGCGCTTTCTTGTCTGGCTGGTGCAGGGCATGCCGGTGGTGGTGCTGCTGATGATTTTGTACTACGTCATCTTCGGGCGGGTCTCGATCTCCGGCACGGCGGTGTCCGTCGTCGGCTTTGCGCTGGTGTTCGGCGCGGCGGTGTACGCCATGGTCAAATCGGGCGTCGCGACGGTGGACGTCGGGCAGACGGAGGCGGCGTACGCGCTGGGCTACACGGATACGAGGACGTTTTTCCGCGTGGTGCTGCCGCAGGCGCTGCCGCACATCATGCCGGCCTACAAGGGCGAGATCACGGCGCTCATTAAGGCGACGGCGATCGTGGGCTACGTGGCGGTGCAGGATCTGACGAAGATGGGCGACATCGTCCGCAGCCGGACGTACGACGCGTTTTTCCCGCTGATCGCGGTGGCGGTCATCTACTTCATACTCGCGGCGATCCTCACTTTCGTCGTGAACAGGATCGAGCTGCGCATCGACCCGAAGCGCAGGACCCGCGAGCAGATCCTCGACGGTGTGAAAACGGACCGCTGAAAAGCGGCGGAACAGACAACAGGGAAGCTTGGCAATGAACAGAAAGAGTCTAAGACGGGCGGGATGGGCGATCGGTCTTGCGGCCGTTTTGACGGTCACGGGCGCGCTGAGCGGCTGCGGAAGCCGGGAAGAGACACGGCTGGAGCAGAGATACCGGGCCGCGCCGGAGCATAAGGTCATTATCGACAGCGATGCGGGCGCGGACGACGCCGCGGCGCTGATCCTTGCCGCCGGGAGCGAGCAGCTGGACATTCTCGGCGTCACCGTGCTTGCGGGAAACGTCGATCTCGAGCAGGGCGCCAGAAACATTCTGGCGGCGCTGGAGCAGGCGGGCTCCGACGCGCCGGTGTACAAGGGCGCGGCGGAGAACTATAACGGGGAGCGGATCAAGACCTTCAGCGTATTCGGCAGCGACGGAATGGGCGATGCGGGACTGATCGACCCGAAGAGGAGCGCGGAGGAACAGGACGCCGTGGCGTTCATTCTGGAAACCGTACGCCGCTATCCGGGCGAGGTGGAGCTCGTGGCGCTGGGGCCCGCGACGAACATCGCCAGGGCCATCGAGGAAGACCCCGACGCCATGCGGCAGGTCAAGCGGATCTGGTCCATGGGGACGCCGGGGCTCGGGCCGGGCAACGCGTCTCCCGTCGCGGAGTTCAACGTCTACTCCGATCCCGCGGCCTATCGGGTGATGCTGGATTCGGGCATCGACATCACCATCGCCGGATTTGACATGTGCGGCGGCGAGTCGGCGTGGACAAGCGAGACGTTTGAGCGGCTGGAGCAGACAAATGACACGGGTCGGTTCGTCGCGCAGTCCTTCGGCAAGCTGCGGGAGTTCTATGCCGCGCAGAGAGGAACGGTCGCGCCCGGCGGGGCGACCAACGTCTGCGACCCGCTGGTTCTGATGTGCATGCTCCATCCCGAGTTCGTCAACAAAACGGTCCGGTGCCACGGAAGCTGCCTCACAGACCCGGGCGAAACGTTCGGGCAGGTCATCTTTTATCAGGAGGGCTATACCTATGACGCCTTTTTTGACACCGATTTCGATTACAACGTCACGCTGGTCACCGACGTGAACCGGTCGGACTATTCGGCGCTTTATCTGGCCGCGATCCGGTCATTCATTCCCGATAAAATCGATTAAAGCTGAGGTGAAAACGATGAACCAAAACAGCAAAAGACTTCTTGCAACCCTTCTCTGTCTGGTCATGGCGCTTGGCCTTGCGCCGATCCCGGCGTTCGCCGCGAACGAGGAAATCGCCATGACCGAGGGCGAGGTGCGGACCGGCTTTGTCACCGGCAAAGGCTATTCCGCCTCGTCCAGCGATCCGTCAATCGCCTGGGTGGACGGGGACGGCGCGCTGAACGCCATGCGGGCGGGGACGGCCGAGATCACCGTGAGCGGCCCGAAAGGAAGCCGGACGGCGTACACGGTCACGGTTTCGGACTATACGGACGGCTCCCCCACGGTGGGCAGGCTGAAGCTCCTTGCCCGATACAACGACGCCATGCAGTTCTACGACGGGCATGTCTATCTGCTCTTCACCGCCTATCGGGACGGCGTGGAGATCACGGTGGACGATCTGTACGGCGGCTACCGGATCGCGGATCGCTATTATCCGGACGTCCGGAACGCTCTCTCGGCCGGCTCTCACCGCACGGGCGCGGAGCCGGAGAAATACTTCACCTTTGACGGGGACATGAAGACCATGGTCCTGAACAAAGGGGAGATCGTCACCATCGGCATGTACCGCGGCTTTGATCTGAGCGTTCCGCAGGCCGCGTTGGGTGCTTTGCGGAACAGCTCCCTCTGGAGCAGACTGAGCGACGCGGCAAAGACCGCGGCGGCCGACGCCATCCTGGAGCTGTTTGCGAACGAAACGCTCACCGCGGAGGCGGCGCAGCGCCGGCTTGCGACGCTGCTGGAGAGCGTCCGGAGCATCGGCTGCACCAACCTGATCGACGGCGAGGTCGAAGGCGGCGTGTGCTTCAACCGCGAGCTGTACAATCAGAAGCTGGAATACGACCAGTATGAAAACGTCACCTACGAGCTGGACGTCACCCAAAAGCAGCTTGACGCGCTGACCGCCACGCTGGGCGGGAATCTCGATCACTTCTCCGTTTTCAGAAACAGCTGCGCGACGGTGGCGCTGAAAGCCTGGAACGCCGCGGTGGGCGTCAGAGACGGCGAGAGGACGGCGTTCTATCTCGAGCCGAACGGGACGGGCATTTTCGCTCTCATGGACGCGCCAAAAACCGTCAGGGACGTCATCGTGGAGCGGCTCCCCGGCTGCTATCTGAACAATTCCGAAAAGGCCGCCGAGCCGGGCGCGGGCTACCGCGAGGCGTCGACCGGCGAGTGGGTCTATGTGAGCGCGCCGGAGACGGTGCCGAACTGGGACGGCTCCTCGTTCGTCAGAAAGCTCTTTGTCACGACGGACGGCGTCGATGCGGACGAGATCGAGGTCCGGACGCTGTCGGGAAAGGTCGACGGCTGGGCGAACCTTGTACCGGGCGCGGTGATCCGCGTGTACCTGCCCGATTTCGCGGCCGAAGGGAAGTACCTCAAGGAATTCACCTTCAACGGGGCCCCGATCGACCCTGCGGGCGGTTCGGTCACGCTCACCATGCCGAACGCAACGGCACAGCTCAGGATCTCTGCCGGGGACTATCTCCTGCAGGCGAAGAAGAGCCAGAGCGTGCAGATCGAGCGCGGCGAGCGCATGGACGTGGCGGACTATGTTGAGGTATCTGTCGGCGGGCAGAAGCTGAACGACCCGAGCGGACTCGTCTGGATGATCGCCGACGAAAACGGGGTCGTGACGTATGCGGACGGCTCCCACAAGACCCTGCTGGCGCAAAACGAGGGGGCGGCCTACGTCTGCGCCTGGATCCGGGACAGCGAGGTGTACGTCTTTTTCGCGGTGGAGGTCGTCGACGACTTTTCGGACATGGCGCCCGTCGCCTGGGAGGTCGTCGGCGACGGGCTGATGGAGGTCGACAGCCGGTTCGGAGGCGTGACGAAGCCGGTCCTCGCCTCCGGCGACTATGTGAAGGTGGGCTCCGAGCTGAGCCTCAGAAGCCTCTCGGACGGGACCTCCGTCATTTCCGAGGTCACGTGGAACGGGGAGCGCTGCGCGGACGGCGATAAGATCGTGGTCGGCAAGGACGGCGGCAGCCTCTCGGTCCGGTTCTCGCCCGCCGAGCTCAGCGGCGTACCGCAGAAGATCGTTCTGGAAAACGACAACGCTACCTTTAAAATCGATGCGAAGGTTCTGTGCAAGGACGGCAGAACGCCGTTCTTCGGCGAGGAACTCACCTACGAATCCGCGAACCCGCTTGTGACGGTGGATGCAAACGGCGTCGTCCGCGTCGCGGGAGCGATCCCGGCGGGCGGTCTCGCAACCACGGTCACCGTTCGGGCGGGGGACGCGCTCTCCGCCTCCGCGCGCGTGATCGCGGGCGACTATGACGGCGAACGGATCGTGGGACGGCTGACGATCGCGGCGCGGCGGATCGACCCGGGCTACCCGATCCTCCCGCACGGGTTCACGGCGTTTACGCCCTATGAGCCGGTCGATCTGGACGTCAGCTATGCCGCCTTTTTTGAGCCGAGCGAACAATACAAGGCGCTGATGCGCGATTATGCGGATCACCCTTCCGCCTATTCTGCCGATCCCGCGATGTTAAGCGACGCGTTGGATATCGACGATCGGGAGAGCTACTTCGATATCCGCACGCCGGGCGGCGGCACGGCGCCCGAGACGATTTCCCTTGCCGCGGGGGAGACGGTCACTCTCTCGGCGTATTCGTTCACGGATAACGTGACGCTTGTTCAGGACGCGCTGCGGAACGGACAGATCGCGACCAGCGAAAATACGCAGGAGCTTCTTGTGCAGTTTGATCTGTACCGCGACGGCGGAGCGTACAGCGGGCCGAAGTTTTATGACGCGCTGAGGGGCACGTGCAAAGAAATACTCGCCGGCACGCTCGCCGCCGGCAGCAATCCGGCGGACGGCATTACCGAAGGCGGAATCTCTCTGGACCGCGAACTGTATAACATTTTTGCAGTCGACGGCGCGATCCTGAACCCGAACGTCTTCTACACCGTGGAGATCACATTGGACGAATATTCCGCTATGGAGGATTATCTTGCAAACCCGGCAAACAACGGCTATTCCGTGATGGTTCGCAACTGCGTCACGACCTCGGCGGGCATATGGAACGCCGCGCTGTATGACCGGCCGGCGCTGCAGCTGCGAAGCAGCGTGATCGGCTTGGCCGATACTCCGAGCACGCTGCGCCGTGCCATTCGGAACATCGACGACGATGCGGACGGCATGCGCGGCAGAAACTTCTATCCCCATTTCCAATACGAGCCTCAGTCGACCGACCCGGCGGAAGAGCATGAGATACTTGGCCCGGCGTGGTACGACAAGGGGATCTTTAAGGCGCTTCGCGGCGTCGTGATCGGCAAGAAATAATAAGCAAGAGGAGGAAAAACCATGAAAAAACTGAGCAGCCTGATCCTGACGCTGGCTCTTGTGCTGAGCCTTGCAGCCGTGCCCGCGCAGGCGGCGGGGCTGAGCGCGTCCTCGAACGCCCTTGCTACGCGTGAAATGCTCGCCGCCGCGCTCTGGGAGCGCGAGGGCGAGCCGACGGTCAACTATGCGATGAACTTCCGCGACGTGCCGCAGGCGGCGTCCGACGCCGAAGCGATCCGCTGGGCCGCGGCGGAGCGGATCATGATCGGCTTCGGCGACGGGACCTTCCTGCCGAAGGCCGCCGTCACCCGCGAGCAGCTGGCGGCGACGCTCTACCGCTACGCCCAGTCCCTCGACGTGGACGTGTCGGTGGGCGAGGACACCAATATTTTGAGCTATGACGACGCCTTTGAGCGCTCCGACTGGGCGGTGAGCGCGCTGCAGTGGGCGCTCGGCTCCGGCGTGCTGGAGGAGAAGAACGGCACGCGCCTCGCCGCGCGCGCCGCGGTCACGCAGGCCGAGGCCGCCGCCGCGCTGGAGCGGTTTGACGACGCGAAGATCCACGCGAACCTCCTGCGCTCGTGGACGGCGGGCGCGAAGCCCAGAGCCGCGCTCACGGAGTACATGGCCGCCGTCACCGACAAAAGCGGCAAGGACTATATCCCTGTGGAGGACCGCATCGCCGTGTTCGATCTGGACGGCACGCTGATGTGCGAGACCTATCCGCGCTGCTTTGAGTACATGGTGTTCGTCGACTATGCGCTGAACAATCCCAAGTACACGCCGACCGCCGAGGTCAAGGCGGTGGCGCAGGAGATCGTGGACACCAGATGGCAGGAAAAACCGTCCGGCATCAGCACGCGGCAGGCCGCGGCGGCTGCGGTCGCCTACAAGGGCATGACCCCGGCCGAGCTGGGCGAGTACGTCAAGGGCTTCATGCGCTCCGACGCGGAGGGCTTTACCGGCCTCAAGCGCGGCGAGGCGTTCTACCTTCCGATGGTGGAGGTGGTGAACTTCCTGGAGGCCAACGGCTTCACGGTCTACATCGTGACGGCGACGGAGCGCAACATCGTCCGCGCGCTGGTCAAGGACACGCTGGGGATCCCGGCCTCGCGCGTCATCGGGACGGAGTACGGCTACACCGCCACGGGACAGGGCGACGCCGCGGACGGCGATTACACGTTTGCGGCCTCGGACAAGGTCGTGTTCGACGGAAGCTACTACGGCGAGAACGCCAAGATGTCCAAGGTGGACGCGATCGTCCGCGAGATCGGGCAGCAGCCGGTGCTGGCGTTCGGCAACAGCTCCGGCGACGTGGCGATGTGCAAGTACGTGGTGACGGACAACCCGTACGCCTCGCTTTCCTACATCGTTCTCGCGGACGATGAGGCGCGGGAGTGGGGCGACGCCGCGGGCGCGCAGAGCAAGATCGAGAGCTATACGAAGCTCGGCATCGGCACCATCTCCATGCGCGACGATTTTGCCACGATCTACGGCGACGGCGTGAAAAAAGACGCGGGCGCGCCGGGCAGATGACGCTGCCGACCCTCCGCTGCGCAGACAAAGCGGCCGGCCATTTCATGCGAAATGGCCGGCCGCTTTTTTGCCGCGATCAAACGCTCCGTGCCGCGCCGGATGCAAGCGCGCTGTGCGCATGATAGCACAGAGGGGACGGAAAAGGCAAGTGCCGACCTTGCGGTTCGCCCGCTTTTTCTTGTGCGTTTTGCCTTTTTGTGATATACTTCTTCACAAAGAACGGAGAAAGGATGGCCTTTTATGTATTTTACCTACGAACAGCCCGACGTTGACGCGAGCGATCCCGCCGAGGTGCGCCGCGTCATCGAGGAGGCTTATCTCAACGGGCGGGAGAGCGCGAGCGCGGGAACCGTCGCGGACTATATTCCGGAGCTTGCCAAGGCGAGCGCCGACGAGTTCGGCCTCTGCGTGCGGAGCGCGGCGGGGGAGACGGTCGCCTTCGGCGAGACCGACAAGCGGTTCTCGATCCAGAGCATCAGCAAGGTGATCAATCTGGCGGCGGCGCTCAAGTTCCAGGGCTTTCGGGAGACCTTTTCGCACGTTATGCTGGAGCCGTCGGGAGACGCGTTCAACTCGATCCTGAAGCTTGACACAGTGAGCAATCTTCCGTTCAACCCCATGATCAACGCCGGCGCGATCCAGGTGATGAGCATGCTGTCGAACTTCATGGACTTCGACGAGCTGCTTGGCTTTGCGCGGGCCTTCTGCATGGACGACGATATCGTGCTCAACGAGGCGGTCTACCGCTCGGAGGCGGAGACGGGGGACCGGAACCGCGCCATCGCGTATCTGCTCAAGAGCAAGGGCGTACTGCGGGGCGACCCCGACAGGACGCTGGATCTGTATTTCCGGATGTGCTCGCTGAACGTGAACGCGAAGAGTCTTGCCAACATGGGCCTGCTGCTGGCCAACCGCGGACAGAACCCGTTCAGCGGCAAGCACATTCTGCACCCGGGCTACGTCCGCACGCTCAAAAGTCTGATGCTCAGCTGCGGCATGTACGACGAGTCCGGCGAGTACGGCGTGCTGGTGGGCCTTCCGTCCAAGAGCGGCGTGGGCGGCGGCATCGTGGCCGTCGTTTCCGACCGCTGGGGGATCGGGACGTACGGGCCGGCGCTGAACGAGAAGGGCAACAGCCTCGGCGGGATCGCCGCGCTGCAGCACATGTCCCATCTGCTGCGCCTGAGCATCTTCGCGTGAGAAGAAAAAGAGAGGACCGGCCGGGGAGGTGAGACGCGCGCGTGAAACCGCATACCTATCTTGCCATCGACCTCAAAAGCTTCTACGCGAGCGTCGAGTGCGTGGAGCGCGGACTGGATCCGCTCACGACCAACCTCGTCGTGGCCGACCGCAGCCGCACGGACAAAACCATCTGCCTCGCGGTCTCGCCGTCGCTCAAGGCCTACGGCATCCCCGGCCGCCCGCGGCTCTTCGAGGTGGTGCAGAAGGTCGAGGAGGTCAACGCCGGGCGGCGGCGCCATGCGCCCGAGGGCAGGCTCTACGTCCGCGAGTACGACGATACCGTCGTCCGCGCCGATCCGTCCTGCGCGCTGGATTACATCGTCGCGAGGCCGCAGATGGCGAAGTACAAGCAGGTCAGCACCGAGATCTACGGCGTCTACCTCAAATACGTCGCGCCGGAGGATCTCTTCGCCTACAGCGTGGACGAGGTGTTCATCGACGTGACGAACTACCTCGCGACCTACCGGATGACCGCGCGCGAGCTTGCCGTGACCATGATCCGCGACGTGCTCGCGGCTACCGGCATCACGGCGACGGCGGGGATCGGCACGAACCTGTTCCTCGCCAAGGTCGCCATGGACGTGGTGGCGAAGCATATTCCCGCCGACCGGGACGGCGTCCGCATCGCGGAGCTGGATGAGATGAGCTACCGCCGTGAGATTTGGGGGCACAGGCCCATCACGGACATCTGGCGCGTCGGGCGCGGCATCGCCAAAAGGCTCGAAGCCGAGGGGCTCTACACCATGGGCGACGTTGCGCGCTGCTCCGTCGGCGGGGCAAACGAATACTACAACGAGGATCTGCTCTACCGGCTCTTCGGCGTCAACGCGGAGCTTCTCATCGACCACGCCTGGGGCTGGGAGCCCTGCACGCTGGCGGACGTCAAGGCGTACAAACCGGAGGCCGGCAGCCTCGGCTCCGGACAGGTGCTGCAATGCGCCTACACCGCCGGGAAGGGGCGGCTCATCGTGCGCGAGATGACCGATCTTCTGGTGCTGGAGCTCGTGGACAAGCACCTCGTCACCAACCAGATCGTCTTGACGGTGGGCTACGATATCGAGAGCCTCGCCGACCCGAAGCGGCGGGAGAAATACCGCGGCGAGATCGCCGCCGACTACTACGGGCGCAAGGTGCCGAAGCACGCCCACGGCACGGCGAATCTTGCGCGGTACTCCTCGTCGACGAAGCAGATCGTGGACGCCGCGCTGGCGCTCTACGACCGCATCGTCGATCCCGATCTGCTGGTGCGCCGCGTCTACGTCGTCGCGGGGCATGTGCTGCCGGAGGACGAAGCACCCAAGGAGAGCGCCGAGCAGCTGGATCTGTTTACCGACTACGCCGAAAAGGCGCAGCGCGACGCGGAGAACGAGAGTGCGCAGGCGCGGGAGAAGAAGCGGCAGAGCGCGATCCTCGCCATTCAGAAGAAGTACGGGAAAAACGCCATCCTCAAGGGCATGAACTTTGAAGACGGCGCCATGACGCGGGAGCGCAACGGACAGATCGGAGGACACAGGGCATGAAGGACGCCTACGACGATATCATCGGCCTGCCCCGCCGCGTCTCCGCCGCGCACCCGCACATGCCGCTCTGCGATCGCGCGGCGCAGTTCATGCCCTTCAAGGCGCTGACGGGCTACGAGGACGACATCGAGGAGGAAACGCGGCTGACGGAGCGGCGCATCGAGCGGAGCGAGGGCGAAAAGGAGCTGCTCGATCAGCAGCTTCAGCGCCTCGGCGAGCGGCTCAGGCGCGAGCAGCCGGAGGTGAGGGTCACCTATTTCCGCCCCGACGAGCGCAAGGACGGCGGCGCGTATCTGACCGCCGCGGGCCGGGTCAAAAAGCTGGACGGCGTCGAGGGCGTCATGGTGCTTGCGGACGGGCGGCGCATCGCCTTTGCAGATATCTACGGGATCGAGGAATGATTCAAAACGATGAAGGAGGAGCAGCGATGTTTTCTGATTTTCCGGTATGCGATACCATCCAAAAACGGCACAGCGTCAGAACCTTTGACACGAGACCGCTGGACGGGGAGACGCTGGGGAAGCTGACGGCGCTGACCGCGATGCAGGCGCTGGAGCTGTTGGACGCGCAGGCGGGGAAGACGATCTTCATCTCCGGCGGCCCGAACAAGGCGTTCGGACAGCGCGTCGGCGCGTCGCCGCTCATGCGTCCGACATTCTCGAAAAGCACGGGGTGCGCCCCGCGGTGGACGGCGTCTTTGCGCTGGACGAGGTCAACGCCGCGCTCAAAAAGGTCGCGGGCGGCGGCTCCGCGGGAAAAACGGTGATCCGGATATAAAAGGACAAAAGCGGCTCGCACCGGCGAGCCGCTTTTCGTTATCCCAGAAGCTTTCTGCGCCGCTCCTCCGACACGTCCGGCAGCAGCCAGCGCAGATGCGTCAGCAGCCGCTCGCGGGATTCCTCCGGCTCGCGCTCGTAGACGCGGTCGCAGAAGTCGGCGCCCAGCTGCTTTTCCGGCGTGCTGTACTCCGCGAGCCCCCAGCCCGTGCGCTCGCCGCGCCGGTTGGTGCGGTAGGTGAAGTCGGAGACGGTGACGTAGCACTGCGCCTGAAGGCGGCTGATAGTCGTCTCGAAGCCCTTGACGCCGCCCTTGCGGTAGTCGCCCAGCTCCTTGAGCTGCAGCGAGACGACGGGCGCGTGGCGCTCCTCGGCGGAAAAGCCGGGGATGTCGTTGGCGAACAGGGGCAGAAAGCCCACGATGTTGATGGCGTTTACAAGGTCCTCCGGCGTACGGATATAGAAGTTGTATTCGTTGGTCATAGCGCTTCTCCTTTTGCCGCGGCGGCGCCGCGCTCACAGTATAGCACGAAGCGCCCGCCTTTGCAAAGAGCCGTCCGCGGGATTTTGCGCGCTTGCTTTTTGCCGGGGGCGTGGTATACTGTTTGCTGTGGTTGCTCTCCCGCGCCATGGCGCGGCGAACAAAAAACGGAAACGGAGAAAAACAATGAACCAAGCGATCAAGAGTGTGATGTGCTGTATGCTGACGGCGGCGCTGGCGCTGCCGTTCGCCGCCTGCGGTGCGCCGCGGGAGCAGGAGAGCGGGCAGGAGCCGGCGGTCCGGCGGACGGGCGTCATCGGCGCGATGCAGGACGAGGTGGCCTCGCTGCAGGAGGCGATGACGGACAAAAGCGTCGAGACCATTTCGGGGATGGACTTCTGCGTGGGCAAGCTGGACGGCGCGGACGTGGTCGTCGTGCAGTGCGGCATGGGAAAGGTCAACGCGGGCATCTGCGCCTTTACGCTGATCCATCACTTCGGCGTGAACCGGGTCATCAACACCGGTGTGGCGGGCTCTCTGGACGCGGAGATCGACATCGGGGATATCGTCGTCTCCACGGACGCCGTGCAGCACGACTTTGACGTTTCGCCGATCGGCTTTGCGCGCGGCGAGATCCCGTACACGGGGCTCTATGCGTTCCCGGCGGACGCCGCGATGCGCGCGGCGGCGGCTGACGCCGTGCACGCGGCCGCGCCGGACGTCCGCGTGTTCGAAGGCCGCGTCTGCTCCGGCGATCAGTTCATCGCGACGCGCGAGCAGAAGGACACGATCCTTTCGAACTTCGGCGGCCTTTGCTGCGAGATGGAGGGCGCCGCGATCGCGCAGGCGTGCTATCTGAACGAAACGCCCTTCGTCATCATCCGCGCGATCTCGGACAAGGCGGACGACTCCGAGGAGATGTCCTTCGCCGAGTTTGAGTCGGCGGCGGCCGCGCGCTGCGCGGCGATCGTGCGGTATATGCTGGCGCACTGAAAGAGGAAGAACGTCCGCCCGCGACGCGGGCATAAAAGTATCATTTGAAACGACCCGAGGAGGTACCCATGAACAAACATACAGGAACGGCGGTACTGCTTCTGACGCTGGCCCTGCTGCTGTCCGCCTGCGGCGGAAAGAATACCGACAGCGAAAACACCGTGACGGTCGAAACCAGGGAGGAGACGAGAGAACTGGCGGCGGCCTTTTACGCGCCGCTCTACAACGCGGACCCGATCTCCTTCGAAACCTACTCCGGCGGGCAGTGGCAGAGCACCTTCTCCAAGGACGGCGACGCCATGCACGCAGCCAACGCGTTTTCGGACGATGAGTACTACATGTTCGTGGAGGACGGTCAGAAGTATCTCATGAGCGACGGGGAAACCGCTTATGCGGACGAGAACGGCTATAATATGTATGCCGACACGCTCGACACCACGCTTTCCTTCTACGTCATGGGGGTCCTGCGGAGCGAGGAGGGCGAGGCGCCGCTGAGCTACCACGCGACGCGGACCGACCGGACGGCGGACGGCGTTTCCTCGTCGGAGCTTGTGTATACGGTCTCCGGCGAGGCGGAGGGCGAGTCCGTGACCCTGACGGTGACCGGTACGGCGGACGGCGAGGGGAACGTTTCCCGGGTCCTCTACGAGTACGTGTCCGGCGAGAACAAGGGTGACATCGAGCTGCGCTTTTCCTACGACGTTTCCGTTCAAGTGCCCGAACACACCTACGGCGATACGGGCGAGATCGAGTACCGGTACACCCATGTGGAAAGCCCGTTCGCGACGATCCAGGATCTGATCGACCGGCTGGGCGAGGACGAGTACCTGAACTTTACCATGACGGACGGCGCTGTTCTGGCCTTCGGCGAAAAGGACGGCAGACTGTATCAGGTCCGCGCCGAAATATCTCCGGAGGCGCAGGCGGCCTACGACGCGCTGGACTTCTTCTCCGAGACCTATGACGAGGATCGCTATGCGATCATAGGGGCGCTGAGCATCGTGGACTGCATTGACTACACCGACAGCGTTATCCCGCAGTCCGAGCTGGACGCCTTCGTCGGCAAGACGGCGCAGGAGATCGCGGACGCGGGCTTTGAGGGCACGGGCTGGAGCTTCTACGAGGGCAGCGGCGCGCTGTTCTTCGCGAAGGACGGCATGGGCTACAACGCGGACGCCACGGCTCCGGCGGACTTCGACATGGACAGCGAATTCGAGTTCGAAGATCTGCTCGGCTTCACCGTGGAGGGCTTCCGGTTCAACGCGCCGGAGCGTACTCTGCCGATGGATTGAGCGATCCCGGAGAATACGCGGAAGACCGTCCTTGACAGCGGCGGCGAAATGCTTTAAAATATGAACCAAGGCAGGGGAGCCAAACGGCTGAGAGGAAGCGAACGCTTCGACCCTTCACCTGATGTGGGTAATGCCACCGTAGGGAGCCGGTTGAACGACGACTGATACGGGACGCCCGCAAGGGTGTCCCGTATTCTGCTTTTCCCCTGCGCTTCATGAAAAAGGGAGGGCCTGCACAATGAAAAACAATTCCACAAAGCGTCTGGCGATCGCCGCGGTTCTGGCTGCCGTCGCCGTCGTCGGCAGCATGTTCTCGTTCCCCGTGCTCGGCAGCAAGTGCGCGCCGGTGCAGCACATGGTCAACATCCTCTGCGCGGTCCTGCTGGGGCCGTGGTACGGCGTCGGCGCCGCCTTTGTGGCGAGCCTGCTGCGCAACCTGTTCGGACTGGGCAGCCTGCTGGCGTTCCCGGGCAGCATGTGCGGCGCGCTGCTGTGCGGCCTTGCGTACCACAGGACGAAGAATCTGCCGCTGACGCTGCTCGCCGAGGTGTTCGGCACGGGCGTCGTCGGGGGGCTGCTGTCCTACCCCGTCGCCGTCGCGTTCATGGGCAAGTCCGCGGGGGAGCTCGCCTTCTACGCCTACGTCGTGCCGTTTTTGATCTCCACCGTCGGCGGCGCGGTTTTCGCCGGCATCCTGCTCGCGGCGCTGGGGAAGACGGGCGCTCTGCGCACGGCGCAGGCGTCGCTGGAATGAGCGCTGTCTGAGGCCTTCTATGAACGGCTTGTGCGTCATCGTCTCCGGCGGCGAATACTGCGAGCTTCCGGACGAGCTGCGCGGGGCGGACTGTGTGATCGCCTGCGACCGCGGCTGGCAATATGCGGAAAAGCTGGGGCTGACGCCCGATCTGGTCGTGGGCGACTTTGACTCCGCGCCGCCGCCGGACATAGGCGCGCCGGTTCGACGCGTTCCGACGCGAAAGGACGATACGGACACCATGCTCGCCGTGCGGCACGCGCTGGAGCAGGGCTGGCGGGACGTCACGATCTGCTGCGCCTTCGGCGGGCGGCTCGACCACACGCTCGCAAACCTCCAGAGCGGGGTGTACATCGCCGCGCACGGCGGACGCGCGCGGCTGCTGGGCGCCGATACGGACGCGCGGATCTTCGCGGACGGAGAGGAGACGTTTCCGCGGCGGGAGGGCTGGTCGCTCTCCGTGTTCGCGCTCTCGGACAGCTGCGCCGGCGTGACGATCCGCGGCACGAAATATGAGTGTGAGGACGCGGCGCTCACCAACGCGTTCCCGCTGGGCGTGAGCAACGTGTGGACGGCGGAGGAAGCCGCCGTGCGGGTCGGGCGCGGGACGCTGCTGGTCGTGCAGTCCCGACTGCGGAAGGGGGAGCATATATGATCGACTTTGCACGCATGCTCGGCAATGTTCGGGAGAGAGCGCCCCTGGTTCACAACATCACCAACTATGTGACGATCAACGACTGCGCGAACATTCTCCTCGCCTGCGGAGCGTCGCCGATCATGACGGACGACCCCGAGGAGGTGGAGGAGATCACCGCCATCAGCGACGCGCTGGTCATCAACCTCGGCACGCTCCACCAATACACCGTTCCCGGCATGTTCCGCGCCGGAAAGCGGGCCAACGAGCTGGGGCACCCCGTCGTGCTCGACCCCGTGGGCGCGGGCGCGTCGCATCTGCGGACGGACGCCGCGCTGCGGCTGCTGGACGAGGTGCGGTTTGCGGCGATCCGGGGCAACGCCTCCGAGATCCGGGCGCTTACGCAGGGCGCGGCGGCGGAGCGCGGCGTCGACGCGAACGAGGGCGATACGTCGCGCACGGACCTTGCCGCCGCGGCCGCGGCGGCGCTGGCGGCAAAAACCGGCGCCGTGGTCGCCGTCACGGGCGTGACGGACGTGATCGCGGACGGCGCGCGCAGCTGCCTCGTGTCGAACGGGCATCCGATGATGCGGCGGGTCACGGGCACGGGCTGTATGCTCTCGGCGCTGACGGCGGCGTTTGCCGCCGCGAATCCGGGCGAAGCCTTCGAAGCGGTCTGCGCCGCGGTCGCCGCCATGGGCGTCTGCGGCGAGATCGCCCACGCGCGCCTCGGCGCGCAGGACGGCAGCGGCGCGATGCGCAGCTATCTGCTGGACGCGGTGTCCAGCCTGACGGCGAGGGAACTGGAGAGAGACGCGAGATATGAGATGCGATAGAAACGACATGCTGCTTTACGCCGTGACCGACCGCGCATGGCTCGGCGCACACACGCTGCGCGAGCAGGTGGAGCGGGCGCTGCGCGGCGGCGCGACCTGCGTCCAGCTGCGGGAGAAGGAGCTGGACGACGAGGCGTTCCTGCGCGAGGCGATCGAGCTCAAGGCGCTCTGCGCCGGCTACGGCGTGCCGCTGATCGTCAACGACCGCGTGGAGATCCTGCTCGAAAGCGGCGCGGACGGCGTCCACATCGGGCAGGGCGACGGCGACGTGCGGGAGATCCGCCGGCGCATCGGGCCGGACAAGCTGCTCGGCGTGTCGGCCCACACGGCGGAGCAGGCGGTGCGGGCGGAGCGCGAGGGCGCGGATTACCTCGGCGCGGGCGCGGTGTTCGCAACGGGCACCAAGCCGGACGCCGGCGGCATCAGCCGCGAGACGCTGCGGGAGATCTGCGCCGCGGTCTCGATCCCCGTGGTCGCCATCGGCGGCGTCTCCGCGGCGAACGTCGCGTCGCTTGCGGGCAGCGGGATCGCCGGCGTCGCGGTGGTGAGCGCCGTCTTTGCCGCGGAGGATATCGAGGGCGCGACCGCCGCGCTGAAAGCTTTGACACGGGAGGCGCTGAAACGATGATACGGGGAGCGATTTTTGATCTGGACGGCACGCTGCTCGACTCCAGCTCCTACTGGGACAAGGCGCCCGCGATTTATCTCGCCTCGCTGGGCAAAAAGGCGAAGCCTTCGCTTGCCAAAACGCTCTTTTCCATGACGCTCGCCGAGGCGGCGGACTTCATGACCGGCGAGTACGGCCTCCGGCAGACGCCGCAGGAGATCGCGGACGGCGTGAACGCCGCCATGGAGCGCTTTTACCGCGAGGAAACGCCGCTCAAGCGCGGCGTCGATGCGCTGCTGGAGGCGCTGAAGGCGCGGCGCATCCCGCTGGCGGTGGCCAGCGTCACGGACCGACATCTGGTCAAGGCGGCGCTGCGGCGGCACGGCGTGCTGGAGCATTTTACCGCCGTGGTCGACACGGCGGAGGTCGGCGTCGGCAAGCATGAGCCGGACGTCTATCTCCGCGCGGCGGAACGTATGGGCTGTCTCCCCGGCGAAACGCTGGTGTTCGAGGATGCGCTCCATGCGCTCTGCACGGCGAAGCGCGCGGGCTTCCGCACCGTCGGCGTCTACGACGCGGCGAGCGAGGATCTGCAGGCGCAGATCCGGTCCGTCAGCGACTATTATCTGCACAGTTTCTCCGACCTCTCCGCGATCCTCGCGGCGGTCGGCGGCTGAATCCGTTTTACAGCGGCAGGCCGGGGGCACCACTCCCTGTCGCTCAATAAAAGCAATACGAAGCGCTTTGGGAGGAGCAGCATGAAAAAAGTATTGACGATCGCCGGGAGCGATTCCGGCGGAGGCGCCGGTATCCAGGCTGACATCAAGACGATGACCATGAACGGCGTATTTGCCATGAGTGCGATCACCGCCTTGACGGCACAGAACACGACCGGCGTCCAGGGCATCTTCGAGGTAACGCCCGCATTTCTCGCGCAGCAGCTCGACAGCGTCTTTTCCGATCTTCGGCCCGACGCGGTCAAGATCGGGATGGTCTCGTCCGCCGCGCTGGTCGAAACGATCGCGGACCAGCTGGCCGCCTGCCGCGCCGAGCGGATCGTCGTCGATCCCGTGATGGTGGCGACCAGCGGCGCGCGGCTCATCGCGGAGGACGCGGTGGAGACGCTGACGCGGCGGCTGTTCCCGCTTGCGGCGGTGCTGACGCCGAACATCCCCGAGGCGGAGGTCCTCTGGGGCGGGCGCATCGCCTCGGTGGAGGACATGGAGCGCGCGGCGCGGGACATCGGGGAAAAGTTCTCCTGCGCGGTGCTGCTCAAGGGCGGACACGCGGTGAACGACGCCAACGACCTGCTTTTCGACGGCGGCGCGCTGCGCTGGTTCTACGGCAGGCGCATCGACAACCCGAACACCCACGGCACGGGCTGCACGCTGTCCTCGGCGATCGCGGCGAATCTCGCCAAGGGCTTCGATATGGCGGAGGCCGTGGCGCGCGCGAAGGAGTACGTCTCCGGCGCGCTGGGCGCGATGCTCGACCTCGGCGCGGGCAGCGGGCCGATGGCGCACAACTTCGCGCTGAGCGGGCGCTTCGCGGAGGAGGCGGCGCGTCGTGGCTGAGAAGAAAACCTCCGTACTCGAAAACGGGCTCATCTGGTTCGGCGCGGGCGTGTCGCTGGCGGAGATCCTGACGGGCACGTACTTTGCGCCGCTGGGCTTCGGCCGCGGGCTGCTCGCCATCGTGCTGGGGCACGTCATCGGCTGCGCGATGCTCTATCTCGCGGGACTGATCGGCGGCCGGACGGAGAAGAGCGCGATGGAGACCGTCGCGATGAGCTTCGGGCGGAAGGGCTGCATGCTCTTCGCCGCGCTGAACGTTTTGCAGCTGGTGGGCTGGACGGCCATCATGATCTACGACGGCGCGCTGGCGGCCGACGGCGTGCTGGCGGCGGGACGGTGGGTCTGGAGTCTTGTCATCGGTGGACTGATCGTGGTGTGGATTCTGATCGGCGTCCGGAACCTCGGCAAGCTCAACGCCGTCGCCATGACGGCGCTTTTCATTCTGACGATCCTCCTCAGCGTCGTGATCTTCCGCGCCGAGCGCGTGCCCTTTGCCGCCGCCGAGGCCATGACCTTCGGCGCGGCGGTGGAGCTTTCGGTGGCGATGCCGCTTTCGTGGCTGCCGCTCATCAGCGACTATACGCGCACGGCCGAAAAGCCTGCGGCGGCGACGGCGGTCAGCGCCGCCGTCTACGGCGTCGTGAGCTGCTGGATGTACGCCATCGGCATGGGCGCGGCGATCTTCGCGGGCGAGTCCGACATCGCGCAGATCATCCTCAAGTCCGGCCTCGGCGCCGCGGGGCTTCTGATCATCGTGCTCTCGACGGTGACGACGACCTTCCTGGACGCGTTTTCCGCCGGCGTCTCCAGCGAGACGCTCTCGCCGAAGCTGCGCGGCAAATGGGTGGCCGTCGGCGCGGCGGTCGTCGGCACGGCGGGGGCGATCGCGTTCCCGATGGACGACATCACGGACTTTCTGTATCTCATCGGCTCGGTGTTCGCGCCGATGATCGCCATTCAGATCGCGGACTTTTTCCTGCTCCGGCGCGACCGGAGCGCGCAGGCCTTCGACCTGCGCAGCCTGCTGATCTGGGCGGCGGGCTTCCTCGCCTACCGCGCGCTGATGCACGTGGATCTGCCCGTCGGCAGCACGCTGCCGGACATGGCCGTCACGATCGCGCTCTGCCGGCTTGTGAATCCGGCGGGGAAGAGCGGTCAGCGGAAATCTTTTTCAAAATAGGAGGCAAACAGCATGTTTTCAGTCAGAGGGCCGAAGCTCAAATATTTCGCCCTTGTGATGGCGGTGATCGCCATCGCGGGCGGCGTGTACATCACCTTTTTCCAGATGGCGGGCTTTGCCAAAACGCAGGCGACCATCGTGTCCATCGTGGAGGATGAGGCACACTCTACGCCGGATGACGTCTCGTATATCGTCACGGTGGATTACGTCGTGAACGGCTCGCGCTACACGTCGGAGCTGGGCTACTACAGCGGCGCTTTCAAGGAGGGCAAGACCGTCACCGTGTACTACGACCCGAACGATCCGTCCGTGATCCACGGCGGCAAGGGCTTCGGCGTCTATCTGATGGTGCTGGGCGTCGCGATCATCGCCGTCGTGATCGTCGCCGGCCGGAAGAACAAGGCCGCGCAGGCGGAGCTCGCGCAGGCGCGGGCGCAGCGCGGCGGCGCGACCTTCGCGCCCTCCGTCAAGGGACCGGACCGCGAGGTCTACTTCCTGACGGATATGGGTACGCCGAAGTACGGGCATCGCATCGAGGACAAGGACCGCAAGGTGCTCTACGAGGCGAAGATGACCAAACTGTCCATGATCGCGGCCGATCACTTCGACTTCATCGACCACGAGCACGGCGTCGTGACGCCGCATCTGGTGGGCCACGTTGAGGAGACGGAGTGGAATACGCTCCTTCTGGACGATCACAACACCTTCGAAGTGGACGGCGAGGACGTATGGAAGCTCCTCAAGCGCAACGGCGTCAGCGTCGTGACCGAGCGGCGGGAGGGGACGATCTGGCCCCGCTTCCGCGTTTCGCGCGACGGCGAGGAGATCGCGATCCTGGAGGCCACCAGCCAGCATGTCCACGAGGAGGACGAGGAAAAGCACCGGGTGATGAAGCGTCTTTCCGTCCGGGGCTTCTACCGCATCTGGACGCGGGAGGAAAACCTCGATCTGGTGTTTCTGACCGCGATGGCCTTCGGCCGCAGCGGCGCGCTCGACGACGAGGGCGGCACCTACGGAAAGGCGATCCGCGGCTCGCTGCGCAGAGCAAGAGGCAAGCGGCAAGAATGATCGGAAAACAAAAGGCGCTCTTTGCAGAGCGCCTTTTGCTTTGCTTTTATTCGGCTTTTGATACTTTCTCGTACGCAAGTCGCGGGTAGTTGTCCTCCGTCACATGGATCGTCCCGCAGTGGACGAAGCCCAGCTTGCCGAGCAGGCTTTGCAGCACCTTGTTGTCCCCGTGCGTGTCGATGCGCAGGTGACCGCATTGGGCGAACGCCCAGCTCAGGCAGAACGCGCCGACGCCCTTTCGTGCGCCGCTGCCGGCGAGGCGGTGCACCACGCCGTAGGGGCTGTCGTCCAGCCACTGCCCGTCCTCGATGACGGCGTAGGTCGGCTCGACGTCCTTGCCCTGCGCGAAGAAAAACGTTCCGACGATCTCGCCGCCGCTGACGCATACGCAGCTGCCGCCCGCCGCGATATCGCTGCGGATGAGCGCCTCGGGCGGCCAGCCGGTCGGGCCCCACTGGTTGGGATTCCCGTGCTCCGCCATGAAGCGCCGCGCGTAGGCGTAGATCTGCATGACCTGCGGCAGATCGGCCTCGGTCGTCCTGCGGATCTCCATGCGGTCGGCATCTTGCCCCTCGCGCGCAAAATAGAAGGCAAACTCCTCGCGAAACGCCGTGTCGCCGTAATCGCGCAGCCGCGCGCAGTAGCGCTCGTAGGCCGCGAGCATCTGCCGCCCCTCCGCCGTGAGCGTCGCGCCGCCGCCGTGCTGCCCGCCGGTTTTCAGCTCCAGCAGCTTGAAGCCCAGCGCGTCCTCGGCGGTGTGCAGCACGGTCCAGGCCTTGGAGTAGGCCATCTTCATCGACTGTGCCGCCGCGCGCAGCGAGCGGTGCTCCTCCACGCGGCGCAGCAGCTCCGCAAGGCCGGGGCCGAAGCACTTCTGGTCGGTGAAAACGCGCACGGACATTTTGGGATGCAGCTCCTGCGCCATGCTCTCGCCCTCCTCCGAGTGTGTTGAAGATACGAAAAAGTATAGCGTTTTTTCCCGCTCTTGTAAAGCGAGAAAAAGCTTGGTATAATCATGATACTTTTTAAAGAATAGCGGTGATGAACCATGCAGATCGCGCCACTGCTGCGCATCGGGCGCGGCGTGACCGCGCTCATCGGCGGCGGCGGGAAGACGACGCTGCTGTATACGCTCTCGGAGGAGCTGCGCGGCAGGGGCCGCGTCGTCCTCTGCACCTCGACGCACATCCGTGTGCCGGAGCAGTACCCGCTGGTCACCGGCGATGCGGAGGCGCTGCGCGCCGCGCTGGACGCGCACGGCGTCGTCTGCGCGGGAACGGGCGCGGCGGACGGCAAGCTGACCGCGCCGTCCGTGCCCTTTGCCGAGCTGGCGGCGCTGGCGGACTACGTGCTGGTCGAAGCGGACGGCGCAAGGGGTCTTCCGCTCAAGGCCCACGCCGCGCACGAGCCGGTCGTTCCGAAGACCGCTCAGCGCGTGGTGCTGGTCATGGGAGCGAGTGGCTTCGGCAAACCGATCGCGGAGGTCTGCCACCGTCCGGCGCTGTACGCCGAGCGCGCGGGCACGGCGGAGAGCGCGCCTGTGACGCCGGAGCTGGCGGCGCGCGTCGCTGCGGCGGAGGGCTTCGGCGACCGCGTTTTGATCAATCAAGTCGAATCCGCGGCGGGCTACGCCGCGGCGGAGGAGCTGGCTAAGCGGCTGCCCTGTCCCGTCGTGGGAGGCAGCCTGCATCAAGGGGTGTATACGGCATGGCGCGTTTGATTTTGATCCGCGGCGCGGGCGATATCGCCAGCGGCATCGCGCTGCGGCTGCGGCGCAGCGGCTTTGACGTGGCGATGACGGAGATCGCGCGGCCGACGACCATTCGCCGCACCGTGGCGTTCTCCGACGCGGCGGTGAACGGCGAGCAGACGGTCGAGGGCGTGACGGCCCGCCGCGCCGCGGACGCGTCGGAGGCGCGCGCGCTGCTCACGCAGGGCGTGCTGCCGGTGCTGATCGATCCCGACTGCGCCTGCCGCGCGGCGCTTCGACCCGACGCGCTGGTGGACGCTATCCTCGCCAAGCGCAACCTCGGCACCGCCATCACCGACGCGCCCGTCGTGGTCGGCGTCGGCCCGGGCTTCACGGCGGGCGTCGACTGCCACGCGGTGGTGGAGACCATGCGCGGGCACACGCTGGGGCGCGTCATCTACGACGGTTCCGCGCTGCCGAACACAAACATTCCCGGCCTCATCGGCGGCTTCGCCGGCGAGCGCGTGCTGCGCGCGCCCGCGGACGGCGTGTTCACGGGCACGCGGAGGATCGGCGAGCATGTCAAGGCCGGCGAGACCGTGGGCATAGTCGCGGGCGTGCCGATGACGGCGACCCTCGACGGCGTGCTGCGCGGGCTGCTGGACGACGGCGTGGAGGTCAGGCGCGGCATGAAATCCGGCGACGTCGATCCCCGCGGCGAGGCGGCGTATTGCGCGACCTGTTCCGACAAGGCGCTGGCCGTCGGCGGCGGGGTGCTGGAGGCTGTTCTGCATTTTTTGAAAAATGCAGAATAAAAATGCCATTTCGCTCGCCGCTTGCGCGGCAACCGCGAAATATGGCGAACATCTCTGCGCTGCGGAGATGTTATACCACTCTTAGGAGAAAAATATGGAAAACGAAGTGAAACTCACCAAGCTTGCGAACTGCGCGGGCTGCGGCGCGAAGGTCGGCGCGGGCGTGCTGGCGCAGCTGCTGGGCGATCTGAAGGTGCTGCGCGACCCCAAGCTGCTGGTCGGCTTCGACAAGAGCGACGACGCGAGCGTCTACAAGGTGTCGGACGATCTCGCGCTGGTGCAGACGGTGGACTTCTTTCCGCCCATCCACGACGATCCCTACACCTTCGGGCAGATCGCCGCGACCAACGCGCTCTCCGACGTGTACGCCATGGGCGGCGAGCCGAAGCTGGCGCTGAACATCATGGCGGTGCCGAAGTCCCTGCCCTCGGACGCGGTGCATGAGCTGCTGCGCGGCGGCTACGAAAAGGCCTGCGAGGCGGGTGCGATCATCACCGGCGGACACAGTATTCTGGACGACGAGCCGAAATACGGCCTCGCCGTGACGGGCTTCGTGCATCCGGACAAGGTGCTCACGAACAGCGGCGCGCAGCCCGGCGACGTGCTGCTGCTCACCAAGCCGCTCGGCATCGGGATCTTGACCACGGCGGCGAAGGTGGACATGACCTCGCGGGAGTCCATGGCGCTCGCGGTGCGGCTGATGACGACGCTCAACAAGTCCGCCCGCGACGCGATGGTCAAGTACCGCGTCCACGCCTGCACCGACGTGACGGGCTTCGCGCTCCTCGGCCACAGCGTCGAAATGGCGCAGGGCAGCGACACGGAGCTCCATCTGAACGTGAGCGACATCGACCTGATCCCCGAGGCGGTGGAGCTGGCGCGCCTCGGCGTGCTGCCGGAGGGCATGTACCGCAACCGCAGCTTCGCCGAGCCCTTTGTCGATCCCGGCGCGGTGGAGCTGGCGCGGCAGGACGTGCTCTACGACCCCCAGACCTCGGGCGGGCTGCTCATCGCCGTCGACCCCGCGGACGCGTCCGCGCTGTACGCGGAGCTCAAGGGCGCCGTGCCGTCGGCACAGCGCATCGGCGAAGTGACGGCGTATCGCGGCGGGAAGCGCATCTTCCTGCACTGAGGGCGCGGGCATGACGGGATTCACACTGAAGCAGCTCGAGGCCTTCGTCTCCGTGGTGGAGTGCGGCAGCTTCTCCCGCGCGGCGGAGACGCTCTTTTTGAGCCAATCCACCGTCAGCGCCCACGTCGGCGCGCTGGAGGAGGCGCTGGGCGAGGCGCTGCTGCTGCGCAGCGACCGCCATCAGGTGCGGCTGACGGCCGCGGGGGAGCGCGCCTATCCCATGGCGAAGAAGATCCTTGCCGACTGCCGCGCGCTCACCGAGCGGTTCGCGGACGAGGAAGAGGACGGCCCGCTGCTGCTGGCCGCGTCCACCGTTCCCGCGCAGCATCTGCTGCCGGGCTATCTCTCCGCGTTCCTCAAAAAATATCCCAATATCCGCTATCAGCTTCGGCGCGGAGACTCCGCGGCGGTGCACCGCCTGCTGCGCGCCGGCGACGCGCGGCTCGGCTTCGTGGGGGCGAAGCTGGAGCCGGAGACCTTCGCCTACGTTCCGCTGGCGGAGGATACGCTCGTCATGGTCACGCAGAACAACGAGCGCTACCGCGCGCTCAAAAAACAGGGCGCATGGGGCCGCGATCTGCTCTCCGAGCCGACGGTGGCGCGGGAGGAGGGCTCCGGCACCGACCGCACCGTGCAGAACTACATGAACGCCGCCGGCTTCCCCAAGGAGACGCTGCGCATCCTCGCGCGGGTGGACGACCCGGAGACCATCAAGCAGATGGTCGCGCAGGGCGTGGGCGTGTCGGTGCTCTCGGCGCTGGCGGTGGCGCGGGAGGTGGAGGACGGCAGCCTCCTGGCCTTCGAAATGGACCAAGCGGGGCTCAGGCGCCGCATCTATCTCCTCTATCGCAGCGACGCGCGCCTGAACCGCACGGAAAAGCAGTTTGCGGACTTTCTGAAAAAGCAGACGACGTAAGCGGAGCGGCTGTTATCGGAAAAAACGATAACAGTCGCTCTTTATCGCAACTGGCTGTTTGACTTGCGTACGGTTATCTTTTAAAATGAATAACGATATCGGAAGGGGGGGCGCGGAGATGAGAGAGCGCACGCCGCGCTTCATTGTCACGTTCCATACGACGGCGGAGGCCATGGCGACCGAGCGGGTCTGCCGCGAACGCGGCCTTGCGGGGAAGCTGATCTCCGCGCCGCGCGCATTGTCCGCCGACTGCGGCATCGCGTGGAGCGCGCCGCCGGACGAGCGCGCCGCCATCGAAGCCGCCCTCGCGGAGGAGCGCATCGAGGCCGCGGGCTTTTATGAGCTGGTCACATAACAGGCGCTGCCTGTGAAATGTGAAAAAGGAAGGGAGAAATACACATGTCCAAACGCATCAATCCGCTGGTCATCATGACCGGCGTGGCGGTCGGCCTTGCCGCGCTGGCGCTGACCGCCTTCGGCAACCCCGCCAACATGGGCTTCTGCATCGCGTGCTTCGTGCGCGACATCGCGGGCGCGACCAAGCTGCACACGGCGGCGCCCGTGCAGTACTTCCGCCCCGAGATCGTGGGCCTGGTGCTGGGCTCGCTGGTCATGTCCGTCGCCGCGAAGGAGTACAAGGCCCGCGCCGGCTCGTCCCCCGCGACGCGCTTTGTCATCGGCGCGTTCGTCATGATCGGCGCGCTGGTGTTCCTCGGCTGCCCGCTGCGCATGGTCATCCGCATGGGCGGCGGCGATCTGAACGCCTTTGTGGGTCTCGCCGGCTTTTTCCTCGGCATCCTGATCGGCGTGTTCTTCGTCAAGAAGGGCTTTACGCTCAAGCGCACCTATGAGGTCACGAAGACCGAGGGCCTTGCGCTGCCCGCCGTGCTGGTCATCCTGTTCGCGCTGTTCCTCGCCGTGCCGGCGCTGTTTGTGTTCTCCGAGAGCGGCCCGGGCTCCAAGCACGCGCCGGTGCTCGTCTCGCTGCTGATCGCGGCGGCGGTCGGCGCGCTGTGCCAGCGCTCCCGCCTGTGCATGGTCGGCGGCATGCGTGACGCCGTGATGTTCCGGGACTTCAACCTGCTCTCCGGCTTCGCCGCCATTTTCCTCACGGTGCTGCTGGGCAACATCGTCCTCGGCAACTTCCACGGCTTTTCCGCCTATCTCCAGCCCATCGCTCACGCGAGCCAGCTCTGGAACCTGCTGGGCATGACGCTCGTCGGCTGGGGCAGCGTGCTGCTCGGCGGCTGCCCGCTGCGTCAGCTCATCCTCGCGGGCGAGGGCAGCGGCGATTCCGCCGTCACCGTGCTGGGCATGCTCGTCGGCGCGGCGTTCGCGCACAACTTCAAGCTCGCCGGCGGCGCCGCGTCCCTGACGGACGGCGTCTACTCCGCGGGCGGCATCGGCACCGCCGGCAAGGCCGCGGTGTTCCTCGGCTTCGCCGTGCTGCTGGTCATCTCGCTGTACAACAGCAGCGTTATCAGGAAGGAGGGCAAATAACAATGATCGACGCAAGAGGTCAGAGCTGCCCGATCCCCGTGGTCATGGTGCAGCAGGAGGTCAAGAAGAGCGCTCCTGCCGAGCTGCAGGTCAAGGTCGACGCCATGGTCTGCGTGGAGAACATCACGCGCTATGCCGCGTCGCAGGGCTATCAGGTGTCCGTCAGCGAAGCGGACGGCGAGTACACGATGACCCTCAAAAAGGGCTGAAGCCGTCCATGATCTATCTCGACAACGCAGCGACAACGATGAGAAAGCCTTCTCAGGTCGGGGAGGCTGTTCTCCATGCGCTGCAAACGCTGGGCAACAGCTCCCGCGGCGCGCACGAGGGCGCGCTGGACGCCGCGCACACCGTCTACGACGCGCGCGTCAAGCTGGCGCGGCTGCTCGGCTGCCCGCGCCCCGACCATGTCGTGTTCACGGGCAACGTTACCGAGGCGCTGAACATCGCCCTCAGCGGGCTGCTCCGCTCGGGAGACCACGCGATCTCCACCGATCTGGAGCACAACTCCGTCCTGCGCCCGCTCTACCGTCTGCGCGCGGAGCGCGGCGTGGCGGTGGACTTCGTTCCCGCCGACGCGCGCGGCGGTATCGACTGCGCCGACTTTGAGCGGCTCATGCGCCCCGACACGAAGCTGATCGTCTGCACCCACGCGTCGAATCTGACGGGCGATCTGGTTGACATAAAGAAAGTTTCGGAGATCGCGCACGCTCATGGGGCGCTGCTGGTGGTCGACGCGGCGCAGACGGCGGGGACGCGCCGCGTGAACATGGAGGAGCTGGACGCCGACGTGCTGTGCTTCACGGGGCATAAGGGGCTGATGGGCCCGCAGGGTACCGGCGGTCTCTGCATCCGCGAAGGAGTTGACATAAGACCGTTTCAGGTGGGCGGAACCGGCGTGCAGACCTACAGCGAGACCCAACCGGAGCAGTACCCGACGCGGCTGGAAGCCGGCACACTCAACGGGCACGGCATTGCGGGCCTGTCCGCGGCGGTAGATTATGTAAACCAAATAGGCGTCGAGGCCATCCACGCGAAGGAAGCCGCGCTGACGCGCCGCTTTTACGAGGGCGTGCGGGAGATCCCCGGCGTCACGGTCTACGGCGACTTTTCCGGAGACCGTGCGGCCATCGTGGCGCTCAACGTCCGCGACTATGGCTCCGGCGAGGTGTCCGACGCGCTCTCCGAGGACTACGGCATCGCGACCCGGCCCGGCGCGCACTGCGCGCCGCGGCTCCATGAGGCGCTGGGCACGAAGGAGCAGGGCGCGGTGCGCTTCAGCTTTTCGTGGTTCAACACGGACGGGGAGATCGATGCGGCGATCCGCGCCGTGCGCGAGCTGGCGGCGGAGTGAACCGGCGGCGCACGGCGGATCAGGCGTTCAGGCGGAAGTCCTGCTCATCGGCGGGGCTTCCGCTGTTTCTTTACAAGAATAACGCTGTTTTTCTTTTCCGATTGCTTTTCTGCGTGCCTGTGGTATAATAGATAAAATTACGGCGATATATCTTTTTGTTTTTGGAAGTTTCTTGCAAAAGGAGCTGCGATATGGCGACGTTTACCGTGAACGGCAAGACCGTCTCCGTGGAGAAAAATCAAAAACTGATCCGCTATCTGCGCGACGAGCTGCACCTCACCTCCGTCAAGGACGGGTGCAGCGAAGGCGCGTGCGGCACCTGCCATGTGCTGATCGACGGCAAGCCGACGAAGGCCTGCGTCCCGCAGACGGACAAGCTGGAGGGCAAGACCGTCGTCACCGTGGAGGGGCTCTCCGACTGGGAAAAGGACGTGTTCACCTTCGCCTTCGGCGAGGCGGGCGCGGTGCAGTGCGGCTTCTGCATCCCCGGCATGGTCATCTCCGCCAAGGCGCTCATCGACCAGAACCCCGACCCCACCCGCGAGGAGGCGGCATTCGCCATCCGCAACAACATCTGCCGCTGCACGGGCTACGTCAAGATCATCGACGGCATCCTGCTGGCGGCGAAGATCTTCCGCGAGGGCAGGCTCCCCGCGCCGTCCGCCGATGACTGGCAGGCGGGCTCGCGCGTCCACCGCATCGATGTGGCGGAGAAGGTGCAGGGCTACGGAAAATATCCCGACGACGTCTATGTGGACGGCATGTGCTGCGGCAGCGCCGTGCGCAGCGAATATGCCCGCGCCCGGGTGCTCTCTATCGACACCGCCGAGGCGGAGGCGCTGCCCGGCGTCGTGTGCGTGCTGACGGCGAAGGACATCCCGGGCAAGAACTACGTCGGCCACATCAAAAAGGATCAGCCCACGCTGATCCCCGTGGGCGAGATCACCCACTACCTCGGCGACTCCGTGGCGCTGGTCTGCGCCCGCGACCGTGAGACGCTGGAGGCGGCGAAGAAGCTGGTCAAGGTCGAGTACGAGGTCCTTCCCGCCGTCCACAACCCGACGGAGGCCGCGGAAGCGGACGCGCCGCTGGTGTTCGAGACCGACGAAAACAACGTGCAGGCGCACAAGCACGTCTCCCGCGGCGACGCGGAGGGGGCCATCGCCAACAGCAAGTACGTCCTCCGTGAGCGCTTCGAGACGCCGTGGACGGAGCACGCGTTCCTTGAACCCGAATGCTGCGTAGCACTTCCTCTTGACAACGGCGGCGTCAAGCTGCTCACCACCGACCAGAGCTCCCACACGACGCTGCACGAGTGCGCGGCGATGCTGGGCGTGGACTATGACCACTGCCTTGTGGAAAACCAGCTCGTCGGCGGCGGCTTCGGCGGCAAGGAGGATATGTCGGTGCAGCACCACGCGGCGCTGATCGCCTATGTGGCCCGCGTGCCGGTCAAGGTCAAGCTGACGCGGCAGGAATCCATTTTGATCCACCCCAAGCGTCACCCGTTCTGGATGGATTTCACCATGGGCTGCGACGAAAACGGCGTCATTCAGGGCGTGAAGGCCAAGGTCGTGTCCGACACGGGCGCGTTCGCGTCCCTCGGCGGGCCTGTGCTCGAGCGCGCGTGTACGCACGCCGCGGGGCCGTATGCCTACGAGAACTTTGAGATCACCGGCGACGCGTACTATACCAACAACCCGCCCGCGGGCGCGTTCCGCGGCTTCGGCGTGACCCAGACCTGCTTCGCCGCCGAGACGTTACTCAACATGATGGCGGACAAGGTGGGCATCTCCCCGTGGGAGATCCGCTACCGCAACGCCATCCGCCCCGGCGGCGTGCTGCCCAACGGGCAGATCGTCGGGCCGGAGACCGGCCTTGTGGAAACGCTGGAGGCGGTCAAGCCCTACTACGACGAAGCGGTCAAAAACGGCGACCCGGTCGGCCTTGCCTGCGCGATGAAGAACGCGGGCGTCGGCGTGGGCCTCCCCGACTGGGGCCGCGCGAAGCTGATCGTCGAGGACGACGCGAAGGTACATATCTACTCCGGCGCCAGCTGCATCGGGCAGGGCCTCGGCACGGTGCTGACGCAGATGGTCGTCACCAACGCGCACGTCAAGCCGGAAGACGTCGTCTACGAGCGCAGCAATACGTGGATCGCGCCGGACTCCGGCGACACCTCCGGCTCCCGCCAGACGCTCGTCACCGGCGAGGCGGTGCGCCGCGCCTGCGAAAAGCTGGCGGAGGCCCTGCAAGGGAAAACCCTTGACAACCTCAAGGGACAGGAGTTTTACGGCGAGTATCTCGCCGCCACCGACCCGCTGGGCGCGGACAAGCCCAACCCCGTTTCCCACGTTGCCTACGGCTACGCCACGCAGCTGTGCGTGCTCGACAAGGAGACCGGCAGGATCAAGCAGATGGTCGCCGCGCACGACGTGGGCAAGGCGGTGAATCCGCTCTCCTGCGAGGGTCAGATCGAGGGCGGCGTCGTGATGTCCATGGGCTACGCGCTCACCGAGCAGTATCCCATCGACGAGAATTGCAAGCCCACGGCGAAGTACGGCATGCTGGGTCTCTTCCGCGCGCCGGACGTGCCGCCGGTCAAGGCCATCGTCATCGACAAGCCGGGACTGGAGCTTGCGAACGGCGCCATCGGCATCGGCGAGATCACGTCGATCCCCACCGCGCCCGCCATCGCGGACGCGTACTTCCGGCTCGACGGCGAGCGGCGCTTCTCGCTGCCGCTGGAGCATACGCCGTATGCGCGCAAAAAGAAATAACGCGGTTTCCCGCGTTATTTCTCCAGCTCCCTGAGGGCTTGCTTCGTGTCGACGTCGGTCAGCTCCTGCGGATCGAGCTCAAACAGCAGCAGGTCTTCCTCGTGCTTCCGGATCACCGCGCTTCCGCCGACGTCACCGGACAATTTGCATAACTCTTTGTAATATTTCGACGGAAATATACAGGGATTGCCCCTTTTGCCGTCATGGGACGCGCCCACGATGTGATCGGGATGCGCGCGGTAGAAGGCCGTCAGCGCCTCCACGCTCTCGCGGCGGAGCAGCGGCTGGTCGGAGACCAGATAGAGGATCGCGGCGCAGTCGGCCTGCAGCGCCTCCGTGCCGAGGCGGACGGTATAGCTGAGCCCCCATTCGGGGTGTACGTTGCGGACGCAGCGGAAGCCGAAGCGCCGCGCGAGCGCCTCCACCTCGTCGTACTGCGTGACCACGCAGACGACGGCGAGCCGGTCGTCGGGCACGGCCTCGAGAGCGCGCTCGATGAGCGTTTTGCCGTCCACTTCGGCGGCGAGCTTGTTCTCGCCGAAGCGCTCGGCGTTCCCCGCCGCCATCACGACGCAGCCGAGGGGCAGTTGATGTTCGTTCGACATGTTATCACCCGTTTCACAATGTAGCAAACTTAGTATGGACAAGTCAACCATTTTATAGTCTTCCGCAAGGAGGGAAGCCGCCATGAACAAGGTAGGGAAAAGCGAAGTCCGCGTCGACGCCTTCGATAAGGCGACAGGCCGGACCAAGTATTACGAGGACCGCATGCCGGCGGGCGCGCTCTACGTCCGCATCAAGCACGCGGAGATCGCGCACGCGATGGTGAAGTCCGTCGACACGAGCGCGGCGAAGGCCGTTCCCGGCGTCGTGAAGGTGCTCACCTGCTTCGACGTGCCGGAGATCGACTTCCCCACCGCGGGACACCCGTGGTCGATGGACCCGGGCCATCAGGACGTCGCCGACCGGCGGCTGCTGAACCGGCACGTCCGCTACTGGGGCGACGACGTGGCCGTGGTCATCGCGGAGAACGAGGTCGCGGCCATGCAGGGCGTCCGCGCGCTGAAGGTGGAGTATGAGGCGCTGCCCTTCGTCCTCGACGTGCAGAAGGCCATGGAGGACGGCGCGCCGCAGCTCCACGAGCGCTTCCCCAACAACATCTTAATGCACACCGATATGAAAAAGGGCGACTATCAGGCCGCCATTCGGGAGCCGGGCCTCGTCAAGGTCGAGGGCTGGTACGATACGCCCACGGTGCAGCACTGCCACATTGAGAACTTCGGCTGCTACGCCTATGAGGAGAACGGGCGCATCGTCGTCGTGACCTCGACGCAGATCCCGCACATCATCCGCCGCGCCGTGGGACAGGCGCTGGGCCGCCCGTGGGCGGACATCGAGGTCATCAAGCCCTACATCGGCGGCGGCTTCGGCAACAAGCAGGACGTGCTCTACGAGCCGCTGTGCGCGTGGTGCTCCACGCAGGTGGGCGGGCGCTGCGTCCGCATCGACTGCTCCCGCGAGGAGACGTTCGTCTCCAACCGCGTGCGCCACGCCATCCGCTTCCACATCGTGTCGTGGCTCCGCAAGGACGGCACGATCGCGGCGCGCAAGGTGGAGTGCTTCTCCAACCAGGGCGCCTATGCCTCGCACGGCCACTCCATCGTGGCGAAGGCCATGGGCTCATTCCCGCAGCACTATCCCTGCGACAACATGGAGTGCGACGCGTGGACGGTGTTCACCAACCGGCCCGCCGCCGGCGCCATGCGCGGCTACGGCATGCCGCAGGCCAGCTTCGCCGACGAGAGCAACATCGAGGACTGCGCCAGGGCGCTGGGCATGGACTCCTACGAGTTCCGTAAGAAGAACGTCATGCCGCAGGGCTTCCACGACGCGTTCTCCGGCAACACCAACTACTGCGACAGCTTCCGCGAGTGCATGGCCAAGGGCGCCGCGTACATCGACTACGAGCGCAAGAAGAAGGAGTTTGCGAACGACACCGGCGACATTCGCCGCGGCATCGGCCTTGCGACCTTCTGGTACAACACCGCGGTGTATCCGATCTCGCTGGAGACCTCGTCCAACCGGATGCTTCTCAATCTCGACGGCACGGTGACCTTCCAGTGCGGCGAGACGGAGATCGGACAGGGCGCGGACACGGCCTACGCCCAGATGGTGGCGGAGGCGGTGGGCCTCAAGTCCTACCGGGACGTGCGCGTCAAATCCTGTCAGGACACCGACATTACGCCCACGGGCCTCGGCGCGTACGCCTCGCGCCAGACCTACGTCGCGGGCTTCTCCATCCGCCAGACGGCGGACATCCTGCGGGGCAAGATCCTGCAGCGCGCCTGTGAGGAGACGCGGCAGGCCGTCGGGAACATGGATATCGTGGACGGCAACATCATCCGCAAGGAGGACGGCAAGGTGCTCCTGTCGCTCTCCGAGCTCGCGATGACCGCGCAGTACGATCCCGTCCGCAGCCAGCATATCACGGCGGAGAGCACCTACACCATCCGCAACAACGCCTACTCCTTTGGCTGCACCTTCGCCGAGGTCGAGGTGGATATCCCGCTGTGCAAGGTGACGCTCAAGAACATCGTCAACGTCCACGACTGCGGCAAGCTCATCAATCCGGCGCTCGCCGAGGCGCAGGTACACGGCGGCATGTCCATGGCCATCGGCTACGGGCTCTCCGAGCAGCTGATCTTCGACGAAAAGACCGGCAAGCCCCTCAACGGCAACCTGCTCGACTACAAGCTCTCGACCTTCATGGACCACCCGCATCTCGAGGCGCAGTTCATTGAGAACGCGGAGCCGACCTCGCCGTTCGGCACCAAGGCGCTGGGCGAGCCGCCGGCCTGCTCCGGCGCGCCGGCGATCCGCAACGCGATCCTGAACGCCACCGGCGTGGCGATCGACCGCAACCCCATCAACCCGCACGTCCTGTTCGCGGAATTCACCAAGGCGGGACTCATTCACGACGACTGGAGAGAGGAGGCGTAAGCGATGTATGATATGAAAGCACTCTACGAGGCCGAGAGCGTCCGGCACGCCGTCGAGCTTCGCATCGAGCATCCCGAGGCGCAGATCATCGCCGGCGGCTCCGACGTGCTGGTGCAGATGCGCGAGGGCAGACGCGCCGGCAAGGAGCTGATCTCCATCTACGGCCTCGACGCGCTGCGCGGCGTCAGCATCGACGACGAGGAGAACATCCGCATCGGCTCGCTGACGAGCTTTTCCCACATCACCCGCGATCCCATCATTCAGAGATACGTCAATGTGCTGGGCGAGGCGGTGGATCAGGTCGGCTCGCCGCAGATCCGCAACATCGGCACCATCGGCGGCAACACCTGCAACGGCGTCACCTCCGCCGATTCCTCCTCCACGCTCCACGCCTATGAGGCGATCGTGGAGCTGACGGGCAAGGACGGCGTGCGCCGCCTGCCCATCCATGACTTCTACATCAAGGCCGGACAAGTCGACATAAAACCGGACGAGATCCAGACGGCCATCCTCATTCCGAAGGCGAGCTATGAGAACACCTTCGGACACTACATCAAGTACGGCATGCGCAACGCCATGGAGATCGCGACGCTGGGGTGCAGCGTCAACGTGCGGCTCTCCGCCGACAAAAAGACGGTCGAGCGCTGCCGCATCGCCTACGGCGTGGCGGGCCCGGTGCCCATGCGCTGCCCGAGCGCCGAGGCGGTCGCGAACGGCGCGCAGCCCTCGCGCGAGCTGGCGGAGCGGTTCAGCCGCGCCATCATCGACGACATCAATCCCCGCGACTCGTGGCGCGCCAGCAAGGCGTTCCGCCAGCACATCGCCGTGGAGATGGCGAAGCGCGCGTTCATCAGAGCGGTGGAGCTTGCAGGAGGTGCGGTATGAGTCAGTATAAGCTGGTGCATTGCAACATCAACGGCAAGGACGTGGAAAAGATGGTGGACGTGCGCGCGTCGCTCACCGATATGCTGCGCAACGACTATCACCTCACGTCCGTCAAGAAGGGCTGCGAGGTCGGCGAGTGCGGCGCGTGCAACGTGCTCATCGACGGGGAGGCGTTCAACTCCTGCATCTACCTCGCGGTCTGGGCCGAGGGGAAAAAGATCCAAACGCTGGAGGGCCTGCTCTCGCCCGAGGGCGAGCCGAGCGACATCCAGCAGGCGTTCATGGAGGAGACCGCCATCCAGTGCGGGTTCTGCTCTCCGGGCTTTATGATGACGGCGGTGGAGATCCTGGACGCGAACCGGCTCTACACCGACGAGGAGCTGCGCAAGCTGCTCTCCGGACATCTGTGCCGCTGCACGGGGTATGAAAACATCTTCCGGGCGGTCAAAAAGACCATGTATCGCCGGCAGGGCAAGACCGTCGATTTCTGAAAAAAGAACTGCGCCGCGGAGCGATTCGCTCCGCGGCACAATTTTTTTGTATCCGGCTCAGTATCCGAAAACCGCCTTGGCCTGCGCCATGTTTTCGCGGATCTTCACCCCAAAGGGACAGCGCGTTTCGCACGCGCCGCATTGGATGCAGTCGCCGCCGTGAGCCGTCAGCACGCTGTAGTGCTGCGCGACGGTCTCGGGCACCATGCCCTGCGCCTTCGTGAGGTTCAGGAACTTGGTCACGTCCGCGATGGCGATGCCCTTGGGGCACGGCGCGCAGTGGCCGCAGTACATGCAGTGGCCCTCCCAGCTGATCTTCGGGAAGGCGGCGAACACGGCGGCGTAGTCCTTTTCCTCGTCCGTCGCCGTCTCGTAGGCCAGCGAGCGCCTGAGATCGTCCAATGAGCGCGCGCCGCACATGACCGCGCCCACGGCGGGGCGCGTCAGCGCGTAGTGCAGGCACTGCGCCGCCGTCATGGCCTTGCCCGCGGGCGAGTCCTTCTCGCTGAGCAGGTCGCCGCCGCCGAACGCCTTCATCACCGTGATGCCGACGCCCATGCGCTGACAGGTCTCGTACAGCTTCTCCCGCTCGGGGTCGAGGTTGAAGAGGTCCATGACGTTCACGCCCTCGGCGAGGGCGAGGTCGAAGACCTCCTTGGTGTAATCCCGGCTCTTGCCGAGAAAGCCCTCGCAGCCGAGACCGATCTCGCTGACGCGCAGGCCGGTATTGCCGAGTGTTCTGTATTGCATGGTTTTTCTCCTTATTCGAAGGTTTTGGCGACCTTTTGCAGCAGCTCGCGGATGGGCAGGTGCTGCGGACAGACGGCTTCGCATTTGCCGCAGCGGATGCACTCCGACGCCTTGCCGTGACCGCCGCCGGTGATGACGCTCTCGTAGTAATAGCCCGTGTTCCAGTTGTGGAACGCCTCGTGCGCGTTGAGCGACGAGAACATGGAAGCGGATGGCGTAGCTGGCGTTGCTGCCGCCGTGCAGAGCGCGCAGGATCGCGTCCGCCTCGTCCGGCAGCTTCACAAGGCTGCTGCTCAAAAAACGGGCGGATATCCTCCTGCTTGCGGAAATACGGCTCCGTCAGCTTGTTCGTCAGCAGGAATTTATCGCGCGGACAGCGCTTCGCCACACATTGCCCATTATAATACACCCCCGAAATTCAATCAATCAGAATTTCGGGGGTGTGGGATCGGTTGTGCCAATGCGGGCGGAGACGCCTCAGCACCAGCGCTTCATCGCCTCGTCGATGAGCTTCACCGCGCAGGCGATCTTCTCGTCGTCGGCGGGGATGTAGTTCACCAGCGGCTCGCGCACGCCGCCGATATCGAGGCCCTCGCGGCGGCGCAGCACCTCCTTGATGGAGGCGTACATGTTGCACCGCGGCGCGCAGAGGGCGTAGATGATGTTGTCCACGTCGTACTGCAGCTGCCGCGCCTCGTCCAGCCTGCCGCCCTTGGTGAGCGTCCAGAGCTTCAGGATCAGCTCCGGCATGGCGCCGTAGGTGCCGCCGATGCCGCCGTCCGCGCCCATGACGAGGCCGGAGATCAGCTGCTCGTCCGGGCCGTTGAACACGACGAAATCGCGGCCGCCCTTCGTGCCCTCGTCCTTGAACATCTGGATGTCCTGCACGGGCATGGACGAGTTCTTGACGCCGACGACGCGGGGGTTCTTCAGCATCTCGCGCAGCAGCGGCATCGTCAGCGCGACGCCCGCCAGCTGCGGGATATTGTAGATGATGAAGTCCGTGTTCGGCGCGGCGGCGCTGATGTCGTTCCAGTAGCCGGCGATGGCGTATTCGGGCAGATGGAAGTAGATCGGCGGAATGGACGCGATGGCGTCCACGCCCAGCTTCTCCGCGTGCCGCGCCAGCTCCTGCGAGTCGCGGGTGTTGTTGCACGCGACGTGGGCGATGACGGTCAGCTTGCCGCGGGCGACGTCCATGACGTTTTCCAGCAGCAGCTTGCGCTCGGCGACGCTCTGGTAGATGCACTCGCCGGAGGAGCCGCCGACGTAGATGCCCTTGACGCCCTTTTTGATAAAGAACTCCGTCAGCGCGCGGACGGCCTGGCCGGAGACCTGGCCTTTTTCGTCGTAGCAGGCGTAAAAGGCGGGGATGACGCCCTGATATTTTGTGATGTCACTCATTGGAATCAGATCCTCTCTTTATTCGTAGACCAGGATTTTGAATACCGCCTTGGAGACGGCCTCCGGCCGGTCCGTCATGATCTTGAGACGGTGCGCGTCCTCGGGAAAGACGACAAGGAAATTGCCGGGACGCAGAATGACGCTCTGCTCCGCCTCGCCGCGGTAGCCGTAGAAGTCGCCGCTGTGACGGTCGAGCGTCAGGGCGTCGGGGTGCGCGATGTCCACCCGCTCGCAGCCCTTGAGCATGACATGGATATCGAGATAGCGCCTGTGGGCTTCGAAGAACGTCTCCTCGAGCGGCACGGTGTCGTAATCAAAGCGCGTGACGTAGAGCGCGTCGCCCTCCAGCTTCTGCGTCTCCGTGCCGACGGAGGCGAGGAACTCGTCCGTGAGGCACGCGAGCGCGCGGTCGAGGCGGGGGTGGAGGCCGCGATAGGCCGCGGCCTCCCGGTTTTTGCCGACGATCATGCGCTCACCCCTTGACGGCGCCCATCGTGATGCCCTGTGTGAAGTATTTCTGGAAGATCAGGAACACGATGATGATCGGCACCGACGCCAGCGCCGCGCCCGCCATGATGAGGCCGTAGTCCGTGGAGTTTTCCGCCTGCATCGTGGCGATGCCGAGGGAGATGGTCAGGTTGGAGTTGCTGGTGAGCATGATCAACTGCATGAAGTAGTCGTTCCACGAGTTGATGAACGTAAAGATCGCGAGCGCGCCGATGCCCGGCTTGATGATCGGCACGACCACGCTCGTGAACGTGCGCAGCTCGCTCGCACCGTCGATGCGGGCGGCCTCCAGCATTTCGCCGGGGATGCCCTCGGAGAACTGCTTCATGAGGAACACGCCGAACGGCCAGCCGACGGTCGGGAAGATGACCGCCCAGATGTTGTCGTAGAGCCCCAGCGTCGAGATCTCGCGGATCAGCGGGATGAGGATGACCTGCTTTGGCAGCGCCATCGCCGCCACGATCAGCGAGAAGATGAGATAGCGCCCGCGGAAGCGCTTTTTCGCCAGCGCGTAGCCGGCGGCGGCCGCGGTGATGCAGGTGAGCACCATCGCCATGACCGCCATGAACACGGTGTTCAGCAGCCAGCGGATGGCGGCGGGCACGGCGGGGCCGAGGACCCTGAGGTTGGTGAACGGGATCGGCAGCTCATAGAGCGGCGCGCTGCGCTTGGCGAAGAGCGCCTGGAAGTTGCGCAGCGTGAACTCGCTCGGCCACCACTCCGGCGTGGTGGCGTTGATCGCCGCCGGGGTCTTGAGCGCGCCTGTCAGGATCCAGTAGAGCGGGAACGCAAAGAGGATGGCGAAGAGGATGAGGACGACGACCGAAGCGATCTTGTAAGCGCTCACGCGCTTGACGCCTGTATTCATATCCGCACCCCCTTACTTTTCTTTCGCCAGCCGGAACTGCACGGCCGAGAGCAGTCCGATGAAGATGGCGAGGATGACGCCCATCGCGTTGCCGTAGCCGAAGCGGTACAGCTTGAAGGCGGTATAGTAGATGTAATACATGACGGTCTCGGTGGCGTAGTTCGGACCGCCGGAGGTCAGCAGCTGGATCAGCGCGAAGCACTGGAAGCTGTTGATCGTCGTGATGACGAGGATGTAGAGCGTGGTCGGCATGATGAGCGGCCAGCGGACCTTCCAGAAGGTCTGCATATCCGTCGCGCCGTCCACCTCCGCCGCCTCGACCAGCGTCGCGTCCACGTTGCCGAGCGCCGAGACGTACAGCACGATGGGCTGACCGACGGAGGTCGTGAGCAGGATGATGATGATGCCCCACAGCGCGAAGCGCTGGTCACCGAGCCAGTTGATGTTCTTGTCGATGATGCCCGTGCCCTTGAGCACGTAGTTGAGCACGCCGTAGTAGTTGTTGTAGATCCACTTCCACACCACCGTGACGGCGACGGAGCCGGTGACCACGGGGAGATAGAAGATGATGCGGAAGAAGCTCATGATGCTGTCCTTCATGCGGTAGATGGCGGAGGCCACCCACAGCGAGAAGACACACACGACGGGCACGCTGACAAACACGATGATGAACGTGTTCTTGAGCGCCTTGATAAACACGGGGTCCTTCCACAGCTCGACGTAGTTGGCAAGGCCGATGAACACGTCGGGCGTGTTCTGATTCATGTTGGAGTCGAGAAAGCTGGTGTATACGCAGATGATCATCGGGATCACGACGAAGCCGATGAAGAAGATGAGGCTGGGCAGCATGAAGAGATACCCGGCAATGTTCTCCCTCCGCGCCAGCGCCCGGCTCATGCTGGGCTGATTTGCCAAGGCCGATCGCCTCCTTCCGGGAATAGATGGGGGGAATCCCCACCCCATTCGGGGCGGGGGTTCCCCATTCAGCGTATCAAATTACCTGCGGAACGATGAGCCGATTACGTGCCTGCGTTGGCTTCGGCGCAGAACTGGTCGACAGCGGCCTTGATGGCGGCCTCGCTGCCGTCGCTCTGACCGACCTGCTGGAGCATATTCCACCACGCGGTGCGCGCCTGCGCCCAGCCCGGCGTGACCTGATAGTAGTCGCCGAGGTGGGTCATCAGCTTGTTGTACTCCTGCATGATCGGGTTGTCGCCCCATGCGTTGACGGTGGTGCGGACGGGGAAGAAGTTCGCGGCGCGGACAGCGTCCACGGTGTGCTCGCTGTCGCACATGAACCGGATGAACTGCTTCGCGGCGTCGATCTTGCCCTGATCGCCGTTATTGAAGACGCCGAAGCCCCAGATGCCGCCCTGCAGCTGGACGGGACGGATGTTGTCCTCGCAGGGGAACGCCATGAAGACGATGTCGTCGCCGTTGAGGGTCTTCTCCGCGCCGGTGTCGGCGGAGTTCGGGTTGAGCTGCTGCGCGATGTTCCAGCAGAACGCCATCTTCAGCGTGCCGTTGTAGAACAGCGCGATCTCGTCGCCGCCGACGATGGCGGGATCGAAGTCGATGCCCTTGAGGTCATAGAGGGTCTTGAGCGCCTTGATGTTGGCCTCGTCATCCCAGGTGTACTTGGTGTGGTCGGCGTTGGTGAAGGTGCCCTCATAGAGGTTGTTCACCAGCGCGCGGGTGCCCTGGTCGCCGCCCTGACCGCCGCAGAACACGGCGCCGACGGTGCCGCCGAACTTCGCTTCGAGCGCGTTGACCGCGGCGATGAACTGCTCGGTGGTCCAGGTGTGGTTCTCAAGATCGAGGTACTGATCCGCGCCGGCTTCCTTGAACGCGTTGAGGTTGATGCCCATGCAGTGCGCGGTCATGACCAGCGGGTACTCGTACATCTCGCCGGTGGGCGCGTAGCAGGCCTCCATCGCCGCGATGTTCAGCTCGCTGATGTCATCCGGCTCGATGAGGTCGGAGATGTCGACCATGTAGCCGTTGGCGCCCCAGTTGGCGACCAGACGCTCGGGGCCTTCCATGATGAGGTCGGGGCCCTGACCGGCGGTCAGCGCGGTGTTGACCTTGTCGTCGCCGTCGGCATAGGTCAGATATTCGACCGTGACGGCGATGCCGGTCTCCGCGGTGAAGGCGTCGGTGAGCGCCTTGACGGTCTCCTCGTTGCCCCAGCCGCCGATGGGATAGGTCCACAGCGTGATGGAGCTGGCCGTCGCGGGCGCGGCGTCAGAGCCGGAAGCCGCCGGCGCGGGGGTGGTGGCGGCGGGAGCAGGCGTGCTGCTTTCCGTCGAGGTGACGGTGCTGCCGCAGGCCGCGAGTCCCAGGATCATGACCAGCGACAGCGCGATTGCAAGAAACTTCTTCATGTTGTATCCTCCTTCAAGAATAGGTCTTTGGGGACGTATCCCCTAAGTATGTGGATTATACAAAATTACAAACTTAGTGTCAGATAGGTTTCTCTTTTTGGACGCTTTGACGATAATGCGCTTGGAAAATTCGGGAAAATGCCGAAATGCCCCCGCCGTTTCTTGACAGACTGCGGCTGAGCCGCTACCATGGGCAAAAAAGAGAGGGAGGGCTGTCCCATGAAAAAACACATTGTCTGCTTCGGCGACTCCAACACCCACGGCTACTGCGCCGACCCGGCCGACTGCGCCGACGGCGGCGCGCGCTTTAACGAAAGCGAGCGCTGGACGTGTCTTCTGCAAAAGGCGCTGGGCGAAGAGTACCTCGTTTTGGAGGAGGGGCTCGGCGGGCGCACGACGGTCTTTGCCGACCCGCTGCACGAGTCCATGGACGCGGTGAGCGTCGCCTATCCGGTCCTGATGTCCCACGAGCCGGTGGACCTGCTCGTCATCATGCTGGGCACCAACGACACCAAGGAACGCTTCGCCGCCAACGCCGCCGCCATCGCCGTGGGTATGGAGCGGCTGATCCAAAAGTGCCAAAGCACGCCCTGCTGGGGTGCGAAGGGCCCGAATCTCCTCATCGTCTGCCCGCCGCCGCTGGGCGCGGGGTTCCATGACGAGGTCATGGGCAAGGGCTGCGTGGAGAAATCCGTCGCCCTGCCGCCGTATCTGAAGGCCGTCGCCGAGCGCAACGGCTGCGCGTTCTTCGACGCGAAGGACTGCGAGATGAACGGCGTGGACTTCACCCATCTGACAAAGGCGGGACACGCGAAGCTGGCGCGGGAGCTGGCAAAAATCGTGACGACATTGGCATAACGAAAGGAAGCCGTCCGGTGGACGGCTTCCTTTTTATTCTTTTTTATTCTATCGGCGTTTCGGCGGCGTCCTCCAGCTTCTCGGCGTCCTCCTCGCTCAAATACTTCGGGAAGACGCGCTCGAAAAACAGGCTTGTCAGCAGCGCGCAGAGCGCGGGCGTAAAGAACACCGGCCACCAGCGCGCGGCGGTGAACAGCCCCAGCTCCAGCGTCAGCAGCACGACCACCACCGTGGTCGGCAGGTGCCGCAGAGCGAGCAGCGCGGCGGTGCGGAAGGCGTCGCGCAGCGGGAGCGTGAAGCGCCCCAGCAGCGGGAACAGCCAGCACACGATCCCCGCGGGGACGACGAGCGCGACGTCGTAGGCGACGAACATCACCGCGCCCGCGTCGCTTCCCCAGTGGGCGCGCATGACGGCGTAGCCGAACGCGAGCGCCGCGGCGAACGGCAGGCAGAGAAGCGTCGCCGCCGCGCCCTGCTTCAGATTCTCGCGGATGGCGCGGTAAAAGACGCCGAAGGTGCCCCTTTCGCCCTGCCGGAAGCACTTGACGACGGTGTAATAGAGCGCCGAGGTCACGGGGCCGATCGTCACAACGGGGATGCACAGAATCGCCCAGAAAATGCTCAGCCCCACCGCGTCCACGCAGCGGCTCACAAACCGCCACCACAGATTGTCGGGGTCAAAGACCTGACGCATTACTTCTTCTCAACCTCGTCCATGAGCTTGTCCACGATGATGAGGCTGCGGGGCACATGGAACGGGCCCTTGAACGTGCTGCCCTTGCAGGGCGGCTCGGTGGGGAAGCCGTCGCGGCGGAGATAGCCGTACCACTCGCCGTATTCGCCGTCGGCGAAATGCTGCTTGCAGTAGTCCAGCGTTTTGTTGAACCAGTCGAGATAGTACTCGTCGCCGGTGTCGCGGTAGAAGGTCATGGACGCGATCAGGATCTCGTTGTGCGGCCACCAGAGCTTCATGTCGTGCTCGTACGCCTCGGGCGGCTTGCCCATGCAGTCGATGAAGTAGAGAAGCCCGCCGAACTTCTCGTCCCAGCCCGCCGTGATGGCGTTGCGGAAGATGTTCTCCGCGATGGCGTGCAGTTCTCCGTCGCCGGTGAGGTTCGCCTGATCGGCGAGGAACCAGCTGCCCTCGATGTCGTGGCCGGGGTTCACCACGCGGCCCGCGGTGGTGTCGGTCTGCAGCTCGCCGTTCGGCCCGACGGTCTCCAGCACGCACTTGAGCTCGGGCTTGTAGTGATACCGGACGATCTCGTCCACGCACTCCCTGGCGCGCGCGTCGTACAGCTCGCGGCGCTCGGGATCGCAGCGGCGCATGACTGCGGTCACGTTGAGATAGATCATCGGATCGCCGAAGGCGCGGCCGGTGCGCGTCTCCGGAATGGTCTTGGGGCCGAGACCGGTGGGGTCTTTGAGAAGTCCGTGGCGCAGCTGATAGGTCAGCTCATAGGCGCGGCGGGCGCGCTCTAAGCGCACGGCGTCGCCGGTGTTGGCGTAGTACTCGGCGTTCGCCATGGTATAGAAGTCCTCGGAGAAGCAGTAGCGCCGCTGGCGCAGGGGTCTGCCGTCGCCGGTGACGGTGAAGTAGAGGCGGCCGCCCGCGTCATGGTTGACGCAGTGCTCCTCCAGGAAGTCGAGGCAGCTGCGGCTGGCCTCCAGCCACTCGTCGCGCTTGCCGTAGTTGGTGCAGAGATACGCGTAGATCCAGCCGCAGCGGCCCTGCATCCACACGCTCTTGTCGGTGGAGAAGACGTCGCCCTTGCGGTCGAGGCAGGTGTAGACGCCGCCGTGCTCGCGGTCAAGCCCGTTGCGGAGCCAGAAGTCCGCGCTGATTTGAAGCTGCTCCTTTATCCACTGATGATTCTCATGAAACGCCTGCTTGTCCATATAAGCGTCCGTCCTTTCCATGGATTTGGGGGTATTCTACCATTCCGCCCGCGGTTTTGCAATCCTTAGTCCACGCGCACAATAATTTTTTGCTTTTCGCAATTCGGGGCGTATCTGCTTGCTATTTCGGCGCTTCTTCTATATAATATATAATTATTTAGTTCCAGCGCATTTCTCTGCCGGAGGTTTTCATGAAGAAGAAAAAGCCCCTGTGGCTCAAGATCCTGCTGACGCTCCTGCTCCTCGGCGCCGCCGCCTGCGTGTGGGAATTCGTCTCGTCGCAGAATCCGTATATCCTGCCCGTCAAGCGCACGCTCAAGTACGACGTGCTGCACCTCTCGCCGTGGAGCGAGCGCAGGATCGGTATGCCCGCCGACGCCGGCTTCACGCACTACGTCGACGGCGCGGCAAGCGCCGAGGGGAAATACGTCCCCGGCGCGGACAACAAGCGCGTCTACGATACCGGCGCTCGGCAGGTGCTCGTCAACTACCTCGACGGGTATCAGATGAGCTTCCCCGCCGACGCCGTATTCGACTTCTCGCTCTCGCCGCTCTGCACCCGCGCGTCCGGCAGCGGCTGGGACGCGGTGATCTCGCGGGAGAAAGCGACCTACGAGGGCATGAAGGACGTCGTCTCCTTTGAGCTTTCCACGTTCTTCCCGTTTCTCAAGAGCGACGGCGTTCAAAATTATGTAAACCACTATGAGCTGCGCTTTCTGGAGAGCCCCGTATGGCAGCAGAACAACCGCGTGCGGCTGGATCTGCATGAGGTATGGGATAACGGGACGGAGCTTCTCCGCACGACGCTGCTCGACCCCGGCGACGCGGTCTATGATACCTATCTTTACGCTTTCGTTTATACCGGCAGCCGGGAGTATCTGCGCGTCGCCGTCCGCTGCGACGACGGCGACGCCGCATACGACTGGCTCTGGGACGCGCTCAACATACATTTGCGTCTCTTTGACCCCACCGGCTCCGGGCACTATGACACTGACTTTTTCCCCGATCTCGACGCCGTGACGCTCTCCGACGAGACGCGCGCGCTGTACGACGAGCTGCAAAACGCCGACGCGCTCCGGTGGGGCGTCTTCACCTCCGACGCGTTCACCAACCTCGGCAGCGGCACGATGGAGGAGCTCGAGCGGGAGCTGGACTACACCTTCGACGCGGCGCTCATCTACATCCACTACGGGCACGACTTCCCCACGGAGTTCATGCAGGGCAACTTTGACCGCGGGCGCATCGTGGAGCTCACCTATCAGGTGACGGAGAACAACAACGAGGACATGTTCGCCCACACGCCGTTCCTCGACATGTACCGCGGCGCGTGCGACGACGAGATCCGGCGCTTCGCCCGCGCGGCGGCGGCGTACGGACACCCGTTCCTGTTCCGGCTGAACAACGAGATGAACAGCGACTGGACCAGCTATTCCGGCGTGGTGAACATGGCCGATCCGCAGCTCTACATCGACGTCTGGCAGCGGTTCTACCGCATCTTCGAGGAGGAGGGCGTGGACAACTGCCTGTGGATCTACAACCCCAACGACCGCAACGCCCCGCCGAGCAAGTGGAACGACTCGCTTGCGTTCTACCCCGGCAACGAATATGTGCAGCTCCTCGGCGTGACGGGCTACAACAACGGCACCTACTACACGAAGTGGAACGAGCAGTGGCGCGACTTCACCACGATCTACGACGAAATTTGGAACCTCTACGCGCCGCACTTCTCCCGCTTCCCGTGGATCATCACCGAGTTCGCCTCGTCCTCCTACGGCGGCGACAAGGCCGCGTGGATCGACGAGATGTTCGCCCACATCGGCGACTATCCCAACATCAAGCTGGCGGTGTGGTTCAACGCCGCCGACTATGACGGCAGCGTCCCCGCGCGGCCCTACTGGCTGGACGAGACGCCGGAGACCTTGGCGGCGTTCAAGCGCGGACTGCACTCTGAAAATTAACAGATAGAACACAAATTCGTGCTATCATAGGCTCAAACAACAACAAAGGAAGTGCATTTTCATGGCAAAGAAAGAATTCAAGGCGGAGTCGAAGCGGCTGCTCGACCTCATGATCAACTCGATCTACACGCACAAGGAGATCTTCCTGCGCGAGATCATCTCCAACGCCAGCGACGCCATCGACAAGCTGTGCTACCGCTCGCTGACCGACGACAAGGTCGGCATGAACCGCGGCGATTTCTTCATCGAGATCAGCGTGGACAAGGACAAGCGCACCGTCACGGTCAGCGACAACGGCATCGGCATGGACACGGAGGAGCTGGAGAACAACCTCGGCGTCATCGCCGCCTCCGGCTCGTACCAGTTCCGGCAGGAGGCCGGACAGAGCGAGGATGTGGACATCATCGGCCAGTTCGGCGTGGGCTTCTACTCCGCGTTCATGGTGGCCGATGAGATCACCGTGATCACGAAGAAGTACGGCTCCGAGCAGGCGTATCAGTGGCAGTCCTCGGGCGTGGACGGCTACACGATCACCCCATGCGAGAAGGCCTCCGTCGGCACCGACGTCATCATGCACCTCAAGGAGGACACCGAGGACGAGAAGTACAGCGAGTACATGGACAACTATAAGCTCTACTCCCTCGTCAAGAAGTACTCCGACTACATCCGCTACCCCATCCGCATGCTGACCCCCGTGCAGAAGGAGAAGGAGGGCGGCGACCCCGAAAAGCCGGAGTTCGAGATGGTGGAGGAGCTGACGACCATCAACTCCATGGTGCCGCTCTGGCAGCGCAAGCGCAGCGAGGTCACGGACGAGGAGTACGCCAAGTTCTACCAGGAGCTGGTGCGCGACTTCGACAAGCCCCAGCGCACCATCACCGTGTCGGTGGAGGGGAACATCACCTACAAGGCGCTGATGTTCGTACCCTCCAAGAAGCCGATGAACTACAACACCGACGACTTTGAAAAGGGACTGCAGCTCTACAGCGCGGGCGTGATGATCATGGACAAGTGCGACGCGCTGCTGCCCGACTATCTGCGCTTCGTGCGCGGCGTGGTGGACTCCCCCGACCTGTCGCTGAACATCTCCCGCGAGCTGCTGCAGCACGACCGCCAGCTCAAGATCATCGCGAACAACCTCGAAAAGAAGATCCGCGCCGACCTCGAAAAGTACATGAAGGACGACCGCGAGGGCTACGAGAAGTTCTACGCCAACTACGGCCGCTCCCTCGGCTACGGCATCGTCAGCGAGGGCGGCGAGGCGCGCAAGGACGACTTGCAGGAGCTGCTGATGTTCTACTCCTCCACGGAGAAGAAGCTTACGACGCTGCGCGAGTACGTCGACCGCATGCCGGAGAGCCAGAAGTGCATCTACTACGCCGCCGGCGACAGCATCGCCCACCTCGACGCGCTGCCCCAGACGGAGGTGCTCAAGGACAAGAACTACGAGGTGTTCTACCTCACCGGCGAGGCGGACGAGTTCGTCATGCAGGCGCTGCAAAAGTACGCCGACAAGCCGCTGCGCTCCATCGTGGACGGCGATCTCGAGCTGGGCGGCGAGGAGGAAAAGGTCGCCGACGAGAAGCCCGAGCTGATGCAGTTCGTCAAGGAGACGCTTGGCGAGCGCATCAAGGAGGCCAAGGTCTCCCGCCGGCTCAAGACGCATCCGGCCTGCATGTCCGCGGGCGGCGGCTTCAGCTTCGAGATGGAGAAGTACTTCAAGAACTTCGACATGCCCCAGCCCATGAAGGCCGACCGCATCCTCGAGCTCAACGCGCAGCATCCCGCCGTGCAGGCCATGGAGGCGGCGCTCGGGAGCGACAAAGAGCGCGCGGCGCTGTACGCGAAGATCCTCTACAATCAGGCGCTGCTCATCGCGGGGCTCCCGCTGGACGATCCCAGCGGCTACACCGATATGGTGGCCGAGCTGATGAAGTAAGCAAACAGGAGGAACAGATATGGACCCGTCAAGCTTCCCGTCCGGCGTCGCCGAGACCGTGTTCTTTTGGCTGACGCTCTCCCTCGGATTGTGGCTGCTGTTCCGCAAGCTGGGGTGGAAAAAGCGCTGGATGGCGTGGGTGCCCGGCTTCCGCTACAAAGCGCTGGGCGCCTCCGTCGGCATGTCCCGAGAGGGCCTCTTCTGCGCCGTCTGCGACTTCCTCGGCGTCGCCTTTTCCCTGCTGGACGGCGCGCTGGGGATCTCGCGCGGCACGCGGCTGAGCCCGCGCATCGGGCTTGCCGTCGCGCTGTCGACGCTCGTCCTCGCCGTGCTCCTGTTCATCTATCAAATCCGCATTTCCCTGCGCATCGCGCAGGTGTTCGGCCTCAAAAAGGGCTGGGTCCTCCTGCTGGTGTTCGCGGAGCGGCTGACCTTCCTGATCCTCGGCCTCGGCAAGCGGTTCCGGCCGGTGCAGAATCCCGCGCAGAACGACGAGGACTGGCAGGCGGGCGTCGCGCCGGCGGAGCTGGCCGGCACGGAGGCGCTGCACCGGAAGCGGGCGCTCTCTCCCACCGGCCTCAGCTTCGATCTGCGGGAGCGGACGGCGCAGGATCAGGGCAAGAAGCGCTACCTGCTCAAGGACATCGCGCTGGATATCCCCAACGGCTCGCTGGTGCTGCTGCTGGGCGGCTCCGGCGCGGGCAAGACCACGCTCATCAACGCGCTCATCGGCTATGAGCAGGCGGACGCCGACGTTCTGCTGAACGGCTCCGACGTCTATCAGGACTACGACCGGATGAAGTACCGCATCGGCTTCGTGCCGCAGCAGAATCTGGTCCGCGGAAACGACACCGTGTACCGCACCGTTCGGGACGCGGCGGAGATCCGGCTCCCCACCTCCATGCGGCGCAGAGAGCGGCGGGCCAAGTCCGAGGAGGTCATGGACCTGCTGGGGCTCAGCGCGGGCGCGGGCGGCCTGGTCGGCAAGAAGTCCGGCGGGCAGCTGCGCCGCATCTCCATCGCCATGGAGCTGGTCACCGACCCCGAGCTGTTTGTGCTCGACGAGCCGGATTCCGGTCTCGACGGCGTGATCGCGCGGGAGATCTTCACCAAGCTCCGCAGCATTGCGGACAGCGGAAAGATCGTCATCGTCATCACCCACACGCCGGACCGCGTCGTCGACCTGTTCGACAAGGTCATCATCCTCGCCCGCGACTCCGGCCGCGTCGGGCGGCTCGCCTTCTACGGCTCGCCGCAGGAGGCGCGGGAGTTCTTTGGAAAGGACTCCATGGAGGGCGTCGTGATGAGCGTGAGCAGCAAGGACGCGGGCGGCGAAGGCCGCGCCGACGAGTTCATCGCGCGCTACGCGCAGCGCGTGGCGCAGGAGGACGCCGCCGCACAGAATACGGCGCAGGAAGGGGGCGAACAGTCGTGAAAAAAGTGGAAAGGCATCAGGGCCGCTTCGCCCAGACGCGGATCTACCTCGGCAAGTTCCTGCGCATGTTCGTCTATCAGAACGACTGGAAGGTCCTGCCCATGGGCGCGGTCATCGCCGCCGTGGTCACCTTCGTGGTCGGCGCCAACATGTTCCGCACGCAGGAGGGCACCGCCATGGGCTGCTTCGCGCTGGTGTGCGTCAGCATCTGGAACGGCTTTTTCAACTCCATCCAGGTCGTGTGCCGCGAGCGCGGCATCATCAAGCGCGAGCATCGCGCGGGACTGTATATATCCTCCTACATCTTCGCTCAGATGATCTACCAGCTGCTGCTGTGCACGGGCCAGACCCTCGTCACGCTCCTGGTCTGCCGCATCGCGGGCGTCGCGTTCCCCGCCGAGGGGCTGGTGACGCCGTGGAGCGTCGTCGACCTCGGCGTCACGCTGCTGCTGGTCACCTACGCCGCCGATCTGATGGCGCTGATGGTCTCGTGCATCGTGCGCACCACCACCACCGCCATGACGGCGATGCCGTTCCTGCTGATCTTCCAGCTGATCTTCTCCGGCAGCTTTTTCGAGCTGTCGGGCTTCGCGGAAAAGCTCACCGTGCTGACCGCCTCCCGCTGGGGCCTCATCAGCCTCTGCGCCATCGGACGGTACAACGAACAGCCGATGGTGACGCTGTGGAACACGGTCTTCCGGTTCAAGGACGTGGAGGTCGGGGAGATGAAGCCCCTGCTGGAGGTCATCAAGGCGCTCGAGCGGGAAAACCTCGTGAACGACATTCTGGCGTGGTCGGGCGCGCACAACCAGAACCCCCTCTACGCCAGCACCGTGTCGAACGTGCTGCTCTGCTGGGGCGTTCTGCTGCTGATGGCGGCTGTTTTCGCCGCCGTCGCCATCCTCGCCCTCGGCTTCATCGACAGGGATAAGCGCTGATTTTCAGAAAAGGTTGGTGGAAACAATGCCGGATCCGACGCGGCGCTTCGCGCATCCGCAGGTATTGATGCTGGGCAACGGGAACAACCGCGCCTTCGGCGGCGGCTCCTGGGGCCAGCTGATCCGTGAGATCACAGTCAATCCGGAGCTGCCGGAGCACTGCACGCTGCACCTGCCCATGCCGCTGCGCGCCATCCTCGTCACCGGCGACACCATGGACGTGCGCCTGCGCGAGGTCGGCAAAACGCTCTACGGCGCGCTGGGCGATCCCGGGCACGTGGAGATGCTGCGCGCGCTGCTGGCGATGGACTTCGACCACATCCTCACGACAAACTTCAGCTACGAGCTGGAGATGGCCGCCCGTCCGGAGGCCGCGATCGGCGAGCAGGAGCTGCGGCGCATGATGCGCCACACGAACCGGAGCAAGCGGGCGGAGGGCCGCTACCTCCTGCACACCTATGCCCAGCTCGACTGGGAGGGGCACAGCACCAAGGTCTGGCACATCCACGGCGAGGGCCGCAAGCCGGAGAGCATGATCCTCGGTCACTATTTCTACGCCAATTTGCTGGAAAAGCTCATGTACTACCTCCGCAGCGAGGGCGGGCGCTATCTCCGCGAGCAGCGCCGCGGCGCGCCGCTGGCGGTGAAGGCCTGGACGGACCCGTTCCTCATCGGCGACGTCTACATCCTCGGCTTCGGCTACGACGTGTCGGAATTCGACCTGTGGTGGCTGCTGAACCGCAAGAAAAAGGAGCGTGCCGAGACCCACTTCTTTGCGCCGGCGGAGCCGGACGGGAGCGGCGTCAACGAAAAGGAAGAGCTGCTCAAGGTCCTCGGCGTGCAGGTGCACCACTGCGGCATGGAGCGCACGGGCGGCTCGCCGCTCGAGCGCAGTCTCGGCTTCCGGCGGTTCTACGAAAAGGCCATGGCCGAGATCGCCGCGCTGATGGAGAAAAACCGCGCTTGACCGCGCGCAAAACGCGGTACGATGCGCTCGCCTGTATGACAATCGCTCATAGAAAAGGAATTCCCACATGGAAAGCAAGAAACTGGAAGCGCTGCTGATGGCCGCCGACCTCGGCAGCTTCACCAAGGCGGCGGAGGTGCTGGGCTACACCCAGTCGGGTCTCACGCACATGATGAACTCGCTCGAGCGCGAGATCGGTTTCCCGCTGCTCGACCGCGGCCGCCACGGCGTGCGGCTCACCGAGGAGGGGGAGCAGCTCGCGCCGCTCATCCGCGCGTGGCTGCGCGCGGGCGCGGAGCTGGACGAGGCGGTGGCGCAGCTTTCCGCCTCCCGCAGCGGCACCATCCACGTCGCGGCCTACGCCAGTCTCGCCATGCACTGGCTGCCCGCCATCATTCAGGCGTTCCGCGCCGAGAACCCCAGCGTGGACGTGGACATCCGCATGGCGGATCACGTGGACGCGCCGTACAAGCTGCTCTCGCAGGGGAAGATGGACGTCATTTTCGTCAGCCGGCAGGAGCCGGGGCCTTACGACTGGGTGCATCTCAAGGACGACGCCATGTACGCGGTGCTGCCGGCGGATTATCCCACCGAGGGGCGCGACGCGTTTCCGCTCCACGAGTTCGACGGCAAGGATTTTCTGATGCCCGCCCAAGGCTTCGACAAGGACATCCTGCGCATCTTTGACCGCGAGGGCGTGCGGGCGAACATCCGCCCCACGGTGGTGGACGACGCCACGGTCGTGAACATGGTCGAGCACGGGCTCGGCATCAGCATGATGACCGAGCTGACGCTCAAGGGCCGCACCGACCGCGTGCTGACGCTGCCGGTGGAGCCCTCCGCCGCGCGGGAGCTGGGCGTCGCCGTGCGCTCGCTGCGCGACGCGCCGGACATTCTCCGGAAATTCATCGACTGCACGCAGCGCATCGTGCGCGAGCTGTCGGAATAAGGGGCAGAATGTCCCGCATTGCGGCAAATCCCATGCCGTTTCCTGTAAAAGGAGGCTCATATTATGCTGACATTCAAGCCTGTCACGCAGCGGGATCTTTCCCGCCTGCGCAAATACTACGAAGCCTGCGACTACCGGCTGTGCGAGTACTCGGCGCTGGTGAAGCTCATGTGGCGCGAGCACCTGCACTCCGGCTGGGCCGAGGTCGCCGGATGCCTCGTGATCTGCAACTGCATCGACGGCAAGCTCTGCTTCGACTTCCCCGTCCCGGGGCCGGAGGGCGACGTGGACGCCGCGCTCGCCGCCGTCGAAACGCTGTGCATGGAGCGGGGGCTGCCGCTGGAGCTCTCCGTCGTGCCGGCGTACAAGGCGCCGATCCTGCTGCGCCGCTATCCCCGCTTCCGGCTCACGAACATTCGCTCGTGGCGGGACTACCTCTACGAAGCGGAGTCGATGCGCGACTTCCCCGGGCGGCACTATTCCGGTCAGCGCAACCACGTCAACAAATTCCGCAAGCTCTATCCGGACGCCGTGTTCCGTCCGCTCGGCAGCGGCGACGAGGCGATGGTCGAGGGATTCTGGCAGGAATACGACAAGGTGTTCACCAAGGACTCCATGAAGGCCAAGCGCGACCTGCGCCTCGCCAAGCAGATGTTCAAGCTGATGACGCGGCCCTATTTCCTCGCCGGCGGCATGGAGCTGGACGGGAAGCTGCTGTCCCTCGCCATGGCGGAGCGCTGCGGCAGCACGCTGCACATCCACATCGAAAAGGCGCTCTACGGCTACGAGGGCGTGTATCCGACCACCGTGCAGGAGTTCGCGCGGTACTATGCCGCGGACGGCGTGCGCTGGCTCAACCGCGAGGACGACGCCGACGACAGGGGGCTTCGCATGTCGAAGCTCCAGTATCTCCCCTCGGAGCTGGCGGAGAAGTACTGCTTCGACGTGGAAAACGAGCTCTACGCCCTCTCCGAGATCCCGACGCTCACCACCGAGCGTCTGACGCTCTCGGCGTTCACCGAGGCGGACAAGGACGCCTACAACAAGCTCTGCCTCGACGATGCGCGCAACCGATACTGGGGCTACGACTACCGCGACGACTGGAAGGGCGAGCCGCTGGAGGACTACTTCCTGAACGTCACGCGGGAGGATTTCGCCGCCCACGCGGCGGTGAACTTCGCCGTGCGGCTGGACGGCAGGTGCATCGGCGAGGCCGTGCTCTACCGCTTCGACCTGCGCGGCGGCGCGGAGCTGGGCTGCCGCATCGCGCCGGAGTACGCCGGCCGCGGCTACGGCACGGAGGCCTTCGCCGCCGTGGCCGACTGGGGGCTGTACCAGCTGCAGCTCGCCCACGTCGTCGCCAAGTGCTATAAGGAGAACGACGCGTCGTTCAGGATGCTCTCCTCCTGCATGCGAAAGTCCGGCGAGGACGACACGTTTTTCTATTTCAACAAGGAAGTCTGACGCGGCATGATTCTACTCTCTTTTCTTCTCAACATTCTGATCCTCATCCTCGCCGCCGTCGGCGCGCGGATCCACTTTTCGATCGAGGGCTGGGCGATGTTCCAGTACTACACCCTGTGCAGCAACCTGTTTCTGCTCGCCGCCTGCGCCGTGCAGGCGTGGTACGAGGGGGGCATCCTGCTCGGCAGGCGTCTGTATGTGCCGAGCTGGGTGCGGGTGCTGAAGTACTTCGCCGTCTGTACGGTGACGGTCACGTTTTTCGTCGTGCTGTTCATCCTGATGCCCATGTACGGCGGGCTTGCGTCCGCGCCGTGGTTCCTGCTGAAGGACGCGATGCTCTATCATCATCTGCTCTGCCCGGTGCTGGGCTTTCTCTCCTTTGTCTTTGTTGACCGCGCGGCGCTGCCGGACCGGCGCGTCACGCTCTGGGCGCTTGTGCCGACGCTGGTCTATGCCTGTATCTCGACGACGTTGAACGCCGTCCGCGTGCTGGACGGGCCGTACCCGTTCCTCCGCGTCCACGCGCAGCCGCTTTGGGCAAGCGTGCTCTGGTTCGCGCTGATCCTCGCCGTTGCGTGGGTGCTGGCGTTTCTCGTCTGGAAGCTCTCGCTCCGGTTCAGCGCGCCGCGGGAGGAGCCGCCCGCGATCCCGGAAGCGGCGGCGTGGACGGAGGACGGCTACATCAAGGATCAGGACGGGCTGTCCGCCTACCCGTACCGCACCATCCATGCGAGCGGCAACGGCTGCGGGCCCGTGGCCGCCTTCGATCTGCGGCGCTTCGCCGGACAGGACGTCCGCTTCCCCGACGTGCTCGCCGAGATGGAGGGCATGCACCTTCTGCGCGTGCCGGGGCCGACGTTCCTGTACGTCATGCGCCGCTACCTCGCCAAATACCTCCCGGGCTTTCACGAGGTCAGCGGACGCGAGGCCGCTCTCGCCGCCGCGGAGAAAAGCCGCATGGGCGTGCTGCGCTACTACGAGGAGATGGTGCTGCACTTCATCCCGTATTACCGCGTCGAGCCCGGTCGGTTCCGCTTTTTCAACGTCAGCGACGCTCAGGAGGACTTCACGTCCGACTGGGCCGCTTTCGCCGCGGGACATCTGCGCGGGGGCAGCGTAAGGCTGATCTATTGGGAATAATGACAAAGCCTTCGGACATACTAGCAAAAACTGGTATGCCGGAGGCTTTTTTATGTGGTTATCCGCGGATTTTACGCGCAACGTCGTGCGCTTTGACGAGCTGCTGGGCGTGGAGCGCTGCTTTGACATGGTCGCCCGCGACCTCTACGCGGGACGGCGCCGCTGCCGCGTCTACTGCGTCGACGGCTACGGCGACAGCGCCGTGCTGGAGCGCGTCATCGGGCATCTGCTGGCGCTGCCGTCCTCGGTGGCGGCGGAATCCATGCAGGACTTCGTCGACCGCTACGTCACCTTCGCACAGGTGGACGTGGAGCGGGACATGGACAAGGCCGTCACCGGCGTGTTCCTCGGCAAAACGCTGCTGCTGGCGGAGGGCTTCGACGAGTGCGCGCTCCTCGACGCCAAGCGCTTCCCCGCCCGCAGCGTGGACGAGCCCGCTTCGGGCAAGGTTTTGCGCGGCGCCCACGACGGGTTCATCGAGACGCTCGTCGTCAACGCCGCGCTGCTGCGCCGCCGCATCCGCGACCCGCACCTCACGCTGGAGGGTCATCAGATCAGCGAAAAATCCCACGCGGACGTGGCGCTGTGCTACCTCGAAAACAAGGTCGACCGCGACCTGCTGGAGGAGCTGCGCCGCAAGCTGGACGCCATCGACGTCGGCTCGGTCTCCATGGGGCAGGAGAGCATCGCCGAGGCGATGAGCAAGCATCAGTGGTGGAACCCGTTCCCGAACGTGCGCTACACCGAGCGCCCCGACGTCGCCACCGCCTGCATCATGGAGGGCAGCATCGTGCTGCTGACGGACAACTCGCCCGCAGCCATGATCCTGCCCACCAACTTCTTCGATTTTGTGCAGGAGGCCAACGACTTCTGCTTCCCGCCGCTCATCGGCTCGTATCTGCGCATCCTGCGCTACGTCGTGTTCCTGCTGACGCTGTTCATCACGCCCGTTTGGTACGCGCTGGTGAAAACCGCGAGCACGGAGGGCATGCTGCACTTCCTCGCCATCGCGGAGGACTATGAGGTGCCGCTTTTATTGCAGCTGCTGTTCGCGGAGTTCATCGTCGACCTCATCAAGCTCACGTCCCTCAACACGCCGCCGGTGTTCTCCAACTCGTTTTCCATGATCGGCGCGCTGGTGCTGGGCGACTTCGCCGTGCAGGCGCACTGGCTGGTGCCGGAGGTGCTGGCGTATATGGCCTTCGTCGCCATCGCGAACTTCGCGCAGCCCAGCTATGAGCTGGGCTACGCGTTCAAGCTGCTGCGGCTCATGCTGCTGCTCCTCGTCGCCGCGCTGGACTGGCTGGGCCTTGCCCTCGGCTGCGTCGTCATCGTGCTGATGCTGGTCTCCAACAAGCCGGTCGCGGGGCGCGGCTATCTCTACCCGCTGATCCCGTTCAACGCCAAGGCCCTGCGGGAGCTGCTGGTGCGCCACCCCATCAGTCCCGAGAACACCTGATATGGTTGATCCGGCTCGCGAGATAGCCCGCGCCGAAGCCGTTGTCGATGTTCACCACCGAAACGCCCGAGGCGCAGGAGTTGAGCATGGACAGCAGCGCCGACACGCCGCCGAACGACGCGCCGTAGCCCACGCTGGTGGGCACGGCGATGACCGGACAGTCCGCCATGCCGCCGATGACGCTGGCGAGCGCGCCCTCCATGCCCGCGATGGCGATGATGACGCTCGCGCTCATGAGGTCGTCCGCGTGGGCCAGCAGCCGGTGCAGTCCCGCGACGCCCACGTCGTAGAGCCGCAGCACCTCGTTGCCCAGCACCTCCGCCGTCAGCGCCGCCTCCTCCGCCACGGGGATGTCCGACGTGCCGCCGGTGGCCAGCACAATCCGGCCGATCCCGTCGGGCTTCGGCACCTCGCCCACGACGCCGACCTTCGCCTCCGGATGATACGTGAGCGGCAGGCGCGCGCCCACGAGCGCCGCCGACTCCGGCGAAAGGCGCGTGATGAGCACGGTGCTCTGTCCGTGCGCGCGCATGGTCTCGGCGATGCCGGCGATCTGCTCGCCGGTCTTGCCCGCGCCGTAGATGACCTCCGCCGCGCCCTGGCGCAGGCGCCGGTGCAGATCGACCTTCGCGTAGCCGATGTCCGCGAACGGCTCGGTCTTCAGCTTCAGCAGCGCGTCGTCCACCGACAGCGTCCCGTTTTTCACCTGTTCCAAAAGCTCCCGCTCATTGACCATGTCGCACCTCCAGATCCAGCAGCACCGCGCTGTAGTGCTTTTTGAGTTCCGTCAGGATCTCGCCGCGCTTTTCGAGCAGCAGCGGCAGCTGCTCCCCGCGCACCTCCAGCTTCGCATCCTCTCCCCGCGTCCGCACGCGGAAGTCCGTGAAGCCGAGGGCTTTGAGATACTCCTCCGCCGCCTCCGTCCGCGCGAGCGCCGCCGCCGTGATCGGCGTGCCGTGCGGGATGCGCGTGGCGAGGCAGGCGTAGGCGGGCTTGTCCCAGGTGAACAGTCCCGCCTCTCGGGAAAGCCGCCGGACGTCGGCCTTGGTCAGGCCGCAGTCCCGCAGCGGCGAGAGCACCTCGAGCTCCCGCAGCGCGCGGACGCCGGGGCGGTCGCCGGGGTCGTCCGAGGCGTTGGTGCCGTCGAGCAGCACCGGATAGCCGTCCCGCGCCGCGGCGTCCCGGATCGCGCCGAACACGCGGCGCTTGCAGTGGTAGCAGCGCTCCGGCGGGTTGGCGCAGACCTGCGCGTCGGCGAGCACGTCCAGCGGCAAAACCGTCATCCGCGCGCCCAGCTGCGCGGCGAGACGCTCCGCGTCCTCCCGCTCAAAGCGCGGCTGAAAGGCGGAGTTAACATAATACGCCCGCACATCCGCGCCCGCGCGCAGCGCGGCGCAGAGCAGATACGCAGAGTCCACGCCGCCCGAAAAGGCGATCGCAGCCTTCGGATGCCGCGCGAAAAATTCCGTCAGCGTCAAGGTGTATTCCCCCTTTGCGTTTAAAAGCATAGCGGGAAAATCGGCTTTTGTCAATCTTGCATCTCGCGGTATGATGCGCTATACTGTATTGTGCACAATCCAAACGAGGAGGACACGTCCATGGATCGTTATCTCGGCGAGAGCACGCCGAAGCTGGGCTTCGGCATGATGCGTCTGCCCAAGAAGCTGGTCAAATTCGACCTGCCGCAGATCAAGCGGATGGTCGATCTGTTTCTCGACTCCGGCCTTACATATTTTGACACCGCCTACGTCTACGTCGGCTCGGAGGAGGCGACGCGCAAGGCGCTGGTGGAGCGCCATCCCCGCGACAGCTTCACGCTGGCGAGCAAGCTGAACGCGTGGATCGGCGCGTTTACGGAGAAGCAGGCCAAGGAGCAGCTGCGCACCAGTCTCAAGCGCGCGGGCGTGGAGTATTTCGACTACTACCTGCTGCACGCGCTGCAGAACAACAACTATGAAAAGTACGAGCACTACGGCCTGTGGGACTACGTGGCCGAGCAGAAAAAGGCGGGGCTCATCCGGCACTGGGGCTTTTCGTTCCACGGCACGCCGGAGCTGCTCGACGAGCTGCTGACGAAGCACCCCGACGCCGAATTCGTCCAGCTTCAGCTCAACTACGCCGACTGGGAGGACCCGAAGGTCGCCTCCCGCCGCTGCTACGAGACCGCGCGCAGGCACAGCAAGCCCATCGTCGTGATGGAGCCGGTCAAGGGCGGCGCGCTGGCCAAGCCGCCCGCCTCCGTGCAGGAGATCCTGCGCTCCGCTGACAGCGAGGCGTCCTTTGCCTCGTGGGCCATCCGCTTCGCCGCGTCGCTGGACGGCATTTTGACCGTGCTCTCCGGCATGTCCACGCTGGAGCAGGTGCGGGACAACACGACGTTCATGAAGGACTTCCGCCCCTTGAGCGAGAGCGAGCAGGCCGTGCTGCGGCAGGCGCAGGAGGCCATCGGCAAGATCGAGCACATTCCCTGCACCGCCTGCCGCTACTGCACCAAGGGCTGCCCGCAGGGCATCCCCATCCCCGACGTCTTCGCCGCGCGGAACAAGCAGCTCGTCTGGGGGCAGCTGGAGCAGGGGCAGGCGCAGTATGACGACCTCGCCGAGAAGGGCAACGTCGCCGACGCCTGCGTCGCCTGCGGTCAGTGCGAGGCCGCGTGCCCGCAGGGCATCCCCATCATCGAGCGTCTGGCGGAGTGCGCAAGCAATTTCAAAAAGTAATTTTTTCCATATAAAGTACAGAACGGAATCGAATTTTGCCGCAGAGGGTCGAAATCGGCCCTCTGCTTTTCCACGTTTGGACTCTAACCGCCGGCATCGGGCGTCGAGCCTACCCAATCATCGCGCTGTTGGCACGCCCACATTTTATTCTATTGACAAAGCAGGCGGCGGCGTATATAATCCAGATAGTTGAATGATTGCTCAACTATTGCAAAGAGGTGAGGACATGGACATTGCGGCACGCGGCCCGATCTGCGAGAGCGAGGTCATCCACATGGAGGCCGTCGCAGAGGTGCGGGGCGCCATGAGCGACGAGGCGGAGTATACGCAGCTGGCGGGGCTTCTGAAGCTGTTCGGCGACCCCACGCGGGTGCGTCTGCTCCACGCGCTGGAGCTGCGGGAGCTGTGCGTCTGCGACCTCGCGGCGCTGCTGGGCGTGACGAAGTCGGCGGTGTCGCATCAGCTCAAGCTGCTGCGGCTGTCCAATCTCGTCAAGTTCCGCCGCGAGGGGCAGGTCGTTTACTACTCCTTGGCCGACGACCACGTCCGCGCCATTCTGGAAATGGGTTTTGAGCACATCCGGGAATGAGGAGGAAAGCGAGCATGAAGAAGAAATTCGCCTGTGAGGTCGACTGCGCCGCCTGCGCGCAGAAGCTGGAGGACGCGCTGGGAAAGCTGGACGGCGTCGAGGATGTAAAGGTAAACTTCCTGACGCAAAAGCTGACGCTCACCGCCGCGGACGACGCCTTTGACGCCGTGCTGGACGCGGTGGTGAAGAAGGCCAGGCAGATCGAGCCCGATACGGTCATCACGGTGTGACGGCCGGGAGGGAACGATATGACCGCGAAGCAAAAGCGGATGCGCACGCGCATCCTTGCCGCGGCGGCGCTGTTCGCCGCGGCGCTGCTGCTCGACAGGCTGGCGCTGCCGGAGAGCGTTCCGGCGCTCGTGCGTCTGGCGCTCTACCTCGTGCCGTACTCGGTCGCGGGTTATGACGTGGTGCGCAAGGCGGCGCTGAACATCGCCCACGGCCGAGCCTTTGACGAGAGCTTCCTCATGACGCTGGCTACCGTCGCGGCCTTCGCCGTCGGCGAGTACGGCGAGGCGGTGGCGGTCATGGTGTTCTACCAGACCGGCGAGCTGTTCCAGAGCGTCGCCGTCGGGCGTGCGCGGGCCTCTGTCAGCGATCTCATGAGCATCGCGCCGGAGTACGCGAACCTTGAGACCGAGGACGGCGTCGAGGAGGTCGACCCCGAGGACGTGCCGGTGGGCGGCGTCATCGTCGTCAAGGCCGGCGAGCGCGTGCCGCTCGACGGCGTGGTGCTCGCGGGCGAGAGCTTTCTCGACACCCGCGCGCTCACGGGCGAGTCCGTGCCCCGCCGCGCCGCCGTCGGCGACGAGGTGTTCAGCGGCTGCGTCAACGGACAGGGCACGCTGCGCGTCCGCACGACGAAGGCCTACGAGGATTCCACGGTGGCGCGCATTCTGGAGCTGGTGGAGAACGCCAGCGAAAAGAAGGCGCGGCTGGAGCAGTTCATCACGCGCTTCGCCCGCGTCTATACGCCCGCCGTGACGATCGCGGCGCTGCTGCTGGCGGCGGCGCCGCCGCTGCTGCTGCACCAGCCCTTCGGCGGCTGGATCCGCCGCGCCTGCACGTTTCTGATCGTCTCCTGCCCCTGCGCGCTCGTGGTGTCGGTGCCGCTGGGCTTCTTCGGCGGCATCGGCGCGGCGTCCCGCATCGGCGTGCTGGTCAAGGGCGGCAACTATCTCGAAGCGCTCGCCGCGGTGGACACCGTGGCCTTTGACAAGACCGGCACGCTCACGCGCGGCACGTTCACCGTCACGGAGCTGCTGAGCGCGCCGGGCGTCACGGAAGCGGAGCTGCTGGAGGCCGCCGCCCACGCCGAGGCGTTTTCGACGCACCCCATCGCGCTGTCCATACGCGAGGCCTACGCCGCCGCGCCGGACACGGCGCGGCTCAGCGAGGCGGTCGAGCTCCCGGGCCGCGGCGTCCGTGCGCTGCTGGACGGCGCGCCGCTGCTCTCCGGCAGCGGGAAGCTGCTGGAGGAGCACGCGATCGCCTATGCGCCCTGCGGCGCGGCGGGCACGCACGTCCACGTCGCGCTGGACGGCAGATACCTCGGCTGCCTCGTCATCTCCGACGCCGTGAAGGACGGCGCGGCGGAGGCCGTCGCGGCGCTGAAGGCCGCCGGCGTGCGCCGCACGGTCATGCTGACCGGCGACCGCGCGGAGACGGCGAACGCCGTTGCCGCGGCGCTGGGCGTCGACGAGGTCCACGCGGAGCTGCTGCCCGCGGACAAGGTCGCGCAGGTCGAGCGGCTGCTCGATGCGCGCTCGGAGCGCGGCAGGCTCTGCTTTGCGGGCGACGGCATCAACGACGCGCCCGTGCTGATGCGCGCGGACGTGGGCGTGGCGATGGGCTCGCTCGGCTCCGACGCCGCCATCGAAGCGGCGGACGTCGTGCTCATGGACGACGATCTGCGCAAGCTGGCCGTCACGATGCGCATTGCGCGCAAGACCGTGCGCATCGTGCGCGAGAACGTGGCGGGGGCGCTGGCGGTCAAGTTCGTTATCCTCGTCCTCGGCGCGCTCGGCGTCGCCAGCATGTGGGCCGCCGTGTTCGGCGACGTGGGCGTGCTGATCCTCGCGGTGCTCAACTCCATGCGCTGTCTGAAAATCGACTCCTAAGCAAGCAAAAAAGAGGTGCGAAACGACGGTTTCGCACCTCTTTTTCTGTTTGGATCGCGTCCTGTGTTCAGCCGAACAGTCCGCGCTTGTGATACTCCTCCGCGGCGCAGGAGAGCACGCGGTAGCCCGTGGCCCTTCGTTTTATCCCTTGCAGCCGCTGCAGCCAGCGCAGCCGGAGCAGCCGGCTCCGCAGCCGCCGCAGCGCACGCCGCAGGCGTTCTTTCCCTGCAGCCGGTCCCGGCGCATCGACCAGACAATGGCGGCGACGACGGCGAGCAGGACGCAGAGGACGAGGATCGTCCCCGCGTTTGCGGCAAGCCAGGCAAGCATGGGATCATCTCCTTTTCGGATAAAGATAGCTTACGAGATCCGGACGTCCTTCGAGAGCGTCGTGGCCTCCTTGTAGGGGCGCAGCAGCAGCCAGAGGAAGCAGACGATGACCGCGGCGGCGAGGATCGCGCCGAGGATATTGCCGCTGCCAGCGAACAGGCTGCCCAGCTGGAACACGACGAACGCGACGACGTAGGCGAGGCCGCACTCGTAGCCGATGGCGAACCACGTCCACCTGCGGTTGTTCATCTCACGCCGGATAGCGCCGATGGCCGCGAAGCACGGGGCGCAGAGCAGGTTGAAGATGAGGAAGCTCATGCCGGACGCGGACGTGAAGTTGCGCGCGATCTCGGCGTAGACGCTGTCCTCTCCGCCGCCGTAGAGGATGCCCATCGTGCCGACGATGTTCTCCTTGGCGACAAGACCGGTGATCGAGGCGACGGCGGCCTGCCAGTTGCCCCAGCCCAGCGGGGCGAAGATCCAGGCGATGGCGCCGCCGACGGCGGCGAGGATGCTGCTGCCGATCTCTTCCTCCTCCAGCATGCGGAACGTGCCGTCCACCGTGCCGAAGAAGGTGAGGAACCACACGATGATGGTGGAGAGCAGGATGACCGTGCCCGCCTTCTTGATGAAGCTCCAGCCGCGCTCCCACATGCTGCGCAGCACGTTGGTGAGCGTGGGCCAGTGGTAGGCGGGCAGCTCCATGACGAACGGCGCGGGATCGCCGGCGAAGGGCTTCGTCTTCTTCAGAATGACGCCGGAGCAGATGATCGCCGCCATGCCGATGAAATACGCGCCCACCGCCACCAGCGCGCGGTGCTCGGTGAACAGCGACGCCGCGATCATCGCGATGAACGGGGTCTTGGCGCCGCAGGGGATGAACGTGGTGGTCATGATGGTCATGCGCCGGTCTCGCTCGTTTTCAATCGTGCGCGAGGCCATGACGCCCGGGATGCCGCAGCCGGTGCCGACCAGAATGGGGATGAAGCTCTTGCCGGAGAGGCCGAAGCGGCGGAACACGCGGTCCAGCACGAAGGCGACGCGCGCCATGTAGCCGCTGGCCTCGACGAACGCCAGCAGGAAGAACAGCACCAGCATCTGCGGCACGAAGCCCAGCACCGCGCCGACGCCGGCGACGATACCGTCGAGGATCAGGCCCTTGAGCCAGTCGGCGCAGCCGACGGCGTCCAGCGCGCCCTCGATGATCACGGGGATGCCGGGCACCCACACGCCGTAGTCGGCGGGGTCCGGCTCCTCAAAGCCGTTCTGTTCGAAGTAGGCCACCGCGTCGACGTAGGTCATGGCGTTGGTCTCTTCTTCGTCCGCGTTGGCGGGGATGGCGTCATAGTAGACGGCGATCTCGGACTCCTCGAGGGTCTCCTCGTCCTCCACGGTGTAGGAGACCGTCTTCTCCTCCGGAACGAAGGCCTTCAGTTCCTCGATGGAGGCTTCCTCATCGAAGCCGACGAAAGCGTCCACCGCCCGCACGGCGGCGGCGTACTCCTCGCCCGCTTCCTCCGCCGCGGCGGAGCCGATGCCGAACAGATGCCAGCCGTCGCCGAACAGGCCGTCGTTCGCCCAGTCGGTGGCGTTCGCGCCGACCGTGACCATGGCGATGTAATAGATGAGGAACATCACGACCGCGAAAATCGGCAGGCCCAGGAAACGGTTGGTGACGATGCGGTCGATCTTGTCGGAGGGCGTCAGCTCGCCCGCGCCCTTCTTCTTATAGATGCCCTTGAGCAGGTCGGCGATGTAGATGTAGCGCTCGTTGGTGATGATGCTCTCGGCGTCGTCGTCCAGCTCCTGCTCCGCCGCCGCGATGTCCTTATTGATGTGCTCCAGCGTGTCGGCGGGGATGTTCAGCTTCTCCAGCACCTTGTCGTCGTGCTCGAAGATCTTGATGGAATACCACCGCTGCTGCTCGTCGGGCAGGCCGTGGACCGCCGCCTCCTCGATGTGGGCCAGCGCGTGCTCCACGGGGCCGGAGAAGGTGTGCATCGGCACGGCCTTGCCGGCCTTCGCCGCCTCCACCGCGGCCTCCGCCGCCTCGGCGACGCCCTCGCTGCGCAGCGCGGAGATCTCCACGATCTTGCAGCCCAGCTTGCGGCTCAGCTCGCCGATATTGATGGTATCGCCGTTCTTGCGCACTACGTCCATCATGTTGATGGCGATGACCACGGGGATGCCCAGCTCCACCAGCTGGGTCGTTAAGTACAGGTTGCGCTCCAGATTCGTGCCGTCCACGATGTTGAGGATCGCGTTGGGCCGCTCTTCGATCAGATAGTTGCGGGCCACGACCTCCTCCAGCGTGTACGGGGAGAGCGAGTAGATGCCGGGCAGGTCCGTGATGGTCACGTCGTCGTGCTTCTTGAGCTTGCCCTCCTTCTTCTCCACCGTGACGCCCGGCCAGTTGCCGACGAACTGGTTCGAGCCGGTCAGCGCGTTGAACAGCGTGGTCTTGCCGCTGTTCGGGTTGCCCGCAAGGGCAATTTTCAGTTCCATAGTCGTTTTCTCCTTCCCGGATTAGCAGAGGCTAACCCGTGGTTATGGCAATTCCTTCGGCGCAGCCGTGCGCCGTTATACCTCGACCTCGATCATCTCGGCGTCCGCCTTGCGCAGCGAAAGCTCATAGCCGCGCACCGTGACCTCGATGGGGTCGCCCAGCGGCGCCACCTTGCGGACGTACACCTCGACGCCCTTGGTGATGCCCATGTCCATGATGCGGCGCTTGACCGCGCCCTCGCCGCGGAGCTTCGTGACCTTGCAGGTCTCGCCGATCTTGACCTCTTTCAGATTTGTCGTCATAGCTTCTCCTCCTCACACCATGATCTTTTGCGCCATTTCCCGGCTGATCGCCACGCGGCTCTCCCGCACCTTGACGATGACGTTTCCGCCGATCGTGTTGACGATCGTCACGCTTGTGCCCACGTTGAAGCCCAGATCCGCAAGGTGCTGTCTGACCTCCGGCGAGCCTCCGAGCTTCCGAATGACATTCTCGGAACCGGCGTCTGCAAATATGAGCGGCATCATAAATGATCCTCTTTCTGTCTCTGTGTAGTCGGGCGGAACGAGCGGTCCGCGCAAATTAGCCGTTGCTAACTATCTGGATTATAGTTAGCAACGGCTAATTTGTCAAGCATTTTTTATCCCCGCGCCGTCAGGCGCGGGGATAAAAGCAATTTCTCAAAGCGGATCGGCCGCGTCCCGGTTCATTCCCGCACCGACGGTCAGCCGGGGTCGTTGCCCATGGTGAGGGTGTGGTCCGCCAGCGTGCGCCAGCAGGCGCTGGCATAGGCCGAGTTCAGCAGGGCCGCCATCTCCTCGCCGACGCCGGCGTCGTCAAACGCGCCGCGAACGTCCTCGAAATTCTCCATGCACGCATCGCCGAGGCGCACCACGTCTATGAAGTTCGCGTCGAAGGCGGCGCGCTCCTCGTCCGTCATGCTCTCCCACGCCGCCAGCATGGCGTCGCGCATGGGCTGGGTCTCCTGTCCGAGGAAGTCGTTCAGATCGGCAAAGCGGAATGCCTCATACAGCGCCTTCGCCTGGGCGAGGGTCGAGCCGCTGGTGCCCGCCGCGTAGCCGCCGATGACCTTGAAGTAGCCGTTCACATAGTCGTCGGTGGAGGGGACCTCCGGCGTAATGCGGACGAAGCGGCTGCCTTCGCCGGCGTTCTCCTTCTTATCCACCCAGGTGAGGGTGCCGTCCTCGTTGAAGTTGAACGCGCCCTCGCCGTCATTATAGAGGATCTCGGTCGAGTCCGTGCCGTCGTCGGCCCAGGTGATCTGCGCCATTTCGCCGTTGGCGTAGTACAGGCTGCGGGCCGCTTCGTCGTGGGCGGCGCAGATCGTCCAGACAGTCATCGCCTGCGCGCCGGAGCCCCAGTTGATCTGGACCTCCGCGTCGCCGTAGCTCGCGGCGGGGGCGATGCTCATCACCGCGCGCTGGCTGGTCTCGTCCTGCCAGTTGCCGTAGAAGTCGGCGAGGTACTCGCCGAGCTCCGGCTCGGCCGCTTCCCCGACCCCTTCCGCCGGCGCGGGGCCCGGCTCCGGCTCGGAGGCCGACGGCTGGGGCGCCGCGGACTCGGCAGCGCCGGAGCCGCCGCAGGCGGTCAGGAGCGAAAGGCTCATGACCAGCGCCAGCAGGATCGCAAATGTTTTCTTCATGGTTCCATCTCCTTGTCGTTTTTCCAAACCAAAGCGCCGCAAAACGCCTCTGCATTTTGCGGCGCTCCGATTGTCGGGCGTTATTATAATCCTGCGTCTCCGCTTTTGCAAGCGGAATCTGCGGGGAGTCCCCTCCGGCGGCGCCTCTCACAAAAGCGCCCGATAGATCTGCTCGTCCAGTTCCTTGAACACGTTGAAGATCACTTTCATGCCGCTGCCCGTCTGCCGCTTCCAGTCCAGCACCGTCTGCACCGCGATCTCCGCCGCGCGGCGGTTGGGGAACAGGAACACGCCCGTGGAGATGCAGCAGAACGCGATGCTCTCCACATGCCGCTCCTCCGCCAGCGCGAGGCAGGAGCGGTAGCAGGACGCCAGCTGCTCCTCGTGCTTTTTCGTCAGACGCCCGTCCACGATGGGGCCCACCGTGTGCAGCACATAGTCGCAGGGCAGATTGTAGGCGGGCGTGATCTTCGCCTGCCCCGTCGGCTCGGCATGGCCCTGCGCGCGCATCAGCTCGTCGCAGGCGAGGCGAAGCTGCACGCCGGCGTAGGTATGGATGCAGTTGTCGATGCAGTTGTGACAGGGCTGATAGCAGCCCGTCATGCCGCTGTTCGCCGCGTTGACAATGGCCCCGCAGCGCAGCGCCGTGATGTCGCCGCGCCAAAGGTAGATCTCCGGCCGCACGGGCGTCAGCTCCGACAGCTCGGTGACGCCCTTCTCCGCCGTCGCCTCCCGCAGATACGCGTCCTGCACGGCGAGGAACTCCTCCCCGATCGCGCCGGGCGCGCGCACGTTCATCAGCGAGCGCAGCAGGCGCCGGCGCTCGCCCTCGTTCTCCGGGACGGCAAGCGCCCGGTACTGCGGCTGCTCCGAGAGGAGCGCGCGGATCAGAAGCAGCCGCCTTTCGCTCTGTGTCATACGGTTTTCTTCCTTTGCGCGCCGGCTCGCCGCGCGAGGCTCAGCACTTGGACAGCGCCGCCTCGTCGGCGACGAGGGTGAAGTTTTTGTGCAGCTGCAAAATCGACGCGGGCACCTGCGGAGTGACGGGGCCGAAGAAGGCGGCGCGCACCGCGTCGGCCTTGTTCTCGCCGCTTGCGACCATGACCACGCGCTCGGCCTGCATGATGTCGAGAATGCCCATGCTGTAGGCGTAGCGGGGCACGTCGTCGATGCTGGCAAAGAAGCGCTTGTTGGCGTTGATGGTGGCCTCGGTCAGCTCGACCTTGTGCGTGCCCTTGACAAAGCAGTCGCCCGGCTCGTTGAAGCCGATGTGTCCGTTGGGCCCGATGCCCAGCAGCTGAAGATCCACGCCGCCCAGCTTGCGGATCAGCATGTTGTAGCGCGCGCACTCCTCTTCCTCGTCCGGATTCGTGCCGCAGGGGATATTCGTGTTCTCGAGGTCCAAGTTGACGTGATCGAAGAAGTTCACGCGCATAAAGTGGGCGTAGCTCTGCTCGTGGTCGGCGGCGAGGCCGACGTACTCGTCGAGATTCACCGTGCGCACGCGGCGGAAGTCGATGTCTCCCTTTTCGTACCACTCGATGAGCTGCCGGTAGACGCCGATGGGGCTGGAGCCGGTGGCAAGGCCGAGCACGCTGTCCGGATGCAGGATGACCTGCGCGGACAGGATGTTCGCGGCCTGACGGCTCATGTGGTCGTAATCTCTCGCTCTGATGATCTCCATACCGTCCTCCTTCATTTCAGCGGTTGTCCCGCAATTTGTCTGCCGTCGATGAATACGGCCTGTATTTCCAACTCTGAATTCAACAAAACAAAATCAGCGCATTTGCCCACGTCGAGGGAGCCGATCTCGCTCTCCCGCCGAATGACTTTGGCCGGGGTCAGCGTGGCGGCGGTGACCGCCGCCTCCAGCGGCACGCCGAACGCCACCGCGCGGCGCAGCCCGTCGAGGAGGTGGATGCAGCTGCCCGCGAGCGTGTCGCTGCCTTTGAGCGTCGCCTTGCCGTCCTTCAGCGTGATGGGCTGTCCGCCCAGCGTGTAATCGCCGTCCGGCATGCCCGCGCAGCGCAGCGAGTCGGAAATCAGCACCAGCTTGTCCCCGAACAGGCGGTGCGTCAGGCGCACCACGGCGGGGTGGATGTGCAGCCCGTCGGTGATGAGCTCCACCGTCGCGCCCGCGTCGCAGGCCGCGGCGATGACGCCGGGGGCGCGGTGACCGAGGGCGGGCATGGCGTTGAAAAGATGCGTCGCGTGGCTGGCGCCCGCGTCGAAGGCCGCCATGGCCGTGTCATAGTCGGCGGTGGTGTGGCCGAGGGAGACGGTGCAGGCTTTGCTGATCTCGCGGATTGCGTCGACGCCGCCCGGCTCCTCCGGCGCGATCGTGATGAGGCGCACAATGCCGCCGCTCGCGTCGTTGAGGCGGCGAAACAGCGCCGCGTCGGGCGCGTGGATGTTGTCGGCGTTCTGCGCGCCGCGCTTTTCGCAGCTGACGAACGGGCCTTCGAGGTTGATCCCCGCCACCTTCGCGCCGTCCGCGGGACGGACAAAGTCGCGGATGACGTGCATGGCTTTCGTCAGCTCCGGCTCCTTGAGGGTCATCGTCGTGGGACACCAGGAGGTGACGCCCTTCGCGGCGTAGTAGCGCGCCATCTTCGGCATGCCCGCCGCCTCGCCGTCGCTCGCGTCCTCGCCCACGGCGGCGTGGGTGTGGATATCGACAAGGCCGGGGATGAGATAGCAGCCCCGCGCGTCGAGCCCGCCGGTCACGGCGGCGCCCACGGCGGCGATCTTCTCGTCAAAATCGACGCCGCCGTCCGCGAACGCGCCGTTCAAAAACACCTTCGCACGAGAAATCTTCATCGCTTTGCCCTCACCGCAGCGTCGGCAGGCTCGCCGCCGCCGCCGACTGGCCCACGCGGCGGAACTTCTCGTCCGGCAGCGCGGGGATAAACTTGTCCGCGACCCCCGGATACTCGTCGCGCAGCACGCGCTTCGCCTCGGCGAGGATGCGGTCGCCGCCCTTGCCGCTCATCACGCGGCCGAGCAGCAGCACATGGCGCATGCCGTATAATTCATAATAGTACGCGAGCGTGTGCCCGAGATATGTGCCGATGCTGTCGTAGACCTGCGCGGCGGCGGGGTCGTCCGCCTCCATCCGCTTCTGCACGGCCTTGAGCTTTTCGGCGGGGGACAGGCTCTCGTCCAGCTCGATCCCCGCGCGGGGCGCGAGCTTGATGACGCCGTCCTGCGAGAAGTACTTGACGCCGCAGCCGATATCGCCGCTCCACTCGTCGCGCATGGCGTCCGGCGCGGCGTCCACGGGGACGAAGGCCAGCTCATTGAGCCAGCCGGTGATGCGGCCCTCGCCGTCCACATAGCCGACGGCCTCGCTGGTGCCCATGGCGATGCCGAGCACGTTCGCCTCGCCGAGGCTCATCATGCCCGCGAGCGCGGACACATCGCCGTCGTTCACGACGGCGTACGGCACGTCGCCAAACGTGTCCGTGATGGCGCGGATATAGATGTCCTTCACCTTCGCGTCAAAGAGATCCTTCGGCACCTGCAAAAAGAGCGAGGCGTTCATGGTGCGGTTGTTGATGTAGATGCCCGCCGACGAGACGCCCACCGCGTCCACCCGCGGCATGTGCGCCGCCGCGCTCTTGAACGCCGCGACGATGCCGTCATAGTGGTAATCGGGGTCGGCGTTGGTCTTCGGGAACCAGACGACCTCCTCGCTGTAGACGCTCTCTCCGTCCACCACGGCGCTGACCTTGCGGTCGCTGCCGCCGGCGTCGAAGCCGATGCGGCAGCCGTCGAGACTGCCGCCGACGCGCTGCGGCGCGTCCTTCGGCTCCGGCAGCTCGTCGCGCCACACGACCTCGAAGGGCCGCTCGTAGACACCCGCCATAAAATGAAAGTCAAAGTCCCGCGCGCCGCCGTCTGCGTAGGCCGCCTTCAGCGCGTCGTACACGTCCCGGTCGCCCGAGACGATGACGCGGAAGCCGCCCTTCATCCACAGCAGCGTCTTGACGAGCCGCTCGATGTAATAGCGGTCCGCGTCGCGCAGCTCCGGCGTGCCGTGGATGAACGTATGCACGGCGGCCATCTGACCGTCCGCGCGCTCCACGGCGACGCCGACGGGCTTTTTCGCGGTCTTTCGAAACGCGGCGTTGAACGCGCCGATGGGGATGAATGCCGGGTCGAGCGCGGGGGTGTTTCTGACGGGGACGTCGACGCCGTAAACCATCATGGCAAGAGCCCTCCCTGGAAAGATTTGTCTTCTTATCATAAGCAAAATTGCACAGTTTTACAAGAGGAAAACAAAATTTGTTGTGCGCGTACAATACGCCCCGAATTGCGAAAAACAGGCCGCGGACGCGCCTCGCAGCGTTCCCGCGGCCTGTTTTCAGATATTCGCGTCGATGACCTTGACGAACTCCTGCGGGGGCATGACGCCGATCTTCTTGTCGATCTCCTTGCCGTCCTTGAAGAACATCACGGTCGGGATGGACATGATGCCGTAGCGCTGGGCGAGCTCCGGCTCGTCGTCCACGTTGATCTTGCCGACGACGGCCTTGCCGTCATAGTCGCCGGCGAGCTGCTCGATGACGGGGCCGAGCATCTTGCACGGGCCGCACCAGTCCGCCCAGAAGTCCGCCACCAGAAGGCCGGGCTGCTTGAGCGCCTCGTCGAAGGTCTCTTCCGTAAAGTGTTGCAGTGCCATGTTCGTTTCTCCTTTTATGATGATATTTTGAATAGTTTATTTGCTCTGCTTGTCCAGATATTCGCAGGCGGACAGTCCGGCGACGTGACCCTCGCCCACGGCCTTGGCGACCTGCAGCGGCGCGCCGGTGCAGTCGCCGCAGGCGAACACGCCCTCGACGCTGGTGCGCATGGCGCGGTCGACCTTGATATAACCGCCCTCCGCCTCCAGCGCGGGCAGCAGATCCGTGGGCGCCAGCGACGCGCGCAGCACGAACACGCCCTCGCAGGCAAGGTCATTGCCGTCCAGCGACACGCCGGTCACTTTTTGCTCGCCCCGGATCTCCAGCTTGTTCGCCGCGATGAAGGGAATGTCGTCGGGCAGCTCCGCGGGCTTCTTCGGCGCGGTGTAGGTCACGCGGCAGCCGATGCTTTGGAGGTACTTCGCCTCCTCCGGCGCGTCCGCCGTGCGTCCCGCCACCACCACGTCCTTGCCGCGGTAGAGCATGCCGTCGCAGGTGGCGCAGTAGCTGACGCCGCGGCCCAGATACTCCTGCTCGCCGGCGAACTTCGTCTGCCGCACGACGCCGGGCGCCATGACGAGCGCGCCGCCCTGATACATGTCGGAGCCGACGGTGACGGTGAAGCCGTCCCACGCCATGAGCGAGATCGCGCGGCCGACGACGAACTCGACGCCCGCGCCCTCGGCGTGCTTCTGAAATTCCTCCAGCAGCTCATAGCCCGTGCGTGCGGGCAATCCGAGATAGTTGTCGATCTTCTCCGCCTTGGCCAGCGGACTTGCGTCCCAGCGGCTGCCGATGACGAGTGCGGTCTTACCGCGGCCCCGCGCCGCCACCGCCGCGGCAAGACCCGCCGGCCCGCTGCCGAGTATGATGAGGTCGTATTTCACAGGACTTCGCCTCCTTGTCTTTCCTTCTGCGCCTTATTATACCCGAATTCTCCCGCGCTGACAAGTGGCTGCGGCAAAAAAGATTGGACAAAATTGATTTGACCGGTCGAATTTATGGAGAAACTGTGAATTCTGCGCCGGAGCGCTTTACGAATCCCGGCGGACCGTATATAATACCGGCAAAGGATGTGAGACAATGAGCGGCTTTCTCTATCGTTTCCGCTGCGCGGTGGCGCGATTCATGTACGGGCGCAACGGCATCGACCAGCTGGGCTGGGCGACGCTGGCCGCGGAGCTTGCGCTGTCGTTCCTCGCCGCGGCATTTGTGCGCAACCGGACGGTGTGGATGGCGCTGCGGCTGCTCACCATGGCGCTGACGGTGCTGCTGTTCTACCGCATGCTGTCCCGCAACCTGCCGAAGCGCCGCGCCGAAAACGCGTGGTTTCTCCGCTGGTGGACGCCGCTGCGCACGGGCTTTCGCGATGCGCGCTACCGCCGGGCCGACAAGGCGCACAAGTACGTCAAGTGCTCCTGCGGCGCATGGTGCCGCGTGCCGCGGGGCGTGGGGAAGATCGAGATGGTCTGCCCCAAATGCGGCGAAAAGAAGATCCTCAAAACATAGCAAAGAGGGCTGCGAAGGCAGCCCTCTTTTTTGACATATCAGCGCAGCTCCCGCTTCCGGATGCGCGCGAAGAACAGGAAGCAGGATGCGATCTCCACCACCGTTGCGCAGGGAACGCTGAGGCCGATGAAGAACAGCCGCCCTGTCGCGCGGCTCATGAACCAGGCCACGGGGATGCGGACGAGGAACGCCGCGCCGACGCCCTGCGCCATGACGAAAAGCGTGTATCCCAGCCCGTTGTAGAAGCCGATGAAGCAGAACAGGAAGCAGGTGAACAGGCAGTCGATCGCGTAGGCGCGCAGGTAGTCCCAGCCCGCCGCCACCACCGCCGCGTCGTTGGAGAAGACGGCGCAGAGCAGGTCGCCGTGGAAGTAGGCGAGCCAGAACATCACCACGCCGAAGGCGGTGGAAAGCGCGATGGCGAGCTTGAGCCCCTGTACGGCGCGGTCATGCCGTCCGGCGCCGTGGTTCTGCGCCACATAGGCGCTCATGGACTGCATGAACGCCGCGGGAGCCAGCATGATGAACCCGCAGACCTTCTCTGCCACGCCGACGCCCGCCGAGGCGATCAGCCCCAGCGCGTTCACGATGGCGAGGATAACGAGGAACGACAGCCCCACCAGCAGGTCCTGCAGCGCGATGGGCGTGCCGAAGCCCGCGATGCGGCGCAGGACGCCGCCGTCGATGCGCACGTCCTGCCGCGTCAGGCGGAAGGGCAGCGCGGTACGCCGCAGCAGCAGGAACGAGACGATGACGCTGACGGTCTGCGCGCCCACCGTCGCGATGGCGGCGCCCGCCGCGCCCATGCCGAGCCCGGCGATCAGCAGCAGGTCGCCCGCAATGTTGCACACGCTGGCCACGGCGACGGTGATGAGCGGCGTGCGGGAGTCTCCCATGCCGCGCATGACGCTGCCGAGCACGTTGTAGGCGACGATCATGACGGAGCCGGCGCCGCAGATGGCAATGTAGCGCTTCGTCTCGCCAAAAGCCTCCGGCGGCGCGTTCATGACAGACGCCAGCGCGCCGGAGAGCAGCGGCAGCAGCGCCGTCAGCGCCGCGCCCAGCAGGAAGAACGTCACGATGCTCGTGCCGATGATCTTGCCGCCGGAATCGCGGTCGCCCTCGCCGAGCTTCTGCCCCAGCAGGATCGTCGTGCCCATGGCGAACGAGCTGATGAGGTTCGTGATCGTCAGCATGATCTGCGAGCCGACCGCCACGCCGGAGACGTCCTCGGACGTCGCGAATTTGCCCACCACCAGCAGGTCGACCGCCCCGTAGAGCGCCTGCAAAAAGAGCGCAAAGAGGATCGGCAGGGAAAACAGCAGCAGCTGCCGGACGATGGGGCCTTGGGTGAAATCGGTTTCTCTGCTCATTCCCAGCTTTTCCAAACCTCCGGCTGATAGCCGACCGTCGCCTGCTTGCCGTTGCGCACCACGGGCGTCTTGATGAGCTGCTGGTTCTCAAAGACCTTGTCCAGCTTGTCCGCCTCCACCAGGTAATTCACGAGCGCGAGCGTCTGCTTGTCCTTCGCGTCGGGGTCCAGCAGGTGATCGAGACCCTTCACCGCCTGCACCACGCTTTGCAGCTCGCCGCGGCTCATGCCCTTTTCCCGGAGGTCGATCATCTGATATTTGACGCGGCGCTCCTTGAAGTAGCGCTCCGCCTTTTTGGTGTCAAAGCACTTTTTCGTGCCGAAAATCTGAATGTTCATCGCTCACTCTATGTGCAGCGTCTCGCCTGGGGCGACGATGATGCGGTTTTCCGCCTCAAAGCGCTCCGCGATGCTGCGGTCGAAGTTGTCGGGCGTGTCGAAGACCATGTGGTAGGGGATATTGTGCCTGGCCCGCACCAGCTTCGCGCACTCCGCGGCCTCCGCGAGATCCATGTTGTAGCGCCCGTCGCAGCAGAAGAAGGCGTAGTCGAGCTCCCGCTCCGCCAGCTTCGCCATCTGCGGCGTCTTGGAGGCGTCGCCGGAGAGATAGACGGTCCTGCCGTTGGAGGCAATGGCCAGAATATAGCCGACGCAGCAGCCGGCGTCGTGGTTGCGGTTATAGCCGGCCTCCACCGCTTCCACCGTCACATAGCCGAGGTCGAAGGTCTGATGGACGCCGCCCGCGAGGGCCTCGTCCTGCGTGATGATCCGGCAGCCCGGATTGCGCCGCGCGACCTTGTCCACCTGGCTGTGATCGGCGTGCGCGTGGGTCACAAGGATCAGATCCGCGGGAAGGTCGTATGCGTCGCCGGAGTAGGGATCGACGTAGATGACCTTGCCCTCCGCCGTCGTGATGCGGACGCTGGCGTGCCCCATATACAGCAGGGCGGGAGAATTCGTATGCACAGGCAGCTCCTCCTTATCATGATCGTCCATACCAGAAAAACCGACGTGTCAATACACGTCGGTTTTTCTGGTGCCTCGTCGGGGATTCGAACCCCGGACACCCTGCTTAAAAGGCAGGTGCTCTGCCGACTGAGCTAACGAAGCGCATTTTTTGCGCGGTCTGCACCGTATGGTAACACTTTTCCGGGGCGGTGTCAATCCCCATCGCGAATCGCCGCGGCGATTTTTTGTAGGACTACAATACATATTGGACAAGTGAAAAAAGGGATGAAGGATGAAGCCCAATGTCAGGAAGATAGGATAGCAGAACCCTCCCGTCACGAAATAATGTGGCGGGAGGGATTTTTTTGCAAAAAAGGCTTGACAAATAGCAAAAAGTATGCGGCTCGCTTTCTCAACGCGTTGA